>Ga0210017_1000156_pt1 | contig 52848 bp, 50 predicted proteins | sample CryGeyCG2014_020_FD_183966 | JGI IMG/M metagenome (GOLD analysis project Ga0210017, IMG submission 183966) | Groundwater microbial communities from aquifer - Crystal Geyser CG08_land_8/20/14_0.20 (SPAdes) (version 2) | ecosystem: Environmental > Aquatic > Deep subsurface > Groundwater | place... | reverse complement strand
CATAACCCAAAGGTCAGGGGTTCGAATCCTCTCCCCGCTACGAAGAAATCCCGCAAATGCGGGATTTTCAATTTATGGCATTGGTAGTCATTGTTGGAAATTCCATTAGAATCGTCCAAATTAAATATGCTCGTTGAATGAATCGGTAACAGAAAGGTACAGGATGAAGAATCGTCGAAATGTAGTTTTATTACTTTTTTTTGCAGTTTTGGTATCGAAAGCGTTCTCTGTCGAACCGTTATTTCGATTTGCATGGCTTACGGATACGCATGTCGGTTCGGAATTGGCGGCGGTTGACTTACAGCGGTCAGTTGCAGATATCAATTCTCTTGAAGGGATTGATTTTACGATTGTTTCAGGTGATGTTGTCGAAATGGATGTAAATGGAAATTTGGATACAGCCAAAACAATTTTAGACCAACTGATTAAAACTTATTATGTCATTCCGGGCAATCATGAACTTAAATGGTCATCATCGGGCGGGACAAAATTTCGGAAAATGTGGGGTGATGACAAATTTTTCTTTGAATACAAGGGTTTTCAATTTCTCGGATTTCATCAGGGTCCGCTGATGCGGATGGGTGACGGTTATATTTCACCGGAGGACATTCGGTGGATCGAACAAACACTCGAAAAAAACAAGAAATCAAACCTAAAGACAGTTTTTATTATGCACTATCCGCTGGATAATTCAGTCAGCAACTGGTTTGAAGCCGCTGATTTAGCGAAAGCGTTTAATGTTCAGGCAATCTTGCACGGTCATGGACATGCGAATCTGATTACTAAATATGAAGGAATTCCCGGCGTTATGGGTCGCTCGAATCTCCGGGGAAACCAACCGGTTGGCGGATATACTATTGTGGATGTTTATCCGGATTCAATGACTTTCTATGAACGGACACCCGGAATTCTAACATTGAAAAAATGGGGAAAAATTCCGTTGAAGAATCGAAAAAATGAAGCCGACAGTTTAAAGTCTTGTAAACCTTCCTTTTCATTGGACAGCAATGGTAGAGGTGTCCGGAAAATATGGGAATTTGATACAAAATATACGTTGGCATCATCGCCAGTTCTCGCAGATGGAAAAGTGATAATCGGATCTGGCGATGGCATTGTTCGAGCGATTTCTCTAAAAACCGGCAAGGAAACATGGCAGTTTAAGACTAACGCGCCTGTTTTCTCTTCAGCCGCCGCTTCAGGGAATGTGACGGTCGTCGGTTCGACGGATTCGTCGATTTATTGTTTGAATACATCAACTGGGAAATTGAACTGGAGAGTTTGCACTAGGGCTCCGGTCGTCGCTGTTCCAGCAATTTTTCAGGATGTCGTCTATATCGGGTCGAGTGATGGAACCTTTCATGCAATTGATCTTAAAACTGGAGAAATCAAGTGGAAATATTTGGGCGTTACGGGTTTTGTTGAAACACAACCGCTTGTTTATGAAGGGCGAGCGATTTTTGGGGCATGGGATAATTGTCTCTATGCTCTAAATACAAAAACCGGCAACCTTGATTGGAAATGTCAAGATGGTCGTCCGGGCGTTTTGTATTCGCCGGCGGCATGTATTCCTGTCGCTTCCAGCGATAAAGTTTACATCGCAGCTCCGGATCGTTTCTTATCCTGTATTGATGTGAAATCCGGCGAGACGCTTTGGCGTTCAAGGCGCTTTCAGGTTAGAGAAAATGTTGGAATTTCGGAAGATGGCGCGACGGTTTTTGCACGAACGATTCAGGATTCGGTTTTTGCAATTGATAGCAGTTCTCCGACGATGAAAATTAAATGGGCGACTTCGGCGAACTACGGTTATGACATCGATCCATCTTTGCCGGTTGAAAAAGATGGAACGCTGTTTTTTGGGACAAAAGATGGATTTGTCTATGCAATGGATGCCCGAACGGGCACGGTTATTTGGCGCTATCGGATCGGTTTCGGTTTGGTTAATAATGTTGTTCCGCTGAGTCGTACTGAAGTTGTTGCTTCCATAATGGATGGAAAAATTGTCTTTTTACGGTATTTTTCGAGTTTAAAAACTGACAATTAATTGCCAAACGGAGGAGATATTTAAAGGACGTTGCAATTAATGGACTTCGCCCTTAAATTGCTATTCAAGTTTGGGTAGTTTATTTTACATTTTGATTGAATTTAATTGAGAAGAATGGTCGATAGAACAAAGCATACAACGATAAATTGTCGGATTTTATCCAGATCAGCCTTCAGGGAGAATAATTTTATCAGATGAAAGATTTAAAATTAACAGCGTTAACTGAAACGCATCGGAAAACCGTCATTCCAGTTGGAGACATTCGAATTGGAGAAGATTTTGTCGTCATCGCCGGACCGTGCGCGGTTGAAAGCGAAACGCAGACGATCAAAACAGCGTTGGCTGTCAAAGCGGCAGGCGGAAATATGTTGCGGGGTGGCGCATTCAAACCGCGAACCTCTCCGTACGCTTTTCAGGGGCTTGGACTGAAAGGTCTGAAAATTCTGGAAAAGGCGAAAAAAGAAACCGGTTTGCCCGTCGTTACTGAGGTGCTGGATTCGCGAGACGTTTCTTGGATTTGCGAATATATTGATGTCCTTCAGATTGGCGCACGCAACATGCAGAATTTCTCGCTTCTGAAGGAAGTCGGAAAATCCAACAAACCAGTGCTTTTAAAACGCGGAATGTATTCGACTCTTGAGGAATGGCTAAACTGCGCCGAATATATTTTATCAGAAGGGAATCCGAATGTTCTCCTCTGTGAGCGCGGCATTCGGACATTCGAAACCTATACGCGAAACACACTGGATTTAAGTATTGTTCCATCTGTCAAGGAAACAACTCACTTGCCTATTTTTGTCGATCCATCGCACGGTACCGGAAGACTTAGTTTGATTGAACCGATGAGTCTTGCGGCGGTTGCGGCTGGAGCCGATGGATTGGAAATTGAAGTGCATTTTAATCCTGCCGAAGCGTTGAGCGACAAAGACCAGCAATTAACGCCGGAAATGTTTCAATCATTGATGATAAAAGTGAAAAAAGTGCGTGACTGTATGGAAGAATTTTCATTTGAAAAAAGATGAAACAACTGACGCTTAAGACAACTAGCGGTTCCTGCGAAATTCTTGTCAGCAAATCCTTGAAGAATGTTCAGAATTACATCCCGGCAAAAAGAACGATTATCCTGACAGACCGACAAGTCGCCTCGCTATATCGCAATCAATTCCCGAATTTTCCAGTTATCGAAATCGGAATCGGTGAATCAAGTAAAAATTTGGAGACGGTTAACCGAGTTTATCGTGAATTGATCGAACTGGAAGCGGATCGTTCGACTTTTCTTTTGGGAGTCGGCGGCGGAGTTGTAACCGATGTGACCGGTTTCGTCGGTTCGACTTTTCTACGTGGAATTGACTACGGATTCGTTGCATCGACAATTTTAGCGCAGGTTGACGCGGCGATTGGCGGCAAAAACGGCGTTAATTATTCCGGCTATAAAAATCTTGTTGGGACGATACGACAGCCGCGATTTGTGATTTGCGATTTGGATATGTTGCGAACTTTGTCGATACAAGAAGTGAGAAGCGGTTTGTCTGAGGTCGTTAAGACGGCGGCGATCCGCAATGCCGATTTGTTCACATTTTTAGAAAATAACCTTGAAAAAATCCTGTCGCTTGATACCGAAGCGATAGAAAAAATCGTTGCTGAGTGTGTCCAGATCAAGGCGGAAATCGTAGAACATGATGAGAGAGAATCGGGTCAGCGCCGCTTGCTAAACTTCGGTCATACATTTGGGCATGCAATCGAAAAAGTTACCAGATTGACACATGGGGAATCCGTTAGCGTTGGAATGTGCCTGTCGGCAGATTTTTCTGTTAAAAGACGCATTTTGGTGCCAGAACAAAGTTCGCGACTGAAGGATCTTTTGAAGCAGATTGGATTGACGATTGATGTTTCATTACAGAAAGACGCCATTGTTCAAGCAATGTGGAAAGACAAAAAACGCGAGGATGAAAACCTGCATTTTGTCTTTTTATATGATATCGGCGATGCCCGAACTGAACTTATAAGTTTGACTAATTTGAAAGAATTCATCGATGATATGCGTTAGCATTGCCGAACCGACAATCGACCTTGTCATAAAAAGTTTAAAGGATGAAGAATTTGCAGAAATTCGTCTCGATGCGATTGAAAATCTCAAACTTGACGATGTCCCTCGAATTTTTTCCGGTTCCCATAAACTCATCGCTACCTGTCGGTTTGGGTTTTATAATGATGAACAGAGAAAAGCGTTTTTAATTGAGGCGATCCGGTCAGGCACCACATTTGTGGATGTCGAAGTCGATTCTCCGGAAGAATTCATTGCCGAGGTCGTCCGAGCGGCACGTGAAAATGGAACGCAGGTTATTGTATCTTACCATCATTTTGAAAAAACGCCAAGTTCTGCCGAATTGGATCAGATCATTGACTGGTGTTTTTCATTGGGGGCAGATATTGCAAAAATCGCATGTCGTGCTTTAAATAAATCCGATTGTGCTAAAATTTTAGCGTTATATCAAAGATCAAATCCAATCATTGCATTTTCGATGGGTTCGATTGGGGCGTTTACCCGAGTTGCGGCAGCGTTTCTCGGCGCTCCGTTTATTTATGTCGCCAAATCCGCTGGAAAAGAGACAGCGGAAGGGCAATTTGACAAGAAGCAGATGCTTGCTATTATGGAGAAAATCGCCGGTGTCTGAAAAACGGATTTTCGCCATCGTCGGACTTCCGGTTTTGCATAGCCGCAGTCCGCAAATTTATCAGCAGTTATTTCGTATAGAAAACCGAGAATTGATCTACACCAGATTGGCGGTTCAGAGAATATCTGAAGCGATTTCTGTGATGGATGATCTTGGAATTTCCGGTTACAATATCACAGCGCCATTCAAAAAAAATGTTTTACGACATCTGAATGAGGTTTCAGAACCAGCCCGGAAAATGTGTGCTGTAAACACTGTTGTCCGGAAGGATGGAAAATTAGTCGGATACAATACTGATATTGACGGAGTAATCGGCGCTTTACAGTCGAATGGAATCGAACTATCAGGAAATTCTGCGGTTGTGATTGGGGCAGGCGGAGCGGGTAGAGCCGCAACTTTTGGATTATTGAAAACCGGCGCAAAAGTAATTCTGGTCAACCGTTCAGTCGAAAAGGCGGAGAAAATCGCCAAATCTTTTGGTTGTGAATTTGCGCCGATGGAAAATCTTGCGGATGTAGTGAAAAATGCGAAGATCATCGTCTCAGCGCTTCCTGCCGGAGTTGATGTAATTGCAGACGAGTGGCTAACTCCGAATCACGTTTTACTCGACGCGAACTATCATTCGGAAATTTTAAAAAACAAAGCCGGGAAACGCGGCGCGACCTTTATCGGCGGCGAATCTTGGCTGATACACCAAGCGATTCCTGCTTATCGCCACTTTACTGGTTCGCAAAAAAAAATGAAAATTCCAAAAATCATCGATTTTAATAGTTCAATGAAAAATATTGCACTTGTCGGATTTATGGGAGTCGGGAAGAGCTTTGTTGGGAAATCTTTAGCGAAGTTGCTGGGATGGAAATATATCGATACAGACGATGAGATTGTGGAGAAGACTGGTAAGTCTATTTCGCAAATTTTTTCAGAATATGGCGAATCAGAATTTCGGGAAATGGAGCGGGAAGTAATTCAGTCGGTCGTTCGACAAAAGTGCGCAGTTATTTCCTGCGGTGGCGGTGTCGTTCTCGATCAGGTAAATCGCCGACAACTTATCGATAATAGTCTGACCGTTTGGATTTACGCGCCGGTCAAAACTGCGTTGTCAAGAATCGATTTGACGAGTCGCCCGCTTTTATCGCGGAACGTTTCAGCGGTTGAATTAGAAGCGGAGAAAATATTTCGGAAACGACGAGATTTGTATGCCGAAGTTTCCGACTTAGTGGTAATTAATAAGCGCTGGTCTTCGCAAAAGACAGCGGAATTGATTTATGAAGAAGTCTGTTCGGCGTTCGGTCATTTGTGGTAATCGGCACGCGCCCGCATCGAAAAGTCTGATGCAAAGAGCCATCGCCGCGGCTTTACTTGCTGACGGAGAGACAACTTTGCGCAATCCGACGTATTGCGCAGATTCGCTCGCGGCGTTATCTGTCATCCGTGGGTTAGGCGCGTCTGTGGAGCGATCATCTGGCAGTCTGACAATTCGCGGAGGAATTTCTCCGATAGAAAAAACGCTAAACTGTGGGGAGTCTGGCTTGTGCCTCAGAATGTTCGCACCGATCTGCGCGTTATTTTTCGGTGAGTTGATGTTGACTGGTGAAGGTTCGCTGAAACAGCGACCGCTTTCAAATATGGAATCGCCGCTTGCGGATTTGGGCGCTTTCTGTTTAACAGAAAACGGCTATTTGCCGGTGCGGATTCATGGACCGCTTCGCGGTGGAAAAACGGATGTCGATGGTTCACTCAGTTCGCAATTTCTAACCGGTTTACTGATGGCGCTTCCATTGGCATCAAACGATTCCGAAATCCGTGTCATCAATCTAAAAAGTAAACCTTATGTCGATATGACGCTGGATGTTCTTCGATCTTTTCAAATAAATATTCAGCGTCGGGGGAATCGGTTTTTGGTTCCGGGAAATCAACATTATCGGGCGTGTGATTATTTAGTCGAAGGCGATTGGAGCGGAGTCGCATTTTTACTGGTTGCTGGCGCGATTGCTGGTTCCGTGACGATTAGTTGGATTTCCAGCGTTTCCAAGCAACCGGACAGAGCGATAATTGAGGTCATACGATCGGTTGGCGCAGAAATCCAAATAGACGATAATTCAATAACTGTTAGGAAAAATCGGCTTGCGGCGTTTGAATTTGACGCAACAGACTGTCCGGATCTTTTTCCGCCATTAGTTGCGTTAGCGGCGAATTGCAACGGGCGCTCGGTCATTCGCGGTGCGAGCCGATTAATTCATAAAGAAAGCAATCGTGCGGAAGTGCTTCAGAGCGTTTTTACAGAATTGGGTATCTCGGTCATCATTCGGGGTGATGAAATGATTATTACGGGCGGAAAAATCTTAGGAGGTCATGTTATTTCTCATGGCGATCACCGAATCGCAATGTCGGCGGCGATTGCTGGTTTGACGGCAGAATCGAAGGTAACGATTGAAACGGCGGAATGTGTAGCCAAATCATATCCGACTTTTTTTGAAGATTTAAAATCCATTGGAGGACAGGTCGATGAATAGTTTTGGGAGACTTTTCAGAATTCAGGTTTTCGGAGAATCACATGGCGCGGGGGTTGGTGTGATCATTGACGGTTGTCCGGCTGGTCTGCGAATTATGGAATCTGATTTGATGTTGGAAATCAACCGCCGGAAAAGTGATGGAATCGGTACGACAGCGCGTACTGAGTCCGATTTTCCGGAAATAATCAGCGGCATTCTGAATGAAAAAACAACCGGTAGTCCGATTGCCATTGTTTTTAAAAATCAAGATGTTCAGTCGGAGATTTATCAGACATTTCGCGAGGTTCCCCGACCCGGACATGCCGATTTTGTAGTAGATCGAAAATTTGGAGGATTTAATGATATTCGAGGTGGTGGACATTTTTCCGGACGACTGACTTTAGGATTGGTCGCAGCGGGCGCTATCGCGAAAAAACTCATTGAACCAACAACAATTAACGCGAAAATACTAGAAATAGGCGGCGAGACGGATTTTGAGGAAATTATTGAAAAAGTGAGAGCGGAAGGCGATTCTATCGGCGGATTGATCGAGTGCAGGGTTCAAGGCGTTCCCGTCGGATTGGGAGAGCCGTTTTTTGATTCGGTGGAATCGCTCATCTCGCACATCGTTTTTTCGATTCCCGGGATCAAAGCGATCGAATTCGGCTCTGGATTTCAAGCCGCTGTCATGCGCGGCTCGGCTCACAACGATTTATTCATCGATAAAAAAGGAACGACGTCGACCAATAATGCGGGCGGAATCAATGGAGGCATCACGAATGGAAATGAAATCATTTTTCGGGTGGCAGTCAAGCCGACATCGAGCATTTCTAAGTCCCAGCGCACGTTGAATTTTGCTGATGAAGAACCGACAGATTTATCGATTTTGGGGCGGCATGACGCCTGTATTGCACTCAGAGCGCCGGTCATCGTCGAAGCCGCCACTGCGATCGTTTTAGCCGACCTCTTTTTATTGGAACAGAAATTTGGAAGACGGATGGAGTAGAGATGGATTTAAAGGAAATCAGGAAACAGATCGATATTCTCGACGGGAAAATCATTCAGAATTTAAACGATCGAATGGAATTGGCAATCCTTGCCAAACGTTTTAAAACTGAAATTGAAGATTTAGAGCGTGAGAAGGAAATTTTTGATAAAATTTCCAAACGCACTAAGCATCTTGTTCAGGTAGAATTGCTTAAGCAAATCTTTTTCGAGATCATCGGCGAGAGTAAACGTTTGCAAAAAATCGAACACAAACTGATTGGATTTCAGGGTGAACACGGCGCATACAGTGAATTAGCCGCTCATTTTTGGAACGAAAAATATGTCGGCATTCCATGCAAGGAATTCACAGATGTGTTCGATGGCGTGGCATCCGGCTGGTATGATTTCGGGATTGTCCCGGTGGAAAACACGCTGGGCGGCGTCGTCGGTCCGGTCAACGACCTTCTTCTGCAAACCGATTTATTTGTTGTTGGCGCTATTGAAATTCCGATTTCACATTGCTTGATGATCGTCTCCGGAGCCGATCATCGGGAAATTCGGAGTGTCTATTCGCATTCGCAAGCACTTTCCCAGTGCAAACATTTTCTATCGCGTAATAGACTTGAACCGATTTCTTATTACGACACAGCCGGTGCGGCGCGCATGTTGGCAGAAAAGAATCTGAAAGGTTGTGCCGTTATCGCCAGCAAACTCGCGGCGGAACTTTACAATCTTGAAATCATCAAGGAAAATGTCGAAGATCTCGGCATAAACCGAACGCGCTTTCTGATTCTTTCCCGTGAAAAATTTCAAGGAGATGGCGATAAGTGCAGTATCATTTTTTCGACGGAGCATAAAGCCGGTACACTTTTTAACGTTCTGGAGATTTTCGCTCATGCGGGCATCAATCTGACGCGAATTGAATCTATTCCCGGACAGTTGGGCGAATACTCGTTCTTTCTTGATTTTATCGGTTCGGAACATGACAAAAAAGTGGTAGAGGCACTGAAAAAAGTTAGCAAAATGACTGGCAGTCTGCGGCTAATTGGTTGCTACAAAGAAAGGAACATTTCATGAAAATAGTTGTTATGGGCGCCGGACGCATGGGCGCTTGGTTGGTTGAAGAATTCTGTCACGATTATGAAGTAGCGGTTTTTGATACCGATCCGAAGAAATTGAAATATTTTATCAAAGTTACTCGACTTTTGGAAGTGTCGGAGATTCAGGCATTTCAACCGGAACTACTTGTTAATGCAGTCACGCTGAAAAATACGATCGAGGCGTTTGACATGGTGCTTCCTTATTTGTCAGCGAATTGCTTACTCTCGGATATCACGTCAGTCAAAAACGGTATTTATCAATATTACCAACGGTCAGGCAGGCGTTTTGTCTCTACCCATCCAATGTTTGGTCCGACGTTTGCCAATATTCGCGACCTAAGTAATGAAAACGCTATCATCATCAGCGAGTCAGATAAAGATGGGAAAACCTTTTTTCAAAATTTCTACCAGAATCTCAGACTGAATATCTTCGAATATTCGTTTGAAGAACATGATGAAACGACCGCTTATTCCCTGGGAACGCCGTTTTCCTCGTCATTGGTTTTTGCCGCGTGTTTAAAAAATCAGAAAGCGCCGGGAACGACCTTTAAAAAACACATGGAAATTGTGCGCGGGTTGTTGTCTGAGGACGATTTTCTGATATCGGAAGTGCTGTTTAATCCTAGGACGCTCAAACAGATCGAACGGATTAATTCGCAGCTTACTTATTTGACGCATATCATTCGTGGACGTGATTATGAAGAGATGAATAAATTTCTTGACAGATTACGTGAAAATATTCAATAAATCTTATTGAGTCATAATTTTTTCTATGAGTTTTGCGTCGTTGGGAAGAAGTCCGGAATTGACGAGTCGCGGGGTCATTTTTTTTAGGTTAGGATTTTGTTGGAAAACGCGATGAAAAATAGGCAAGGCTTGGTCGATTCGGCCAGTTGAAACAAGCGTAATCGCTGTCCAATATGGTAATTCGGCGTTTTCTGGATAAAAATTTTCCGATAACCGGTATTCATTCAGAGCTTTTTCAATTTCGTTTTTTTCTAAATATGCGTCGCCCTGATTTGCATGTTGATATGCACGGTGAATTCGTATCAGCCGTTTCAATTCCGACAAGGGATCTGGATTATCCTCGACGCGAAGGTTGAGAACAATATCTTTCCATGGGATTCCTGTCGGTTTTCCAGATACAATGAGCATCGCCGCCGACTGCCTGCCTCGAATGTCGCCTCCTTCTTTTTCCGCCGCTTCAAGCGCAGACATCATACGATCGGCAAGATCGCCGGGCGCGGTCTCAAACGCTTTTGCCATTGCATCCCAAACGGTATTGTTTTCCATCATGTTTGCCTGTACAGAATAGTTTTTCCCGATATGATGCCCCGCCATATTTACACATCGGCTTCCAGTGTAAGCGCTCACGAAACCCTTAACGTCAATCATTGCCACTTGACGAACTGCCGAGTCTTTGTCATTTTCTAAAAGTTTTTTGAGTGCTTTCTCCGCAGAAAGCCCTTTTTCCATTAATGCGAGACCGTCGGGTCCATATTCGACTTTAACAAACGATTGCGTAGCAACGGCACCTACGCCAGCCTTTGCCCATGGAACCAATTGACCGACTGAGAACCAATGACTTTGAACGGCAACGCCCAGTTCGCCAGTCATTTCATCATAAGCGACTATGGAATAGGTCGCTACGGGACGAGTTGCGGTCTCGCCGGCGGCTAGAATAACTGAAAATAGGATAGTAATCAAAAAGGCCTGGAGTGATTTCATAAAAACCTCGATTGATGGTAAAGGAACATTTCGATAAAAATTTATGCAAGAATTGATCAAACTGAAATACAATTTCAAGTACTAGCAAGAAAAATTCGATCCTTACTATAGGGAATTGAAATAGATTTTTCAGACGTCTTTTCCATTGCCTATCAAAATCCATCTGTTTAAATTACATCTCGTTTTTTGATGAAGTCGCTGAAAGACGCTAAATCTGAATGATTCGGATTGATTTTTAACAATAGATTTTAAAATGGGCGATTATCCGCCGGAGTCGGACAGGGCTCAGATGGTTAGAGCACTTGTCCCGATGTGTCGGGAGGGTCGCTGAAAGATGCTAAATCTGAATGATTTGAATTGATTTTTAACAATAGATTTTAAAATGGGCGATTAGCTCAGATGGTTAGAGTACTTGCTTGACATGCAAGGGGTCACTGGTTCGAGTCCAGTATCGCCCACGTTTTTCAAGAGATCATCAATAACGAGGATCGATTGAAACAAAAGAGAGAAAAAGGAACCCAATTTTGGAACAGAAAGAAAAGATCACACTTACTTTACCAGATGGATCTAGTATGGAAGCCGCCATTGGCGTTACCGCCGGTGATGTAGCCAGATCGCTCAGTGAAGGTCTTTTTCAAAACGCTATCGTCGCTAAATTCAATGGTAAATTGGTAGATCTTTCATATCCAATTCAGGAAAATTCATCGATTGAAATTCTGACTTACCAATCGCCAGGATCACAGGAAATACTGCTTCACAGCACATCTCACATCATGGCGCAGGCTGTTAAACAACTTTACCCTGATGCAAAAGTCACTATTGGGCCAGCGATCGAGAATCGGTTCTATTATGATTTTGACATTGAACCTCCGCTGACCGACGATGATTTGGCAAAGATCGAAGAGCGGATGAATGAAATCATCGCCGCTGACATTCCGATTGTTCGGAAGGAACTCAGCCGCAATGAGGTTATTGATTTGTTTTCTCGGATGGGCGAAACTTACAAGGTTGAGATTTGTGAATCTATTGATCCGTCTGAGACGTTATCGATTTATACGCAGGGTGATTTTACCGATCTTTGTCGCGGGCCGCATATTCCATCGACAGGGAAAATAAAGGCGTTTAAGTTGCTGAATGTTGCTGGTGCTTATTGGCGTGGTGACTCCAGAAATAAAATGCTGACCCGCGTTTATGGGACTGCTTTTGCTAATCAGAAAGAATTAAAAAAATATCTGAATTTTATAGAAGAAGCCAAACGTCGCGATCATCGTAAACTCGGTAAGAGTCTCGAACTATTCGAAATCAACGAACAGGTTGGTCCTGGCTTGGTGCTGTGGTATCCGAAAGGTGCTACTTTGCTCCAATCGATAGAGGAATACTGGATCAAGGAACATCTGAATAATGGATATCAGCTTGTCCGATCACCGCATATTGGAAGAGCGCAACTTTGGCAAACAAGCGGGCATTTGGGATTTTACCGTGATTCGATGTTTGATTCGATGAAGGTAGAAGGTGACGAGTATTATATCAAGCCGATGAACTGTCCGTTTCACATCATGATTTACAAGTCGAAGACGAGAAGTTATCGCGACTTGCCGATACGGTATGCTGAACTCGGGACGGTTTACAGGTATGAATTGTCCGGCGTTTTACATGGGCTGATGCGCGTTCGGGGATTCACTCAAGATGACGCGCATATTATTTGTACGCCGGAACAATTGGATGGCGAAATTGAAAAATTGGTGCAATTTTCCTTCGATTTTATTCGTTCGTTTGGATTTAGTGAATTCGATGTATATATTTCGACCCGTCCGAAAGAAAAATATGTTGGCTTAGTGGAAAAGTGGGAAGAAGCGACGGAAGCATTAAAGTCGGCATTATCGAAATTGAAAGTTGATTACCACATTGACGAAGGTGGCGGCGCATTCTATGGGCCGAAAATCGATATCAAAATCCGCGACGCTCTGGGTCGCTTTTGGCAATGCACAACGATCCAGTTCGACTTTAACTTGCCTGAACGGTTCGGCATGGAATATATTGCCAATGATGGATCCAAACGTCAACCTTATATGATTCATCGTGCGATTATGGGTTCGCTCGAGCGGTTCGTCGGCGTTTTGATCGAAAACACGATGGGCGATTTTCCGGTATGGATTTCGCCGGTACAGGCGACCGTTATTCCAATCACCAACAATCAGAACGGAAAAGCGGAAGAATTTTATAAATTTCTCAACTCCAAAGGAATTCGCGTCGAAATGAATAATAAAAACGACACGATGGGTGCAAAAATCCGGCAAGCCGAGATTGAAAAAATCCCCTATATGTTTATCATCGGAGAACGGGAGGCGGAAAAGGGAGCCGTTTCAGTCCGCCGAAGAAAATCTGGGGATAAAGGTGTGATGACCTGGGATAAGGCTTACCGTTTGATAGAAGAAGAAATACGAATTAAATAGGAGGGAATGCCCCATAGAAAAAGACTTAAAAATTAACAATCAAATCAGAAGCTTGTCTGTTCGGCTCATTGATTCAGATGGCAAACAGATTGGCATCGTATCTTCGCGGGAAGCCCTGCGAATAGCCGAGGAAAAAAATCTAGACCTCGTAGAAATTTCACCCAATGCTGATCCTCCCGTCTGCAAAATCATCGATTATGGGAAATATAGATACCAACTGCAGATGAAAGAGCGGGAAAGTAAAAAGAAACAACATGTCATTAAAATCAAAGAGGTGAGATTTCGACCGCATATTGGAGAGCATGATCTGATTATGAAGGTCAACGCCGTTAAGAAATTCCTTGGTGAAGGTTGTAAGGTAAAGATTACGCTCATGTTTCGCGGTCGCGAAATGGCCCGAAAGGAAATCGGAGCCGAACTGGTCAACAAAATTGTTGAACAGTTATCCGATATAGCCGTAGTCGGAAAAGCGCCTGCCAGTGAAGGGCGCACCATCATAACGTATTTGACTTCAAAATAGGAGAACTCAATCATGCCGAAAATGAAAACAAGAAGATCAGCAGCAAAACGGTTTAATCTCACCGGAACGGGTAAGGTTAAAAGGAACAAGGCGTATCATTCTCATATCCTGACATCGAAATCACCCAAGAGAAAAAGAAGCTTAGGCCAATCCACAATTGCTGCATCTAGCGATGTTCAACGCATTAAAAAAATGATTATTGCATAAGGAGAATCGATAATGCCACGTGCTAATAGTTCCGTACCTCATCATCGGAAACATAGAAAAATCGTCAAGATGGCGAAAGGCTACCGCGCTTCGCGGAGCACGCTATATGTCAACTCAAAGGATGCCATCGAAAAGGGCTTGCAATACGCTTACCGTGATCGACGCACCAAAAAGAGAAATTTCCGCGCGCTCTGGATCGCCAGAATCAATGCCGGGGCTCATCTTTACGGAGTATCTTACAATAAATTTATCCACGGTTTGAAAGTGAATGGCATCAATCTCGACCGCAAAGTACTCGCCGATATGGCTGTGAACGATCCGTCGGGATTTGCCAAGCTTGTCGAATTAGTAAAGGTATAGACAGATGAACCTCTTGGAACGCGCCGAAGAGGTTCGCTTGCAACTGAAAAACGATCTTGCAAAAGTCGGAAGCGATCTTCCATCGGTTGAGACCTTCAGAATTAAGTTTCTAGGGAAAAAAGGAATCATTCCGGCACTTTTTGGAGAGTTTTCCGCGTTAAATAACGATGCCAAACGGCAATTCGGCAAGACGCTGAACGATCTAAAAAACGAAGCCGAACAAGCGGTCATTTCGCTTCGGGAGCGTTTTAATAAACAAGAGACCGATTCTGAATTTTTTGATTTCACATTGCCGGGAAAGCCGCCATCAATGGGTCATCTTCATCCAGTAACGCAGACTCTCAACCGTATTACGGATATTTTCAGGGAAATCGGTTTCCAAATCGAGTATGGGCCAGAAGTTGAAACGGATTATAATAACTTCCAGGCATTGAATATCCCGGAAAATCACCCAGCGAGAGATATGCAGGACACATTTTACATCGACGATTCCATTGTTTTACGCACACACACTTCGCCAATACAGATTCGGACGATGTTGAAATCAAAACCACCTATTCGTATCCTTGCGCCGGGGCGTGTTTATCGGAATGAAGCAATCAACGCCCGCAGTTATTGTTTGTTTCATCAGATCGAAGGACTGTATGTTGACGAACATGTTACGTTTACCGAACTGAAAGGGACAATCGAATATTTTGCGAAACGGTTTTTTGGAAAAGATGTGATTATCCGGTTTCGTCCGAGTTATTTTCCATTTACCGAACCCAGCGCGGAAGTCGATGTCTCCTGCTACTTGTGCGGTGGAAAAGGTTGCCGTGTTTGTAAATATACCGGTTGGTTGGAGATCATGGGTTGTGGTATGATCGATCCGGCTGTTTTGGACGAGGTCGGCATCGATCCAGAAAAATACACGGGCTACGCTTTCGGAATGGGCGCTGATCGGATCGCTTTGCAAAAATATGGAATCGATGACATTCGGCTCTTTTTTGATGGTGATGTTCGATTCTTAAAACAGTTTTAGACCTATATGATTATCAATACCAAATGGCTGGAAAAATATACCGAAGTCCCGTTTTCCCCGGGTGAACTGGGAGAACGGCTGACATCGTTGGGCTTGGAATCTGCGGTTCGTAAGTCGCCGATTGACGATCTAAAAGGAGTCATTGTTGGAAAAGTTCTTGACGTCCAGCGTCATCCAAATGCAGACCGTTTGAGTGTTTGTAGCGTAAGCGTCGGCGCCGAAGAACTTAGCATTGTTTGCGGCGCGCCGAATGTAGCTAAAGGGCAGAAAGTCCCACTAGCTCTTATAGGAACTACATTGCCGAATGGATTGACACTGAAACCAACCAAAATCCGTGGCGTCGATTCTAACGGAATGATTTGCGCCGAGGATGAGCTTGGAATCTTGGATAATCATGCCGGCATCATGGTCTTAGACCCGGATGCGCCGGTTGGAATGGAATTATCTGAATATCTGGAAAAGAACGGGAAGACATTGGAAGTTGATCTAACATCAAATCGTCCCGATTGCGCTTCTCATATCGGCGTTGCACGCGAACTGGCGTTAATAACCGGGAAAGAATTGCGCATTCCTACCGCGACGATCGAAGAATCTAACGAACCTGTCGAAAACTACATCAACATGGAAATCGAAAATGCGGTCGGTTGCCCACGATATGCCGCTCGTGTCATTCGTGGCGTCAGAATTGCTCCATCGCCAATCTGGTTAACCAAAGCGTTGGAAGGCATTGGTATCCGGTCAATAAACAATGTCGTGGATGCCGCTAATTTTGTGTTGATGGAAACTGGTCATCCGCTACACACTTTTGATTACCGAAACATTCATGGAGAAAAAATTGTCGTCAGAAGCGCAGTAGATGGCGAAATTGTGACGACACTCGATGGTTCTGAAAGAAAACTTACCCGAAATGTGTTACTAATTTGCGACGCAGAACGTCCGGTAGCAGTCGCAGGAATCATGGGACTTGCTAATTCCGAAATAACGCTGGCAACGACGGATGTTTTGATCGAAAGCGCCTATTTCGATCCGGGGACAATCCGAAAAGGATCAAAATATCTCGGACTTCAGACGGACGCTTCGTATCGATTTGAACGCGGCGCTGATCCGGAAGGCGTAATTTTTGCGCTCAACCGGCTGACAAGCCTAATCGTGGAAGTCGCTGGCGGAAAAGTATGTCGCGGTATTATTGATCGATATTCTTCTCCGATTATCAGAAGTGAAATTACTGTGCGGTTTGAACGTATTTTTTACTTGCTGGGCATTCGCATTGATCCGGTTTGGATTCATCGGCTTTTTCAAAAACTTGGTGCTCAAATCATCAGTGTTGATTCGGAAAAGATTGTGTTAATTTCGCCTTCATTCCGACCGGATTTGACGCGTGAGGTTGATTACATTGAAGAAGTTGTCAGAGTTTATGGAATATCAAATGTTCCTTCCGCGCGTCGGTTACAGATACAACCGATCGTCGACGTACAAACACAGTATGATCTCGTTGAAAAACTTCGCGCGACCGTCTGTTCGTACGGTTATGATGAACTCTTTAACAATTCGCTCGTATGCGAAAGGTGGACGACATTCGGCATAAATCCTGCTCAACCTGTCAAGTTGAAAAATCCACTCAGTCAGGAAATGGCATATCTGCGCAACTCTCTCATACCTGGAATGATCGCCGCGGCGAAGCGGAACTTTAACCGTAAAAACGTAAATTTGAAATTGTTTGAGATTGGTTATGTTCAGGGATTCGATCCGAAATCGGAAACTTCGGCAAAGGAAACGCAAAGATTAGCAGTGTTGATTTCCGGTGAACTCGAGGAAAAACACTGGATACATTCGTCGGTGAAGAGCGATATTTTTATTCTGAAGGGTGTTATTGAAGACCTGGTCGCTCGTTTTGGACTCCCCATAACGATGTTTGTCCCGCGGGAAAACGAATATTTTCGTCATCTCATGGGTGTCGTTACTGATAAAAGAGAATTTGGATATGTGGGTGAAGTCGATCCAGGTTATTTGAAAAATGATTGGGATATCGAGATTCCCATTTTCGTTTTGGAGTTGGATATATCCGATTTGACCCAAATGGCGCATCTGGCGGTTAAATATCATGAACTGCCAATATATCCTTCCATAGAAAGAGACGTTTCGATCTGGGTACCGGAGAAACTTTCCGTCGGTGAAACCATGGAAACAATCCGCAAACATGGTGGAGAGTATCTGCAAGAGGTTCGTTTCTACGACCTCTATTCAGGAAAAAGTATTGACAAATTGAAAAAAAGTTTTACATTTAATTTAGTTTTTCAGGCTAATGACCGAACATTGAAAGACGAGGAAGTTGACAAAATAATGGTGGCGATTCACAACGCGCTGACGAAAGAACTGAACGCAAAACTTCGCTAAACGGGAACGAAAATGGACTTGAGCTCGCTGAATACACTCGAAGAAAAGATCAAAAGTTTACTCTTCGTTATCACAGAACTTCGTTCCGAAAATCTGAAAATGAAAACCGATCTGAAAGAAGGATCGTCCATTGAAGTGATGCTCGACCAGAAAAAGCGCCATGAGTTACGAAACAAAGTCGAAGGATTGTTGGAACTCCTAAAGGACTTTTAACCGCTTGCAATTGTGAAAGGTATTTGACAACGAATAAATCATAAAAGATGGAAGAGATTATAGAAAATTTAGTTCGCGTAACAATCTATGGGCAAGAATATACGATCAAGGCAAAAGCCGAACCAGCGTATATCACCAGCGTCGCAAATTACGTTAACGAAAAAATGGAAGACGTGGAAAAAGCCGTTCCAACCGTTCAATCAAGCATACGCGTGGCGATTTTAGCCGCTATGAACATTACTGATGAATTGTTCAGCGCCAATAAAGATAAAGAAGAAATTCTTAAAACTATCGATGACAAATCGATGTTTTTAATTGATATTATCGACGAGAAACTAAAGAAATAAATCGATCCATCTTTTAACTGATCAACACGTTCGTTTCGCCGTTATGTAAATCGCGAATCGGATCGTTGATTTTAACGTCGATGTGAATCGATTGAGAAGATGCATAATGTCCTGGTTTTATATAATTACGGCTATTCTGGGAATGTGCGGCGGTGCGGTACTTGCGCTTTACCTGTACATACAAAAATTGAAGAAAACCCATTCTTCGATTTCCGAACTTTTGGTTACCGCCACAAAAACAGCGGAAGACCTGAAGCGAGAAGCTCGCCTCGAAGCGAAAGATGAAGCGATTCGGATTAAACAACGCGCCGAAGACGAATCGCGTAACAAGTTTCGGGAAATACGGGAGACCGAAAAAAAACTCGTCAAGCGCGAATTTTATCTCGACAAGAAAATGGAACTCGCGGATCGAAAAATCGAGGAATTGGAGAAAAAAGATGAGGAAATTCGAAAAATCAAAGAGAACGTTTCCCGGATAGAGTCTGAAGCTCAGGGAATCGTAGTCCAGCAGACCGAGCGTTTGGAAAAAATCGCCAGCATGACCCAAAAGGAAGCCGAAGACATCTTGATGAACAACCTTTTAGAAAAAGCCAAGGCTGGAATTTCCCGAAAAGCAAAAGAAATCCGCGATACAGCCATCATGGAGGCAAATCGCGAAGCCAGTAAAATTATCGTCTCAGCCATTCAGCGTTCGGCGGCGGATCATACCGCTGAATCGACTGTTTCGGTGGTCAACCTTCCGAATGAAAACATGAAAGGCAGAATCATCGGTCGCGAAGGTCGAAATATCCGGCATTTCGAGTTACTGACCGGCGTTGAAATCATTGTGGATGATACGCCGGAAGCGGTTGTGCTTTCCGGATTCGATCCGATTCGGCGTGAAATTGCCCGCGTTGCCCTCGAAAAACTCATTGTCGATGGAAGAATTCATCCAACCCGGATTGAGGAAATGATCGAAAAATCAACTAAGGAGGTGGAAGAAACTATTATTAAAGCCGCCGAAGAAGCGATTGATGAAGTCAAACTTTCGCAGTTCCAGCCTGAAATGCTGAAGATGATTGGCAAACTTAAATACAGGACGTCCTACGGTCAAAATGTGCTTAAACATTCAATTGAAGTCGCTTGGCTTTCCGGTTTGATGGCGGCGGAACTCGGACTGAACGGCGAGATTGCCAAACGTGCCGGTCTTCTGCATGATATCGGAAAAGCAATGGATCGAAATGTAACGGGAACACATGCGATTATCGGAATGGAATTTGCCAAAAAATATCGTGAACATCCGATCGTCGTTAATGCCATTGGATCGCACCATGATGAAATCGAAGCGACACATCCGATTTCAGTGATCGTTCAGGCGGCAGACCAAATCAGCGGCTCTAGACGCGGAGCACGCGGCGATACGCTTGAGAGTTATATTCAACGTCTCGCCAAATTAGAAGAAATCGCAAACTCTTTTGCTGGCGTGTCGAAAACCTATGCCATTCAAGCCGGTCGTGAAATCCGCGTGATTGTCGAAAACGAGGTCGTAAGCGACATTGAATCCGACACTCTTTCTGAAGACATCGCCGCAAAGATTCAGGCTGAATTAAATTACCCCGGACAGGTGAAAGTTGTCGTCGTTCGAGAACATCGAAGTGTGAGTTACGCCAAATGAGTCCGGCAAAAATCATCGATGGGAAAATCATATCGGCGATCGTTAAGGAATCACTCCGTCCGCGAATTTTGACGCTAAAGGAACGCGGAATCATTCCCGGTTTAGCCGTCATTCTCGTCGGCGATAATCCGGCTTCGCAGGTTTATGTCGGAATGAAGGAAAAAGCGTTCCGCGAGATGGAGATGTTTTCACAGACATATCATCTGCCCGCGAACACGAGTCAACAATCTTTGAAAACACTGATTGAGCAGTTGAATGGTGACAATCGATTTCATGGAATTCTTGTTCAAATCCCGTTACCGGCGCCACTTGATGCGAATGAGGCGATTCTTCAAATATCTCCAGATAAAGACGCCGATGGTTTGCATCCGACAAATATTGGGAGAATGGTTTTAGGAATGACAGCGCCGCTTCCCTGTACACCGCACGGAATTCTGATGATGTTGAAATATTCGGGAATCGATCCATCTGGCAAACATGTCGTCGTGATTGGTAGAAGTAACATTGTCGGGAAACCGATTGCCAATTTATTATTACAGAAACGCGAATTGGGGAATGCAACGGTTACTCTTTGCCATACACAAACACATGACATTCAGGCGATTTGCCGTCAGGCGGATATTTTAATCGCCGCGATCGGAAAGGCTGAATTTGTCGATAAATCCTTCGTCAAACCGGGTTGTGTCGTCATCGACGTCGGCGTAAACCGAGTCAAGGATGAGACAACCGCGAAAGGTTATCGTTTGGTCGGAGATGTAAAATATTCGGAAGTCAGCGAAATCGCCGAAGCCATCACGCCGGTTCCGGGCGGAGTTGGCGTGATGACAATCTCCATGTTGCTTTCAAACACCGTTTATTTGGCTGAACAATCGCTCTTCCGTAGATAAAAAGAGGTGAGTGTGGATAAACAGGAAATATTGAGGCGGTGCGAAATCACTAACGGTATGGCGGATCGCGAAGTCGAAGCTTTCTCCGATATTTTTCAAATCGTTCACTTCCAGCGCGGAGATATCATTTTTCGCGAAGGCGAAACCAGCAATGATCTGTATGTAATTGACAAAGGAATTATTGATGTTGTGATCTATTCCAAAGTACATCTTGGCGAATCTGAAAGGATCGCCAAATTGAAGGATGGCGATATTTTCGGCGAGTTTTCCATGCTGGACGGCGCTGAACGTTCTGCAACACTCATTGCCGAAGAAGATACCGACCTGATGGTTGCCGCATATATCGATTTTCATCGGTTTTTAGAGAATCGAGAGCATGTTGGATTTCTCGTTATGCGGAATCTCGCCCGAACGCTGACCGTGCGATTAAGAAAAATGAATCACGAAGTCCAGAGCGCTCTATTATAATTTCCGGTTTTAGATATGAATCAAAAAACGAAAACTACCAATGAACAGATGATTGAATTGATACGAACGCGACGTGCAATCCGGCAATTCGATCAGACTGAGATTTCACTCGACGATCTCCTGAAATGTGCAGAATGCGCCGGACTGGCGCCTTCCGGGGAAAACCTTCAACCATTGAAATTTTTGCTTGTTCGGGATCGGAAACTGGTTGAAGCAATTTTTCCTTTGCTTCAGTGGGCTGGATACATCCAACCAACAGGAAATCCAAAACCCGGAAAGATGCCGACGGCTTATTTCGTGATCGCAGTTGATCAAAATGTGACCGATTCCTCAGCGGAAAAGGATGTCGGGGCTGCCATTGAAAATTTTATTCTCTCTGCATGGAGTCTTGGTATCGGTACTTGCTGGATCGTTTCCATCGATCGCGAAAAGTTGAGGCAGTTGCTTCAGATTCCAGAACGATTGGTCATTGATTCCATCGTTGCATGCGGATATCCGGACGAAACGCCTGTTGTTGAAGTAATGTCTGATGATGTCCGATATTGGAAAGATGAATCAGGTGTTCTCCATGTACCGAAACGTTCATTAAACGATATCCTGCGAATTGATCGCTGGTTAGATTAATTTTAGGAGTTCAAATGCATCCAATTCTTCTTAAACTGGGTCCGGTGACGCTCTATTCTTACGGATTCATGATGGCATTGGCGTTCTTAATGTGCTATTATCTGTTGCACCGAGAATATCGGAAACGCGGCGAAAAGCCGGATTTTGCCAGTAACATTGTTTTTTGGGCGGCAATTGGCGGAATTGTTGGTGCGAAACTATTTTACATCTTAGAATTTCCATCAAACTTTTTCATTAATCCCTTGGGAATGATCTTCACCGGTTCAGGATTGGTCTTTCACGGTGGAGTGATCGGTGGCGCTGTTGCTGTTATCATTTATTTAAACAGATCCCAAAAGCCGATTCTTGCGAATGGCGATATTATCATTCCGATAATGTTCATTGGTCAGGCTATTGGAAGAATTGGATGTTTTTTAGCCGGTTGCTGTTATGGAAAAATTAGCAGTTTACCGTGGGCAGTTCAGTTTCCGCCCGGTTCGATCGCCGCTAAAGAGCACTTCCATCTAAATCTCATCGCCAGTTCTGCGCCCTCACTTCCGGTTCACCCTACGCAATTGTACGAGGCCGTGTTAAATCTGCTTCTTTTCTTGATTTTAGTCAAAATCATTCGCCCGCGCACTCAAAAATACGGAACAACATTCGGACTCTATTTAATTTTTGCTGGTATCGAGCGGTTTTTAATCGAGTTTATCCGGATCAATCCAAGATATGCGTTCGGATTGAGTTCTGCCCAATATACATCTGTTGGCATTGTGCTGATGGGTGTTATTCTACTGGTTTTTTTTACAAAAGAAAAAACGAAGCAGAAATCGAAAATGAGTAAATCATGAGCATGACGCCATTTGTGCCTACTCGAAGGTATTTTACCGGTTCTTTTCCTTGCGGAATTTGTGGATCTTTAATACTTTTCTGTCGGTTTTTCGACGAAAACTTTGAGGAAAAATGAATAAACCATCAGTCTTAGAAACATCTTTCCGTTGCTATCAGTTTTTAAAAGTGGACGATTTATCAAAATCAACTCAGCAAAATGCGTAATCTGATTTTACTGGTTGTTTATTTCATTGTAGCAATAACGGTCTGGTTAAATTACCGAAACGGTGGTTTTCGTTGGAATGTTGAAAATATTCGTTTGGATAAATTTCGATTTCCTCGTCATTTTTTATGGGGAGCCTCAACTTCCGCTTATCAGGTCGAAGGTGGAACCGTTCAAACAGACTGGAATCTTTGGGAAAATTCGTTCGACATGGATGGTATTCCCCGAGTTAAAAATGGACAAACCATAGGCATTGCAGTCGATCATTTGAATCGTTTTCGGGACGACATTCGTCTGTTAAAAAGTCAAGGCGGCAACGTCTATCATTTTTCTGTCGAGTGGAGCCGGATAGAACCTGCGTCTGGGCAGTGGAATCGCGAAGCGCTCGATCATTATCTGAAGATGTGTGAGTTTTTGCGCCAAGAGTCCATTACGCCGATCGTCTCGCTCCATCATTTTTCATCGCCAATCTGGTTTTACGAACGTGGGGGTTTTGAAAATCCGGATTCCGTTAAACGATTTACCGATTATGCCTATCATGTTGGAGAATCGTTGGGAAAGTATGTCGATTTTTGGGCGACTATCGATGAACCATCTGCCTATGCGATGAACGGATGGCTGAAAGGAATTTATCCGCCGGGGCAAACCGATCCATCGCTTTGTGGGCGTGTACTGTCGAATGTTCTGAAAGCGCATTCCGAAGCTTATTATGCAATTCACGATATTGACCGATCGGACGCTGATGGAGACGGAATTCCGTGTCAGGTTGGACTTATACAGAACGTACCGATTTTCGATCCGGCACGCAGATGGTTAATTACCGATTGGCTTGCCGCTTGGAATAAAGACCAACAGGCAAATCAGTCTGTCATCAACGTGTTGTTGACAGGGAAATTTACTTTTAGAACTGCAAAGGGTTTTTCATTTCGGGAAGATTATCCTCGTCTTGAAAATTCTGTCGATTGGATTGGCGTGAATTATACTTGCGAAGAAGAGTGCAAATTTCAATGGAATCACGGACTCGAAATAAAATCTGGTGCCAGTTTGATGTTGCCGATTGCCGACAACGGATGGACAATTTATCCGGCTGGGTTGTATCGCGCAATTCGCACCGTTAGCCGTCTGGGTGTTCCGATTTATATCACGGGGAATGTCGTTGATTCCAGCGATCCAGTTACACGGCGTCGCTATCTTTTAGAACACATCGATGCTGTTAATGAGGCAATATCTGATCAATATGATGTTCGCGGTTATCTTTATGGCTCGTTACTGGATGGCTTTGAATGGACAGAAGGTTATGAAAGGAAATTTGGATTGTTTCATGTAAATCGTGATACACAGGAACGGAAATTGAAAGAAGGCAATGAAATTTTTAGCGAGATTATTGCCGCTTGCGAAAAATAATCTTTGATGGTTTATTTGATTTTGATAAGGAGTCATCATGTATTTGAAAACATATTTGATAACATTCATCATGATTAGCGCCGCTGTTTCTGCGCCGATACCTAAGAGAGCCTTGACAATCGACGATCTGCTGGCTTGCCAAAGAGTTTTAGCTCCGCAGTTTTCTCCCGATGGGAAACGGATCGCCTTTGCGTTAACTTCGATGAGTGTCACCGAAAATAAAAGTCACACAGAACTTTGGAGTGTCGGCACCGATGGAAACGGACTGAAGCAGATGACTTCTCACACGGCATCCAGCACATCGCCCTTATGGTCTCCAGATGGGAAAAAACTGGCTTTTCTGTCCGCACGTTCTGGAGTGATGCAAATCTGGATTCTTCCGTCGGATGGTGGTAAACCGGAGCAACTGACAACCCATTTTACGGGAGTGAACGACTTTGTATGGTCAAATGATGGTCAATATATCGCATTTTCATCAAGAGTCTATCCGGATAGCTCGGATCAGAAAACCGCAGAGGAACGTGATAAAGCCACAGAACAAAGTCTTGTCAAAGCGCGTGTTTATGACGATCTGATGTTCAGACATTGGGATGAGTGGTGGGATCATAAACGTAGCCATCTATTCGTTCTGGATGTTCAGACGCGCGAATTTACCGACGTGACACCCGGAAATTTTGATGCGCCGCCGATTGCGCTTGGCGAAGGTTATACTTTTTCGCCGGATTCAAAAGAATTGGTTTTTACAAGTAATCACGAACCGGTAGTTGCCATCAGCACAAACAATGACATTTGGTCGGTACCAGTTTCCGGCGGAACGACAACGTTAATAACCTCGCCGGTCAAAGATCGTGATTTCAAGGGAAACGATCAGCAACCGAAATTTTCAGCAGATGGAAAATATTTAGCATTTTTATCCATGAAGCGCGCAGGATATGAAGCCGATAAAAAGGATTTGTTTCTGAAAAATCTGAGAACTGGTGAACTTAAAAATATTACTGAAAAAATAGATATTTCGGTTTCGACTTACCAGTGGTTGCCAGTATCCGAGAATCTAATTCTCGAAGCCGAACAAGAAGGACGAGACGGATTATTTTTGCTGGATATTCGTTCGCTGAAACTCAAACCAATTGTCTCGGATGGAGCAAATTCATCCGTTACAGTTAGCCCGGACGGAAAATCAATCGCCTATCTGCATCAGATAACAACGATGCCCAACGAGATTTGTATTACGACGCTTTCCGATGGGAAAAGCAAACAGTTAACGAATTTCAATTCAGAACTGTTAGCCGATGTTGATATGAATCCGATCGAAGATTTTCGGTTTATCAGTAAGGATAAGACGCAAATTCATGGATTCCTGATCAAGCCGCCGCACTTCGATAAGACGAAAAAATATCCAATGGTAATGATGGTTCACGGTGGCCCACAAGGTCAGTGGAATGACAGTTGGCATTATCGTTGGAATCTCCAATTATGGGCGGCGCAAGGCATTGTAATCGTTGCTATCAATCCGCGTGGAAGCACCGGATACGGTCAGAAGTTTACCGAAGCGATTTCGCTGGATTGGGGTGGAAAACCGTTTGAGGATTTGGTCGCTGGCGAAAAGTACGTGATCGAGAATTTTGCTTTTATCGATAAAGAAAGATTGGCGGCGGCTGGCGCATCTTATGGCGGGTATATGATGAACTGGATGGAAGGACACATGGATGATTTTAAATATCCATTCAAAACTCTTGTCAATCATGACGGTTCGTTCAATTTGTACGCGATGTATTTGACGACGGAAGAATTATGGTTTCCTGAATGGGAATACGGCGGTGTGTTCTGGAACTCTCCGGAACAGTATGAAAAATATTCGTGTGATAATTACATCAAGAATTTTAAAACCCCGATGTTGGTGATTCATGGCGAGAAAGACTACCGGCTTGACTTCAGTCAAGGGCTAATGGTTTTTACATCTTTACGAAGAATGGGGGTGCCGGCAAAGTTGGTATTGTTTCCCGATGAGGGACACTGGGTTCTCAAACCACATAATAGCCGTTTTTGGCATCAGACCGTTTTTGAATGGCTGAAATCCTATCTTCAATGATGGAGCAAAATATTGACCAGCAACCCGAAGTAATGGAAGTGCTTTTAATCCAAACCAGTTTTGTCTATTTTATATAAGTTTTACAAATATATTATTTCAGTTTAATGGAGTTTAAGTCATGCAGAAAATTCTCAACCGAAGCGAAATCCTGACAGAGAAAATCAACCCGAAAAGCGAAATGATCGATACCTTTAGCACCGAACAGATCATCCGATTGATCAATGAAGAGGATGGGACGGTTTATTTAGCGGTTCAAAAAGCGATTCCACAGATTGTTCAAGCGACTGAGATCGTGAGCAAAGCTTTCAAAACCGGTGGGAGACTTCGGTATATCGGAGCCGGGACGAGCGGACGGTTGGGAGTTTTAGACGCGAGCGAATGTCCGCCGTCTTTTTCCGTTCCGATTGATTTGGTACAGGGAATGATCGCCGGAGGTTGGATTGCATTGCGTCAAGCCGTTGAAGGTGCTGAAGATTTTACCGAAAACGGCGTCGAAGATTGTAAGGCAAACGGTCTTCAACCAACAGATGTCCTCATGGGAATTGCTACCGGAGGAACGACACCGTACGTGCACGGCGCTATCCAATATGCTCGGTCAATCGGCTGTAAGACGATCTTTTTTACCTGCACACCCAAAGAAGGACTTGGCGTCGTCGCTGATGTCATTATCGAAGTGCTGGTCGGACCGGAATTAATAACAGGATCAACGCGCTTGAAAGCTGGCACTGCTACGAAAATGGTGCTCAACATGATCACGACGACGGCGATGATTAAAACAGGTAAGGTCTATGGCAATTATATGATCGATCATCAGGCAATTAACTCGAAATTGGTTGATCGCGGCACACGGATCATTTCTGAATTGACTGGGTTAAGCTATCAGGATGCTTATGATGCGCTGATGAAGGCAGATAAACATGTTAAAGAAGCTGTTGTAATGGTCAAGAAAGGCATTTCTCTTGAGGAAGCACGGCGACTCATCAGAGAACATGACGGCTTTGTCCGATTTGCCTTTGAATAATAGAGGATAATTTTTTCGTGGTATTTCTGAGAAACCGGATGAATGATAAAATCTATGATTTCGCTCGCTGAAAAAGATCATCTAAATGTGCTCGGTCTTATGTCCGGAACATCACTGGATGGTTTGGATTTATGCTTCGCTGAAATTCGGCGCGTTCCGGACGGAATTGACGCCAGAATTAACGCCTTCTCAACGATTCCTTACTCTCCGGAATTTCGCGCCGCGCTGGTTTCTCTTTCGAACGGCGATACGGAAACAATCTGCCACATGAACTTTGAAATCGGAAGAGTCTGGACTCGGATGATTCGTCAGTTCTTCACGCAGATTGGGAAATCGGAAAAGGAAATCGACCTGATTGGTTCTCACGGACAAACGATTTGGCACATTCACAGCGATTCCACGCTTCAAATTGGCGAAGCGTCGCTTTTTGCAGAAGAATTTGGAATTCCGGTCGTCGCGGATTTTCGAGTTCGGGATATCGCCGCTGGCGGTTCTGGCGCTCCGCTGGTTCCAATTGTCGATTACTTTCTTTTCAAAAAGTACAAAAAGACCCTTTTAATTCTAAATCTTGGCGGGATCGCCAACTTTACGATTGTCCCTTCTAAAGCAGAATCGGTGGAAGACATTTATGCCTTGGACACGGGACCTGGAAACTCGTTGATTGATCTTGCAACCGGTATTTACACCAATGGTAAAGTGAATTATGATCGAGATGGTAAAATTGCGGAATCGGGTAGGGAAATTCCGGAAATACTTGCGGAACTCATGCAACATCCGTACTTGATATCGCCTTTACCGAAGTCTACTGGTCGCGAAGTTTTTGGTATCAATTATTTGAGGCAAATCATCAATCGTTTTCGCATCAAGCAGAAGGATATGCCCGACTTAATTGCAACATTAACTAAATTTTCGGCAAAAGCGATTCACTGGAATTACATGCAGTTCTTTCCCAATCGACTGCTCGATGAAATTATTATCAGCGGAGGTGGCGCAAAAAATCCGGTACTGGTAAATCATTTGAGAAGGATGTTTACAAATGTTCCTATCAGAAATACGACTGAACACGGAATCCCCGGCGATGCTAAAGAAGCGTTCGCATTCGCAATTTTAGCCGCCTTAAGAATCTGGGGAATTCCGGGAAATGTTCCTAATACGACCGGTGCCCGTCACAAAGTCGTATTAGGGAAAATTATTAATTGAAAGAAGAGGAGAAGAAATGAATCCGTACGTTTTTCGCGAATATGACATTCGAGGAGTCGTTGAGCTGGATTTTCCTGACGCGGATGTTGAATTATTAGGGAAAGGGATTGGCACTTTCATCCGGGAAAGAGGCGGGAGTTTATTGACAATCAGCGGTGACGTCCGTTTATCGACACCGAACCTGAAAAAGATGTTGGCGAAAGGATTGCTTTCAACGGGTGTAAACCTGATCGATATCGGAATTGTACCAACGCCTGTCAATTATTTCAGCATGTATTTTCTACCTGTTGACGGTGCTATCCAAATTACCGGTAGTCACAATCCGGCAGATATGAACGGATTTAAGATCACCTATCAGAAGCAGGCAGTTTATGGTGCTCAAATCCAGAAAATTCGCCAAATCATTGAGAGCGGCAATTTTACGACCGGTGAAGGTCAGATCAACAAGAAATCAATTCTTGAAGATTATAAAAATATGTTAGTATCCAAAATTAAACTGGATCGTCCGGTGAAAATTGCGATGGATTGTGGTAATGCGACGGCTTGTATGGTTGCACCGGAAGTATTTAAGAAGTTTGGGTGCGAAGTTACAGAACTTTTCTGCACGATAGACGGTTCCTTTCCGAATCATCATCCCGATCCGACAGTTCCGAAAAATCTGACGCAATTGATTGCCGAGGTTAAAAAAGGCGGTTATGATTTCGGAGTGGCTTTTGATGGTGACGCCGATCGGATTGGCGTTGTGGATGATAGAGGTCAGATTATTTGGGCAGATTACATCATGATTCTGTTTTTGGACGAGATCATCAAACATGGTGAAACGGTCATTTTTGATGTGAAGTGTTCGCAGGCGTTGGAGGAAGTGATTCTCCAGAAAGGTGGAAAACCGATGATGTGGAAAACTGGTCACTCGCTGATCAAACAAAAAATGCGTGAAGTCGGTGTTCCGTTCGCCGGTGAAATGAGCGGACATATTTTCTTCGGAGACGATTATTACGGTTACGACGACGCGATGTATGTAGCGGCGCGGTTCGCACAAATGATTTCGCGATATTCCGAACCGCTTTCGGCAAAAATGGAACGACTGCCGCATTATTTTTCGACTCCCGAAATGCGTCTGAATTGCGCCGACGATCCAACTAAATTCAGCATGACTGAAAAAGCCTCCGAATACTTCAAAGCGCACTACGAATGTATCGATGTTGATGGTGTGCGGATCAAATTTGGTGATGGCTGGGGGCTCGTCCGTTCATCGAATACTCAACCAGTGATTGTAACCCGTTTTGAGGCTAAGACGGAGCAACGATTGGAAGAAATTAAAAATTTAGTCTTGAATAAGTTGAAGGAATTTGGAGATTTTAGATATTGACTCTTCCTTATACTGACATGGAAAAAAGTCAAATGGACCGAGCGGAAGGACGTTTTGCCATTTTAGCAAATGAATTCAACCAAAGGTTGGCAAATTTTGAACTTCCGCAAATTCCCACCAGCCTATACGAACCCATTCGGTACAGTCTGGACGCCAAAGGAAAGCGTGTGCGCCCGATTCTACTGTTTCTTGTCGGCGAATCGCTTGGTGCGTCGCATGAGCAACTTTTTCCGGCGGCGCTGGCAATAGAATTGCTTCATACGTTTACGCTCGTCCACGATGATATAATGGATAAAGATACTCAGCGACGCGGTCGACCGACGTTGCACATCAAGTGGGACGACAACACCGCTATCCTTGCCGGCGACGCGCTAATGACGCTTGCTTTCCGAACGTTGATGAAAACCGAATCACGAGATATTAATCGAATAGGAGTGGAATTTAGTCAGGCAATGCTCGAAATCTGTGAAGGTCAGGCGATGGATATGGAATTCGAAAAGCGTCCGTTTGTCGGCGCCGATGAATATCTTCGAATGGTCGGAAAGAAAACCGGAAGGCTTCTCGGTTTGTCGTGTGTACTTGGTGCGCTCATCGCTGATCCAGCATCGGAATATATCGACGATCTGGCGGATTTCGGTCTCAAACTCGGACAGGCGTTTCAGATTCAGGACGATTGTCTTGAAATTACTTCCAACGAACAGAAAATGGGGAAAAGTCTGTTCAGCGACATTGCCAAGGGGAAGAAGACTTTTCCGGTGATTCAGGCGCTGGATGATCTATCTATTGAAGAGCGCAACGAATTTTTATCTTTTTTAAAAGAAAATTCGGATGACCGTGCAATTATCAGATCGGAGTTTGAAAAACGTGCCGCTCTGGAAAAATCGTTTTCGATGGTTCGGAAACTGCTAAACGAAGCTTCCAATCGGTTGTCAAAACTTCCACAGAATGCACAAGCGGGTTTGACCGACTTCATACAAACCATTTATCTTCGTCAGTCATAATATGGAAAAGAAAGAAGTCACGATTATGAACCGGCATGGATTGCATACACGTCCAGCGACGGCATTGGTAAAAAATGCTACCGGCTTCAAATCCGAAATCAATCTTGTCTATAAAGGCATTCGTGTCAATGCTAAAAGTATTCTCGGTTTGCTGGTGTTAGCGATCGAGCCGGGCGCGAAGGTGACTATTGAAGCAAACGGTCAGGATGAGAAGGAAGCAATCGAAAATATAGTTGTGTTGGTAGAAAATAAATTTGACATGGAATAGATTGTGAAAACTATCAAAGGCATCAAAATCTCTCCGGGTATCGCCATCGGTCCGACTTTTTATTTTAAACGCGATCAGTTTCCAATTCCAAAAAACAGGATTCAGGCATCGGATGCTGAGGCGGAGATTGCGCGGTTTCAGCAAGCCATTTCGAAAGCGACCGCCGAATTGACACAAATACGCAAATTGGTGTTGGAACATCTCGACGAGAATCACGCAATAATGATTGACGGTCAACTGATGATTCTTGGCGATCCTGAACTTATTAGGCTCGTCAGTCAGTATGTGCGGCAGGAGAACCGGAACGCCATCTGGGCATTTTTTGAAGTCCTTTCGACCTACGAGCAACTTTTGCAGGATTCAGAAGGCTATCAAAAAGACCGCGCGGTGGATCTGCGAGACGTTAAACGACGCGTTATTTTTCACCTTTCAGTTGATGACGCTTATCTGACACCAAAATTAAAGGAACCGGCGATCTATGTGGGCGACCGGATTACGCCGTCCGATCTGATTCATATTAAAGATCAAGGCGCTATCGGAATCATCTCACAAATCGGCGGTGTAGATTCGCATGTTGGCATTTTAGCGCGCGCTTTTCGTCTGCCGTATATTTCTCACATCATGAACCTTGAAGAGATTCTTTCCTCTTCTGAAATTGTTCTTGACGCCGATAACGAAGAGATCGTGCTGAACCTCTCGGATGAAAATCGTAAAATCTATGACGAACGCGCCCGCCAACATGAACTTTTAAACCAAAAATTGTTAACCGCCCGGCTCGTGAGTTCATCGTGCGATGGCGTTCCGTTTCGCGTTTTACTGAATATTGGCTTCGTTCAGGAACTTAAGACGATAAATCCGCATTCGGTGCTGGGAATCGGCCTATTCCGAACAGAATTTCTGTGCATCGAACGAAACGCAATCCCGAACGAAGAAGAACAGTTTGTCGCCTACCGAGATACGCTTCAGGCAATGAAAGGACGACCGGTTATATTCCGAACATTTGACTTCGGACGCGACAAACTCATCGCCATGCTGGACCTGGAAGTCATGCATCGGGACGTTGCTTTTGAAGAGTGGGGTGGAATCCGTTTTTGTCTGGATAATCCAGAAATCCTTCAAACACAGTTACGGGCTTTCCTTCGCGCAAGTATTTACGGATCAGCGCGCTTAATGTTGCCTATGGTGACGCGTATCGAAGATGTTCTGGAAGTCAAAAAAATGTTGGAGACTATCAAACGCGACCTGAAAAGGGAAGGCATTAAATTTCGGGATCGGTTTCCTTTAGGCGTGATGATCGAAACGAAATTGGCGCTTGATATTCTTGAACCGTTGGCTGGAATGGTGGATTTTTTCAGTGTTGGGACAAACGATCTGGCTCTTTACTTGATTGGAGCCAAACGTGACGAAAATTTGTCTAAGAACTACTATCATCCGATCATTTTTCGGGCGATTCATAAAATAGTACAAACCGCCGAAAGGTTTTCATTGCCAGTGACCGTATGTGGTGAAATGGCGTCCGATCCATTTGCGTTGGTCGGATTGATTGCCCTTGGCATTCGGATTATCAGCGTCAATTACAGTGCGTTACATGCCGTTTCCGATGAAATTAAGAATGTCCGGATTCTGGAAACGAAGACGTTAATGGAGCGGCTTCTTCAAGAAGAGAATCCGGTGGTGCTTTACCAACTTCTCCGTGATTTTTATAAAAATCAGATGGGTACAATTCCGCAGAAATAGCGCTTGTAATTCCGTTTGCGGGATGATATATTCATTCCGTGATGATCAAAGTCGAAATCCAAAAAATCGTTCAGTATCTACCCAGCAAAGGCTACGCTGTTCTTTTGAGAGAGGTCGGTGGAAACAGACAGCTTCCGATCATAGTGGGCACATTTGAAGCCCAAGCGATTGCGCTGGCGCTGGAAGACGTTGAGATGCCTAGACCACTAACGCATGATCTGATAGTCAATATTCTCAAAATATTGAATATGAAAATTACCCAAGTAATTGTCAATGATCTTCGGGAAAATACATTCTTCGCGCGTGTTTTTCTTGAAAATGAAACTGATCACTCCAGTTTACAGATCGATGCGCGGCCTAGTGACGCAATCGCTATTGGATTAAGAATGCGGGCACCGCTGTTTGTTTCGGATTCGGTCATGAATGCGGCGGGGCAACTCGCTGTTGTACAAAAAAATATACCAAAGTCTGAGAAAGATGTTGTCCCTGATATGGAAAATCTGGATAAGCTTTTCGATCTGCAGAAGAAATTACAGAATGCCATCAACGAAGAAAATTACGAATTAGCCGCTAAACTACGAGACCAAATTTCAGACTTCGATCAAGGCGAAAACTAAATTTTTCGATTATATACTAACCAGCCACCCGGTCAGAAACTAAACAGGCCGCTTTTTTCGGTAGGCTGTTAATTTAAAGTAGGCTACTTTTGCGGCTTTTTGCTCGGCGGCTAGTTTAGTATGTCCGACGCCGAACCCCAGTTTTTTCCCATCGATGACGACGGCGATTTTATAGAAACGTGCATGGTCGGGTCCAGTCATCTCTTCTATTTCGAAGCGGGGAGATTCTTTACCTTGTTTTTGGCAAATTTCAAAAATCTGTCCCTTGTAATTATAACGTGCAGTAGCGATCTCTCGCTTGCCGTCGAGCAAAATCCATTCATTGACAAACGGATAAACCGCTTTCAATCCGCCGTCGATATAAATGGCGCCAAGAAGCGATTCCACGACGCTGGAATAGATTTTCTTCATGGCTGGTACGTTTTGAACATTGAGGCTTTTATCCAGAAGTAAATTCTCCAGCAGATTGAGTTTCTTTCCGACCTCATAAAGTGAATCGCCGTTGACAATAATGGAGCGAGAAAGCGTCAGAGCGCCTTCTAATTTTTCCGGATATTTTTTATATAAATATTCAGACACGATCATCTCCAGAATTGCATCGCCGAGGAATTCCAGCCGTTCGTAGGAGAGATGACTTTTAGCCGCTTTTGATCGGTGAGTTACTGCCAAGCGGAGCAAGTCGGGATTTTTAAATGAATACCCCAGTTTTTTCTCGAGGGGAGAACGAGTTTTGTGGAAAAGATTTAGTAGTGAAAATTTCAATGTTATTTCTCAAACTTTTTAATAGCAAGAACCGAATTGTGTCCTCCGAATCCGAAATTATTGCTCAGCCCAGCGGAAAAATCGCGTTTCTGCGCTATGTTGGGTGTATAATTCAGATCACATTCCGGGTCTGGCGTTTCGTAATTGATTGTCGGAGGAATGATTTGATGATTCATGGCGAGAACGAGAGCGATAAACTCGATCGCTCCTGCCGCTCCCAGCAAATGCCCGGTCATCGATTTCGTAGAACTAATGGCGATTTTCTTTGCATCGTCGCCAAAGACCGATTTGATGGCAATCGTTTCTAATTTATCGTTAAGAATCGTCGAAGTTCCATGCGCATTGATGTAACCGAATGCCTCTTTGGGAAGTCCGGACATACGAATAGCGTTTTCGATGGCCATTGCCGAGCCTTTTCCTCCCGGGTGTGGCTGTGTGATGTGAAAGGCGTCTTCGGAAAAACCGTATCCAACAAGTTCTGCGTAAATATGTGCGTCGCGTTTCAAGGCATGTCCGAGTTCTTCGAGGACGATTATGCCTGCTCCTTCGCCGACTATAAAGCCGTCGCGATTTAGGTCGAATGGACGGCTTGCGCGAGCGGGTTCATCATTACGCCGAGAGAGCGCTTTCATATTCGAAAATCCGGCGATTGCCAGCGGCGTTATGCTCGCTTCAGAGCCGCCGGTAATCATCACATCTGCATCATTGCAAAGTATATGCATCATGGCGATGCCTATTGCATGAGACGAAGTTGCGCAAGCCGAGGCGACTGAGTAATTCGGCCCGGAAAATCCGAAATCAATGGCAATTTGTCCGGGGAAAATGTTCGGGATCATCATGGGAATAAATAACGGGCTAACAAAACGCGCGCCTTTTGTTATTAGCTGGGAATGCTGGAATTCGAGTGTTTCGATTCCACCGATCCCGGAGCCGGTGACAACGCCGACCCTTTCCTGACGAAAAGTGGATGTAAGTAATTGAGAATCATCGACAGCCTGTTTTGCCGCGGAAACGCCTAATTGTGCCATGCGATCCATGCGTTTAATATCTTTGAGAGGTAAATATGTGACTGGATCGAAGGCGCGGGCTTCAGCGGCGATGCGAACCGGCAACTCGTGGGCGTCAAACGATTCGATTAGTTTGACGCCACTTGTTCCGTTTTCGAGAGATTCCCAATAATCGGGTAAACTGCAACCGATGGGCGTGATGATTCCCAATCCGGTGACGACGACTCGTCTTTTCATCGGTGACAAACGAAATTATTTAATAACGGTGTCAATATATCGAACAACATCACCGACGGTCTTCAATTTTTCGGCTTCTTCATCCGGAATTTCGATGCCGAACTTTTCTTCCATTTTCATGATGAGTTCAACGGTGTCGAGAGAATCGGCGCCCAAATCGTCAATGAACGACGCTTCCATTTTGATTTTCGATTTTTCTATACCGAGTTTATCGGCTACGATTTCTTGGACTTTCTGAAAATTATCCATTTTATCCTCCTTTTGTGTTGTTACATGACCATTCCGCCATCGACCTGAATGACCTGACCCGTCAGGTAATCAGCCAACGGCGATGCTAAGAAAAGCGCAACATGCGCGACATCTTTTGGTGTCCCAGCCCGATGTAGGGGTATTTTTTTTATAAATTCTTCTTTCATGACGTCAGAAAGAACGGACGTCATCGTCGTTTCTATAAATCCCGGCGCAATCACATTGACCGTGATGTTTCGGGAAGCGAGTTCCTGCGCGACAGATTTTGAAAAACCAATGACTCCAGCCTTGCTAGCGGAGTAATTTGATTGACCGATGTTTCCCGTCAACCCAACAACCGAACTGATATTGATAACTTTTCCAAATCGTTGCCGGATCAAGTGTTTGGAAACAGCGCGAGTCATTAGAAAAACGCCTTTCAAATTCGTTTCCAAAACGGCGTTCCACTGGTCATCCTTCATTCTGAGTAAAAGGTTGTCGCGGGTGATGCCTGCATTATTGACCAACACGTCGATTTTTCCGAATTTCCCGATCACGGTTTCGACGAATTTTTCAACGTTTTCCGTATCGGCGACATTGCAGGGAACCGCGTCAAAAGTGTAACCTTTTTCGGTGAAATCGGCAATGGCAGAATCAAGTGCTGATTGTGCGTAATCAGAAAGAATGACAGTTGCCTGTTTTTGTGCAAATGTTTCAGCTATCGCGAATCCTATCCCTCTTCCGGAACCCGTGACGACTACAATTTTATCCTTAAAATTTAACTCCATTGAAACCTCGTCAGTTCGTGCCATGTTGAAATGCCGAAAATATTTACATCGCCGGAAGTACGCTTGATAAGTCCTTGTAAAACCTTTCCGGGTCCGACTTCGACGAATGTGTCAGCGCCGTCATTGATCATCGCGTGAATGCTGTCACTCCAGAGAACGGGCGACGTCAATTGTTCAATTAGCCGTTGACGGATTTCTATCGGATCTACCGACGCTTTTGCTGTGACGTTTAGGTAAATGGGATAGGATGGCGGTTTAAAAATCGCGGCGTCTAACGCTTTTTTCAATTCGATGCGTGCGCCGGTCATCAATTCGGAGTGAAATGCGCCGCCGACCGTCAATTCTACAACCATTTTTGCGCCGGCATTTTTCATTTCACGCATCATCATCTGAATGGAATGCGTTTCACCGCTAATGACTATCTGACTTGGCGAATTAACGTTGGCGACGTTGCAAATGCCGGTTACTGAAGAATCCGAGATAATCTCACGAACTTTATCGATAGACAAACCGACGATTGCCGCCATTGTGCCGACGGTTTTTTCGGTTGCAATCTGCATTTGCTCGGAACGGATTTTGACGAGATTCAGTCCTTCTTCAAAGGGAAGTGAACCAGCGGCGACGAGTGCGGAGTATTCACCCAAACTATGACCAGCGACCATTTCCGGCTGGAATCCGCGCTGTTTCAATTCTTCATAAACGATAAGCGAAAACGTAAAAATTGCCGGTTGCGTTATGGCGGTTTGTGTCAGTTTGTTCAACGGTCCGTTGAAGGAGAATTCTTTCAGTGCGAAACCGAGCTGTGACTCCGCGGCATCGAAATAAGAACGCGCGATTTTACCTTTTTCGTAGAAGTCGGCGCCCATGCCGATATATTGTGACGCCTGTCCCGGGAAAACGAACGCTTTCTTAGGCATGACGCAAATGCCCCCAACGAACAAGAACACTTCCCCAAGTAAAACCGGCACCGAATGCGGACAGCAGAACGATATCACCATCCTTGATTCTTCCGTCATCAAAAGCTTCGACCATTCCGATCGGGATTGTCGCCGCCGTCGTGTTGCCATAGCGGTCGATATTAAGAAGAACCTGTTCTGTTTTGAAATTCAACCGTTCCACGCAAACGTCAATAATTCGTTTATTTGCTTGATGCGGAATGAAAATAGATACGTCTTTTCCCGTCAGGGAATTTCGGTTTAAAATCTCTTCCGAAACCGCGGCCATCCGGCTTACGGCGAACTTGAACACGGCTTTGCCTTCCTGATAAATGAAGTGCATTTTCTGATCGACTGTTTCATGGGTAGCAGGATGAAGGCTTCCGCCTCCGAGCATATAGAGAAAATCTTTGCCTGCGCCGTCCATCTTAAGAATGTGATCGAATATACCGGACGTGTCATCATCTTCCATGGCTTCGAGTAAGACGACGCCCGCGCCGTCTCCAAAAAGAACACAGGTGTCGCGATTCGTATAATCGGTGATGGAACTCATCGTGTCCGCTCCGAAAACCAATACCTTTTTATATTGATCGTTTTCGACAAATTGAGTCGCGACAACGAGTGCATACAGGAAACCGGAGCATGCGGCAGATACATCAAATCCAAAGGCATTTTTTGCGCCGATACCATTTTGTATGAGTGCGGCGGTGGAGGGAAAGAACATGTCAGGTGTAACGGTTGCAACGACGATCAGATCGATCTCTTCTGGATCGACGGGAAATCGTTTTTGCATGTCTGCAAACGCCTGAATGCTCATTTGGGCTGTGGCTTCGCCTTTTGCTACCAGATGACGTTCGACGATACCGGTGCGCGTCCGAATCCACGCATCGGTAGTGTCAACCATCTTTTCCAAATCAGAATTGGTTAACACGCGCTCAGGCGTATATTTTCCAAATGCTGAGATGACAGATCGTTTTTTACTCATAACTTCCTATTGGCGACACGAGATATTTCGATGGAACAGGGATTAGAATGTCCTGTTTCAAAAGAAAATACTGTGCCGTTTTTTCTGTCCCAATTGCTCTCTCCGAAAATTTATGTTCAGAGGAAATGACTTTACTTCTCTTTTGCAGAAATGACTGGGCGCCCCCTATAATATCCGCAATTCAGACAGGCGCGATGAGGTAATTTAGGTTCTCCGCACTGGGGACATTTGGAAATCATTTGCTCGTCAAGTTTCTTATGTGTTCTGCGTTTGTCCCGGCGCGATTTAGATGTCTTGCGTTTTGGTTGTGCCAATTCTCTATTCCTCCAAACTAAGTGTTAACATTTTTTTTAACGGTTTCCAGCGATCGTCACTTTTGTTTTGTCCGCATTTGCATTTTTCAAAATTCAGATTTACTCCGCAGTGAGGACAAAGCCCTCGGCAGTTTTCACTGCAGAGTTTTTTCATCGGCACACTGAGCAATAAAGCGTCACGAATATAATTCGAGATGTCAACTTCCATCGTCGTTTGCGTGATGGGAATGATATTCTCGTCGATCAGATCAGATCCAATTTTACTCGTCGTTAAAATGACCTGAAAGTCAGCCGTAAGATTTTTCTTAAATAAAACAAGGCAACGGTCGCATTCGAATTCGGCTTCAGATTGAACGATTCCGTCGAGACTGATTTCGCTGGAACCTTTGTTGATGGATAGAACAACTTTTATCAGCGACTCTTTGAACCACTCATCGGAAATGCCAAGAAATTCCGGCATGAGGGAACCCTCGATCTTTTGAAAACCTTCTCTTAATGCGTTCAGTCTAATCTTCATATCAACCAGCAAATTTATTTCAATGCGCCTTGATATTCAAGTTTTTTACTCTATAAAAGAAAAGACGCCCCTTAAACGGACGTCTTTTCAGTAAACGATCAGGAATATAAATTATTTAATCTCTTCGGATTTAGCCTCGGAATTCTCCTCGCTTTCGGCAGGAGTTTCAGAAGTTTTTTCTTCCTCTTCTTTTTTGTTTTTTTCTTCTTCGGCCAGTTCGTCCTCGTCTTTTCTCTCGATCAGGTTTTCTTCATCTTTTTTCTTACGGAGAATAATGTAAATGATCGACTGTCCGGCGGAGATGTTACTGAAAAAGTAGGCGATCACAGAAGCCGCGATAACGAACAAGGCGATCGTGATTAAAATGATGGTAATAATATCGGTTGTGATAAAAAATAACGGTTTAGTTATGCCTAAAGAAGCGTTGGTCGAGTAACTAAAGAATCGACTGATGTACAGATTCAAGGGTGAATTTACGCCATATAGATAAGAAGAAGCTTGCTCGACGATTCGTGCAATTTTTCCGTCCATCAACCACGGTAATCCGAAGACATAATTGAAAAACTTATAACCCAAAATTAATGCCCAGCCGTAAATGAACGTCGCAATTCCGCTTAGTCCGACCACAATGGTCTCATAAAGAATCAGTCGCCAGGGCTGAGACCATAAGGTGGAATAACTCTGGAAAACTGTTTCCATCGTATCTTCTTCTGCTGTTCCGACTATAGCCGGAGCAAGTGTGAATGAAACAACGAAAACCACCGCCGAATAAACGACAAAGGTCGAAACGATAAAATACAGTAAATAGGGTAATCCCAGAACGAGGATATCCAGAACCGGCCATTGGGCGATCCATGCGGCGACGATGGCACAAAAAACAAAAAATGCGATAATGAGTAAAATGGAGATCGGTCCCATGACGACCGCCGTGCCGTGTTTCTTGATGTACTTGAAACTATCGCCGGACGAAAAGAATTCGTCTCCTTTTAATTGCTTATACGTTATTCTGGATACGGCCAGCGAAGCCTCCAGAAATAAAACTACCCAGAGTATGATTCCAATTCCGCCAACTATCCAAGCATACCATGCAATAGGCAGAGCCGCCGTGAAGAGACAGGGAAAGAAGTGAAATGTATTCCAGATTTCAGCGACTGATTGGCCGTTTAAGATTAGGGCTAAATATGTCAGGACAGTATAAACACCCCAGCCGATGGCTAATCCGAGTGTATGAACCCAGATTTTTTTACCGCTGAGCGCCAGACGTGGTGTACGGAAAATATCACGAACATCAAAATAAGTCAATTTCATTATTTCCTCCTTAATTTTTATTTAATCTTGTCGAACATTGTCAATCCAGAAATTTTCGTTTGGATATCTTTTCTTGAAGTCATTTAAAGATTGTTTTGCTTCTTCGCGTGAATCGAACATTCCGAGCCGAATTCTATACCATGTCTCTTTGGTTTCTTTAAAAACGGCCTTTTGGATGTAGGCGTCAAGCCCCATATTTGACAACCGCGCGAGTTCCTTTTCTGCCGATTTGTACGTCTTCCATGATGAAATCTGGATCGTATATTTTCCGCTGACGATAGGAATTGATTTTCCCTTGTCATAGACCTTATTTACCGGTTTAGGCGCCGCTTGTTTTACCGATGTAGTGCTGCTTGGAACCTGTGGCGTTTTTTGTTTATCGCTGGTCTCATAGATTGGCGCCGGAGCGTTTTCGGAAATACCTAAACCTGCAGAATCAGAGGTTTCATCTTTCGTCGAATCAACAGCGATTTCACAGATGAAGTCGCTTTTACTTTTATCTTTTCCGTCCGCCCCGATGATAGCGCTTTGAACAGTGTACTGTCCTGCGATATCTGGAACGAAATAGATGGAAAAACTCCGGCTGTCGGGCTGGAACGAGAGGATGTCCAAGTTGCTTTCTGGCGGTTTCCGACTAAAAACCCACCTGAACGAGCAACCGATCGTATCTTCAGGCGCTTCGATCACGGCGGATAAATGAAGCGGATTGCCGACGAGGCCGCGAATGGGTTCTTTCTTTCCGCACGATGCGAGCATTAGGGAAAAGGTAAGGATAACCAAGATCGACTTTTTCATATTTTCTCTCCTTCGAGGGTAAATCACTCGATAATTTCAATCGTGGGAAAGAAAAATGCAATTTCTTTTTTAGCGTTTTCTTCCAAATCACTTCCATGAACGATATTTTCTTGAACATTGCTCGCATATAAACGCCGTAATGTTCCTTCCGCGGCTTTGGATGGATCTGTGTTTCCGATGCAATTCCGAAATGCCTGAACGGCATCTTCCTTTTCTAAAACCATCGGTACACAGGGGCCGGAAGTCATGAATCGGATTAATCCTTCGAAAAACGATTTGTCTTTATGTATTGCATAGAAGTTTTCCGCTTCTTTCTGATCCATCTTAACGGTTTTTATGGAACGAATAGAGAAGCCGTTTTCCTCGATAAAACGAATCGAATTGCCGATTAATTTCCGCCGGACACAATCCGGTTTGAGTATTGCTAATGTCTTTTCCATCTTTTACTTGCCTTTCTATGGGACGATTGTCGTTCCTGATTCTCCATGCAAACTGATTACCGCACTCTCGACCGATGTGATCACGACAATTTGGCCGCCTGACTCAATGAAATTAATTGCTGCGCGAATTTTGGGTCCCATGCTTCCTGCAGGAAATTGTTCCTCTTCATAAAGTTTTTTTAAATCGCGAACACGGATTTTATCTATTTTTTCCTCGTTTTGTTTTCCGTAGTTCATTGAAACAAAATCTATATCGGTTAGAATATATAATTCAGACGCTTCGATGTCCCGCGCTAGAACGGCGGACGCAAGATCCTTGTCAATTACCGCATCAAAACCTTCGTAAAGACCGTTTTTCATAATATAAACCGGAATTCCGCCACCGCCCGCGGCGATGACAATGATTCCGGCATCTATCAGTGTTTTGATGGCTTTCCGGTTGATGATTCGGATCGGTTCGGGCGATGGAACCACTCTGCGCCAGCCTTTGCCCGGCACTTCCTTGATTTGCCAGTTGTGTTGCCGAGCGATTTCACGGATTTCCTGTTTGCCATACCAACTGCCGATGTATTTCGTTGGATTATTGACAGACGGATCGTTCTCGTCAACAATGACTTGCGTAACGATTGAAACGACTTCACGTGGGATTTTCTCGGTGATCAAGGCGTTCTGAAGTGACTGTTCGATCATGTAACCCATTCCGCCTTCGGTGTCTGCGACGCAAATGCCGAGAGGCAGGATCGGCGTTTTTTCCATTGACAATTCAACTCTTAGGAGAGCGTTGCCAACTTGCGGACCGTTTCCGTGTGTGATCGCCAGATGATAATCCTGCTGAAGGAGATTCATCACAGATTTCAAACTCGCTCGCGTGTTACGGAATTGATTGGCAATCGTGTCGATTTGCCCTTTCGGAGAGATAGCATTTCCTCCGAGTGCGATGACTGCGGTCTTATTCATCGGCATATACAGAACTCCTACTTTTGAAGACCCTGTTTGCGCAGGAAATCATCCAGCACTTCTGATAAATCGGGTTTGCCGATTTCCTGCAAGTCGTAGAATACGCGTGTATTCGGTTTAGTAATTTTAATGATTCGGTTGAGATCGATCGGAGTTCCAATGACGACTGCGTCGCAATCTGTGTGTTCGATCGTTGCTTCGAGATCACGCACTTGTTGATCACCGTATCCCATTGCCGGTAAAAGATTTCCGATGTTCGGATAAATGCGGAATGTCTCCGCCAATTTTCCGACAACGAATGGTCTAGGATCGACTAGTTTGTCGGCACCAAATTTTTTGGCGGCTACCGTTCCAGCGCCTATTTTCATTTCTCCATGAGTCAGAGTCGGGCCGTCTTCGACGACAAGAACTCGCTTATTGCGGATGATTTCCGGTTTCTCGACGCGAATGGGTGAAGCGGCGTCAATGACAATTGCACCCGGATTGACTGCGGCGATGCTTTCGCGAACCGTTTGGACACCTTCGGGAGAAGCCGTATCGATTTTATTGATAATAACGACGTCCGCCATCCGAAGATTTACCTCGCCTGGATAGTAGCGCAGTTCGTTCCCGGGGCGGTGCGGATCGACGACGGTAATGAACAAATCGGGGCGATAAAACGAGAAATCGTTATTTCCGCCGTCCCAAAGGATAACGTCGCAACCAGATGGATCGTTTTCCGCCGCGCGTAAAATTGCCTCGTAATCGACTCCAGCGTAGATTACGTTTCCGCGAATTATGTGTGGTTCATATTCTTCCATCTCTTCGATGGTACAATGATTGTCGGCCAGGTCTTTCAGCGTCGCGAAACGTTGGACTTTTTGTTCTGGCAAATTTCCGTACGGCATCGGATGTCGCACTGCGACAACGCGCAAACCTTTGGACATGAGGATTTCGATGACTTTTCGTGAAGTCTGGCTCTTGCCGCATCCGGTTCGGGTTGCGCAGACAGAAATCACCGGTTTGACGCTTCTCAGCATGGTTGCGTCCGGTCCCAATAGAATGAAATTTGCTCCGGCGGCGTTGACGATAGAACTGATATTCATCACTCGCGTGTAGGGAACATCGCTGTAGGAAAATACGCAATCTTGGACATGGTATTCCCGGATGAGATTGGGTAATTCTTCTTCGGACAAAATTGGGATGCCATTTGGATATAATTTGCCGGCAAGGACAGATGGATATTTCCTGCCATAAATGTCTGGGATTTGTGCCGCCGTAAATGCTACGACGTTCGCCGATTCATTATCACGATAATAGGTGTTGAAATTGTGGAAATCTCTTCCTGCGGCGCCAATGATTAAAACGTTCTTTTTATTCATAATTAGTTCCTTATTTTTATGGGTTAAGTTGCTTGAAAGATGACAAATAACAAATAAGGAGACTTATTTAAAGCCGAAATGATATGTCCACATGATCAGTGAATAAGTGTAATTAGTCATTATGTGTAAAAAACCTTTTCAGTTTTCAATGAATATTCAAGAACTCATTCAATTAACGCATTCTAAATTATAGAGATTCTCGTCGAATTTCAAGGAAAAGATATTTATTAAATGAAGTTTTGATAGTTTCGGTGGAATAATTTGTTAACCGCGTGGCATTCATTGAATTAGGAAAAAGATCAGATGGTTAACTCGATTCCTTCGATAGCGAGCGAGATTTTTAGTTTTGTACCCAATTTATTCGTCTTGGTATATTGACGTCCTTCATTGATCATCTCGTACAATTTTTCGTCGGAATAGGAAGGATCGTGATGAAAAAGAACCAGATGACGGACATTGGCTTCGTGAGCAAAATTGATTCCCTGAATCAACGTGCTGTGTCCCCAGTTTTCCTTTTCCACTAACTCATCTACCGTAAATTGTCCATCGAAAATCAAAATATCAGCGTTTTTGAAAAATTGCAGATAAGAATCGATTTTGGTTTTTGTCAAGTTTGTGTATTCGGAATCGGTGGCATAGACGATCGATTTCCCGTTGAAATCAACGCGATACCCAAACGAGCCGCCCGGATGATTTAACATTTTATTAGTAATCTTAATTCCGTCCAAATCGATGGTTTCTTCTTTACGTAATTGTACAAATTCGATATTAGCGCCCATCGCCGAAAGCGAAATCGGGTAATATTCGTCTTCCTGCTGGTTGCCGAAGCGATATTCCAAACCGTTGTGAACGCCGTATATAAGGACGTGATTGCCCGACACGTATGCTGGCGAGAAAAATGGAAATCCGCTAATATGGTCCCAGTGGGTGTGAGAAATGAAAATGTGGGCAGTTCCTTTACCCTCGCCAAATTGAGAGCGCATTAATAACTCGCCCAATTTCCGAATTCCAGATCCCGCGTCGAAAATTAGGTGTTTGCCGGCGACTTGTACATGTACGCAAGCGGTGTTGCCTCCAACGAAATACTTTAGTTTTTTGGGTAAGTCGTTGATGAAATCCTCGATTGTCTTTTCGTCTTCAAAACGTCTATTATGGGCTATCTTAAGAACAGAACGAAGACGTCTTTCGAGTCCATGAGAATCCGGAGATGACGGCGCCGATCCGCGTACGCCCCAAAACTGAACTTTCAATCTGGTATCGCTGTTTTTAATCATAAAAACTTTCTTTTTACCGACTCAACTGACAATTTCATATGACCCAATCAATTATCTGGAATATGGAGTATAATTCTAAAAAAATCAACTGAATTTTCATTTTTAGCAAGGTTAACGACAAAAAAGCCTTACCATTTTCCATATTGTTTCTAAATTAACAACCGTTGTCTTGAGATCAAGGATAAGAAGGAGTTTTTATGCAAGGAATTCATGTGTTTGATATAGCCATTATCGGGATTTACTTCGCACTGGTTATCGCCATCGCGGCTTATTTTACAAAAAAAGCCGGAACGAGCACCAACAATTTTTTTCTATCGGGAAGAAACCTTCCGTGGTGGCTTGCCGGTACAGCCATGGTCGCCACAACCTTTGCCGCAGACACGCCATTAGCGGTGACGGAGCTTGTTGCTAAAAATGGAATCGCAGGAAATTGGCTATGGTGGAATCTGGCTATCGGCGGCATGCTAACGGTTTTTTTCTTTGCAAAACTCTGGCGCCGGGCTGAGATCGTTACAGACGTCGAGTTTACTGAGATGCGTTACTCCGGAAAACCGGCTGCGGTGCTTCGCGGTTTTCGTGCGCTTTATCTGGGAATCTTTATGAATGGAATCGTTCTTGCTTGGGTGCATAAAGCAATGGAGAAAATATTTCATGTGACCGTTCCGGGAATCGATCCATTTTTGCTGACGGCAATTGTTGCCGGAATCATCGGTATTTATGCGGCGGCTTCAGGATTGCTCGGCACGGCGAGGACTGATGCTTTCCAATTTCTTTTTGCGATGACCGGCTGTATCATTTTTGCCATTATCGTTTTGCAAGTTCCGGAGATTGGAGGTGCCGCTCACTTAAAAGAACAACTTGCACCGCAGGTGATGAGTTTCTTTCCGAAAATTGGCAACGTTTCGCTATCCGGAGTAACTGGCGGCATACTCGCGCTTTCTATTGGCGCTTTCTTCGCACATATCGGTTTACAGTGGTGGTCAACATGGTATCCGGGCGCCGATCCAGGCGGCGGCGGTTATATAGCCCAACGAATGATGTCATGCAAGAATGAAAAACATAGCGTATTTGCGACTCTTTGGTTCACGATCGCTCATTACACTTTACGTCCCTGGCCTTGGATCATTATCGCACTTGCGGCTTTAGTAATTTTGCCGAGAGCCGACAGTCCTTCGACTTTACGAGCAGAAAATCCTGCCATTTACGAACAGGTTGTAGATGCCTACAACAACCAGCAATTGTTGAAATCTGATGATCCCATTTATCAAACAACTGAATTCAAGGAATTTTACGAGAAATACGAAAATACCGTCGATCCGGGCGTTATGTATCCGAAATTAATGATGAAATATCTGCCGACTGGCTTGCTTGGTTTTCTGATTGCTGTATTCCTTGCCGCTTATATGTCAACAATTGCTTCTCAATTGAACTGGGGAACGTCGTACATCATCAACGATTTTTACAGACGATTTATTAAGCACAATGCCAGCGAAAAACATTATGTCCTTGTGTCCAGAATTGCCATGTTGCTGATGGTTGTTTTTTCGCTTTGGATAATGCGACTCTTGACGACGATTTCCGGCGCATGGGAATTTATCATTAATGCCAGCGCAGGAATGGGCGCCGTGCTGATTTTTCGCTGGTTCTGGTGGCGCATCAACGCATGGTCGGAGATTTCCGCGATGGTTGCTCCGCTTATTATTTATCCGATTGCAAAATACGGCTATGGTATGCAGTCACCGATGACGCTTTATCCAATTGTTGCTGGAACGACAATTGTTTGGCTTATTGTAACTTATCTAACAAAACCAGTTGATAATGAAGTTTTACTAAAATTTTATACAAAAACGCATCCGGGCGGAATCGGCTGGAAGCCGATTTCCAAACAACTGCCGAGCGTGAAAAGTGATACAGGCTTTATAAAAGCATTCGTTGCATGGATGTGCGGAATCATCTTGATTTATTCGTCGTTGTTCGGATTTGGTGAATTGATTTTTGCCAATTATGTCATGGCAACCGTTTATCTCACAGTTTCTGCTGTTTCCGGTATTGCTATTTATCTGTACCTTTCAAAAGTTGGTTGGAAAATTGTCAGTGAATGAAGTCGCCGGAAGGTGCGACTTACAACGATATGAATGTACAATAGGTGAGTGAATCCGGTGAGTGAACTGAAAAGAGAATTGAACCTGACTCATATCATGGCGTTGGTTCTCGGTTCGGTCATCGGATCAGGTGTTTTCATCAATCTTCCCATAGTTGCTAAAGAAGCGGGAAGTCCCTGGATGGCGGTTTTGGCTTGGTTCATCGGCGGACTGATCTGGTTACCGCAATTGCTGATTCTCTCGGAAATTTCGACCGCTTATCCCGAAGAGGGTTTCGGTTATCTTTACATGAAGAAAGCGGGCAGTCCGGCGCTCGGTTTTCTTTATGTCTGGACGGTTTTCTGGACGAGCGACACGCCGTCGATCACAATCGTCGCACTCAGCGCTGGTTCTGCACTTTCTGTTTTTTGGCCACCGTTGCACGGAACCATTTACACCAAACTGTTCGCCTCGCTGTTGATTCTGGCGCTGACATACGTTCATTACCGGAGCGTTAAAAAGGGCGGCGGATTGCAGGTTTTTCTGACGATCGTTAAAATCTCGCCATTGATTCTGCTTTGTATTCTCGGATTTATGTATTTCAACTCTGATAATTTGTTTTTCGAACCGATACTTCCCGATAAAGCAAACGTCGGATTTATGACGTTGTTGGTCGCAGGCGTTGCCGCAACAATTTGGTCTTACGCCGGATTCACGAATGTTCTTTATATGACCGGCGAGATGAAAAATCCGCAGAAAATCGTGCCATTTAGCATGATTATGTCGGTTGGAATTGTGACAGTCATTTATGTATTGATTAGTCTGGCGACCAGCGTTTTCGTTCCCTATGAAACGCTCATTCAAAATGTTGGGCAATTTGCCAATCCGTTTTTGTATTTACCGGCGTTCGCTAAAATCGCCGCGGCATTTCTGGCAATTGCCGCTTTCGCCAGCATGATGGGTTGTCTGAACGCTTTGATTATGGTTCAACCGCGCATTGAATATGCTGTTGCGCGCGACGGACTTTTTTTCAAACCATTCGGGCATGTGCATCCGAAATATCTAACTCCGGATTATTCGATCCTTTTTCAATCCGGGCTTGCAATCGCTTTGATGTTCTTCGGCGGATTGGAAGATTTGCTTGGTTATTTTACGCTGTCGTACCTGTTTCAGAATGCGATGGTTGACAGTGCTATCTTCGTTCTAAGGAAAAAGACTGACTATCATCCGACTTTCCGCTCGCCGCTTTGGTTAATGATGACAATTTTGGCGATCGGAACACAGATTTATCTCATTTACGGAACTTTCATTGCTTTTCCGGTTGGCGGCGTTCTAACCGCGGCGGCGTTGATTGCCACAGGATTGCCGGTTTATTGGTATTTTAAAAGTCGGCAAAAGTGATAGTCCGGTGAGGTTCATCGATTGTGAGCATTTTCAAGCAACTTACATATAGTATGAAAGAAACTAAGACGATTGTTTATCCGGAAATTGGAGAAGTGAAATTCCGGCGGAGTCTCCGAGCAAAACGGCTGAGCATCCGCATCAGAGCGCCGAAAAATGTTTGCGTCGTTTTGCCAATCGGCATCAATCTTTCCGCCGCTGGAAAATTTGTCGAAGCAAAACATTCGTGGATAGTTAATCATTTGTGTCAGATCGAAAAGAGAACTCCCAAAATTCCGGATTTCGACGAGAATCAGCCGATTAAAACTCGTTTTCACACATTAAAATTCTGTGCTGTCCGAATAGCGAACGGAAAGATCGAAATCAAAATTCTTCCGGGAATTATCCAAATTAATTATCCTGAAGATATTACTGTTCGACATCAATCCGTTCAAAAGGCGATTCGCATCGGAATGCTCGATGCGTATGGCCTTGAAGCACGTGAATTCTTACCAAAAAGGACATTGGAACTGAGTCAACAATTTGGGTTTCGATATGCAGGTTTGCGAATCAAAAATCAAAAAACGCGCTGGGGAAGTTGCTCATCCAGAAATCACATCAATTTGAATCTTCAATTAATGCGATTGCCCGATCATTTGATTGATTATGTGATCCTTCACGAATTGACCCACACAAAAGTCAAAAACCACAGCGCGACGTTCTGGTCGGAACTGGCGCGCGTTTTTCCGCAATATCAAATAGCGCGGAAAGAGATGAAACGGTATGCAATCGGATTTTAAAAGAATGAGATGGAAATTCAGATTATGCGATCTTCAGGATTTTCCAAAGATTTGTTTGGCAATTATGCTCTAACTTTTTAAGTTGTAATATGGCTCAGAAGAAATCAAAGAGCGACGTTTTCGAGCGATCGGGAGAACGAATGTCCGTTGAAAACGTCACGATTATAGCGAATAAGTAAGATATAAAGGAATCAAAGAATCATGAAATCGAATCCATCAATTCTCAGCTCATCTGCCATGGCAAAATTATCGGCGTTGAACAATCCTTATGTTGTCCAAATTGTCGAAGAATATGTCGCGTTGTGTAAGCCATCGAAGGTAACGATCATAACCGATTCACCTGAGGACATTGCTTATGTGCGACAACTGGCGCTGGATACTGGTGAAGAATCTAAAATTTCGATGAATGGACACACGATCCACTACGATGGATATGAAGATCAGGGCAGAGATAAAGAACACACGCGCGTTCTACTTCCCAGAGGTCAGATTCTTTCCAAGCGCATCAATACGATCGATCGCGAAGAGGGATTAGCGGAAATTTACCAACTAATGGACGGCATCATGAAAGGAAAAGAGATGCTCGTGCGATTCTTTTGCCTGGGACCGCTCGATTCGCGTTTTTCAATTCCAGCCATGCAGATTACCGATTCCACTTATGTTGCTCATAGTGAAGACCTGCTATATCGAACCGGTTATGAAGAATTTTTGCGGCTGAAAGGAAGCGACAAATTCTTTCAATTTATTCACTCGGCGGGTGAACTGGATGAGCGCGGTTGTACGAAAAACGTTTCCGATAGAAGAATTTATATCGATCTCGAAAAAAACCGGGTTTTTTCTATTAACAACCAGTATGCCGGGAACAGCATTGGGCTCAAGAAACTGGCTTTGCGATTGGCGATCAATAAGGCGAATCATGAGGATTGGCTATCCGAACACATGTTTTTAATGGGCGTTCATCCGCAAGGAAAAAACCGGACGACTTATTTTACCGGCGCGTTTCCGAGCGCCTGCGGAAAGACCAGCACGGCAATGATTCCCGGTCAAACCATCGTTGGGGATGATATCGTTTACATGAAAATTATCGAAGATGGAGTCTGTCATGCAGTCAATATCGAATCCGGAATATTCGGCATCATTGCAGATGTGAATCCGGTTGACGATCCGTTGATTTATAAATGTCTGACAACACCGCGTGAACTCATTTTTTCTAATATTTTAATCAATGACAAAAAACCCTATTGGTTAGGCATGGGATGCCAGACGCCGGAAACTGGAGTGAACCACTCTGGCAAATGGTTTAAAGGGAAAAAAGATGAACGCGGCAAGGAAATCCCGTTAGCGCACAAGAATGCGCGTTATACAATGCGTATCAGTGAACTGGAAAATATCGACCCAAACGCCGATGCGAAAGACGGTGTCGAGGTTTCAGCCATTATTTACGGCGGTAGAGATTCTGACACGAATATTCCTGTTTATCAATCATTCAACTGGGAACACGGCGTTTTTATTGGCGCGACTTTGGAGTCCGAAACCACAGCGGCAACTCTTGGAAAAGAAGGACAGCGCGCGCATTCGCCGATGGCCAATCTGGATTTCATTGTCGTTCCATTGGGAAAATATATCGAAAACCATCTGGCATTTGGACGTCGAATGAAAAAAACGCCGCTGATTTTCTCAACGAACTATTTTCTGAAAGATCAATCCGGCGAATACCTGAATGATAAAATTGATAAAAAAGTCTGGATTCTCTGGGCGGAAGGTCGCGTTCACGGAGATTATGAAGCCATCGAAACGCCAATCGGTTTTATCCCGAAATATGAGGACATCCGGAATCTCTTTCAAGCGACATTGAATAAAGATTATTCACGGGAACAGTACGAGAATCAATTTTCAATTCGGATCGATAAACTTTTAGCAAAATTAGATCGTTTGGAAAAAGGTTTTCTGGAAGAAGCCGCACCGAAAGAGTTTTTAAACTGGTTCGGAAAACAGCGAGCCAGTTTACGCTTGGCGAAGGAAAAATATTCAAAGGATATCATTAATCCATTCGATTTTTTATCAAGACTAAATTAATTCAGTTTCCTGAGGGAATATGATGCTTACCGAACAAACGCGAAATCCGAAAGTGCTGTATAAAAAAGCGCTAGAATATATCGAAACTCGCCAAAATATGCTTCGGACTTCCGATAGATTTCAGGTAGGTGAACTTTTTGAATTATCCGAAGAGATCGTGAAAAATATCGACGAATCAACCGGTTTGACTTCGCTTGCCGTTCATTATTTCGACATCGAAGATCTCACGATTTCGCATGCAGTCAATGTTGCAGTTTTTTCAACGTTTCTTGCCAAAGGATTGAAATACTCTACGGATGAACAGATCAGGTTATGCGCTGCCGCGTTAATTCATGATATTGGTAGCGCAAAAGTGGCGCAAGAAATTCTCAGAAAAGACGAAAAATATTTGACTCAGTATGAGATCCAAAAATTCAGAGACCATTCCGCGTTGGGCGCAGAGGCGATTTTAAGATCGGACGCCTCGCAAAAATATTTGGCTAAAATTGTTCTACAGCATCACGAAAAAGATAATGGTCGCGGTTATCCCGGTCATTTGCTTGGAGATGAGTTGTTGCCAGAATCTCGGATAATTTCCATGATAGACTGATAACTAGCATGACATCGCTAACACATTTACTAGCACCACATCGTTTACACATTAATGGTCAATCTGTAGCAGGACATCGTTTACAGATTCGGAAAAAATGTTCA
>Ga0210017_1000153_pt1 | contig 53279 bp, 56 predicted proteins | sample CryGeyCG2014_020_FD_183966 | JGI IMG/M metagenome (GOLD analysis project Ga0210017, IMG submission 183966) | Groundwater microbial communities from aquifer - Crystal Geyser CG08_land_8/20/14_0.20 (SPAdes) (version 2) | ecosystem: Environmental > Aquatic > Deep subsurface > Groundwater | place... | reverse complement strand
CAGGTATATTCTCCTTGGCTTTTTTTAATCCTTCCTGTCCATTGCAAGCGGTGATTACCTGATAGTTTTTCTGTTGAAGAACAACTTCTAGAAAGCTTACAATTTCTTCATCATCATCAACTATCAAGATTTTGTTCATCTTTAGTATTTGCCCAATTTTCTATACGATATGTATGAAATAAAGATATTGTCTCTTATCCTTATGGACATTTAGATTTTACATTTTTTTTATTAAATTTGCAAGATTAAAAACAAAAAATGTATATTGTTATTGACTTTTTTGTATTTAAGTAGTATAATTTTTCATACAAGGAAAGTATAAATATCTGATAATCGTCCCGATTTATCGGGACGACTTTTTCAAAATTGTTATGGGCATGGGTGGGAGGGTATATAATTTTAAAAACTATTTATGCTCTGGCTTTTTATGTATTGATAGTTTGTAGTGCAAGTTATTCCTTTGGCAAGCAGGATACCTATGGATACCTTGTTAATGCACAGAGTTTATATGGCTACACGGGCAACATACTTACACCTTCCCCGTATACTGTAAACGAAAGGGAATTTACTTTCGGACTTCATAAATTTTATATTGGCTTTAACTATGGATTTAATTCACAATGCGAAGCGGGGGTGGCCGTTGACCTGAAAGAATACAGGGACTTCACCATAGATTTATTCAAACAAAAAATGTCTGAAATGGCAATCCATACAAAATATCATCTTCTACGAAGACAACATCCATTTAATCAACCACTGGACTTTTCATTTGGAATATATTATAAACAGCACCAGGAATATTATCTGGTTGTAGCCAGAGATTTCAGTAATCTAGCTAACGCTGTATTGCAGACAGGAATGAACTATAGCAACTCTCTTATGAATAAAGAGGAATGGGAATTAAATCAGTTCTTGTGTGTTGGTTACCCAACAAAACATTCATATTTTTTATTGGACTGGAATTCATCCACCAATGAATCAAACTTCGGCTGGAGAGTCCTGTTATCACCGGACATTAAAATTGATTTGTTTATTGTCAATATCGGTAATATAAAAACTCTTTTTGACAATTTTGTGTTTGGCGTAACGCTTGTGACCTGAATGGGCTCATTATGAGAATAAGGGGTATTGCAGACACATATCTTTCAAGGGTGGATAAAATTCCTAAACTGTCCAAGCAGGAATTCAAAAAACTTTTCTTAAAGGCAAAAAAGGGCAATTCTAAAGCGACAAAAAAAATAATAGAATCAAACCTGCATCTGGTATTACCCTTAGCAAAAAAATATTGCCGACCGGGGATAGATTTACTGGATTTAGTAGAAGAAGGTAACCTCGGACTTATGCGTGCAATCAAAAAATACAAACCAGGAAAAAAAGTTTTACTATCAACCTATGCGACTTACTGGATTGAACAATCCATCCGTCGTGCGATTGAAGAGCAATCTAAAACTATCCGAATACCGTCTCATATCTGGGAATCATTAAAGAAATGGATAAAAAACTGGGAACATCTCCATGGTGAACTTGGCAGGTCCCCTACATTAGCCGAAATGGCGCAGGAATTAAATTTTTCAGTTAAACAGCTCAAGAACATAACTGATACAATTGAAATATCGCACGGGATAGGTTCTCTTGAAACACCCATTGACGAAGATGGTGAACTTTTTGTTAAGGATGTCCTGAAAGACTCAAGCACCGATACCCCGGAAAATCTAATTGCTTCACTAAGAACCTATGATGAAATGGATAAAGCTCTCGGTCAACTTCCACCCCGTGAACGCAGGATACTTGAATTACGTTTTGGCTTAAAAGATAACAAAATATTAACATTAGAACAACTTGGTAAAAAATTCCATTTATCCAGAGAACGTATCCGTCAATTAGAAAAACGTGCACAGAAAAGACTACAATGGATTGCATATAAAATGAGGTTTATATAAAAAATGGAAAACCTGAAAAAAGTTATACGGGATGTGCCTGATTTTCCAAAAAAAGGTATTGTTTTCAAAGACATCACGCCTTTGTTAAACAATAACAAAGCATTTAAGCAAACCGTGGATAAACTTTCATCTCATTTCAAAAACAAAAAAATCCATAGGGTCGTAAGTATGGAATCTCGCGGTTTTATATTCGGAAGCGCGGTGGCATATAAACTTAATTGTGGCTTTGTCCCTGTCCGAAAAAAGGGTAAATTACCGTATGAAACCATCAGTATAACATATAACCTTGAGTATGGTCAGGACACGCTTGAAATCCATAAGGACGCTATAAGACAGGGTGAAAACGTACTGATTGTTGATGATGTGCTTGCAACAGGCGGGACTGCAAAATCTGTCGCAGAAATAGTTGAGAAACTTGGCGGAAAAATTGTCGGGTTAGCTTTTATTATAGAACTGTCGTTTCTGAAACCTCGCCAAAAACTTAAGGGCTATAAAATATATTCCCTGATAAAATATTAGCGCCCCTGTAGCTCAATCTGGATAGAGCGGCTCCCTCCTAAGGAGAAGACTGACGGTTCGAATCCGGCCAGGGGCATATTTGCGAATTAAAAAATGGATCGCCAGGATAAAAAGATTGACCTCACTGACGCAATACTTACTGCAATTGACTGGATAAAAAAACACAGGGAAGTTGTTATCTCCGTATCAGCAGTAGTTATTATAGCTACAGCACTTACCGTATACATTTTTTCCAAACAAAAAAGTATCAAGGAAACTTCCTGGGATAAACTTTCAATGGCACAGGGATATATACAGAATAATCTAATAAATCAGGGTTTAGACCTGCTCAACCAGATAATACAACAGGCTGGAAACTCAACATCGGCACAATATGCACGATTAAGCAAAGCTGACATACTATACAAGAACAGAGACTATAAACAGGCCATAGATATTTACAAAGAAATTATAAAAATTGGGAAACCGGGGGACATTATGCCCTCTGCATATTTAGGTATGGGTAATTCATTGGAGTCCCTGGACAATTACCAGGAAGCGATAAACACGTACAAAGAACTTATTGATAAATTCCCGGACCACTATGTTACAGGAAGAACTTATGAATCACTGGCGAGAGTCTATGAATTTACCGGAGCATTGAATGACGCAATGCAAACTTATGAAAAACTTGTGACACTTTACCCCGGAGAAACATGGTCACAGAAAGCACAAATAAGAATGGCTGCTATATCGGGTAAACCTCTGCCCGGCACGGCAAAAGAACCTGAAGGGGAAGTCCCTGCAGAGAATCCGTCGGGGACTCCATAATGAGAGGCATTTTCGGATGAAAAACAACGATAATTTGGGGGACCTCCACAACAAAGTGTGGGTTTCACCCGGCAAACTACCGGTGGCACCAAAACATATCCATAACTCTCACAATAAAAAACTTAAAAGAAAACGTATTTTTATATCCCCATTAGAATTTAAAGCTGCTTTATTAATTTTACTGATTTCTGCTATTGTGGGCCTGTTAATCGCTTTTATTTCTGAACAAATAACACAAAAAAGCAAACAGCAACTCTCATCTCCGGAAATAGGTGAAGGGGTTCCTGAAGCTTATAAAGAACAGGTAAAACAACTTATGGAAAACTATAAAAATTTAGAGGGGGTGAAAATAAAATGAAGAAAAGAGCGGGTCAGGGACTGGTTGAATACATACTTATTGTTGCTTTGATTGCAATACTTGTCATTGCAGCACTAAAAATTTTCGGCAAGAAAGTCAGTAAGTCCTACAAAGACACGGCAGAAACAATAGAAAACGAGGTAAGTTCAGCAAAGTCTGCTGGTGAAAAGTTTCAATAATTTTGAGTAACCAACTAATGTTAAAATATTTCAAGATAATATTTTTAACTACTATTGCAGGATTCACGTCTTATGTCCATGCGGAAGAAAAACTTGTGCAGATAGCTGTTGAAATAGTTGAAGTGGATACCAACCTATCCCACCAGTTCGGAATCAACTGGATTGATGCAATAAGAGCAGAGGAAAGCAGTATCCCCGGCGTTTTTGCTGTCGGTGATTTTACAAGATTAACCAGGATATACGCTGACCTTAAATTACTTATGGAAAAAGGTGCTGCTGACCTTCTTGCAAATCCTAAATTAGTAACAAAGAACAATACAACTGCAAGTTTTAACGCCGGCGGGGAGATACCTTACATTGTTGCCGGAGCGAACGGGCAGGTAAGTGTTCAATTTAAAAAGTACGGGGTTGTCTTAGAAATAAAACCAGTTATAAAATCAGAGGATTCCATTGATGTTGAACTCAAATCAGAAGTGTCCTGTCCTGATGAAAGTGTATTTGTTAGTCTCAGTGGCAACATTGTCCCGGGAATACTTTCAAGGTCAATCAGTTCAGAGTTGAACATAAAATCCGGTGCGACTATAACAATAGCCGGGTTGAACCAGACAAGAAAAGAAAGAATAAAAGTTGGTGTGCCGTTATTAGCTGATATTCCGGTATTGGGTGTGCTATTTGGCAAAAACAAAATAATTACCAAAAAAACCTCAATTGTTATATTTGTAACACCAACCATTTTAGAAGAAACATAAATAATGAATAAAAACGGGCAGGTCCGCCTGTCAAACGGGCAAGCATTGGTGGAATACATACTTCTTGTCTGGATGATTTGCTTTATGACATTGGGCATTAACAAACTATTTTCAAAAGCTTTATCGGGATATTTTTATAGAATTGCGGATGTGCGGACAGGAATAGTGCGGGGAACTTTTCCATGAATCCTTTAACGGAGTTTAGGACAACTTCGGGACAATCTTTGGTTGAAACGACGCTGATTATTTTATTCGTAATGGGTATGTATTTCGGCCTTGTCCAGATCTTTATTATCTCAACCAACCGTATAATAGCATTTGATGCCGCACAGGCTGCCTGCCGGGCAAACATAGTTAGAAAAAACCCGCAGGCATCAGTGATTTATGTCTTTAAAACAGGCATCCGGGCCATACCCGTTCCACAAATAATTGAAACGCCGATAGAAGGAAATCTTAAAATTACAACCGCAAGGATCAATTACATGCAAGAAGTAATGTTCCCGGCTTTTTTCTCTCTATTCAATCTCCGCTTGTTACCCGGCAGTGCTGCCTGCAGGATGATAAACTCACCTGCAGAAGAATATTTAGATAAATCATATCCAGGTGCAAAAAATGATGAATAGAAAAAATCAAAAAGGACAGATTATTGTTTTTGTATTATTAAGCGTTATTTCGCTTTCAATGTTATGGCTAATGCTAATTAACATCGGTAAAATGGTCAAGGACCGCATAATGATGCAAAATGCTGCCGATTGCGCTGCTCAAACTGCAGCCTGTATCAGAGCAAGGGGACTGAATATGATAGGCCCATTGAACGCCTCGCTTGGTATTCCAGTTTTTACTTTAGGCCTCCCTAAGTTTGTATGGTGGCCTACACCACTACCTTACCTACCCTGTGACTGGGGAGCAAAAGCTGCAAAACAATATATAGACGGTATTAAAAAAATACAGGGGGGGATAAACAAAGCCTATGGCGGTGGACTTGCCTTCCAGTATGCCCGGAGTGTTGCCAGAAGGCAGGAATTCAACAGCAGGGGTGAACCGACAGGAGCGGATGGAATACTAACTACCCCGGGCAGTTTTTCATTGGGACTGGAAAGAAACAAAGGTGAGATATGGTACTGGGGAACAGTATGGGGCATAATACCTGGAATTGGTTTTGGGCCTATACCTGTACCGCCGCAATTTTGCGGTATACTGGAAAGAAATGCTGACCGGTGGTATGAGCAAAGTGAAAATTTTCATAAGAAGAAACAAATAATCACAGCATATAAAAAATCAAGTCCGGGGTATCCTTTCGGAAAAAATTTCTTTAATATCAAAAAAATGCCGGAGATATATACTGTCGCTGCATCAAGACCTTACAACGATATAGGGCCTATGTTCCCTGAAAAAGGTAAACGTCTCGGTATATACGCCGCATCAGAATATTTGCCTTTTTTAGCAGGGAAAGGCTGGGACGCACAGTTAGTCCCCGTAGGAGGTCTTTATCAACATTAACAAATGCGGAATCCCGGCATGCAAGTCCTCTGGACAAACTTGTGTCGAAACATTATTCGCAATACCACTCTTTGTATTATTTCTTGTAACTATAACATTTTTTGCCCGTATTTTTATAACATGGATTATACTTACCCAGGCAGCGCGACACGGTGTCTTTCTCATCGTTCATGCTAATTACAACGAAAACCAGGTTAAAGGCGAAATCGTTGATTACCTTACTACTGAAAAACATTTATTAAATGATATCAGGCAGGAAAATATTGATGTCCACATAAATAATTTCTGGGGGCCAAGTTCAGTAAGTATTAACTACAACCTGACATTGCCCAGATTGTTATATAATATACCGGGGTTCCCCAAACCATTCACTATTTCAGCGCGTAGTGAATGTTACAACAATAGCTGGTATTACAATTCACAAAGCTGACAACCCCACGCTGTTTTATCCCCTAACACAAGGGATAAAACAATTCGCTGGGGTAAACGGCAAACATGCTTCGCTGCCGTTTAGGAGAAACACTATGGCACTAAAGAAAACACTGATAATAGCATTGGCATGCGGTATCATCGCGGGTATCTTATGCTGGTTTTATCTCAATTCATTAGAAGAAAAATATCAGCAGGCAACGAAACCTGTCCCGGTAGTTGTATCTAAAGGATATATCCCGCGCGGGACACTACTCAAAGACAAACTGGTACAGATAGTAAAAACCCCCAAAGAATTTGTCCAGCCGGGTGCCCTGACTTCTATCTCCGACCTTGTGGATGAGAAAGGCAATCCCATTTATGCAACAACCCTGCCAATTTTGAGTAATGAGCAAATTACAAAGACTAAATTGATAGGTATGTACGAAGAAAGAGGATTGACAGTAGCAATTCCTGAAGGAAAAACTGCAATCGCAATACCAGTGGATGAACTGTCAACTTTCGGCGGTCTGATTCGTCCCGGAAACAGGGTAAATATACTGTGCACATTTGATTATGAAGACAAAAATAAGTCGGCAAGTATAACATTAACACTGCTACAAAATATTGAAGTTATCAGTGTCGGCAAGAAAATTATAGGCTCATCTGATAAATCTGATGATGGCAGAAAAGCGGAATTACCGGCAGTAATACAACAGGAAAAAGAACCGACCGTTATGACGCTTGCTTTAACTCCACAGGAATCATCTCTTTTAACATTTGCCAGCCAAAAAGGCACAATAACACTTGTGCTCAGGTCAATAGGTGACGAAAAGATAGAAGAAGTCTCATCTATCGGACTGGACGATATCTTACCCGGCTTGAAAGGAAAAAACTTTGTGCCGTATAGTTCCAAATCAAAAACCGCACCTTTCATACAGGAAATGCAGAAATTATTCAAACCAGATAATTAAAAAGATAAGGATAAAGAAGATGTCAAAAGTTTTAGTTTTTTCTGGTGCCAATGGAACTGGTAAAACGACCCTTGCAAAAAGTATTCTTGAACATAATATTCAGTTTATTAATGCAGATGACATAAAGAAAACAGAGAACCTATCATATATTGAAGCAGGTCAGAAATCTCTTAAAATGATAGATCTGTGTATTTCTCAGAACAAAGATTTCTCATTTGAGACTACAATGTCAGGTAAAGGATTATTGAAGAGGTTTGAATACTTAAAAAAAGAACAATATAGAATTACAATTTATTATCTTTTTGCATATCCAATTGAATTATTGTTAGAAAGAATTAAAGAACGGGTAAAAAAGGGCGGGCATTTCGTATCAGACATAGATGTAGAAAGACGTTATCGTAGAAGTATCCAGAATTTTTGGACCTGTTACAGGTTTTTTGCTGATGAATGGACTATCATAAACAATAATGAATTAGAACCTAAAAATATAGTTGCTGGTAATAAAAAAGAATTATACATAATTGACAACTCTGAATTTGATGTTTTTAAGGAGGTTTTAAGAAATGTCTAAGAATACAAAAAAGAATAGCAATTTACCATTAAAACTTTATAAGAATTTAATAGACGTTATGGCTAAAGCTAATAAAACTTATCATAAAATAATAGAAGAGAATAAAAGACTTGGTATACCCACGCCTTTTTCATTGCAAGGAAACATCTATTATCTTATGCCAGATAGCAGAATAGTTTTAAAAAAAAGAAATGGATCAAAATAAAATATAATTGACTTTTGTCATTGCGAGCGGTAGCCTGGCAATCCCATCCACTAATCTTTACCTTCTTTCATAATTTCAACATTACCACCGATAATCTCTTTATTTTACTTCTCCCTTGATGGGAGAGGATCCGGATGAAGGCGCGGTTACCGATTCATCGGTTTTCCATATTTGACCTATCTTTCAAAAAGATGTAAAATTGGAGTATGGATTTCCAGATGAGAGTTGCGGTAATCACCAAAACTTGCACGCTAACATCTTGTTAAAATATTTGACTGATAAATTCAGATTGATTAGTGTAACTTTCGTTCTTTTTTGGAGGAATCAAAATGAAAAGAATATTTTTATTAGTTATTCCAGTCATGCTTGTATTTTTAAATTCATATTCTTTAGGAGATTGCCCACATTGTTATACAATGGCTAAAGTAGAAATAAGATTTAAAGATGGAAATAATAAAATAGGATATGCGCCTATATACGGCTCTGACTCAGTAACTACTTCAGATACAAAAGAAGGAGGTTCACAAAAACTAGATATTAAAGATGAACTTATAGTAAGCAGAGGAGATAAAGGAAGTATCATTTTTGTAAAAGATATCTATTCATTTAAAAATATTGGAAATATGGTTATAAAAGAAGATATGGAAAAAATACCCTTGGATGAAACAGAAAAAATAACTCTGATTTCTTGGGTACGGTTTTCAGGTGCAGGAGAGGTATCTAATTTGCCCAAAAACACTATTAAAAAATTAAAAGCCGGAAGCTATGAAACAATAACTATACATGATTCTTGCGAAGACACTATTTATATAAATTTAAATCCTAATATATCGAAAGATGAATTTAATGCTGTAATTAAATATTCTCCGCACTTTAGGAGCGAATTTGTTTATATGGAAAATTTTAATAAAATGTATTACGATTTAATGAATTATGATAAAAAAATATTACTAAAGAAAATATGTTTAATTCTATACAAGGATTAGCAGAAAGTGAAGAAAAAAAAGTACAAATGATACCTATTACAACTACTTCTACACCAAAAGGTATAGCAGTTTATTTGACTAATATTAGAGATAAATACTTAAAAAGATTACATTTTTATAGAGCCACAATATTATATTTACGTAGTAATGAAAAGGGGGATCTTGTTGAATTTATAGATATTCGAATAGAAGATAAAGAATTACAAAAAAAATTACAAGAACTATTAAAATCATTTAATGACAATAAAGATATTCTTTCTAATATCAAAAATTTTACAGGCCCTTTATATAAAGAACTGGAATTTAACTACAAATATTACCACAAATCATTCAATAGTCTTTTAAATAATAACGATATTGTAATATTTATAGATCAATGGGATTGAATAAAATTAGTTAATCTAACTTTAATACCACTATTGCGGTAATCATTTTGGGTTAAAGAATAATGTTATTCTTTGAGATCCTTTAGAAATCGTGTTACTCCATATTCCATCATTTTTTATAGAAATCATTTCAAAAACCGAGTTCAATATACTATCTATAGATCTTGCCTATTTTTTCAAATAAAAGTATAATAAAAGTAGTTGTTTTTCTCAAATATGGAGTAAATATACGGTAAAAAAAGATAGAAAGTCGGTTCTGTTATGTATATTAAAATAATGAAAGGAAACTACGATGGTACTAAAAATCAAAGACGGACAAACAATCCTCTTTATCGGGGATAGCATCACTGATTGCGGAAGACGGGATGCAGCGTGCCCGCTTGGAAACGGCTATGTAAAATTTTTTGCTGATTTTGTTACTCTCCGCGAACCCGAAAAGAAAATCTCAATAATCAACAAAGGCATCGGCGGGAATAAAATAACAGATTTACAGTGCCGCTGGAGCGATGACGTATTCCCGCACAAGATTGACTGGCTGTCAATAAAAATCGGGATTAATGATTTACATGCTACCTTAAACCAGGCACCGGATGCTGTCCCTCCCAATATATTTAAGTCTGTATATAATGATATTCTGGTGCGGACAAAGAAAAAATTTCCAAAATGCGGGATACTATTAATAGACCCTTTCTATATCAGCACAGAAAAATCGGATGATTCCTTCAGAAAACAGGTCCTTGAACTGCTGCCAACTGTGCTGAACCGGTACATCCGAATCTCACAGGTCATCTAGCAATTACAGAAGCAGTGTACGAGACATTGAGTAAGTAACGCATCAAGTGAACCTATGGGTAAAATCATTGAAATATTCCCGCCTTTAATAATATATTTCTCGTATATGTGGCTATTCAGGATGCAGCGACTCCTCCTTCCCCTGACTATTGTGCTATGTTTCGGCTTTATCGTCCTTTCATTTTACCTGCACAGGGAACGGTTATATGACCTCGGGGTAAGGTTTGATAATTTCTTTAGTGAACTGTGGAAAGTTTCTATAATAATTATTCTTTCGGTAGGACTAATCATTGCATTAAACAATCACTACCAGTTCCCTATATGGCCTGTGAATCTAAAATTCATTATGTACTGGATTTCCTGGGGAATCATTCAGCAGTTTATTACCCAGGGTTTCTTTTATATACGTCTGGACCGTGCGTTGAATAACAGGTTTTTATCCATACTGGGGACTGCTATAATTTTCAGCTGGCTCCATGCATTAAACATTCCTTTGATGATTATTACTTTTTTCGGCGGAATTATCTGGTCTTATCTTTTCTCGCGCAACAGAAACATTTTTACCCTGGGATTATGCCATGGAATAGTCAGTATTTTCCTGCAGTCCTACCTTGTTCCGGGATTGGTTGCCAATCTCAAGTTCGGGCCGGTAGAAACCATTTGTGTTTATTATTATGGCAGTGGCGTTAAAGTAGCTTGTGGGGATGTAAATGGTGATGGCAAGATAGAAATAATTACAGGCAGGGGACCCTCTTCAGAAAATGATTCTTTAATAAAGGTTTTTGATTCAAAAGGAAATGAAATCAGCAGTTTTTTTGCTTTTGATAAGAAAACCAAGTTTGGGATTAACATTGCAGTCGGTGATATTGATGGGGACGGGAAAAAAGAAATAATTGTAAGCCCCGGCATCAGCCCGGGGAACAAAGCAATAGTCAAAGTCTTTGACTGGGAAGGGAAAGAAATCCTGTCGTTCAGGGCTTTCAGCAGGTGGAAAGATTACGGTGCAGAGGTTGCCTCCGGTGATTTTGACGGTAACGGGAAAGACGAAATAGTTGTAGGAACTGCTCCGGGTCTTACGTGTTTTCCTGAACTAAAAATATGGACGGGCAACGGGAAAAAAATAAAAACACTTTACCCTTACAACAGGGATATGAGAGCTGATGGTACGATGAGACACGGTATAAATGTAACCTGCGGCAATTTTACCGGAGATAAGAAAGCTGAAATGGCTATAGGGCTTGTTTATCTCAACCGGAGCGATACAAATTTAAAAATAATAGATTTTGAGGGTAACGAAATAAGTCGGCTGCCGCTACCAAAGGAACGCAACGGCTGGGATGCGGGTGTAATTTTGAATTCCGGTGATATAAACGGTGACGGGTATGACGAAATCGTCAGGGGATACGGGGTACACGAGTGTAACAATTCTTTTCTTACCGTCCTTGACGGAAACCTGAACTTCATATTTGACACTATTGTTTATCCTGACCTGCGCTATGCTTACGGTTTAAACGTTGCCGCCGGCGATATAGATGGTGACGGTAAAGACGAACTGATTGCAGGCTTGGGTCCGGGACCCGACTATCCTTCTGAAGTAACTGTTCTGAAACCGGCCGTGTCTTCATCATTTAAGATACTTCTCCGGTTTAATGCCTATTGAACAGCCAAGAAATCGTCCAGTTCCTAAAGAACCTACTGTTGGTTAAAACTGGACGCTACTGTTACTGGAGTAACCTACTTCTGGTAGCGTCCATCTTCAGATGGACGATTATCAAACATTTTTTAATTTCTTATACGTTAAAAAATATGATATAATGAAATAAAGGAGAACCTCTGATATGACAGAAAATAAAGGCAATATTCCTGTCCTAACTGTTTCCGGGAAAACAATACCCGAGGTGTGGGAAAAGTCACTGATTGAAACCTGGTCAAAAGGTGCTATTTTAAAAACCCAGTATGATAAACCCGATGACCCGCCGAGCAGAGACGTCACGATGGTTATGGTAATAGAAGAGCCTTTTGCTGAACCGCGGATACATAAAAATTTCCCGGCAGGACTTGAAAACCTTGAAATATACAGGCAGGAAGTTGTAAACGGTGTCCACGACTACTGGATAAATCCCAAGGAAGGTAAATGGACTTATACTTATCACAAGAGATTGTTTGATTATGAGTCTTTTGACCAGATAACATATATAATAAATTCACTTTCCAAAACAGATTATACAAGAAGAGCAAATGCAATCACCTGGATACCAACCGCTGACCCTCAAACAGACGATCCGCCCTGCCTGCAGAGAGTGTGGTGCAGGTTATCCTATGATGAAAATAATGCTCCTGTTCTGAATATGAACACAAACTGGCGTTCAAGAGATGCATATAAAGCTGCTTTTATGAATATTTTTGCACTGACTGACCTCCAGAGACACATCGCCGAAGAAATATCAAAAAAGATAAAAAAAGAAGTAAAAGTCGGGCGATATGTGGATTTCTCGGATTCCTACCATATATACGGCAGTTATTTTAACGAATTCAAAAAATTTCTTGAATCGGTTGAGAAACGTTCCTTTGAAAGCAGGGTCTGGGATTCCAAAGACGAAATTGTCCAGTCTGCGTTTGAAGAAGGAAAAAAGATATTAGACAGAGAAAGAACTACCGGCGAAATCGGTAGATATTAGAAAAGGAGATAAAAATTGTACAGACCGCAGATTAAAGTAATTGATTGCACTATCCGCGACGGCGGGTTGATGAACAAATCAAAATTTTCAGTTGAAACTGTCAGAAATGTCTATAAAGCAGTTTGCGCTGCAGGCGTGGACATTGTTGAACTCGGCTACAGGAACAGCAAAAAAATGTTCTCTGTAGATGAATACGGACTGTGGCGTTTCTGCGATGAAGAAAATCTTAAAAAAGTGGTGGACGGTATAAAATCAGATAAAACAAAAATTGCAGTTATGCAGGATGCCCATAAGGCAGTTGCCGACGATGTTCTTCCAAAAAAAGAAAGTGTCGTGGATGTAATACGCATTGCGACTTATGTCAAGGACGTTGATAAAGCGATTAAACTTGCAAACAATGCCACTGATAAAGGATATACGGCAACCATTAATATTATGGCTATATCACAGGCCCTGGAGCGTGACCTTGACGAGGCACTGCAGCAAATAGAAGCAGAAACAAAAATAACAGCCTGTTATATAGTGGATAGTTTCGGAGCTCTTTACAGTGAAGACATTGATTTTTTTGTAGATAAATATAGAAAATACCTGAAGAACAAGGAAATCGGGGTTCACTGCCATAACCATCAGCAGTTAGGATTTGCCAACACTATTGCCGGTATTATCCGCGGTGCCAACTACCTTGACGGCACATTATACGGACTTGGACGTGCTGCCGGGAACTGTCCGATTGAACTCCTGATAAGTTTCTTAAAAAATCCTAAATTTGATATCCGTCCACTCTTAGATATTATAACCAAGGAAATATTGCCACTTGCCAAAGAAATTTCCTGGGGATACACCATTCCATATATGATAACCGGCACACTAAACCAACATCCTGAAATAGCAATAAAACTAATGGAAATGGATGATGGTGCATCTGAAAAGTTTGAATTTCGTAAATTATACGAAGAACTTACTAAAGAAGGCGAAGATTAGAAATGCTTACCTATCGCTATAAATTTACATTAAGTAACGGCACAGAGAAAGAATTTACTGTTAAACTTGACGATAAAACCCTGAATTTAATATCAGAAGAAAAGAAATCATACCCCGAATGGACAGAATTAAAATATTCTAAATGCTCTAATTGTCCCCTGAATGAGAACCAGCATAAATTTTGCCCGCTAGCAATAAACCTTGTTGATTTAATTGATTTCTTCAGCGGCTCAAATTCCTATGAGGAAGTTGATATATACATTGAGACCGAGGCAAGGAAATATACGAAACACACCACATTACAGCAGGGTATAAGTTCCCTCATGGGCATATATATGGTTACAACCGGCTGTCCCATTATGGAAAAACTGAAGCCTATGGTTCGTTTTCATCTGCCGTTTGCGACAATAGACGAAACGAAGTACCGCGTTTTATCCATGTATCTATTGGCGCAGTATTTCCTGGCAAGACACGGTAAGGAGCCGGACTGGGAATTAAAAAAACTCGTTGAAATTTATGCGGATATTCAAACAGTTAACAAAAATTTTTGTAAAAGGCTCAGGAATATAAAAATTAAGGATGCAAGTATTAATGCGGTAGTTATACTTGATTGTTTTGCAGGTTCGGTGACTTTTTCATTAGAGGAAGACGCTCTCGATAAAATAGAACTTCTATTCAATGCTTATCTTGAATAGAAACACCGAAAAACTTCAGAATTTGACTTTAAGTTTCTTTAAAATTTTTAGGTCTTCTTTGTCTTTTGGTCGGTCAGTATTTTTGGTTTTTAGAAAATCCTTGTATGAAATCACAGGTATTTTTATACCCTCGAAATTTACTTCTTTACTTCTTTTATAAACTTCATTAAAATTTTTTACACCGTAGGTTTCGGTGAAAATATCAACCTTAATCATATCGGCAAACATAAAGACCTTTGTCTTTAATATTTCGTTTGGAGTTAATTCTTTTGCTATACCGGCACCTATATTTGATAATGATTCAATCAACTTCTGACAATTTTCTTCTGTTTTATCAATGATTATATCCACGTCTAAAGTAGTTCTTGGAAGCCCGTATATTATCCCTGCCCACGCGCCAAATACCAGATATCTGACTTTATATCTATTTAATAATTCGCACAAGGTTTTAAAATCAGGTCTAAAAAATTTATTGTTTCCCATGTTTAAAAAATTGTTTAAGTGACTTGTAAAATTTGTACTGTGGGAAAAGTATTGGGTGCACAGAATAATATAATCTCAAAGCACAACTTGCCTGTTTCAGTCGTTGATGAAGGTTAATTTTGGAAAACTGGGCTAATTCTTCTTTACCAATTTTATAAATTCTGTCCATATAGTGAAATGCTAAAAATTTATGAGCCTTAACAAAGTAAATTCTTTATATTTCTACTACTATTGTACTACTTTTTTATTAATTTTTCAAATTTTTTGATTTTTCCTGTATATGTTTGTATAATGTATATATTGGAGAAAGCAGTTATGCAAACAGTTGAGGCATAGAACAATAATGTCAGAATTAATAAAATCTTTATCCGGAATAAGAGGGATTGTAGGTAAATCAATAACTCTCGTTGAAGCATATAAGATTGCTCTTGCATTCTACGGTGAATATTTAGTTAAAAATGCTTCGGGGAATAGACCTATAAAGATTGTTATCGGAAAAGACCCGAAACTGTCCGGCAATATCCTGCTACAAGGTGTTTTTTCTGCTATAGAAGACATTTCCAAAAAGGAAAGACAAAAGTTTGAATTGATATATCTCGGGACCGCAACGACACCGATGATTCAGTGGGCGATAATTAATTATAAAGCACAGGGTGGTATAATCATAACAGCAAGCCACAACCCGATAGAATGGAATGGCATAAAACTTATATCCGGTAAAAACAACAATGATTACGGAACATTGCTTAAGCCGGAACAGATGCAAAAAATCATTGACAAATTTGATAGAACCGATAAGGAAATTAATTTTAGATTTAAACCGGGAACCGTTTTACCAAAAATAAGAAAGGATGTCCTAACCGGATACAACCGGGACGTGCTCAGAAAAGTAAAAAACGTCATTGATTTATGCTGCGGGCAAAAAGGTAAAGGCACACAGGTCTTTGATAAAATAAGGGGAAAAGAATTTAAAGTAATAATTGACGCATGCAGTAGATCCGGCGCCGAGTTCCCAAAAAGCTTTTTACTGTCCATCGGTATATTGCCTCAGAACATTATTGTCCTCAACAACAATGCCATAGAACAATCAAACCGACCTTTAGAACCCATACCGCAGCACCTTGCAATTCTCAAATCAGCAATACAAAAATTCAACGCAGACATTGGTTTTGCCTTTGACCCTGACCAGGACAGACTTGTGGCAATGCCTTTAAGAAATGAAGAATACACACCACTTCTGGCAGGTAAATTTTTATTAGAATTACAAAAAGATAACAAGAAAAAATATATAAAATGTATACCAGTAAATTTATCCACTACAGGTGCCTGGGAAGAAATTGCAGGTCACTATGGCATAGAAATCTCCAGGACACCTGTCGGTGAAATAAATGTAGTCAATGCTATGATAAACAACAAAACAGTTTTCGGTGCAGAAGGTAACGGCGGAACAATTCTTGGCACGGTTAATTATGGCAGAAATTCTACGGTAGGCATGGCATTATTGCTCTGTTATATTGCCGAAAGCGGGAAAAGCATTGCAGAACTTGAAAAAGAAATCCCCCCGTATGTTTTAATAAAAAGAAAGCTCAGGCTGGCAAACCCGAAGTTAAAACTCAGATTAGTCCGTGACTACTATGAAAAAAACAATTCTGTTGATTCAATAAATAATTCGGATGGATATAAAATATTATTTAAGGATAATTCCTGGATTCATGTCCGTGCCTCCAATACCGAACCGCTGGTTCGCATAATTGCTGAAGGAAAAATTGAAGGAAAAATGTTTGAAACGTATAAAAAAGTAAATAAACTGATTCAACAAACAAAATCAATAATGGTATGAACAAGGTAAAAAAACAAAGTATTGCGGTCATTCTTGCCGCCGGGCACGGCAAGAGGATTAAATCAGAAACACCCAAGGTAGCGCATACTATATGGGGTATCCCTTCTGTTTTGCGGGTCTCCGGGTCAGTAGAAGACGGGCTTGGCTGTCACAACCAGGTTATTGTTATAGGGCAAAAAGCAAATGATGTAATGGAACTGGTCGGCAAGAAAAAAAACACTGTCTTTGCATACCAGAAGGTTCAGAGGGGGACAGGACATGCTTTACAGACAGCAGTCAAAAAAATACCGAAAAGTTGGACAGGCAATGTCTATGTTTTCCCGGGTGACACGGGTCTTCTTAAAAGTTGGTTAGTAAATGATTTCAGGAAATCTTTTGAAAATTCGGATTACGATATGATGCTCCTTTCGGGCACCTACGAGGGACCGGTGGAAACAAACTATTATGGTCGTATAGTGAGGGTTCCTGAATCTGGTGAAGGTGCCGGTGAGGTTATAGAAATTCTTCAACATAAGGATATTTTGAAACTGAACTCTAAGAGAGAGTGCGTGAGTTATTATCACGGAAAACCTTACGCTTTCACAAAAACCGAACTGCTGAAAAACAATGAATTTGATTCAGGTATTCTTGCCTTCAGGGCAGGAAAACTAATGAAATACATAAATAAAATTAAAGCAGAAAATGTGCAGGGCGAAATTTATATGACGGATTTAGTGAGTATATTCAACAAATCCGGGTTGAAAGTGGGCTGTTTCCAGTCAAAGAATAGTGAAATGCTGTTAGGGTTCAATAACAAAAGCACATTGAAAAAAATGGAGTCAATAGTCAGGCAGAACTATTACGAAATATTAAAAGACATAATATCCATTGAAGACGAAGAGGATTTCTTCATTGCGGAAGAGGTTATAAATGACATTATAAAATTAGATAAAAAAATTGGTCCCCTGGATATATTCATAGGCAGTGGTTGTTATATTTCTAAAGGAGTGAAAATAAATAAAGGAATAACTATCGGCAGGAACGCCTGCCTTGACGGCAATATTATTTTAAGCGAGAATGTAAAGGTAGGAGAGGGGGTTCACATTTCAACATATCCTGAACAAACCCTGATAATAGGCAGGGAAACGGAGATGGTGGGCGGAAACATTATTAAAGGAAACACGACACTGGGTGATAATGTCCGAATTGAGACAGGGGTAAATATAACAGGCAGTGATGAATTCCCTGTGCGTATCGGAGACAGATGTCTGATAAAAGGAACGAGTTATATTTTCGGTTCAATAATTGAACCGGATATGTGTATTCAACATTCGGTATTGGTTAAACAACGGATAAGAAAACTCAAAAATAAAAACGGTGAGATTCAAAATATTAAATATATACTGCCGAAGGCTGAAGGAATGGAGTGCATACAGAATATCGGAAAGGGTAATAAGAGATGTGTGGAATAATAGGTTATGTGGGCAATAAATATGTAGATTCGGTCTTACTCGTAGGACTGGAAAGGCTTGAGTACCGCGGTTATGATTCTGCCGGGATAGCAACCATCCTTGAGGGCGAACTGGACATACGGAAAAAAGAAGGACAACTTAAAAAACTGGCTGAATCCTTGAACCTCAAACCCCTTGGAGGAAACATCGGGATAGGACATACGAGATGGGCAACACACGGTGAACCGACAGAAATAAATGCTCATCCCCATACCGATTGCAAAAAACAAATTGCAGTTGTGCATAACGGTATAATAGAAAATTATCAGGATTTAAAGGAAAATCTCATAAAAGAAGGGCATGTCTTTGAATCAGAAACAGATACTGAAGTCATTCCACATCTCATAGAAAAATTTATGGACGCCAATTTAGAAAAAGCTGTCTGTAGGGCGGTTAAGGAACTAAAAGGAGCGTATGCCATCTGTGTTTTAAGCGAAAAAGAACCTGACAAAATTATCTGTGTAAAACTCGGGGGTCCTCTGATTATAGGTTTGGGTAACGGAGAAAATTTTGTTGCTTCCGATATACCTGCTATTTTACCGCTTACCCGCAAGGTTATGTATCTGAAAGACAATGAAATTGCTGTAATAACAAAGGACAAGGTAAAAGTAATGAACCTTGAGGGTAAAATTATTGAAAAAAAGGTTGAAACAGTTGATATAGAAATCTCCCGGCTGGATAAAGGCAACTATGATTACTTCATGCTGAAGGAAATAAACGAACAACCCAGGGTGATTGAAAAAATCCTGCATGAAAGAATAAAAAACAGCAAAATTATACTGGATGAAATGAACCTGGACAAACAATATCTTGCCAAAGTCAAAAGGATTATTATCCAGGCATGCGGTACTTCCTGGCATGCAGGGATGGTTGCAAAATACTGGCTTGAAAAATATGCGCATATCCACACGGAAGTTGACGTCTCTTCGGAATTCAGGTATAGAAACCCGATCGCCGAGGGAGATACTCTGATGCTTGCCATATCACAGTCGGGTGAAACAGCGGATACTCTCGCGGGTATCCGTGAAGGTAAAAGTAAATTCGTTAAGGTTCTCTCTATAGTCAATGTCACAAGCAGTACAATCGCAAGGGAATCCGACGGGATATTACCGATTATGGCAGGGCCTGAGATAGGAGTGGCTTCAACAAAAGCATATACTGCACAGTTAACAACGCTTTATCTTTTCACATTATATTTAGCAAAACTCAACTATATACTTACTGAAGAAAATCTGGAAAATAAAATTGAAAAACTGAAACAAATACCGGATGCAATTGATAAGGTCTTGAAAAAACAGGATATCATTCTGAAATGTGCAGAGAAGTATTATCAAAAACGCGACTTCATATTTTTGGGCAGGGGAGTAAATTATCCCAATGCTCTGGAAGGGACATTGAAACTAAAGGAAATATCTTACATACATGCCACAGGTTATCCTGCGGGAGAAATAAAACACGGACCCATTTCGCTTATAAACCAGGATATGCCGGTAGTATGTTTAATTCCAAAAGACGAACTTTATGACAAGATGTTGAACAATGTCCAGGAAGTGATTGCCAGAAAAGGGATTGTCATTGCCATTGCTACTGAAGGTGATAAAAAAATTGCTGAAATCGCCAGCGATGTTATTTATATCCCTGCCTGCCAGGAAGATATTACACCAATAGTTACTGCTGTACCACTGCAGTTATTAGCTTATCATGTTGCTGTAAAACTTGGCTGTGATGTGGACAAACCACGCAATTTAGCCAAATCAGTTACCGTTGAATAAATTCCCCGCTAACAGTAGCGTCCCGATTCATCGGGACGATTATCAAATTATTTATAATTTCTACATTGAAAAATTTTAATTATTTTGATAAACTTATTACTGCAAACGAATATACGCCGGGGTGCTGGAATTGGTAGACAGGCTGGTCTCAAAAACCAGTTCCGTTTTGACGGAGTGAGGGTTCGATTCCCTCTCCCGGCATAAAACCTTCCTTAGAAAGTAACTGCTCACTGAAGTATGTTGGGAATAGAGGCTTTAGCCTCGTAAATAAGATAATCCTGCGGATAAATGACCCTAAAGGGTCTATTCCAAGTTTTTACCATGGTTCACTGAATAGTTACCTTAGAAAAAACCAAGAGTTATAGATTGTTTAGATATCTTTTAATTTCGTCGTGAGAACCGATAATTACAAACGCAATTAAATCGGGCAAAATCTTAAATAAGATCCTTGTCTTGATGTTAACTCGCACCTCGTAAAGATTTTTTCTTAATTTTTTAACACCCAGACCCTTAGAAGGATGGGTTTTTTTATCTAAAAAGTTTACCAACTCAGAAATAGTGTCGGCTGTTTTTGTTTGTTCTTGTTGAGATAGATATTCGAAGGTTCGGGTAAAAGAGGTTAGATATCTAATTCTCATTTTATTTTCTTCTTCAAAAATGAATCTGCCTTTGACATATCGGAAAATTCAACATATTCACCTGCTTTGATTTGTTTATCAATTATTTTTTCAATAGCATCTAGTTCGCCTTCTTCCCAAACTTCATTTTTTTCAAGTACTACCACAGGTTTCATTAAGAGACCTTCTTTTGTTATACTAAAACTGACCAAATCATGAGGGTGTATTCGGAAGTGTTTTATTATTTCTGCAGGTAGAGTTACTTGATTCCTTGGACCTATAGGTCGTATGGTTGTTGTTCTCATATTGCCCCCTGTTTTTCAGTATTGCTTAATATAAGTATAACATACTTTCTATAACTTGTCAAGGATTTTCTATAATCATTTCTGTTGCAATTCAAATTTTCTTTGTGCTGTTGCTGAACGGACTTTCTGGGCAAACAAAGGTTTGTCAGAAACAAACATATTGAAATCAAACTTTAAGATAGCAAAACACTCTGTCCATTCATCAGCAATAACCGTTGCTGTTCTTGGCTCATTGGATATCAATGCCATCTCACCGAAAAACTGACCCGGACCGAGTTCAGTCACCTTGGTTTTCTGGAAAAGCCCTTTGGATACTGTCACTGAAACTTTTCCTTTATAAATCATAAAGAATGCGTCTCCCGGTGTGCCCTGTTTACAAATTTTCTGCCCTTTTTTGTAAGAATATTTATGAACCTGTGTTCTCAACAAAAGGTCAATATCATCTACGTTTGCGTCTGCAAAAAAATCAACACTCCTCAGATTTCTATAAAGCCACTGTATTTCTTCCTGGGTTAATTCCATAAAGAATTCCTCCATCTTCAATTATATCAAAATTTTTGAAGGATTTACAAAGGAATAAAATTATTTTTGTAGCGTCCAGTTTTATCGGGGAATTCCTGGAGTTGCCCGATTCATCGGGCTTTCTTGAAATTTTATAAGTTGACTAATTACAATAAAAGTGGTAAAATAATCTCAGGAAATAACACAGGATTTCATTTAAATACCATGGCAATAACTACATTAGAGAAAATACAGAATAAAAGAGTTAGACAAAAAATAGGGTGGATTGAAAAATTTTCAGAACAATGAGTAAATTTATGAGCGATAACTTAGTAGTAGTTTGTGTCCATGTATTGAAAGGAGAGCAAGTGTTTCATCAAACTGATGGACATTTACTGTGTGAGAAATGCTTCAGACATTACAATAAGTACGGACATGATAAAGAGGGATATTGGAAAATTCCAAAAAACGAAGACTTTACTAATCTGAAGAGTATTTGCAGTCTATGCGTAAATCAAATTATCAATAGCAAGCACTATAATATGTCAAACAAGCAATAAGAGAAAGAGTTCTATCCTTGATAAAGCAACAAATTTTCTACCATATAGAAGTTGTAAAACAGTTAAGTAGATATTAAGGAGTTCTTTAATTTATGAGAAGAAAATAAATGAGTAAACAAATTATAGTAGTGCAGATAAAATTAGATTTAAGATTCAGGAGGCAAATATGTCGGAGGTAAAATTAGATTTTTCAAAGGGACGCCATAGACCAGCTGATTATGTAAGTATTTGTACAACTATAGCTGATAATTATCCGTTGGGGATTCCTCACGGGGCTCAAAAGGATGCTATACAAAACGCTTTTCATACGGCTAATAAAACCGTGCCTGTTGAGTTTACTTTTGAGTTGGTAAAGAATAAAAAAGGCACTTTTTTCACAATGACTGATTCCAATACAAATGGCCTTACTGGTAAAGTATTGGGAACAGAAGAATACGAGACTCTTGAGGAATCAGACCATTGGGCGAGATTTGAAGGTTTTGGTTTTACAACATCGAATCAAGACGCTATTGGTGCAAGAGGACAAGGAAAATTTGTATTTTTAGCAGCATCAGCAGATTACTCTATGTACTATGACAGTCTTAGAGAGGATGATACTTATCGATTGGGTGCAACACGGGCAACAAAAACAGATTGTCCAATGCTTCATTGGGATGAAGAGGATGGGCGCGGTGAACTGAAAGAGCTTACAGGCCTTGAACCATTATCTAAGCTTGGAACAAGGATAATAATAGTTAACCCCATTAAAGAATTATGTGATGAAATCGAAAATGGTAATTTCATAACTGCTATTGAAGAAACTTGGTTTCGTGCAATAGAAAAAGAAAGAGTTAAGATTCGTGTTAAGACATCCGATTATGATAAAGTTGCAAAAATACCGAAACTATTTCCCATACCATCAAAAGATACTGACAAAATCAAGGTATGGATTAAAAATAATGATGAAATAAAATTATTAAGTGGAGAGCGATTTAAAATAAAGCATCTCCAAATAGCTTACAAAAAAGGAGGGGAGATACCAGAACAATTTAGGGGAGTTACTATTATCCATAACAATATGAAGATAACCTCAATAAACATGGAAGGTGTTCCTCTTGATATAACTGACAATATTTATGGATTTATAGAATTCGATAGAGATTTAGATAGAGAATTGAGAAAGAACTACAATCAGAATCCAAATCATTATGATTTAATATGGCGAAGAGCAGTTCCCAAAGCAATAAAGGAATATATAAAAGAAGAACTTAGAGAATTTGGTTATAAAAAAATTGGGATAGGAATAGACCCGCGTGAAAGGAGGAAGCAGATACGTTCATCAGCTGAAATTGATGCATTAAGATATTTATCAAAATATGCTAAAGACCTTGATTTATTCGGTAGAAAGGGTGGGATAGTTAAACCACCTCCACCATCTCCGCTACCACCGTCTAATAAACTAATAGGAATAATGTTGCATAATTTTAATTTTCCAGACCCTGAGATAGCACCAAGGATAAATTGGGAAGAAGAAATCAAAGATTTTGAGGTTAGAATATTTAATAAAACAAATGAACATCTAAAAGGACGGTTAAGAATCTTTATGCTCTTTGGCGACAGAGAAATAAATATATTGCATGATGAAAAAAACATTGATATTACTCCATATTTAAAGCCTAAATCGATTGGTACATTCAGTATTATCTTTTCAAAGAGTGTATTCCCAGACCCAGGAGAATATCGGTTAAAAATTCGCTTAATAAATGAAGTTAATAATTTAGAAATAGATTCTCTTTCAAAAATACTATGGATTGAAAAAGACCCAGAGTTTCGTTTGCCTTTTGAAACACATCCGGATGATTTTACAAATAAAGAAGGCATTGAAAAAAGACAATGGATTACTACGGGAATTCTTGGAGAGGAACCAATTCTATATTATAATATCATGCACTCATGTTATAAGCAAGTTGAAGAAGATAAAGAATTACAAACTGATTACCTGTTTGAGATCTTTTTAGAAGGTAGCATTGATTTCATTCTTAATAGACCAGATAAAGAAGATGGCACTCCAGATTATCATCCTCTTGATTCAAGTAAGATATTAAAAGACCCCAAAGATGCCTATTTTGAGATTTCAGGTAAAATGGCCGAAATAAAAAGTAAATATTATGAGGAAATTTGAAAAATGGCTGTTATAGTTAGAAGAAAAGCAATAATAAATGGTAAAGAAATTATAATGACCCCCTTCTTAGGAGAGGGTAAAATTACTAGAGATGATATGGAAAAAGCCAGAAGATTGGATAAGTATCTTGAGCAAAAGATGAACCATATACTTAAAGAAATGAAAAGAGAAGGAACTTTAAATGCAAATGCCTTAAAGAAATGGCATGCTTTGGGGGAAAAATTATCTTTTGTTGATGATAAATCCCTTGTAAATCCTGAAGATGTGAATAATGGCTATATATGGCAGGCAATAAGACAGCATTGTCCTTTGGAATTACTTCCAAGGGGTACCCAAAAAACAGATGTGGGAGCAACAACAAAAGCACGGCGGGAAGGTAAGAAATATGATCATTTGCATTATTGTTACCAACTAGGAAGACATAAGTGGGAAGATATTAATTGGGTAGGGGAATGGTTTAATTGGATAACTCTTATGGAATCACCGGGACTAATGCGTGACCCCCGAGTACTACCTATTATGAAGCAAATGATAAGGAGTTTAGAACGTACCATAACCAAGAATGAATTCAGAGTCCTCGCGAAAAGTCTTCGTAAATTTTTTTCGACTAAGTCGGAGTACCGTGATACCAGCGGTGTAAGTGATTCTGAAATCAGGGAAATTATAATAAAATCAGGGAGAGAGGCAGGGATTGTTAAAACAAAGATGAAAAGTGCCTATCAATTAATAGATTCTGGAAGAATGAAAGAATCTTTTCTGATACAAGATAGAGAAAATATTAAAAGAGGAAATTTTCAAAAGAGACAATTATAGATGTGCGGTGTGGGGTCGTGGTGTATAAGAATGATTAAATTCTGTAAAGATGTTTTTGATGTTTATGATAAGCACAGAATAAATGGACATATATCAAGACCAAATGGAAAAAAATATTAAAGATTGAATTAATTAAAGGATTTAAATATTGTAAATGAGGTGAACGAAAATGAAAGCGGTAAGTTTATTGAAAAAAGCAAGAATAAATCCTGATGAAGCGGTTCTTTTTATTAAATATGAAGAAGCAATGAGAAATCTCTTAGAAGCAAAAGAGGAATACTGTCCTAATTTAGAAATAAAAAACATGACAAAGAAAAACCTTTTGACATTACTCAACAGTTATGCCGATTGCGTTTCTAAGTATCATCCCGAAAACTACCATCAAGAAAGAGGAGTATTTCTTGAGAATTTTAAAATGTTAAAAAAATATGGGTTGACTGACGAGGATTATAACTGTTTAGATTTTTACTAAGGATGTGTTTGCTATGACTGAATATCATGGACTGAAAAAAATTGATGACTGGCGGTGGTTGATGCCGAAATCCGGCGGTATGCGGACTGAAGGGATGATTTATGCTTCAGAAAAGATGCTGGAGCATATTGTCCATGATAAGGCAAGTAACCAGGTGTCAAATGTAACTTATCTGCCGGGCATAGTCGGCAGGTCACTTGCTATGCCTGATATACACTGGGGATATGGGTTCCCGATAGGCGGCGTTGCAGGATTTGATTATGATACAGGGGTTATTTCTCCTGGAGGAATCGGGTACGATATAAATTGTGGGGTGCGGTTACTCAGGACAAATTTGGAATTAAGTGATGTGTCCCCAAAATTAGAAAAACTTATATCTACTTTATTTACCAATATACCGTCGGGTGTGGGGTCAACGGGTAAAATAAATTTAAACCGTAACGAAGTTATGAAAGTTCTTGAAGAAGGTTCTAAGTGGTCTGTAAAAAAGGGGTTCGGTAATCAGGAAGATTTATCTCATACTGAAGACCAGGGGCAGATGAGTTCTGCTGACCCTTCAAAAGTTTCACAGAGAGCACTGGAACGCGGGAGAGAACAGTTAGGGACACTCGGTGCGGGTAACCATTTTCTTGAAATACAGGTAATTGACGAAGTTTATGACGAACAGGCAGCTAACTCTATGGGACTATTTAAAGGACAGGTCACGATAATGATTCACACGGGTTCCCGCGGGTTAGGCTACCAGGTCTGTGACGATTATATAAAAATATTACAGAATGCCTTAAAAAAATACAATATTTCAATCCCTGACAGACAGCTCGTATGCGCACCAGTAACTTCGGATGAAGGGAAGGATTATTTCTCTGCAATGTCCTCAGCGGCAAACTATGCCTGGGCTAACAGACAGTGTATAACTCACTGGACAAGGGAAAGTTTTATGCAGGTAATGGGGATGTCACCAAAAGATATTGGGCTTGAACTTGTGTATGATGTTGCACATAACATAGGCAAGATTGAAGAGCATAATGTTGAGGGTAAGAAAAGAAAACTTATCGTCCACCGCAAAGGTGCAACGCGTGCATTCCCGGGACAGCCGGTAATCATCCCGGGCAGTATGGGAACAAATTCATACGTTTTGGTCGGGACACAGAAAGCTTTAGATGAAACCTGGGGGTCAACCTGTCATGGGGCAGGACGGACAATGAGCAGAACGGAAGCTTTGAGGCGGGTTTCCGGCGGTGAACTGAAACAGAGACTTGCTAAAGAAGGTATAATTGTTCAGGCGAGGGAATATAAGACGCTTGCCGAAGAGGCGCCGGAAGCATATAAAGACGTGAATATGGTTGTTGAAGTGTGCCATCAGGCAGGTATATCAAAGAAAGTTGTGAGGATGTCGCCTGTAGGAGTAATAAAAGGTTAAAATATGTTAGATTTGAAGTTTATAAGAGAAAACAGGGAAGAAGTAGAAGAGAGATTGAGCACACGCGGGATAAAGATAGACTTTTCTGAACTTCTGGAGTGGGACAGCGGGAGGCGGAAACTTATCAGTGAAATAGATGCACTCCGTGAAAAACGCAAGAAAACTTCTGAACAGGTTGGACTATTAAAGAAGGAAAAGAAACCCGCAGAAAAACTTATGAAAGAGACGGAAGAAATCCGGGAAACAATACAAAACAAAGAAAAAATATTATTAGACTTGGAAAATAAAATAGAAGAGTTTATGCTGACCGTACCAAATCTACCCGATGAGAGTGTGCCGACAGGTAAATCAGAAAAAGACAACAAAAAAATCCGTGAAAATTTAGAAACCGGCGAACAGAAATTAGATAAACCAAAACCACACTGGGAACTCGGTTCAAAATTAGGTATAATTGATTTTGAAATTGCAACGAAAATGTCATCTTCAAGGTTTGCAGTGTTGAAAGACCGCGGTGCTGTACTTGAACGTGCAATTATTTCGTTTATGCTTGATTTGCATACAAAACAGCACGGTTACACAGAAGTTATGACACCTTACCTGGTCAATAAAAAATCAATTACAGGCACGGGGCAGTTACCTAAATTCAAAGAGGAAGTATTCAAATGTGCAGACGATGAATTTTATCTCATACCGACAGCAGAAGTAACAATAGCAAACTTGCATTCTGATGAAATATTTGATAAAGACGCACTGCCGAAAAAATATGTTTCTTATTCAGCATGTTTCCGCCGAGAAGCGGGTTCATACGGCAAGGATACAAAAGGGTTAATCCGCAACCACCAGTTTAATAAAGTTGAACTGTTCAAGTTTACTAAACCTGAAGATTCAGCGGATGAACTTGAAAAATTATTAAACGATGCAGAAGATGTTTTAAAACAACTCAAACTGCCTTACAGGGTTATTGAACTCTGCGGTGCCGATTTGGGGTTTACTTCAGCAAAAACATACGACCTGGAAGTATGGATGCCGGGCGAAAAAATGTGGCGTGAGGTTTCAAGCTGCAGTAACTGCAGGGATTTTCAGTCAAGAAGGCTGAATATAAAGGTCCGAACAGAAAATAACAAAAAATATGTCCATACAATAAACGGTTCAGGGTTGGCTGTGGGCAGGATATTTGCTGCAATTCTGGAAAATTATCAGAATACTGACGGGTCAATAACCATACCGTCCGCACTCAAATCTTATACCAGTTTTGATAAAATTGGGTAATCCCCCATCACTCCCCCTTTGACCGAAGTAGGTTCCGTAGGAATAAAGGGGGATAAAGAGGGATTAAGTTAGGGGGTTAGAAATGCCGGGGAAAAAAACAGGTAGAAAAATAAGAGAATTGACAGAAGATATATTGCTTGTGCTGGATAAAGAAGAGACCGACAAAGACGTATATATCCTGCGGGTTGTCAGCTGGAACAAAAGAAAACCAAAGTTAGAAAAAAGGTCCTACTGGAAAGGGGAAGGGGACAGCGAAATGAAAATGAGTAAGATTGTCGGGTTAACCGCAAAAGATATAAAGATTATAATTGAAAAAAAGGATGAGATACTCAATTTACTTGAACACGGTGCATAGTGAAAGGATAACTCACTGAACTATGTTGGAATAGAGGCTTTAGCCTCGTAAATGACCCTAAAGGGTCTATTCCAAGTTTTTACCATGGTTCACCGAATAGCTACGTGAAAGGATTTGTGTATGACTGAAGAAAAATTTTTACCTACAGTTTTAGTTATTGATGATAACCAGAGTGTAATAGAGTCCTTTAAGGTTGCACTTGATAATTATAATGTTCTTGCAACAAACAGCGGTGAAATCGCACTGGATAAAATAAAGAAAGAGGATATAAACGTAGTACTCCTGGATATACTTATGCCGGAGATGGACGGTATGGATGTCCTGCGTAAAATAAAGGAGTTGGGTAAAAACATAGATATTATTATGGTCACTGCCATAAAGACTGTTAAAACTGCAATTGAAGCAATGAAATTAGGCGCCTATGACTACATAACCAAACCATTTGATGTGGATGAACTACTGGAATCCATCAGGAAAGCAATAGAAAGGCAGGGGCTTCTCAGAGAAGTTGAATATCTCAAGTCCGAGTTAAGTCCACCGTTTATGTTTGACGATATTGTCGGTAGTGACGAAAATATGAAGAAAGTATATGAAATGATTACAGATGTAGCCAAAAGCGATACAACTGTCCTGATAAACGGGGAAAGCGGAACGGGAAAAGAACTGGTTGCCCGCTCTATCCATTTCCACAGTCCGAGGAAAGACAGACCTTTTGTTACGGTTGACTGTGCATCCATCCCGGAGAATTTATTAGAGAGCGAATTGTTCGGACATGAGAGGGGTGCTTTTACCGACGCTACGACACAAAAATTAGGCAGATTTGAACTGGCAAATACAGGGACTTTGTTCCTGGATGAAATCAGCAATATGGATATGGCTATGCAGGGAAAAATTCTAAGAGCAATCCAGGAAAGAGAAATCCAGAGATTGGGCAGTCAGAAAACGATTAAGATTGACATAAGAATAATTTCGGCAACAAATATTGACCTTAAGAAAGCAGTTAAAGAGAACGCATTCAGGGAAGACCTGTATTACAGATTGAATGTTATCCCCCTTTCCCTGCCTCCGTTAAGAGAACGAAAATCAGATATTCCAATGTTGGCGAATTATTTCCTTCAAATGTATAGTAAAATGTTTAATAAGGACATACAGGACATTTCAAAACAAGCAATGAACTATTTAATAGATTACAACTGGCCTGGCAATGTCCGGGAATTACAGAATATCACTGAAAGGCTTGTAACTTTAGGAAAAGAAAAAATCATCTCTCACAAAAGACTGCCCCTGGATATTCTAATCAGCGAAGAAAAGGGTATAAAACCAAAGAAATTATTCAAAGGTGCAGTCCACCAATTTGAAACACAATATATACTTGGCGTACTGGAAAAGACTAACTGGAACCAGACTAATGCCGCCAAGTTACTGAACATCCATCGCAATACGCTGATTTGGAAAATAAATTTATTGGGATTAAGGAAGTTCCAACCTAAACATCAAAACAAGACATAGTTTTATGTGCAGACTGCACAAAAACTATACGACCTCACCAATTTACTATAAAATAACCGTCAATGAAAAAACAACTGATTACTCAAGGTTGTTTCATCTAATGCCAATTTTATCTTTTTCTTATTGACCTGGCAGAAAATTTGCTCTATATTGAGGTTACCCAATGAAACCCAGAGTAGTAGTCACAGGAATAGGAGCAATATCTCCCAATGGCATCGGCAAAGATGCTTACTGGCATGCACTTACAAGTGGTATATCAGGCATAAAAAAAATCAGCACTTTTGACATCTCTCAATATCCTTCTAAAGTAGCGGGTGAAATTTCTGATTTTAACCCGGCAAACTATATGGACAGAAAAATGGCGAACCGCCTGAGCAGGTTTACTCAATTTGCTTTAGCCTCTACGCGTATGGCTGTAGAAGATTCTGCTCTGAAAATAAATGACAGTTATAGGGCAGGGATTTCTTTGGGTACCGCAATCGGAGGACTTGAAATAGCAGAAAAGGAATGCTGTGTATTTTATACCAAGGGTATGGATAAAATTAGTCCGTTCTCTGTTATGTCAATGAATTCCAATTCTGCGGTAGGTATTATTGCAATTGAATTCAATATAAATGGAATCAACACAACAATATCCACGGGCTGTTCCGCAGGACTGAGTGCGATTGCTCATGCTTATGACATTATATCAAATGGCAGGGCAGACATAATGATAGCCGGCGGGGCTGAGGCTCCTCTGTTCCCTGTAACTTTTGAATCTTTCTGTGCTTCACAGGTCCTTAGCAAAAGGAATGGCGACCCGACAAAAGCGAGCAGGCCATTTGAAAAAAACAGGGACGGATATATCCTGGGAGAAGGGGCGGGAATAGTAATATTAGAAAAACTGGACCATGCATTAGAAAGAAAGGCAAAGATATACGTTGAAATTGCCGGATACGGTGTAACAAATGATTCATACAGTATTTTCAAAATGGAACCCACGGGCAAGAATGTCTCCAGAACAATAAAATTATGCATGGAAGATGCAAAGGTGTCCCCTGAAGAAATAGACTACATCAATGCTCACGGAAGTTCTTCCGTTGTCGCTGATAAAAGAGAGACAAATGCTATAAAATCTACACTGGGAGAGTGTGCTTACAGAATACCTATAAGTTCCATTAAATCAATGATAGGACAGTCATTGTCTGCAAGTGCAAGTTTGCAATTTATAACTTCAGTTTTGGCAGTTGATACAAACTGGCTTCCGCCGACTATAAACTATGAAGAGCAGGACCCTGAATGCGACCTTGATTATATCCCCAATAAAGCACGTAACAGCAGAGAAATAAACACAGCATTAATTAATTCATTCGGAGCCGGCGGGAACAATATCTCAATGGCAATAAGAAAATATAAAGATGAAAAATATTACAACGGACAAGTGAGAAACTATTTACCTTACGAATATACCCAATGTGCAATATGAATTTTACTGTTTTTCTAATCTTACTGTTTACTATTGGAACTGCTATAGGATTTACTGAAGTATTCCTTAACAACAAGAGGAAAGAAACAGGACAGATTAAATACAAATGGATTTTCCCCGTTGTATTAATATTTTATATATTGATGCTCACCAGTACATTTGTAGAATACTTTGTTATTCAACGAAAAATAAATATTTTTGTTGTTAGTTTAGGACTATTTCTCATTATAATTAGATTTCTACTTAAATACTGGTCGGTAAAAAATTTGGGTAAATTTTGGAGTCCGAATATTGAAATAAGAGAGAAACACGAACTTATAAAGGCAGGGCCTTATAAATATTTAAGACATCCTGCATATTTAACTAGTATACTTGATATATTAATCGCTCCTATTATTGCCAATGCTTATTTTACATTTGTGTGGACATTTATTGGATACTTAACATTAACTTTAATAAGAATTCACCTTGAAGAAAAAGCACTTATTGAAAAATTCGGTGAAGAATATATTGAATACCAGAAAGAAACATCGGCAATATTGCCTCTCCCAAAATTTTTATTAATAAAATGGAGTTTATTCCAAATAAACTCTAATAAACTTTTTCATGGGGGCCGAAAGTAAGAAAAATGATTGTCTTTGAATCCATGCTATTACATAGAGACATAGAGCAACCAATAAATTGCTGGAATTTCTTTGTTCTACATTCTTCACAAACAGAAAAAATAACCCTAAATGATTTTGTAATTCGTGCAGAACGCAGTCCCTTAAGTTCACCAACAAGAAATTCACTTTTGCAATTCTTATATGGATTCTGTGACAGAAGATTGATTTTTTTGAGCAAAATCTTTTTTAGCGAGGAATACCTTTTAAGTTGCTTTTGAAATTCAGGTAGGAAAAATGTTCTATAAATTGAAGGTCTCCTTCAAACTTAATGGTTTTATACCATCTCGCAGTTGGTTTTTTGCACGAGTTAGAGAAAGCATTAATTCTTTACTGGATATAATCTTTAATGTTTCAACAATTCTTTTCCAATCTTTGATATCCAGAACTACCGACTTAGGTGTTCCTTTTGGAGTTGTAATGAATTCAACTTTTGGTATATCAATGGTTTGTTGCATTTTAGTCACCTCTAACAATAATTATAACATAAAGGAAAAATTCTGTCAAGGAATAGTCAAGAGGAGCGAAATATTATGAAACTAAAACTAATAGCACCTAAAGACACTGTTAACAAAGATGGATTGGGCTGGTGGAATCAGGATTTTTGGTCACTGGTCACAGGCAGGAAAATGTATGGCATTGCAAGACTAAATTTACCATTAATAGCAGGTTTAACTCCTCCTATTGCAGAGATAACAATTATTGATGAAAATATTGAAGAAATAAATTTTGATGAGAAAGTTGACATGGTGGGTATTAGTGCATATACTGCTCTGGCAGTCAGAGCATACCAAATTGCAGATGAATTTCGCAGGAGAGGAGTAAAAGTGGTACTGGGTGGCATTCATCCGTCTGTCCTACCTGAAGAGGCAATACAACATTCTGACTGCGTTGTTATAGGAGAGGCGGAAAATGTCTGGGGAGGTTTAATCAATGATTTTAAGGAAGGTAATCTTAAAAAATTCTACCATTCTGAACAAAAACCTGATTTAAAAAATCAGCCAATCCCCCGCTGGGATTTATTAAGAAACGAATATTATTCAACACCAACTATTGAAACCACGCGGGGATGTCCTTATGACTGTGAATTTTGTTCAATTAAAATATTTTTAGGAAATAAAATCAGGTCAAAACCCATAGAATCAGTAATCAGGGAAGTTGAAATGCTAAAAAGTATGGGAAGAAATCTATTGTTTTTTGGAGACGATAACCTGATGGCGAATAAAAGATACCTTAAAGAACTGTTAATCAGACTTATACCCCTAAAGACAACATTCCAAGCTTCATTACCTATCAGTCTGGCTAAAGAAGAAGGATTGATGAAATTATTAGCCGAAAGCGGTTGCAAAAGAATCGTTATTGGACTGGAATCATTATCTGAAGAAAATTTAAAACAAATGAACAAAGATAAATCCTATGGCCCTGAGAAATATATTGAATATATCAATAAAATACAGTCCTATGGCATTGAAATGTATGGTTCATTTATTTTTGGATATGACTGTGATGATGAATATGTATTTGAAGATATGGTAAGGTTTTTTGATGAATCCAATATTTCTGCTGGAGCTTTTCATATATTAACACCTTATCCGGGGACCAGATTATTTGAAAGATTAAAAAATGAAAACAGAATATTACATCAGAATTGGGAATTATATGACAGTATGCATGCCTGTTTTAAACCTAAACTAATTAGCCCGGAAACTTTAGAAAAAGGGTTTTGGTGGGTTCAACGGCAGGTATTTAGTTATGAATCAATTTTTAAAAGGCTCAGGAATCTATGGAATTTGTGGAACAAAACAAATGTCAGACAATATGATAGAATATCCCCTATAATGATAAATCTAAATGCAAATAATATTGCCTATAGCCATCTTATAATCAATAATATTAGAATAAATGAAGAAGTTACAAAAAACACTAAACAATATGAAACTGTTTATGAAGTAGAAGTAAAATCTTCAGGAATAGAAGATGGAATGTAGTTTGAAGCTATTTTAAGAAATGATTTATCACGAGAGATTAACAGATGAGGTTTAGAAGAAATGGCAATAGCCAATAGTATAGCATCAAAAGGGTCAAGTAATTCTGTATCAAAAATTAAAATTTTATTTGACTTTTCCATGGAGCGAATTCCTTATCTCTCGAATAAACTCACAACCAGTTTTACTTTCGGGAATTATACCTTTAAATTTCCCAAGCAATTGACGAGCCAATCCTTTTTTCTTTTCAGGGATAGATATTTTATTTACACGAATTACTTTAATTGCTTCTTGAATAGTTGTCATAATTATCACCTCTGTAATTATTATACATCAATTTAAGGATAAAGTCAAAAGTAGTCTATGTTTACTAAAAGTCTATTGATAAATTATGCGGGTTATCCTGAATCTCCGAGAATGTTGGTCCCTGACAATGGACTGGCAAATCTTGCAGGTGTTTTGATATCAAAAGGTCACAAGACCATAATACTGGACTATGCTACAGTGGATATAGTGGAAAAACTTTTTCCGTATGAATACAAAGACCGGATTGAGAATGTTATAAAACGAATATTGGTTAATTTGAAACAAAAACTGTCACCCAAGCAAAAAGATTTGGATATATTTCATAAATTAGACAATGAAATAGACCAGTTACAGAGGAAAAAAGTAAAAGAAATTGCTATAGAAATTAGCAGTATTGTAAAAAAACATAACATTGATTTTGTCGGTATGAAACTCTGGATGGGTGATGGTTTTGAAGGTTCCATAACAATTGCAAAACAATTAAAAAAAGATTTCCCCACCCTGCCGATATTTGCAGGCGGACCTCATGTTGACTGGTTCAGGGAAAAGATACTTGATGTGTGTAATCTTTTTGATGTCCTTGTATATGGCGAAGGTGAAGAAGTTATTAATATGCTCGCAGATTATGTCCTGGGTAAAACGAATCTGGAAAACATACCTAATTTAATCTACAAAGAAAATGGGAAAGTTATAACAACTCCGAGAAAAATAATAGACGACTTAAATAAATTACCTCTGCCGGTATATGATAAAGAAGTCTATCTTTCTATGGGAGACACTCAAAAATTGAAAATTATATTTACCGATGAAAGCAGGGGCTGTCCGAATAACTGTAGTTTCTGCCTGCACCCGGTAAAAAGCGGGAATAAATGGAAAACAAAATCACCTGAATCTGCAGTAAATGAAATGGAAAGACTTATAAATAAATATGGAATCAATGTATTCAGGTTTGCGGGGTCTAATACTCCTAAACTCCTTGCTAAGGGAATAGCGGAAGAAATACTGAAAAGAAAACTGAAAGTAGAATATACCGCCTTTGCCAATTCAGGAAATGGAGTATCTGTTGAAGATTTTCAATTAATGAAAGACTCTGGGTGTTTTTCTCTCTGGTTTGGTATTGAGTCGGGTAACCAGAAACTCCTGGACGAAGTGATGAACAAAAAAATGAAAGTGGAACAACTGAAGAATAAAATAAATGCCTGTAAAAAAACAGGCATATATGTAACAGGAAGTATAATAATCCCCGCACCGAATGAAACAGAACAGACAAAACAGGACACATTGAATTTTTTATTAGAGACAAGGCCTGATTCAGTCATTGTTGACCCGCCTGTTCTTATACCCGGGACAAAGTGGACTATAAATTGTGAAAAATATGGCATTGAAATCCTTGACGAGAAAGAATTTTTAAATCAGATGATGTTGTATAAAATGAAAATAATTTATCCCCCCATTCTTTGGAAGGCACTGCCTTATTTTAAGATTAACAATAAAACAGACAAAGAATTAGTCCGGGAAACAGGTTTGTTTGCCCAGACTTTAGAAAAGAATGGAATATTAACACAGGTAACAAGTGATACCGCATTGATAGCAAAATATGCAGGAATGCAACCTATGGAATTCAGAGATAAGAGCAGAAAATATTTTTCAACAGGTAATCATAGGGAAATAAAAAAAATAATAACCAGAATCAATGAAAATATTACTAATTCAGCCACCAATTAATCCAAATATAATAGGTGTGGGGACAGCGTATCTTACAGAGCCTCTTGCCCTTGAGATAATTGCCGCATCAATACCTGAACATGATGTGAAGATTCTTGATATGAGAATAGAGGAATCAGTATTTGAAAAAGAATTGGCTGATTTTAAACCTGATATTGTCGGTATTACCGGTTATACCACAGATGTCTATAAAATTATTGATATTTCAAAAAAGGTTAAATCATACGATAAAAAAATTCTAACAGTTGTCGGCGGACACCATGCTACAATGTTACCAAATGATTTCAATAAAGAATCAATTGATATTATAGTTATTGGTGAAGGCGAAATTACTTTTAGAGAATTAGTAAATGCTTATGCGAAAAAACAGGGGTTTTCATATATATCCGGGTTGGCAATCCGCAACAATGGAAATCCGGTATTTACTAAACCGAGGGATATAAATATAGATTTAGATAAAATGCCTTATCCAAATAGAGGGTTGACAAAAAAATACAGGGATAAATATTTTAGAGGTGCCTGGCGTCCAGTTGCTTCAATGATGACTTCAAAAGGATGCCCTTTCAGATGTAATTTCTGTGCATTGTGGAAAGTTATGAAGGGAAAATATCTGTCGCGAAGTCCGGAATCTGTAGTAGAGGAACTGTCAAAAATAGAAGAAAAATACATTGACTTAGCGGAAGATAACTTTTTACACGATATAAAGAGAGTGGAAAAGATTTATGAACTTATCAAGAAACAAAACATAAATAAAATATATAAACTCTATGCGAGGTCAGACACTATCGTGAAACATCCGGATATAATCAAAAAATGGAAAGAAATTGGCACAGAACTCATACTCATAGGATTGGAATCATTCAGAGACAAGGAATTAAAAGAATTAAATAAAAGTAATACTGTGAAAAACAACGAATCCGCAATCCGCATTCTGCAGAAAAATAATGTGGAAATTGCGGGTTATTTTATAGTTAATCCCAACTACACCGAAGAAGATTTTAATGCACTGGCAGAATATGTCCTAAAAATGAATTTAACTCAACCCGTGTTTACTGTTCTGACTCCTCTACCGGGGACAGACCTTTACAGAGAAAAGTTTAATGAACTGACAACAAATAACTATGAACTATTTGATTTTGTTCATTCAGTCCTGCCTACTAAACTGCCAAAAGAAAAGTTTTATCAGTGTTTTCTTGAATTATATCGTAAATGTTACACAGATAACCAGGTCACTTTTCTTATGCCACAGAAAGTGATGAATCAATTTATCTCAGCACTATCAAATACAGGTAGGATATAAACAAAGGAGGTGGATTTTCTTGAAACTCAAATTAATTTCACCTAAAAAACCAGCAATAGAAAATCATAGAGAACACTGGGATGGCCGATTTACTTCATTTTTATTTGGTGTAAAGAAATATACCTCAACTTATCTTGCCCTGCCAACATTAGCGGGTTTAACCCCTTCTGACGTAGAAACAGAAATTATAGATGAAAACATAGAAGACATTAATTTTGAAGACAATACAGACTTAGTGGGTATCACTGCACCTACTTTTCTCGCCACTCGTGCTTATGAAATTGCTGATGAATTCAGAAAAATAGGGGTAAGGGTGATTTTAGGAGGAATTCATCCTTCAATACTACCTGATGAAGCGATTCAGCACGCTGATAGTGTGGTTATAGGTGAAGCAGAAAATGTGTGGGCTGATGTAATTAACGATTGTAAAACCGGTAAACTAAAAAAATTCTATAGTTCACAGGGAAAATCAGACTTAGAAAATCAACCTATCCCGAGGTGGGATTTGTTGAAAAATAATTTTTATAGCTACCATGTACTACAAACTTCCCGGGGATGTCCTTATGACTGTGAATTCTGCAGTGTTAAAAGTTTCCTGGGAAATAAGTATAGATACAAATCAGTAGATAAGGTGATAAAAGAAGTAGAAACATTGTTAAACATAGAAAAAAAAGGGTTTTTCTTCGTAGATGATAATTTTATCGCAAATAAGAAAAGAACAAAAGAAATTTTGAAAAGACTTTTACCTTATAAGATATATTATTATTGTCAGGCCACAACAAATATAGCAGAAGATGATGAATTATTGGAACTCTTGGCAAAAAGTGGTTGCAGAAACGTATTCCTTGGGTTTGAATCTATTTCAAAAGTTGCCATAGAAAATATGAATAAAAGTTTTTCAAACAATATTGACGATTATGCTAAGAATATTGAGAAAATACAATCGTATGGGATAGGGATACTGGGGTCATTTATATTCGGAAATGATACTGATAATGAATCTGTTTTTGAAAATACAGCGAAATTCATCAATCAAACCAATATAGAATCAGTAGTTTTTCACATACTTACTCCATTCCCTGGAACAAAATTATACAACAGGTTGGAACAAGAAAACAGAATACTGCACCGAAATTGGGAAAAATATGATGCTACTTTTGTTTGTTTTAAGCCAAAACTAATGTCTCCTGACATATTACAAAATGGCTATATCCGGGCATATAAGGAAGTATATTCCTATGAAAATGCTTTTAAAAGAGTAAAAGGGTTGTTAGAATTGTGGAATAAAAACAATGTTAGATTATGGGATAGAATCTCTCCTATAGTAATCAATCTAAGCGGTAATGATAGAGCTTCTACTTACCGTCTCCCATCTCTTTAAAAATAATAAGGAATTTTATTATTTTTTTGATATAATATTGGTATGTATTTTGTTAATTTAATTAAGAAAAGTTCTATTTATTTTATCGCTACTATTCTCATCTTAGGCGGTTATTTTGTTATTCAAAAAAATCCACATTCCTTTTCGTGGGTTTTAGCTACAATAATACATTTAGTTTTAGCAGGGTTTGTCTATCAAAAAAACAAGAACAGCGAAATAAACAAGACCTTTTCTATAATGAGTATTTGTTGTGCCTTTTGGACACTTTCTGTTTTAATATTAAACATTGCAAAAACAGAATCAGTAGCAATGTTCTGGACAAAAATATTTCGTGTTGGATATTTATTTCTTCCTGCAACAATTTTTCATTTTATGTCGGCTTTGACTAAAAATACTGATAAAAACAGAAAATTAATATATATATCATATATTATCTCATTTGTATTTGTTGTTATTAACTTTACGGGCTATTTTGTAACTGAGTTAGTAAGAAGAGAATTTGCATATTCTCCCAAAATTGGACTATTGTACGGACTTTCATTGTTAAATCTTTTATTTTGGACATTTTATGGATTAGTTTTTATATTGAGAAGTTACAAAAAAACAAAATTAATCCGTGAAAAAAATCAATTGAGATATTTCTTTATAGCTGCTACGATTGGAATAGTTTTTGGAATGTTACCAAATACACTATTTGGATTGGGTATAAAAATATACCCTATCGGTGGATTCAGTACTGTGGCATATATCGCAATAGTTGCATATGCTATTGTGCAGTATCAGTTGATGGATATTGAAATTATCATCAAAAAAGGTATTGTTTATGGTTCACTGACTGCATCTATTACGGTTATTTATGCGCTTATAGTAGGAATTTTCTACTGGATTTTTGGAACTACTTTTGCACAGGGGTCTTTGCTGATAAACGGTCTGGCTGCAATGGTCATTGCTATTACTTTTTCACCATTGAAAAATAATATTCAGTTAGCAGTAGATAAAATATTTTTCAAAGATAAGTATGACTATTCTAAAACTCTGAGAGATTTCAGCAGTGCTTTAACATCTATACTGGATTTGAATACACTGTTAAACCTGATTGTAAATAAGGTGACTGATATTATGCATATTGATAAGGGATATATTATGCTTCTGGATGATAAAAACGAAAAATTTCAGGACGACTATCTGGTAGAATGGCTAAAGAGAAATAAAACAGTATTTATACGAGAAGAGTTTGAATTCAATCTAGAATCTGGCAGGTTTTCAAACAAAGAAGACGAATATAAAAAAATAGTTGAAACTTTAACAAATTTAAAAAAACAGGGTATTTCTTTAGCAGTCCCGATAATATATAAAAATGAACTTATAGGTATTTTTAACTTAGGCAGTAAAATGTCTGAGGATATGTACAGCAGTAACGATATAGCGCTTCTTACAACTGTGGCAAACCAGGCATCGGTTGCCATTGAAAATGCTAAGTTATATGAAGAGCAGAGTGAATTAGAAAAAAGTCTCCATCAATCTGACAAATTAGTGGCATTGGGGACATTGGCATCCAGCATAGCACATGAAATAAGAAATCCTCTGGTGTCAATTAAAACATTTACACAGTTACTGCCTCAAAAATATGAAAGCAAAGAATTTATACAAAAGTTTAATGATATTGTCCCGAAAGAAGTGGAAAGATTGGAAAATTTCCTCTCGGAACTTTTAAATTATAGCAAAAGGTCAAAAACAGAAATACAACAGATAAATATTGAAGAAACTATTAATGGTCTATTGGTCCTGCTTAGCAGTGAGATTTCAAGATATAAAGTTAAAGTATCCAGGGAATTCAGAAATATACCAAAAATATCCGGAAATGGAGAGCAATTGAGACAAGTTTTTATGAATGTTATTTTGAATGCAGTCCAATCAATGACATATGGAGGAAAACTGTCCATCAGGACAAATGCTACACCCTCACCCGACCCGCGGTGGGTCGCCTCTCCCCTCAAGGGAGAGGATAAATTTGTAGAAATAGAGTTTGAGGATACTGGATGCGGGATACCTAAAGAACACATGAACAGCCTGTTTAATCCTTTCTTTACTACTAAGGAAGGCGGGACAGGGTTGGGATTGTCAATAAGCCGCAAAATAGTCAAAGACCATAAAGGGACTATTGAAGTAAAAAGCCCTATCTTGCCTGATGGCACAGGAACACTATTCATTATCAGACTGCCGGTAGATAATTCTGCATAATAAAATGTGCTATATTATTTAATTTTGTGCAGTCTCACCACCTATTTTCAAAGTATAAAAAAATATAAACATATTATTTTTTATGTGATAAATCATACTGTTATAGTGTTGCGATCGTATTTATTCAATTTTCTTGAGAACCTGGCAGAAGATTTGCTACATATACAAAGGTGCGGAGAGGTTTAACGACCCTAAAGGGTCTATTCCTGGAAGCAAGGAAATTATAACCCCCAATAAATTGGGGAATCCCTGGAGTTGCCCGATTCATCGGGCTTTCTGGAGTAGAGGCTTTAGCCTCGTTAATTTTAATTTTTCAGGAGAATATTGTCAATGAGCAAAAAAATGATACTGGTAATTGATGATGAAAGAGGTGTTTTAGAATCATTTAAAATATGTTTGGAAGATGAGTATATCGTAGCTACAACAAAAACCGGAGAAGAAGCAATAGAATTAATTAAGAAAATACTCCCGGATTTGGTTTTCCTGGATATAAAACTACCGGGGATAGACGGTTTAACGACTCTACGAATAATAAAAACCATTAATAAAAATATTCCTGTGGTTATAGTTACATGTGTGGAAACTATAAAAACTGCTGTTGAATCAATGCGGTTGGGTGTCCATGAATATTTTATTAAACCTTTTAATGCAAATGAAATAAATACATTAGTTACGGAGATATTCAGACAGGAGAGGGTCCCATACGGAAACCTTCCAATAGATATACAAATGTGTATAGAGGAAACAAAGGATAAACTGCTCTGTGATAATTTTAGTCTGGATAAAGCTGTCTCGGATTTCTGTAGAGAACTTATGAGGATGACATTACATAAGACGAACGGTAATGAAGGGAAAGCAGCGGAATTACTCGGAATAAAACAAAGCAGACTGAGAAATCTATAATAATGGATACTACAGATAGAACTTTCAGTACGATGACAGAGGGATTATTAAAGATTCATTACGTTTTTCTGGGGATTTTGGGCAGTCTTATCTGGACATTTATCCTAGTCTGGAACCCGCCTCAACCGGAAGTTTTTATACCATTCTTAGCCATAACTTTATTCCTCATTGTATTCAATATCACAAGCACAAAACTGATGCTTCTTAAAGAATCGTCAAGTATAAATAAAATTTTCATCATCTCTGCAAATATTTTGTCTATTTCATTGCTTGTCTATCTTACGGGCGGGTATAAATCAGAACTCTGGGTAATGTATCTTTTACCGCTCACAGCATTTTGTTTAGTATGTGACTGGAATGAAACGGTTATTATAGCAGTTGCTGCCGGGATAGCTTATACAGTTTTTTATCTGCTAAAAATAGAATCTTCTGTCCCACAACCTTTTGGTCTGATTTGGCTAATGGTTAGAGTCGGAACTTTACTGCTGATAACGATAGGTTTTAAGAAAATCGTGGACCAGAATATAGAATTAAAAGAAACCCATGAAAAGTTACTCCAGTCTCAAAAGACTTCTGAACTGGGACTTATTGTAAACAGTCTGGCTCATGAATTGAATAATTCCCTGACTATTATAAAAGGCAATACTCAAATGATATTTGAAGATTTGAAAAAAACTCTGGATATTGATGCCACTTTAAAAGATGAAATCAAAGAGATAGAAAATGCAGTAAACGTCTGTACGAATTTTACCAGAAATATTCTAAATTATGCCAGACAGTATCAATACAATTTTGAACAGATAGGCATTACTGAGACAATTAAATCTATGATAGACTTAACCAAACATGAAATTTTAAAAAGCGATATAAAAATAACTGAAAAATACGAGAAGAATCTATCCACAGTAAAAGCCAGTCCACAACACATTAAACAGGTATTTTTCAATATCATTCTAAACTCTATCCAGTCCATGCCTGGAGGTGGAATATTAGAAATAGAGGTATCCAATAGAACAAATAAAAACGGGAGGCAATTTTTAGATGTGAAATTTACTGATAATGGAATAGGTATGGAAAAAGATACAATAAAAAAGATTTTTGACCCGTTCTTTACCACGAAAAAAAATGGTAACGGACTGGGTTTATGGATATGTAGCAATATAATACGGGAACATAAAGGCACGCTTAAAGTAGAGAGCAAAGGAAAAAATCAGGGAACCACCGCCACAATAACCTTCCCGTCATCATAATTACAAATAACAGTGGGGGTCTTCCTGTAAATAATCGCCGGTGAGCGCGTATGTCATTGCTCGGCAGCCAATACATTCTTTTATTTCACAACTACCGCATTTACCTTTAATATTTTTTTTATCCCGCAGGTTCTCTAACACTTCTGAATGTGACCATATATCGTCAAGCGACTTTTCCAGAATATTGCCAAGAGGCATATTAAACCTTCTGCACGGCAGGACGGTGCCGTCGGGTAAAACAGCCATCCCATCCCTCCCGACTATGCACTCCGCACCGAAACAGGAATCAGGATAGCCGGGGCGGACATGGTTAAATTTTACCATTAACGCATGGTATTTTATCACTTCCCCGGGAGAATATTCTGAGTCGCATAAATTAATTATATGCTTGAATAAATCCTCAATCTGCTCACCCGAGATGACCTCATCAATTATCTTTCTCCCCTGACCTAACGGTATAAACCTTTCAACTATATACCCGTCAACTTTAAGATTTTTGGCAAATTCATGCATTAATTTCGCTTCATAAAAATTGTGTCTTAAAACCGTGTACATTATTGTAACAGGTATATCGTTTGTCATCAGGATTTTTATATTGTCCACGGTTTTCTTGAATGTCCCTTCGCCACGCACAAGGTCATTGGTCCCCACCGTAACACCATCAAGAGAAATATATATTTTATTAAGTTTCTTATACTCTTTCAGTTTTGGAATAAAGTTATCAATGAAAGTACCGTTCGTTATGATACTCAGTTCATGAACATATTCGGAAGAGTTTAAATATTCTATAACATCCCACAACTCTTTTTTAAGCAGCGGTTCACCGCCGGTAAGTGCTATTGTTGCTCTTCTTTTCCATATAGCCATCGCAGAGATAATATTGTCGCAGACTGATTTAAGTTGTGTAATATTTAAGTCGTTTGAGGTAGTGTGGTTTTCCTGGTAGCAGTCAATACATCTCAAGTTACATGCATCTGTAATGTGCCACTGGATATGAAAATCTGTCATTTACGGTATGCCTATGTCAGCGACTATAATTTTACCTGTATATTTTCTTGCTGTTTTTTTCAAAAAACCTTTTTTCATTCGTGCCATTGTAACAGTAATCTTTGCTTTTATGCAACTGCCTAAAGGTTTACCCGTATCCGCATCCAGCCCCGAAGGGACATCTACAGCAACAACAGGTTTTCCGGCACTGTTTATTAAACTTATCGTATCTGCATATATACCTTTGATTTCACCTTTTGTGCCTGTACCTAAAAGAGCATCTATGAGGAGATCGTAGGGGAGACCCTTCATGGAACCTGCACTGAGTGAAACGAATGTGTTCAGGGTGAGGGGAGTTATTCCTAATTTCTGCAGGATTTTCAGGTTTATTGCCGGGTCGCCGGTTATTTCTGAAGGTTTCTTTATAAGGAACAAACTCACCTTTCTATCTTTATTGAACAGGTATCTTCCTGCAACAAACCCGTCACCGCCGTTGTTGCCACTGCCACAGAAAATTGCAATATTCTTCACTCTTGGAAAATATTTTATGACTGTCTCGGAGACAACTCTTCCTGCATTGTCCATAAGCACAATTGAAGGTATTCCATAATCTTCAATTGCCCTGCGGTCAAGTTCACGCATTTGTTTGACGGAAACCGATAGAGTTCTGATTTTTTTAATCATTTTTTGTTGAATGTTGCCGAGTAGGTCCCTTTGGGAAGACCTGACCCCTATAATATTGATTTTTTCTTATCAAGATAATACAGGTAATTTTCAAAAGAGACATCCGGCGGGACCCTGTGGTCAACTGTAGGAATATATCCCCCTTTTTCTACAAGGGGGCGCAGGCGTGCCATTTCCCTGTCAATAGCATCCCTGCCTCTTGCTAACTGTATTTTATTCACTCCTCCGAACAATAAAACATCTCTACCGTATTCTTCACGCAATTTCAGCGGGTCTGTATGTGCAGCCTCTATCGGGAACATACAGTTTATTCCGCCTTTTAGCCAGCCGGGGACAAGTTCATAAATTCTTCCGTCACAGTCCAGTACATTGATATCAACATTATGCTTTTTCAGAGTATCTGTAATCCGCTTATAGCGTGGCACCATCAATTCTTCAAAAATTTTCGGTGATACGAGCGGCCCGTGGTTGTAACACATGTCTTCCCACCACCATGCCATATCCACATCTATACCTGGTATACCCGGCAGGGATTTTTCTATAAGGTATAGAGTCATCTGTGTCAGGTGTTCCATCATCTCCTCAACCCATTCCTTTTCAGTCATTATGGCAATGGATAAATTCTCTACACCCATCCAGTCTCTAAGTCAGCCATATAATGACCCGGCATAAAAACGAACCGGCATGCCGGAGGAGTGCGCTTCTTCAACAACCTTCCTTACGTCACCTATACGGTCTTCCCGTTTATAATCAAGCCGTTCTCTTTTATATATCTCCCAATCTTTTTTTGTTTCCAGTCCATACTTTATATATCGCGGTATGGAAGTACTCTCTTTAGAAATTTCACATATATTTCCTGCCCCATCCTGTATAACTTGATGCGCACCTTTATCTTCAAGAACTTTATGCTCAAATCCCGGATATAAACCATTAATAATCGGCAACGTGGGAATAATTTCAGCTCCCTCAAGACCAAGATGTTTTTCTACGTCCTGATTGGTTTTTATATTCTCCGGCAACCCCTGCTTGTGCCATTCAATTATAGTCTCATCCCAGTAGCCAAAGTCCATGTTAGGTACTTTGTCCGGTTTCTGCCAGTGAAATACTTTATTGAACCGTTCACGCGTAGTCATTGGATTGTTTTGTTGAATGTTGAGACCTGACCCCTATATATTGCCACAAACTCTTATATGGACTTGCTCTCCATCTTTTTACTATTTCAAAAGCGTCTCCTACAAGTTTTATAATTTTTCCTTTTTGTTTATCACTTTTAACCCAGAGGTTTTCTAATATAGCCAGGGCTTTTTGTTTGGTCAGATTCTTTTGATACAGAAGAGCGGAGGCAACTCCAAGAGCATATCTCTTAGGGACAACTCCCACCGAGAATGAATTACGCATAATACTAATAAGCCTGTCGTCCCAGCCGAGTTTTCTTTCAGGGTCACGAATAATGCGGTCAACTAAATCAAAAAGAAAAGGATTCACAATACGACTGCAGAGCTGGACAACCCAGGATTCATAGCCATTTTCGGTTACTATTTCTTCTTTTGAACTTTTATATTTCATCTTAAACCATCTACCTGTTTCTTCGCACAGGGCATCCACGCCAATATAACCGAAATCCGAATCACCGTTGTATTGTGACATAAAAGTGTAACCTTTAAGTTTACCTATAAATCCTAACAAAGAGTGGACAGCATTATGGCCGAAAAGTTTATTTTCTTCATATAGACCTATATCGTCTGTAGAATGAAATCTTGAGAATTCTGTTTCAAACGAATATTTTCTTGATAGATATTCTTTTTCTACAATAATCTTATCAAAATCTTCAACTAACATTGCCTCTTTATCCCCTGATGTCATTGGTTGAAGTTCAAGTTTCTTTATCAATTTCATATCAGATTGCACTCCACCCATCCTGGCGATTACCGTGTCGCAGAACTGGACGAATGGCGGTGTTCCTCCGGAAGGAAATACTAATTTTTCCAAAGTGCGGGCTGCCCGGATTTGATTTTCTGACGCATAGACTATAACCGGAGAATTTTTATTCCTGAGGAGTAACCCCTCTTTTAAGAGGTCACTAATACCTTTTTCATAAATGGAAGTGCTGGGAACTGCTGTGACAATATCATTGGCTTTACCTATATAACCAATAACTCTATTGCGTTCTTCCGGAATACTTATATTGTAAATTTCAACCGGACCGATTTTTACTGAAACAATCCTGTCAAAATGAGCAATGTTTATATGATAGCAATTTTTGTTTTTTCTAATCTGATTTATTCTTTCAGGGTCAACGTCACATAGGATAATCTTCATCCCTGCAAGGTTAGCCTGGTATGCCCATAAACCTAACTGTATAGCCCCGCTTCCAATTCCAACAAAAATTTTCTGATTGTTTTTCATTATTTATTTCCAAGAAATCGTCCAGTTAAAACTGGACGCTACAAATGATTATTTAAGAACTCTATTTCTTTCTGTCTTGTCCATTCATCTTCAACATTTACAGGCTTGTCTACTTTAGTATGCGGATAAACAATTGCTTTACCGTCAATTTTTCTCTGGTTCACCAGATTTAAGAATTCAATCGCATCGTCTAAATCACCGACTAACCTGATATATTTCCCCAACCGGAAACTACCTCTGCTTACAAGTTCCAGGCTCCTGCGCATATCTGCCCAGTTTCCGCCGCTGGAACCGGTAATTATAGACTCATCATAATGCACCTTACGCATATCCACTCCGACTACACTTTCGCCTGATTTCAACCCACCAAACGAATTGAACACACTGCCTTTACCGGCAAGTCTGAATGCCATCTCCTGCACACCGGCAATGCCTGTCGCGTCAATAATATCATCGGCATAGTCTTGTCCTGTAAGTTTGTACAGGGTTTCCTGAATTTTTTCTTTATCCGTTAATTCACAGTGAATGTCTATTCCTTCTTTTTTGGCGCGTTTACCTAAATATTTCTCTATCCACTGGAATTTCTCCGGGTCAATGTCAAACACGACAATTTTTCTCGGACGGTAGGTTATGGCAAGTTCAACGTGTAACCTTCCCATTACCCCTGCACCAAAAACTGCGGTGACACCGCCTTTAAGGAGCCCTTTTTTAGGCACCCTTTCTCCTGCTCTGGGTTCTATAACAAAATGCAGATGATGGTCCTGTGAAGATACGACGCAGGAAAGAGGTTCTCCCAAAGAAATTTCATAGTATCCCATTTCCTGGGAAAGCAACTTAATCAGACAGTTTGCCTCCAGTACTTCTTCTCTGACAAGCAGATATTCTGCTAAATGTCCGCCTAAGGTATATCCTACTGCCAATTTTTTCATTAACTCGGGAGCACGATACCGTTCTCTGTAATTAACAGGTTCATGGTCAACTGCCGGATTGACAGAAAGTTTTTCGCCTACCTTGTATTTACCTTTCAGGTTTTCGCCAATTTTTACTGCAGTGACAGCACCTTCATCACCTAATATGATTGGGTATTTACTGATATCCCACCCGTTAAGAAACGTGTGTTCCGAACCCTGAATTAAAAGTTTTAATGTTGAAGGGCAAATAGTACATGCATCAACACGGACAAGTATTTGATTTTTATTTATCTGGGGGACATCCACTTCTTCCACTTTAAGATTTTCCAGACCGGTTTTTGACATCACCACTGCTTTCATTTTCTTAGGAATTTCAAATTTATTGCTTTTCACTCTTTACTCGCTCCCTTATCTCTCGGACCCATCCATATTTTTGAAACTTTATCCCACCACCAGCCGGGTGTATCTATTCTCATTTCAACAGATCTTGTTTTCTTATCCTTTATCATCTCTTGAATTTCATCCCATGTTCCTGTCCCGCTCACTGCATCATATGCACGCAGGTTCTGTGCACCTGCTGCGTTAGCGCATTTTATTGTTTCTTCAATACTCTTTCCTCTTAGAAATGCCATTAAGAAACCTGCAACCGCTGAATCACCGGAACCGGTGGCGCTTGCTATTTTTTCTACATGATAAACAGACGCCCATAGTTCACGGTCAGACCAGTTATTTATATCTTTCGGTTTAGCATAACCCATTTTATTTAAGACAGTTTTGTTTTGAGTCCTCAGATATAAACCCCGATGGCCACTTTTCAATGAAACGATTTTCGCTCCGTATTCAAAGAAAATGTCTGAAAGAGAAGTATAATCCTTTGCTGAGAAATAATCAACTGTATCATTTGTCCCTGCTCGTTGTTTAACTGACTGGTAAAGGGATTTATTAACCATAAAACATGATTCTTCAATGCTGGGAAGGAATATATCTACATAAGGTAAGAGTTCTTTGAGAATCCTGTCCCAATTTACCTTACCTGATTCACTGTTAGGGTCAGGAAGCGAAAGGTCCAATGAAGTGGTCGCGTCAACCTCTTTGACTTTTTTATATATCTTAATTAACTCTTTTCCGTCGTTCAAATACAACTTACGCATCAATGGCGGATAACCAAGGTGAAATATCTTTGCTTTTTTAACCACTTCAAAATTTATATCGTCGTATCCAAAAGTGTTATTTGTCCCGGGACTGTGTAAAAAAACACGGTCAATACCGGGCGGGGCTATAACAATAGTATATGAAGTAAATTCGCCTTTTACTCTGCTCATTCCTTCTACTTTCAGTCCTGTTTTTTGTCTCATTATGTCAACAATAGCATTGCCGAACAAATCGTCACCGACTTTTGCCATAAACTCTATCTTGGCACCCAACTTAAACAGTGCCAGGCCGGTATTTGATACAGATCCCCCTGTAGATATTGCTGGTTCAAATACATTGACAAGTTTACCGGGAATTAGAATTTTATCCAGCGTTTTCACTTTTGATTCACCAAATTTAGGGATAATATCTAAACAAATATGTCCTGCAACAACTATATCAATTGGTTTCATAATCATTTGATTTTTGTTGTCCGCTGTATTTCAGGGTCTGTAAATATGTCAGACTCATCCCTGGATTTGGTAGAGAATTCCGACACTATTGCACCTTTATCACCTGATTGAAACCAGTGCAGGGTGTCCGGAGGTAATGTCCATTGTTCACCGGGATTGAGTTCAATTTCATGCCAGACAGTATAATATTTCTCTCTTCCTTTGGGAGATTTTGCTTTTGGGTCAGGTGTCGGTTCTCCGGGAACATAGAGATAAATTTTACCCCAGCGACAGCGGAATGTCTCTTCTTTGCCCAAATCACCTTCCACCGGCGGATGGCGATGCTCCGGACAGGTCTGATGAGGAAACAATACGAGTTCTTTTGCACAACATCTGTCGGTATTTACATAGACAAGAATTTCCAAACCTGTCTGTTCTAACTCTCCTAAACCCAAATCCGCTACTTCAATCTTTTCCTTTTCTTCCTCTGTGATAACTATACCTGCTTTTTTAAGATATTCCATTGCCCTTTTTTGTGCTAATTCCATTTCTTTTTTTTGTAACACAATACCTGCCTCCCTTGTTTATCTTAAAGCCTATGAATTTCAATATTCCTGGTAACGACCCTAAAGGGTCTACTCCTGGAGTAGAGGCTTTAGCCTCGTTATTTTATTTCTTCTATTCCTACTTCAATCCGGTATTTGCGTATCTCACCGGGTTTCAAAAATTGCAATCTTCCTTCTTTTCTCTCTTTATCTCTCCCTTTCACAAGACAGTTACCGGGTTCCATGCCGACAACATATATTCCTTCTCCCATCATTTTCCATTCTGTGAAATAAGGTAACTGGTCTATTATGTATTTAATATAGACTCCGAGTTTTAGTTTTTTATTTTCTATAGATGCTTTTACATAACCTTTTTTATCGGGTTTCATTCTGTGATAATAACATTTTTCTTTGTATCCTGCCACAGGTGAAGTGAAACTTGACCAATTCTCTTTGTCCTGTTCTGCTTCCCTGTCGCGCGGCTTCAATTCAACAGAAGGACAGATTAATTTTGAGCCAGCATCAACAATAGGAAATCCGATATTAAAATGATAAAGTATCATATGCTCAGTATCCGAATAACCCAGATTTTCCACTGTGTCTTCAATAAAAAGTCTATTTTCGCCTAATTTAGTCCATATTTTTCTCTCAAGACAAATATTTTCTCCAAAAACCGTTGTCTCACGAACTTTACCCTGTGCCCAGAAAATATAATCGTCTTTCTCCCACCCGCCATCTGCATACACATTTTTTGCCGGTATATTAGATACTCTCCCGTGCAGACCGAGTTTTTTATCCATATCAATACACGGTGCACCACAATAAGTCAAACCACAGGTGGTGAGTAACCCGCCAAAAAAACTTCTCAACCAGTTTTTTTCTTCCGGCTCAAAATAAGCACTCGCTACATCACCCGTAGAAGAACGCCAGCATAAAGGAATGCCTCTGTATTCGGCATAGGATATATCCATACCCCTGCCGGGAAGAACAGTAAAGTTAAAACCTGCAGCGGTCCGGAAATCAATTGCATCTACTCCCTTCTGGTTGCCCTCTTTTAACTCATATAATTTTACTCCGCCAATCTGGGATATATCTCCCACTTTTTTTAATAATGCATCTTTAGAAAATTCTTTCCCCCACAATTTCATTTTTCTGTTACCTCCGTAAAATTATGGAACATGCATATGCACATTATGGAATTAAGCCTTTAGGCTTTTAATATTTTTGAACTGGGGCATATACTTTCGGTTCTTTAACATCATCTCGCCTACCATCTTCTTAATTTCAGCAAGAGAAAGCACAGCAGCGGTAAGCGGGTCATATGCAATAGATTGAAAGAGGAGTGTTGCATCGCCGGTAAGTATAGATTCTACAGCCATTTGTTCAACTGATATGTTTATATAATCAAGGGTAGCACATTGCGGAGGCAAAGCGCCGACATAAATCGGGTTAAACCCGCGTTTGTTTGCTAAAACAGGCACTTCTACACATGCCCCATACGGTAGGTTGGTTATTATTCCTGTGTTCGGGACATTGCCGTTGAATATGTACGGTTCTCCTCCGCAGAAGGCATTGATAATATATGCAGCAAATTCATGTCCTCTTTCAAGACTCATAGGTGCGCCCTGTTTAAACCATTTTTGTATTTCATTTTTCCAGGTTTTTTCAGTTTTTAAATATTCATTTAAAATAAAAGCATATTTACCCGGGTTCCAGCCAGTCCCATGGGTACAGTATTTTTTAATAAGGTCAGGCCGTTTACGAAACCACCAGTTGTATTCTGAATTGTGCCCGCTGGATTCAGTTACATAATAGCCTAAATGAAGGAATAGTTCATTGCGGACGATTTCCTCCATATAAATTTCTTTTTTCTTCATTATCGCTTTACGAATCAAAGGGTAGGCATCCTTACCGTTTTTCTTGAATTCAATAAACCATGCTAAATGATTTATACCGGCACATACATAAGTTATCCGGTCCATTGAAGTATTAATCCAGTTAGCAAGCATCGTTGCTGTTCCCTGAACACTGTGACATAATCCGGTAACCCGAATACGGGTCTTTCTTTGCATGGCATGACATAACATTGCCATCGGGTTTGTATAATTGAGTAGAATTGCATCAGGACAGTATCGCTCCATATCGCGACATATACTAAGCATTACAGGTATGGTTCGTACTGCTCTGAATATTCCACTGGGCCCCCGGGTATCTCCTATATTGGTATTAATACCATATTTTTTTGGAATTTCAATGTCATATCTCCAAACATCTGTCCCACCCTGAAGAATTGTACAGATAACTGCATTTGCTCCTTTCAATGCTTCCTTCCTGTCCATAGTCGCTTCAACTTTTGCAGGATATTTTCCTTTATCAATAAGGCTCTGGACAGATTTTCTGGCAAACTCCAGCCGTTCTTTATTGATGTCCATAAGTACTAAAGTTGAGTCCTGAAGAATCGGAAATGTCAAAATGTCTCTCACCAAACCGCGTGTAAATCCAAGGCTGCCTGCACCAATGAATGTGATTCTAATCATACCAAATGTCTCCCTATATAGTTTTTAAGAATTTCAAATTATATCAATTTCGTAAAGAAAAAACAAATTAAATGGGGGGGTTGGACCTGTCAAATCATCTAAGAATGTTA
>Ga0210017_1000150_pt1 | contig 53453 bp, 58 predicted proteins | sample CryGeyCG2014_020_FD_183966 | JGI IMG/M metagenome (GOLD analysis project Ga0210017, IMG submission 183966) | Groundwater microbial communities from aquifer - Crystal Geyser CG08_land_8/20/14_0.20 (SPAdes) (version 2) | ecosystem: Environmental > Aquatic > Deep subsurface > Groundwater | place... | reverse complement strand
CTAGGTGGCTATAGAGAGAGGGAAACGCCTGGCTCCATTCCGAACCCAGAAGCTAAGCCTCTCATCGCTGATAATACTGCATCTTTCAGGTGTGGAAATGTAGGTCGCTGCCTAGTTATATCGTTTACTATTCACTCTCATATTTTTTCAATCCTACTTTTTTTATTTATCTCTAGCTTTACTTTATCCTAAACTTTATATACAATCGCAATTACTTTAACACTTTGGATATCTATGTTTTTAAATCAAGAATGGTCCTCTTTTCTACAAAATGAGTTAGAATCGGATTACTATATTAAACTACAAAACTTTATAGATAATGAGTATAAAAATAGAGTTGTTTTTCCAAAGTATGAAAATATATTTAGAGCTTTTAATTTACTCTCTCCTGATAAAGTAAAAGTTGTAATTATAGGACAAGACCCTTACCATGGCAAAGGGCAGGCAAATGGTTTGGCATTTTCTGTAGCGGATGATTGTAAAATTCCGCCATCTCTTGTGAACATCTTTAAAGAGCTAGTAGATGACATGAACTGCAAGCCTCCAGCATGTGGAAATCTTACGAAGTGGGCTGAGGAGGGCGTATTACTCATAAACACAGTTTTAACTGTTGTAGAGTCTCTTCCTAATTCACATAAAAATATTGGTTGGGAAAGATTGACTGATAGTGTGATAAAAAATCTATCGGATGAAAAAGAGAATCTTGTTTTTATCTTATGGGGCAGTCCATCACAAAAGAAAGAGAAGTTAATTGATGCCTCGAAGCATTTGATACTCAAAGCTCCCCATCCCTCTCCACTCTCCTCGTATAGAGGTTTCTTTGGTTCTAAACCCTTTTCTCAAACTAATGCATATCTTTTGGCATGTGGAAATGCGAAAGTGGATTGGTCTCTTAGTTAGTTATTACAAACTCTGCAACTACAGGGAGGTGGTCTGAGTACCCTTTTCCTTTGTGTTTGCTTGGCTTTTGTCTGCTTGTTTGCCATCTATTGATTTTTTTGCTTTTATAGAGATAGCTTGGTTTGAAACTCCTAATAGAATTATGTTTGTAATAGATATCTTTTTGGTTGAGGAGTGATTGTGAAATGATAATGTTATCTAGCGCCTCTTTCTTGCCTCGGTAGATATAACTAAACCTCTCATCCTCTTGCGTGTCATACCAAGTGTTATAGAAGTTATCTTTGAGATACTTTGTCTCTTCTGCGCTCTTGTTTTGCTCTATTGTTTTTAAGAGATGATTTATACCAGTCTTCCCGTTTGTATCGTTTAGTTTTCTCTTTTTACTAAACTTTATATACTCTTCATAGTCCGAATTGAAATCACCAGTTAAAATGATGTTTTTGTCATATCCAAGTTGTTTGATTCGATGTAAGAGTGCTTTTGCAGAGACTACTCTTCTGCTTTCTGCTTCATTTTTTGCTTTCCAATGATTTACAAAGAGATAGAAATCTTTATTGTTGATGCTAAATTTACTCTCTAAAATGTTTCTATATTTTAAAGAAGAGGTAACGCTAATCTCTTTGGTGTAGACAAATGGTATTTTGCTCAGTAGTGCAACTTTAACGGTTGTATTTTTGTTCTCAGCAATTTTATAGTACTGATAGTAGAGTCCATTTTGTTTGAGTGTAAATCGTAAATCTTTTAAGGCTTGAAGTGACTCTATCTCTTCTATAGCGATAATATCCGCATCAATCTCGCTCATGACCTTTGCAATATTTTTGAGTTTTATTTTATAGGTCGCTTGGTTCCAGTTTGAAGATGTATTTGGAAAATACTCAGGGTACTCATAACCGCTTCTATCGAGGTCAAACAGGTTTTCTACGTTATAGGTTGCAACTTTCAAAATCGTATCTCCAAAGGCGAAGCTTAGTATCGTTAGTAAAAAGAGAACGATTCTCATTCATAAATGCCATTTAATCTTAGTAAATTATCTGGATTTGGTTCTCTTTGCATCAACTCTTCAAAGAGTGCTTGCATGCTTTTTGCTCCACCACCGTTAAGGACAATAGACAAATATTTTTTTGCTACTTCTGAGTCAAAGATACCCTCATCAAGGATACTAAAAAAGGCATCTGCACTTAAAACTTCTGCCCATTTATAACTATAGTATCCCGCAGCATAACCCCCTGCAAAGATGTGTGAAAATCCATTTTGAAACTTGTTATATACAGGTACCTTTATGAGTGCTGTGTTTGCTCTGATGCTATCAAGAAGTGCTTGCACCTCCTCTTCATTATGAACTCTTGTATGGAGTTGAAAGTCAAAGATAGAAAACTCAAGTTGACGTACCATCCCCATGGCAGATAAGAAGTTTTTACTTTTTACTAACTTATCTATCATCTCATCTGAGATAATCTCTTTTGTCTCATAGTGTGAAGCAAAGAGTTTTAAAACAGAAGGCTCATAAGCGAAGTTTTCTAGCAGTTGCGATGGAAACTCTACAGCATCCCACTCGACACCATTGACTCCACTTACGCCAGCTTCATTGACGCTACTGAGCATGTGATGTATTGCATGTCCCATTTCATGAAAGAGCGTCACGACATCGTCATGTCTGAGCAGAGATGGATTTTCACTGCTTGAGGCTGGAAAATTACAAACGATGTAAGCGGAAGCTAACTGCTCCTCTCCCTTCTCGTTTTTGCAGTGCGATTGCCAGTTGTTCATCCAAGCTCCGCCGCTTTTTCCTTTTCTAGACTCTAAGTCTGTATAGAGTCTTGCACGTAACGCTCCATCTAGGTACAAATCATACGCATTTGCTTTTGCATCCCAGAGAGACTCTTCTACTTGAACAAACTCTACTCCAAAGAGTTTGTTTAAAAAAGTAAACATTCCATTGACTACGCTCTCCTTCTCAAAGTAGGGACGATAAAGCTCTTCATCAAGGTCATATTGCGCTCTCTTTAAGAGTTCTGAGTAGTAGGCTGTATCATAGCTATTAAGAGGCTCTGAGGACATTTTTTGAAGCTCTTTTAACTCCTCTTTTGCTTGTGCAATCGATTTCTCTACCAATCTATGTAAAAACTCTAAAACACTCTTCTCATCTTTTGCCATTTTACTTGAGAGTGAGTAAGAGGCGTAGTTCTCAAAGCCTAAAAGGTTACTCATCTCATGTTTGAGTGCTAAAAGTTCTTCAATGATTTTTCCATTTTCTGGACTTCTTGTTACATAAGCACGATAAAGTTCTTCTCTGATTTTTTGGTTTTTACCATAGGTCATGTAGGCTATGTACGATGGCATTTGAAGTGTAAATCTGTAGTGTGTTACGCCATCTTCTGCCTCATCAGGCTTGAATTTTGCTGCTACTATATCACTTTGTGGCAAGCCCTCCACATCTTTTTCATCCGTGATTATGTACTCATACGCATTGGTTGCATCGAGTAAGTTTTGTGAGAAGTTATTTGAGAGTTCGCTTTTTCTGATGTTTATCTCTTGGAGTCTCTCTTTTGTCTTCTCATCTAAGTGCGCACCGCTGAGTTCAAAGTTTAAGATATTTAACTCTACGACTCTTTTTTGTTCATAGTTGAGACTCTCTTTTTCACTCTCTTGTACCTCTTTAAAGGCTTTGTAAATCTCTAAGTTTTGTGAGAGTTTGGTTGAGTACTCTGTGATGATTGGAAGTGCTTGTGTATAAATCTCTTGGGTCTCTTCTGTATTGCTTACGGAGTTGAGATGAGAGAGCGGAGTGAAAAAGTGGTTTAAGTACTCATCCATCATCTCTAGGGGTGTTACAAAGTTGAAATAGGTTTTGTTTTCTATACTTAGGAGTGCATCTATTTGTTTGTTGTTCTCTTCTAACTTGGCTGATAAATCTGCTATAAATGTATCTAGGTCTACTTTAAATTTTAAAAACTTTGGCATGTGGAAATTTCCTTTTATTTAATCTTCTTCATCTCTTTTAGGTCTGACTGCAGCAAACTTGTCGACTAATATATCATCATATTTGTTGGAGTAGTTGAGAAGTCTGTCAAATGCAATTTTACCCTCTTTATGCGTCAATGAGGAGTCCGCAATCAAATAAGAGAGATAAACACTGTTCTCATTGATAGAAAATTGAAGATAGGAGAACTTTTTATTCTCTTCGAGGAGATAATCATAAAGCACTTCAATATTGTCCTGCGGAATAGCACACAGTTTAGAGTCACCAATGATAATTCCATTTTCATAATAGTTTATCTCAATCCGAGCCGTTCCGCGATCTACTCTCCATGCAGATTGCGAGCGGCGTGCAAGTGTTACATTGATATCTAAAGAGCTTAAGATGTCCTCTATAAGCTTGGTCGGTCCCGTTGGTTTATACCCTTTTCTTCGTAGTCTGGCTATTTCGAGTTTCGTTCCACATGCCAAACAGTAGTCGTTTTTAATCTCCTCTTCGTTGATTAAGTTTTTACAAGAGCTACATTTGATGATGTTTTTTCGATTGAGTTTCTTATAATTTTCAAGATCCTCTTGGATGTAAAAGTAGGGAAGTGCAAAGCCCAGATTGTTCGCGTTTTGTATGATAAATGTATTGACACCTATCACAAAACCATCGACATCCAAGAGCGGTCCTCCGCTGTTTCCAGGGTTTATCGCGGCATCTATTTGTATATATTCTAAGTCTCCGTTGAGTCGTGAAGCACGCGAAACTATCCCCTCCGTTGCTGTGTAGTTGAGTCCATAAGGGTGTCCTATTGCGATGGTTGTATCGCCATCGTTGACACCTTTTGTAGAGAGCAGAAGAGGATTGTTTGGCTGAACAAAATCAAAACTTATAAAAGCTAAATCATAATAGGGGTCATCATAAACAACCTGCGCGATGCTTCTTTTTATCTTTTTTGCGGAGATGACAACCTCTTTAAGACCAGAGACCACATGGGAGTTTGTGATGATGAGATCACCTATAATAAACCCACTTCCAGTTCCATAAGGGGTCATGATTTGTATAATGTTGTCAATATAAGTTTCAAGAATCAGTTGTGTATTCATGACTGTACATCCTCAAAGTTGAGATTGCTGATTTGCAGATAGAAGCTGTTGTTAAACTCATTGATAGAACTAAAGTTAAGCTCTGCTCCAAAGGGTTCAAGTGACTTGAAACGCTTTTTATAAGGTTCTATAATCTCTTCAATTTTTGAGATAATTATCTTTTTAGCAAATGTTTTCTCTTTCGTATTGTAAAGCGTCGGATACTCAAACGCTTTAAAAAAATCAGGATTTAAAATCTCTATGGGAATCTGAAGCAACTCTTTAATAGCAGGGTGAACACCGTAACTGTAGAGAATGTTAAAAGAGATATATTCGTAAATCGTTGGAATCACTTGGTTGTATCTGTTGTTTTTATACCATCTGATTTTTGCGAGTGAATCGTTTATAAAGTTGTTTATCTCTTCGTAAGCGCTTCTGTCGCTTGGGTTGAAAGTATATTTTGCATCATAAAATTTTGTGCTGAAATCTTCAAAACTCATCTCTTTGAGTTCATCTACATAGACCTTTAACTCATCGTTTTTTGCTTCGGTCGTGTTGTTCTCATCTCCAAAATATTCCGTAACTTTTTTACTCATCTTCTGATACATCTCATATCTTGGCACAAGTAAATAGTCTATTTTAAACAGAAGGCAGAGGTAGATAAAAGCTTGCATTCCAGCGTTATCATTGGATGGAAGAGTCGCTATTTTAAAGTTTAACTCTTCAATCCACTGGTGCATGTAGTCATACTTGACACGTAATTCCTTCTCCTCGATTGGCTCCAAATGGGAGATATCTTCTAGTGGAATATCATGAAACTCATTTTTCGTGTACTCTTTGTCAAAGTCAGCGTTGAGAGCGAGTTCTCTTAGTGGAAAAAAGGCTTTGTGAGGAGACATCGTGGTGTTGTCATGGTAAAGTTTGAGCTTGATGTAGGAGTCATCGCTGTAATAATAAGCATACGTGAGCTGATAATTTCGCTCTAAGATGTAGCGCTTAAAAGCAACGTGTGCATCGCTTTTTTTAATCATAATTGACTCTGCAAAGAGATACTCTTTGGTAATATAACCGCTGATACGCGCCGTTCCTTGAAATATCTCAAAAGTAAGCTTTTTGTCCTCTCTTGTGATGGTGATGTTGTTGTTGGACTCTCCATCGGAGTAGTTTTCGAGTGATTTTAAAAAATACTCATAGGCATTTAAAATATCTTTTTTTTCAAAGGCTTCATACGCTTGGTTGAAAAGCTCCTCTTCATTCTTTGAAATATCAGCATTGATACCTCTTCCAAAAGAGTGCTTTTTCTTTGTAATTGGTGTTTTAAAAAAATTGAACCAGTTCATTTGTCTACTTTTAAGTTAGTTATCGCGATTATAATAAAATCACGCTTATATTTAACGGCGTTTCTTCTGATTTTTTGTACCCTTTTCTCGCGTTCCTTGATATGCCTTGTTCTTTTTAGCCTCAGCCTCTTCAACAACAAAAGCAGCCTCCGAGTCAATAAACTTATAAACAATCTCTTTCAATCGTTCTACAGAACTCATATCTACACTCTCTCGTGTGGTATGCGAAGCAGTAATATTTGCTCCTATGGAAGCAAACTCAAGTTTGGGAGCTTTGCGCTTAAGGACGGCACACTCTAGCCCTGCATGTACCGCTTTAAGCTCTACAAACCCTTCTACTTCTTCAACGCTAAAAGAGAGTCTCTGAGCAAACTCACTTTTTTCAATAATCCATGCTGGGTATGCATTCTCTTCTCTGATTTTAAATCCAAAGTTATCAAGATAAGAACGCGTCTGCTCTTCAAGTTGAATCATACCTACACCATCCATTGCGCGAAGAGATAACTCAACAATTAGCTTGTTATCTTCAATCTTCATCTGCGCAAAGTTCACACTATAATGAGGAATATTGTAGATATTGTTATCTTTTTTAACCCCATGAGGCATGTTAACTAATGCTGAAAGTATATTTTGTGTATCTGCATAATAGTGAACATGCTCTTGATTTTGAGCCTCTTTAAATTGGCTCGGTACATGCGAGCCTTCTTCGATGATAAAGAGCGCTTTTGCTGATTTAGAAATAGTGTTACGTGCTTGACCACCTGAAATATCGGCAAGCTTGATGTCACTTTTGTTTAAAAGTTTTACAATCTCTAAGTTTGCATTGGGGATATTCTTGTCTATATCTAAGCCAGAGTGTCCTCCTGGAAGCTTATCAATACTACACTCATAGTACTTCGCCCCTTCAACGAGAAGACGTTGGAGTTCTAAGGTTCCCCTCAAATCAACACCACCAGCACAGGCAATATAAACAGTTTCACCCTCTTGCGCATTGAGATTAAGAACATGTTGTGTTTTGATATTGAGGTCTAAGGCTTTAACCCCTATAAGACCAATCTCTTCATCTGTTGTAAAGAGACAATCCACGGGCTTTTTATCTTTCATCGCAAGAAGCATCAAGCTCACACCAACAGCGCTATCTGCACCTAAAGTAGACTCTTTTGCTGAGAGTTTTCCCATTTTTTCAATAAGTTCTAAGTTGGGAGTTTCACCTAGACAGAGCATGTCATAGTGTGATTGCAGGGTTAAGGTCGCTTCATCATGATAACAGATAATATTACCAGCCTTATCACTTTTAACTGCATACCCGTAAGATTCAGCCCATCTACGGATAAAAGTCCCCATTTCCATCGTATGACCACTACAGTGCGGTATTTTACAAACTTGTTTAAATATATCCCAAAAAATTTCCATCTTTGTCTTATGTCCTTCAAAAGTCACGAATGAGGCATTATACATTCTCTTTACTTACACGCCTAGTATCTGCTTTCTAAAAGATGCATGATAAACATCTCAAACGTGCCCGTGCAAAGATGAGAAATTCTTCTGCAATTCACTCACAGGGGTGAATGGCTTATTTCTTAAACACTCAACTTAATTTTATCAGTTGTAAATTGGTGAATAAGTATTTGTATTAAATTTTGATAGGGAATAGAACTCTCTAGTGACCTTCTCTTAAGTTCATACAAATCATTCTCTGAAATTCTTATAGAAATTGCTTTTTTCTTTTGATGTTTGATAATAGATTGCAACTCTTCTGTACGTTTGGCAATATTACCTTTACTCTTCCATTCTCCATTTTCTACACTTTTTAATATGTCAAGTTCAAATTCATCTAAATTAGTCATTGTTAACTCCTTTTGAATATTTTTTATTCATTTTTCTTGATGGAATAATTGTTTTTAGAAATATTTCATCTTCACTCTCAACATAAGGCACTAAGTACACATAATCCTTAATTCTTATGAAAATAATAAAAATATCTTGATTAGGATATTTCTCTTTATTTGGATGGGAAATGTCATCAAGTAAGTCTCCATTTTCAAGTGATAGAATAACATCTTCAAAGCCAATGCCTCTCTCTTTTTTTAAGAGTTCATTTTTTTCATAGTTATACATTAAGCTTTTATTTTTAAACATCTGTTCTCCAAGAAATGTATATACTATGTATTTTACAATTATTTATAATTTTTTGCAAGTTTTTGGATTTTTTATAAATTAATATTAGAGAGGTAATGGGGGCGCAGTGAGCGGATAACGGTTGAGTTGAGAAATAGTTTTGCCTGCTAGGGTAAATTATTGGTCTCCTCGTACTTGTTGTATCTTTTGTTCTAATAGCCTTCTGTAATATTCTTTCATAGCTGGAACAAAAAGCTTTCGCCAACTTTCTTCATCAATAAGATTACTTTTTGCATTGTTGCATAATGGACATAACTATTTATTAGAAAACATTCTATATGAGATAACTTTAAATAACATGATTAGTGATACACAAAAAATGTCCCCTCAAAAGTAGAAATTTGCTTGATTTTATAGAAAATCATAAGAGTTTCCAGCTATTTTCATTTTTAAGAAATTTAACCTTAAGTAGAAAGTATCCTTTTAGCCAGAAATTAGCCGTTATTTGGACAAAGGGTTCCCTTAATTGTCTAAAAACCTATTAGAAGGACACAATATCCCTTAAGCTAAAACAGAACTTCCACTCTTTTTTGGCTACATAAAAAAGAAAAATATCTTTAGCATGTGGAAATAACTTTGGCATGAGACGGCTGGCATAAAGTGAAGCAGTTCACTTTCCTTTTAACGTCCGTCTAAAATGTGGAGATAGGACTCGAGCAAAGTGAATATTTATAATTATGCTATAGTTTTACAATTTAAAAAAAGGTGTGTATGAATGGATTATCAGTCGATTATCAATGATATTTCAGATGAAGTCTCTTCTCTGTTGAGGGCTGGTAAAGTTGCTGATTATATCCCTGCTTTAGCTGGAGTAAATCCTGAACAGTTTGCTATGACTTTGACACTTTTTGATGGAACGCAGTATAGTGTGGGGCAGGCGGATACACTCTTTTCTATTCAGAGTATTTCTAAAGTTTTTAGTTTTACCTTAGCTTTGAAGCTTTACAGAAAAGAGCTTTATAAGCGTATGGGTGTGGAGCCATCTGGAAACCCTTTTAACTCTCTTGTCCAGCTTGAAAAAGAGCAGGGTAAGCCAAGAAATCCATTTATCAATGCAGGAGCTATCAATGTTGCAGATGCTCTTATAAGCCATTATGGAGATGAGGAGAGAGCTTTTAGGGAAGTCTTAGAGTTTATCCAAGATGTGAGTGATGATAAAACCATAGAGTCTAACAAGGTTGTAGCTTCTTCTGAAATGGAGCATGGCTATCGCAATTTAGCACTAGCAAATTTTATGAAAAGTTTTAACAACCTCGATAACTCTCCCCAAAAAGCAGTGGAGACTTACTCAAAATATTGTTCTGTTGAGATGAACACGAAAATGCTCTCACGTGCAATGCTCTACCTTGCAAACGATGGGATTGACCCAATCACAGGCAGGGTCTATATAACAGAGTCTCAGTCAAAACGAATCAATGCAGTGATGCTTACTTGTGGTCATTATGATGCTTCAGGAGATTTTGCTTTTAATGTCGGGCTTCCTGGAAAAAGTGGAGTCGGTGGCGGTATCGTTGCTGTTGTTCCAAAACTGATGGGCATAGCTGTTTTTTCTCCTGGGTTAAATCTTCAGGGGAACTCTTTAGTCGGGACGAAAGCCTTAGAGCTCTTTACAACAAAAACAAAACTGAGTATTTTTTAAAATGAACCAAGAGATAAACCTAACACTAAAACCTGAGTATGTTGAGAAGTATAGAGAGGGGTATCCTCTTTTGTTGAAAGAGGCTATTGCTGATTGGAGTAAAGTTGAGAAAGAGGGGAGTGTGCTTACCCTTTTTGATGAGCGAAAAAAGTTTGTTGCCAAGGGGTATTATGGGCTTCAAAACAAAGGGCATGGCTGGATTCTCTCTTTAGATAAAGATGAAAAAATCGATGTGGACTATTTTGCAAAAAGAATCAAATCTGCCATAGAGTATAGAGCAGATTTTTTTAGTGATGAAACTACCACAGCTTTTCGCGTTTTCAATGCAGAGGGCGATGGCGTTGGTGGATTGAGCATCGATTACTTTGAGGGTTTTTATCTTCTCACTTGGTACAGCATCGGGATTTATGAGCATAAGGCAGAGATTTTAGAGGCACTCCAACAAACGACAAACTACAAAGGTATCTACCAAAAAAAACGATTTGATGCGAAGGGAATGTATCTTGATGATGCGGATGATTTTGTGTGTGGGGAGCATGCACCTGCTCCGCTGATTGTCAAAGAGAGTGGCGTAAACTTTGCGATTTATCTCGATGATGGTGCGATGGTCGGAGTTTTTTTAGACCAACGAGCGGTACGAAAAGCGATTCGCGATACCTACGCAAAAGGCAAAACAGTTTTAAATACTTTCTCCTACACAGGGGCATTTTCAGTGTTCGCGGCAGTGGGTGGAGCGAGTAAAACTACGAGTGTGGATTTGGCAAAAAGAAGTCTTGGCAAAACCTCCGAGCAGTTTAGTATCAACGGGATTGACCCTGAGGAGCAAGATATTATTGTCGAAGATGTCTTTAACTACTTTAACTATGCGGTGCGAAAAAAGTTTCTCTTTGATATGGTGGTGCTTGACCCGCCTAGTTTTGCCCGCTCCAAAAAGCATACTTTTTCCGCTTCCAAAGATTATGTCAAACTTTTAAAAGAGGCGGTGCAGATAACCAACAAAGGTGGGGTTATCGTCGCTTCTACAAATGCGGCTAACTTTAGTATGATGACTTTTAGGGATTTTATCTTTAAAGCGTTTAAAGAGCTCAAATGCAAATACACTGTTTTGGAGAGCTACTCTCTGCCAAAAGATTTCAGAGTCTCCGACAAATTTCAAGAGGGCAACTACCTCAAAGTGGTTTTTATAAGAAAACTCAACTAATGGGCTATAATTCGTCTAAATATTAAGGAACTTTCCACATGCCAGAGCAGAGTAAAAAACCGAGAAAAATATATTACGATTCAAGAAGTGTCACTTTGCGAACGAAGCAGACTATCTACTTTGTGCAAGAGCACGATAAAGCGGCGATGCTTGAGCTGATTTTAAAAGAGCGTGCAGAGAAACAGAGCGTGATTCTCACAAGAAGCAAACTCAGAGCCGATGAGCTTAGCGCCTATCTTCAAACAAAAGAGATAAAAGCAAGTGCAATACACTCAAACCGTCGAGTGAGTGAGCAAGAAGAGATTGCCAACGCTTTTAAGAGTGGCGAGCTGAAAATCATCATCACAACAGATAAGATTTTAGAGGCACTCGCTTTGACAAATATCGAGTTTGTTGTCAGTTATGACCTCCCTATTGAGAGTGAGACCTATTTTGCTAGAGTTGCCTCTCTTAAAGAGCTTGGTGATGCTGTAGCCCTTGTCAGTCCAGAAGATGACAGACTTTTAAGCACTATAGAACTTGCCCTCAAACAAGAGCTTCCACAAGAGGAACTTGCAGGTTTTACCCCAACGCCTTTCGTCCCTAAAAAAACTTCCATTCGATTAAATCCAGAGAAGAAAAAACCACGCCATAAAAAGAAAAAAGCTAAAAAAACCCCTCAAAAAGAGAGTTAAACTTTTCTCTTTTTAGATACTCTTTACCTATTTCGTTATACTATTATTGAACTAATCCTTTCGATTTTAAATGAACTACTCAAAAATAAAACATGCTTACTATAAAGGAATAAGATTATGAATACTATAACTGTAACCTCTCCATACGATGGACATTTTTTAGCAGAGGTTGAACTCTCTTCAGTAGAAGATGTAGATAAGGCACTCGATTTAGCGCGTGATGTCTATGAAAATCAAGATAAGTGGCTTCCAAAATATGAGCGTATAGCAATCTTAGAGAGAACTGTAGAGATTATGTCTGGACGTGTGGAAGAGTTGACACTTATGGCGGCAAACGAGGGCGGAAAACCCTATATGGACTCCAAAGTTGAAGTGGAGCGTGCTATCAATGGCGTGAAGTTGGCGATTGAACATATAGGCATTTTTGAGGGGAGAGAGATTGCGATGGGACATACAAAAAGTTCCGCAAATCGTATGGCTTACACGATGAAAGAGCCTATCGGTGTTGTCGCCGCTATTTCGGCTTTTAACCATCCGCTCAACCTTGCAGTTCATCAGATAGTTCCAGCGATTGCTGTGGGTTCTCCTGTTATCATCAAACCAGCTGAAACCACGCCTATGTCTGCACTGAACTTTGTCTCTATTTTGTATGAAGCGGGTCTTCCAAAAGCTTGGTGCCAAGTTGTTGTATGTGAACGTGAAGTGAGCCAATATTTGGCGACGAGTCCAAAGATTGATTATCTCACTTTTATCGGTTCTGGTGCTGTTGGTTGGTACTTAAACTCAAAAGTAGCCAATGGAACACGTGTTGGACTAGAACATGGAGGGGTTGCGCCTGTGATTGTAGAGCCTGATGCAGACATAGAGGAGCTAATCCCTGCACTTGCTAAGGGTGGTTTTTACCATGCGGGTCAGGTTTGTGTCTCTGTTCAGAGAATCTATGTGCATGAAAGTATCTGTGCTGAGGTGTGTAAGAAGCTAACTGCTGCCGCAATCAAGATGAAAGTAGGCGACCCACTTGACCCGACAACAGAGATAGGACCACTTATCACGCATAAAGAGGTTCAAAGAGTGGAAAATTGGGTAGATGAGGCAGTCGCAGATGGAGCAAAACTTCTCTGCGGTGGACATCGTATCTCTGAGAGTTGTTATGAAGCGACGATTCTTTTAAACCCTCCAAAAGATGCGCTCGTAAGTACGCATGAAGTCTTTGGTCCTGTTGTTTGTATCTATAGTTATAATGCTATGGATGAAGCGATTGCGGCAGCAAATAGTTTAGAAGTCTCTTTTCAAGCCGCAGTTTTTACTAAAAATATTGATGTGGCACTCAGAGCGGTCAAACGCTTAAGTGCAACGGCGGTTATGGTCAATGACCATACTGCCTTTAGAGTGGATTGGATGCCTTTTGGGGGTGCGAAATCCTCAGGGCTTGGCATGGGTGGCATTCCCTTCTCTATGGAAGAGATGAGTAAAGAGAAATTGATGGTGATTAAGTCTAAGGCACTTTAAAAAAAAAGAGTGTACAATTGCAATTTTCATACTAGGATTTTAAGTGACTTTCAATCAAATTAAAATGGCAATTTATGCTACTTTCTTAACAAATTATTATGGGGTAAAGCTAAAACTTGCCCCAACACTCCAAGCAAAAAAAGTTTTACGAATCGCTTATGCAAAAACCCTACTAGGTAAGCTAAACATTCAAGTGACAATCAAAAATGCACAGAAGCTACCTCATGAGGGACCGATTCTTCTTGCGTGTAACCATCGCAGTATTTTAGACCCTTTGGTCGTAGAACTTCTTATGGAAAATATTCCTGTTTATGGGGACTGGATTTCAAAAAAAGAGCTTTATAACTCTTTTTTCTTTGGACTCTTTGTTCGAAATGGGGGGAGTGTTTTGATTGACAGAGACTCTAACCAGATGAGTAATTTCTTTGCTGATATAAAAGAGAGCGTAAAAGAGGGTGCTTCTATCTACATCTTTCCTGAGGGAACAAGAAACAAATCTGAGAAGGCATTGGGTGAATTTCTCGGTGGGGCACAACTTATCGCTGTGAAAAACAGACTCCCTATCGTCCCTGTATTCATACGTACAAATGTAAATGAAGTTTTAAAGTCCGCACTACAAAATCCAAACAAGAGTTACACTATCGAAGTTGAAGCTGGAGATGTGATGGACTATAAAGATAGAAAAGAGTCTCTTGAGAGACGCTATAAAGCAACGTTTGATCTACAATAGGGAGAAGAGTCTCTATACTCCTTCCTCTACATAAAAAATTTATCCAAAAATCGTAAAATCACTCTACTTTCATAAAGCTTAATAAAACTTATTACTTCTATAATTCAAATTAACATAAAATTAACACTTCTCTATTACTATTTGCATAACAAAATTCCTTGCCCTAATTTCAGTTTGGCGACTTCTTAGGCAAGGAATGGCGACTAGCACCGAAGCAATTTTATCATTTTTTACTAAATTAAATCATAAGCTCTCCTTCGGTGCCATTTTAAAATATTTCTCAGGGGAATTTATGATAAAAGTAAATGGTATAAGATTGTCTTTAGTAGTTGCTGCAACTCTTTTAAGTGTAGCAAATGTAAGCGCATCGGACTTAGGAACGATTCAAGTTGAATCATCCACAATTGATGGAAAAACAGATACAAAAAAAACAGAAGTCTCAAGCACTGCGACTATAAGCAGAGAAGATGTTGAAAAGATAAATCCAAAAACGATTACGGACTTACTGAGTGGTATTGCAGGGGTTACTATCTCCAATGTTGGAACTGATGCCGCAAAAGTACATATTCGAGGTGTTGATAATCAAAACTATATGGGTGAAAAACCAGGTGTTGCTATCGTTATAGATGGTGTTCCAGTGCAAGAAACAAGTGGGAAAATAAATGTTGACCTTGATAATATAGAGTCCATCAAAGTGATTAAGGGTGGGGCTTCTTATCTTTATGGAAATGATGCACTTGCGGGTGCGGTGATTATCACAACTAAAAAGGCAAAAGGCAAAGACTCCTCAAAAGTGGAGGGTGAAGTTGGAAGTTTTAACTCTAAAAGATTTATGGCTTCAACAAACCAAAGTTTTGATAACTCTGCTCTGCAACTTCAAGGAAACTACAGATCTTCTGATGGGTATTGGGAAGATGCGTATGTACTTGTAAAATCAATCAATGGAAAATATACTTACTATATAAATGATGCCAGTGACATCACTTTTGGCATGGATTATACGCAAAGAAAAACGGGTGATGGAAACAGTGTATCAGGAACCATCGCCGCAGAAACAAACCCGAGAAGTGTTGGAGAGTACTCTTATGGCGGTTATTATGACAGTACACTTGTAAAATCATTTGTTACCTACTCAAATAATCTAGATGACAAAACAAACTTTATGATAAATATTCACAAATATCTCGATGACAAAACATCTAAACTTGCAAGAGCCACAAAAAATGCGAGTGAAATCTGGAATCAAGATGGTGCAAAAGGGGAGTATAAAACGGCTTTTGACTCTGTAGCATTTATGGTTGGATTTGACATTCAAAAAAATGCAACAGATGAGACGACGCGATTGGCACTCGATGGCTCACTCTCTTCAGATTTTAAAACAAATGAACGCATCAATGCACTTTATACAGAGGTTAAAATAGAGCCTATAAAGGACTTTACAGCGACATTTAACTTCCGATACGACAACATCGAGCATCAATATATGGATAAATCTGATACAACAAAAGATGTAAGCCCCACATATAATATTGGTTCTTATAGAGCTGGGTTCAACTATGCTTTAACGCCAAAGAGTTCACTCTATTCAAGTGTCTCAACAGGTTTTAGAACTCCAACTGTGACGCAGACAAGTGTAAATCAACAAGCATTAAAAGTAGACCCAACGCTTGCGATTCCCGCTGAGATAAAAGTAGAGACAAGTTACAACTACGAGATAGGCGTGCGAGGTACACACTCAGACATCAAGTATGATGCTTCGATTTATCAACTTGATAGAACCAACTATATAGGTAGAATTGCAGGAAATTACATCACCTCTAACGATGAGGATGAGAGTAACTATGACAATGTAGGGGATATGAGAAGCCGAGGTTTTGAACTCTCTGCTATAAGTGATTTAGAGAAGATGTTCTCTTTTGAACTGGCATACACTTATCTTGATGCAGTCTTTACAAATTATTGGATTTCTCAACAGTTAACTGTGAACACTGCACGTCGTGGACAACCAACAAATGCACAGTTTCAACGTGTGGATTTCTCTGGAAATCAAGTACCACGAACTTCAACACACAATGCAAAAATCACACTCAACTACCAACCTATCACAGATGCGATGATTTCAACGGATATATTGCTCAAGGGAAGTTACTATGCAGATGAAGCAAATGTACATAAAATGCCAGGGTATGAAGTAGTTAATCTTCGTGCAAACTACAAGTATAAAAATGGATTGGAAATTTTTGCAAGAATCGATAATCTTTTGGACACAAATTATTATCAGTTTGTAAATATCAACTCTTCTGCCATCGCAGATATGACAACAGACGCGACTATCAGGGTTGGACAACCACGAGCATACTACGCTGGTCTGAGATACAAGTTCTAACTATAAAAAGTGGACGCGCTCTCTTACCTCTCACTCTTTATTATAGGACTCTCTTATGGAGGTACGGCATGCATGTTCTCATGTATGCCCTTTTTAGCACCGCTTTTGGTCAATCAGACAAATGGAGTGAAGCAATCACTCTCACTCCTTGTTCCTTTTAGCTTAGGGCGTATGCTCTCTTATACGCTCCTATCGGTAGCGGCTTTAGCGGGTGCAGGTTTTGTAAAAGCAGTTTTGAAAGAGAATACTATTTTTGTGTGGATACTCGGAGGCTTTACACTCTTTATGGGAGTGCTTATGCTCTACAGAGTGTTCAATAAAGAGAGAAGAGCGTGTTCTACAAACAGACCTCTAGCAAATGGACTAAAAAATACAAAGTTTGGTCTCTTTGCTATGGGTGTATTGCTCTCTTTAACACCATGCGCTCCTGTGCTCACGCTTGTAGCATTGAGTGCAAACAGTAGTTCCTTTCCACATGCTGTAGGTATGGGAATATCTTTTGGTCTAGGTGCAGTACTTGTGCCTTTTTTGTTTTACGGTTTTTTTCTCTCAACGCTCATTCGGGGCTTGTTGGCAGAGTTTAAATCCTATGCAGAAAATATTGAAATAGCTGCCGCAACTCTTTTAATGGTTGTGGGAGTTTTAGTTATGAGTGGTCAAATAAAACTTTAAAAGGTAAAAAATGGTTGAGTTTATAAAAAGAGATAAAAATGATATTTTTAACAAGCCTCTGCTTGGGTTTTTGTTAAAAAACAGAAAGTTTTTAATGAGTTTAAGAGTAGTTGTATCAGCACTCTTTTTCTATGGTATCTACTACGGGTTTGCTCATCCTGGAAAAGAGAATCTCTTTACAGGCGCACTCTTTTGGGGGATTTTTTGGGCACTCTTTATGGTTGCTACGCTTCCTAGTTTTGGGAGAATCTTCTGCGGTATCTGCCCGCATGGATTTTTAGGAAAATATATAACAAAGTATGGACTCCAAAAAACGATGCCTAAGTGGATGCAAAACAGATATATAGGTATAACTCTGCTTGTGATTGGCTGGTGGGGAATCTACTATACTTTTCCCTCATTTTGGAAATCACCACTCACTACGGCACTTCTCTTTTATGGGGTAACTCTGCTTGCTTTTACTTTTTATATTATTTATAAAGATATGAGTTATTGCAAATATATCTGCCCTATTGGAACACTCACACGTGCTTACGATAAGCTCTCCTTTACAAAGCTTGAGACCTATACCGATAGCTGTAAAGATTGTAGAACTTTTGAGTGTGCGAGTGCCTGTTCTTATAATCTCAAGCCTTTTAGTTTTGCAAAGAAAAATCAAGCCGATGATTGTACCCTTTGTATGGATTGTGCAACAAGTTGTGAAGCTGTGAAGTTTACGCTGACCAAGCCCTCAGAGCAACTCTTCTCTAGATTTAAAACACTCAATGCAGAAGTTTGGACGTACATTCTTATCCTCGGTGCTATCCCAATCTCTATGAGTTTTGCACATGGATTAAACAGAACAAAAATAGCCGACTCTATGATCTGGAATCAAACCGCTAACTATTTTGGCATGAGCGAATATGCTGGTGGATTTGCCTTCGCCTATGCGATTTTCTTTACAATTTTCTTTTCTGTGCTCGGACTTTTCCTTGCATCCAAAGTTCTTAAAAAAGAGTACACATTGACTTTTGCTACGCTAGGGTATGCCTATGCACCGCTCTTTATCTTAGGTTCACTTGGACACACTTTGGGAAGTTTTTTCACAAGTGATTATCAGGAAATCGTGGGTGGTTTTGCGCAGGCGTTTGGGCTTGTTGTTGAGGTTGAACCGCTTGCACATCGCGGGGATAGCTGGCTTAGCTATTTTGGAGTCTTGAAATGGATAGGTGTTTTGTGGGCTTTCATTCTCATCTACAAACGCATGAAACTCATTGAAGCTTCAAAGGTTCGTAAAGTTTTCGCTTATTTCTTCAGTTCCTTTTTACTCTTTTTCTTTATAGGTTTAAATTTTTACTCAGGCTATGTCTTTAAAACATACGGCGCCAAAGAGCGTGGAGACTCCATGCATAAGAGTGCCATGGGAGCGCTCAAAAAAGAGAGACCACAGAGTGAGGGAAGTTATGCAAAGAGAGGGCAGATGCAAGAGTCTGAGCCTATCTACTTTACACTCACTGACCCAAAAAAAGCAGTATCTGGGAGTAAGAGAGGCTCCATGTCCCATGGCTCAGGAGATAAAAAAAGAGTTCCTTCAAAAGAGGCATGGCTTGTGTATGGTAAAGATATTACAAATGCAAAAGCGATTCCTGAGATACAGATAGAGACTTTTTACTACGATACGAAGAAAAAACCCAACGAGCTGAAAGTTGAAATGAAAAAAGGGAGCAGGGTCTATAGTTTTGAGACTCCAGAGAATGGGTATTACAACCTGTATGCAAAAAGTGAGATACAAACAGACAAAGAGTTCCTCTATAAAGTAGCAAAGTTGGAGTACTTAAGTGGTCGCCACGGTGTGGAAACACTCTATTCACCAAAGGTGAAAGAGCGAGTGCTCACAGATAAAACAAAAATAGATTTGATACGAATCAAAAAGGATGAAGAAAATAGCTTTTTTTATAAAAGTGTTATGGGTGAGGAGCTTGCATTTAAAGCTCTTTTTGAGAGCCTACCGCTAAGAGATGCAACTCTAGTTATAACCATGCAGAGTGGTTGGAGTAAAAAAGTTCAAACAGATGAAGATGGAGTGGCAAAATTTCATATCATTCGAGACTATTTTCCTGAGTGGGGAAGTTTTGATAAAAGACATAAAGAGGAGATGCTTCTCACACTTTTCCACATGCCAAAGGAGAGCGAGCAATATATCCTGACCTATCCACTCTCTTTTTATCCAAACTCCAGTGATTACGCCTCTTATGGTTATGCACTTTTACTAATTAGCTTGACGCTTTTTATCTCAGGAGTGATTGTTTATAGATTTAGAAAAAACAGAACGAAACCTTTTAGTGAGTTACGCCATGAAGAGTAAAATCAAAAAAATTATAAACAATATGAACCTCTCAAGAGTTCGTTTTTGGATACAGCTTTTTAGCTTTGTGTTGTTTGTATATGGGGGTTATTTTGCCATAGATTTAGGCTCGAAACTGCCTATTTTCACATGCCCTTACAATGAGCAAAGCGGAGCGACGTGTTACTTGATTCCACTGCAACATCAACTCTCTATGCCTGCGCAAATCTTACTTGGCGGTGCGGGTATCAGTGTGATAGTTGGACTTGTAACCTTCCTTTTTTGGTTTATTTTTCTCAACAAAGCGTGGTGCGGGTATGTATGCCCTTTTGGAACGTTTCAAGATTGGCTTACATCTTTGAGAAAAAGTATGGGTATTCGCTACTCGACCTACACTCAAAATCAGTTTGAGAGGCTCTCAAAGATAAAGTATGTACTCTTAGCCATAGTGCTTTTAGCTCCGCTTCTTATGGGTGTGGGTGCTTTAGGGAGTGAGTGGTCGGCCGCTTTTTGTCAGATTTGTCCTGCACGTATTATCTCGCCTATGTTTAGTGGAGATTTGTCGCAGTGGAAAATCGATTTTTCAACGAAAACTTCGATGATTTTAACAGCTATCGGTATGATTTTCGCAGGACTTTTTTTGGTGGGAAGTTTTATAAAAAAACGCTTCTTCTGCTTCTTCTGTCCTATGAGCGCACTGCACTTTATCTTCTCAAAATTCTCTATCGTACAGCTTACAAAAGATGGAAGCAAATGCAGTACTTGTGGAGATTGTTACGCTGTTTGCGACATGCAGATAAAAGATATTGCAGATGATGTCAAAAGTACAAACATCTTAAGAGATGACTGTATCTTATGTCTTAAATGTGTAGCGGCATGTCCTGAAAATGATGCCTTGCACTTTGATATATTTAAAATCCGCGCCTTTAGTTCCACAAGAGAGGGGTTTGAAAAGAGAATGGGATTACATAAACCAAAAGGAGACTCAGGTGAGTAGCATGCATGAGCATAAGATAGAGACACCCAACGAAAAGCAGAACAGACACAAAGCGATGGAGAGCGTCAATGTTTTAAACACGCTCAAAGAGGGTTTCAAAACTCCGCCAAAAGCGATGGATTATTTTTATAATCTTTTTGAAGATGTTTACTGCAACCAAAAAGCTCTGCATAAAGATAAAGTCAAAGTAGGAACGATGTGTATTCAGATTCCCTCAGAGATTATCTATGCGCTTGATGGCGTTCCCATCAGACTCTGCAACGGTTTTTATACGGATGATGAGATTGGAAGTGACTTCCTGCCGCAAAAAGCGTGTCCTTTAGTAAAGGCAAGCGTAGGGCATCTCTCCTCCAAAAACCTTACCGATAAACCAGATATGATTTACTCTCCTACAACCTGCGACCAAAAAACAAAAGCGGGAACACTCATAGCAAGTTTTGGGTATGAGGTCGTAGATGTTGATTTTCCAAGAACCAAAGAGAGCGAGATTAGCAGAGAGTTTTTTAGACGAAGCATCCGAGAATTTAGTGCAGATTTGTCACAGAAAATGGGCAAAAAGTTAAGCAGAAAAAACTTAAAAGCCTCTATCTCCAAGATAGGGTATGCCCAATCGCTCTATCATCAAATATCAGAATTTAGAAAAAACAAGATTGTCCCAATCCTTGGAAATGACATCTTTTTAGTAACAAACGCCTTCTTCTTTGACAAAATAGATAACTGGATTGAAGCTACAGAGAAGTTGGTTGAAGAGTTAGAGCAGAGAGTAAAAGATGAGGTTAATGCCGCAGGAAAGATAAGCCCGAGAATCGTCTATACAGGTTCTCCCCCAATCTTTCCTAACTACAAAATCCCTCTTATTATTGAGGATTCCGATGGCATTATCGTGGCAGATGAGACTTGTAGTTCCAACAGAATGTTTAACGACAGAGTCGCGGTAGATGAGTGGTTTGTAAACGATATGATTGACTCTTTGGCAGATAAGTATTTAAAAGCATGTACCTGCCCAGTTTTTAGTAAAAATGATGACCGCATACGTCGCATTGTAGAGCTTGTACGATCGCACAATGCCGATGGAGTTATCTATCAAGCCTTTGCGGGGTGTACGGTTTATGAGCTTGAACAGAGAAGTGTGCTTGAAGCGATGGAGCGAGAGGGTATCTCTATTCTTTACATCGAGAGTGATTACAGTCCTTCGCAACATGGACAGCTTAGTACCAGAGTCGAAGCGTTTATCGAATCTCTGAAAATCAAGAACAGGAACAAAAAATGAAATATTTCGCAGGAATAGACATAGGTTCAACTGCTATTAAAATAACGATTATTGATGAAAACAAAGAGATGGTGGGACATAGAATCAGCGGAAGTGGAAGTATGTTTTACAACTATGCCCATCAAACGCTTAATGACCTGCTTAAGGATTTAAACATTAGCAAAGAAGAGGTACTTTATACAGTCGCGACAGGCTATGGCAGAAAACTTTTTAAAGAAGCCGATGAAAATATTAGTGAGATAACGGCAAATGCCATCGGAGCGGTAGCCGCGGCGAAAGAGTTTGGTGCGATAAAAACCATCATCAACATAGGCGGACAAGATTCCAAGGCAATCTCGCTCGATGAGATGGGCAATGTAGTGAACTTTGCTATGAATGACCGCTGTGCGGCAGGAACTGGAAAGTTTTTGGATGCCTGTGCGATGAACCTTGAGATAGGAGTCGAGGAGCTTGGAGAGAGACACTTCAACTCCAAAGGAACACCACTCTCCATCAACAGCACCTGCGCAGTTTTTGCAGAGTCTGAAATCATAGGACTTTTGGGAAATAGCCACAGTGTTGAAGATATTGTCAGCGGTGTTCACTACTCTATCGCGAAAAGAATCGTGAAGCTTGTTAAACGCGTGGGGATAAAAGAGGGCATCTATTTTGATGGAGGACCCGCCCTCAATGGTGGACTTGTCAATGCAATAGAGAATGAGTTGGGTAAAAAAATATTTATACCAACATACCCACAAGTGACGACCTCTTTTGGTGCTGCGATTTTAGGAGTGGACTCTTATAACTATCAGAGCGTAGGTGTATAAAAAGATGCTTCAAAATGGAGAAATTAACACAAAATTAACACTAACAACCTAAAATATAACAAAAAAAATAGGGTTAATGTTATGGATATAGAATTACTTCAAGATGGTCTTGATTATGGGGTTATCGGGATACTTGGTATGATGAGTTTTATTACTCTATGGTTTTGGATAGAGAGGATTCTTTTTTACCGTACGCTTGATTTAAGTAGCTATAAATTAAAAGAGTCGTTAGAGATAGACCTTACAAACAACATCAGTATCATCTCCTCTTTTGGCTCCAACGCACCCTACATTGGTCTCCTTGGAACAGTTTTTGGAATCATCATCACTTTTTACGTTATGGGACAAGGTGGTGATTTGGATGCAAAAAACATTATGACCTCTCTCGCACTTGCACTCAAAGCGACCGCTATGGGTCTAGCGGTTGCAATCCCTGCTATCTTTTTTCATACGCACATAGTGAGAAAGATGGAAGTCTTAATCGCAAAATGGGAAATCCTTCAAAAGGAAAAACTTGAATATTAAAAAATTTGAATCCATCAATGTAGTTCCTTTTATCGACATCATGCTTGTCCTTTTGGTTATCGTCCTAACCACGGCCACCTTTGTCGCCAAAGGGGTTATCCCCGTTGAGTTGCCAAACTCTAAAAGTGCCGCAAAGCAGGATAATCAAAAAACGCTCACGATTACTATCAAGCAAAATGGAGATATTTTTTTTGATGAGGGGCAGGTTTTGTTACAAGATATAGAGAGACAAATCGCACAATATGAAGCGAAAACTCCTATCAACATTAATTGTGACAAAGAAGCAAAATTTGATGTGTTCGTTACTCTTCTCGACACGCTCAAAGAAAAAAGTTTCAATAACATTGGAATTATCACTAAAAAAAAGAGTCAATGATGAGTCGCTATCTAAACTCTTTTTTTATCGCATTTGCACTCTACTCCTCTGCTTTTGGTGTTATCCTTTACCAATCCACAACAGATAACTTTAGTGACCAACAAACTACAAACGAGAATGTCAGCCGAGTCTGCTTCTCAGTCATTAATGAGCAGACGCCTATTGTAAAAGAGGAAGTAAAACTTGAGAAGAAAGTCGAGAAGAAAATAGTCAAAAAAGAGGTTTTACAAACGCCTAACCCAATAGCCAAAGCAACAAGAGAGGTCATAAAAAAAGAGGAACCAAAACCAACTCCAAAGGAAGAGGTGAAGGAAGTTGTGCAAAAAGAGACCAAAGCAGTTCCAAAACAGAAGATGCAAAAAGTAGTAAGCACAGCGGTAGCCGAGTCAGAAAATGCAGAGATGTTAAAAGCAAAACAAGACAAGTTTCTCTCCCATCTAGTAGAAAAAATCAACTCCAACAAATCCTACCCAAACATGGCAAGAAGAAGAGTTATAGAGGGAAATGTAGAGATGAAGTTTCATCTTTTAGCGGATGGAAGCGTAGAGCATATCAAGCTCATCTCTGGCAGACACATATTTAAAGAATCCGCAGTAGAAGCCATCGCAAAAAGTTTTCCCGTTGAGGTAGATAAAACACTCTTTAGCTTTCCAAAAGAGTTGAAAATAACGATTGCATATATTTTGAAGTAACTCTTTGGCATGTGGAAATTGGGTTGTGTTTTTGTTTTGGATAATGGTCGAACAGAACAATAATTTTCATACAGAGGAAAATATTGCGTTCCAAGAACCCTTAATATTTATAATTAATAGAACTCAAAATATTCCCTCAAAAGTAGAAAATCACTTGGTTTGAGAATTGAATTCCCATGCTTTTTTAGATACCTAAATAAGAAAAATATCTTGGCATGTGGAAATATAATTGGCATCTGGAAACCATCTTTTTCTATGACTGCGTCGTAAACGAAAAAGACTCTGTGGAGATAGGACTAAGCAAAGTGAAGCAGTTCACTTTGCTTTTAACGTCCGTCTAAAATGTGGAAATCTTTGGCATGTGGAATTTTGATTTTAATGTCTGTTTTAATTGTGGAAATCTTTGGAAGCGATGGCTTGCCTTCGCTTGATATGGCAGTTGAGTCACTACACTCATCCGAAGCCAAAGCTTCAGTTTTGTTCTGTTGGTATCAAAAAAGTAAAGGAAGGAGAGGGCGCTGTTTTAGTAAGCAGGGGACTTACTAAAACAGCTAAGGGGAAAAGAGGTTAAGCGTTTAATAAAAAAATGACAAGCGAGCCAGCAGTAATGAGTACAACTTTAAGTGCTAATATTGCCCAGATAATTTTTGTTGATAATGTATTCATAATGAACTCTTGTTATACGTTTGCTAAAGAAGCTACGATGATACTTCCCGTTGCTAATAAAGATACTTTAAACATTACGACTGCTAAGATAATTTTTGATGTTGACTTGCTCATTTTTAAATCCTTTTTTACTTTTTTGATAGTTGAATTTTAATCTATCTAAATGAAGAAATCATGAAGATAAATCTCTGTTCGTAAATGTATTGTAATTGATTAATGTGTGGATATAGTGTGAAGTATGATGAATGTTTGGCATGTGGAAATTTTTAGTGTAGCTTTTTATTTCCACATGCCAAGATAGGGCTACTAAGAAGCTATTCTATGGTTATCTCTGATTCATTAATATCAATATATCTTGGCTATGAAGCTTTTGAGTTGAAGTAAAAAATCTCTAGAATCTTTTGAAAAATTTACTTTCATAAAAAATTATTTATTGAGCTCTTTAAGAAGTTCATCCGAGGAGTAAACCTCACTGTTTTCTATCTGTTTTAAACCTTGTAAAATACCATTTTTTTCAAATTTATAGATTGAGTCATCAATAAGTTCTACAGATTCACCCTCTTTTTTTAATGATTCTAAAAATGATAGTATCTTTTGTGAAACACTCTCTGAAGCATTTAAATGTAAAGTCATTGTCGTAACCTTTGAAATGATATGGATGATATTATAGCTTATTTAAAAAAATTGCCAGAGTTGCAAAACTAAGATTGTTTGGCATGTGGAAATAAAAGTTAAGTAAGGAATGGGTGCTATTTTAGTAAGAGGGAAGAACTTACTAAAACAGCGAGATGAAGAAATCAGTTAGTATAAATTTGTTAAGTTTTTAAGCGTTTATGAGAAAAAGCATGAGGGTTCCAACTGCTATTAAAGTTGCTTGCAATACCAATACTGCCCAGATAATTTTTGTGGATGTACTATTCATCTGAAATCCTTTTTTTATACGTTAACCATAGAAGCTACAATAAAACTTCCAGTTGCTAATAAAGAGACTTTAAACATTACGACTGCTAAGATAATTTTTGATGTTGATTTGCTCATTTTAAATCCTTTTGTTTGTTTTGATAGTTGAATTTTAATCTATCTAAATGAAGAGTTCATGAAGATAAATCTCTTTTGTAAATGTATTGTAATTTGTAAATGTGTAGATATAGTGTGAAGTTTTCAATATAAGTTATTTAAATCAATCTTGATACAATAGAGTTTAATTTAATTAACTCAGTTATGATGGGTACAAGGAGATAAGAGTGAAACTGTTGCTATTTATATTTATACTGCTTACACTCTCATCTTGTTCATCCAAAGCAGAGGTAAATGTTGTGAAAAAAGAGAATACTTTTAGTTTTAATGATATTTGGAGTGTAGTGAGCGCTGATGTTTACGCTCAACTGCCACAAACGAAAGTCTCCTACTTTAAACTCTCTAATGAAAATGGGGGCATTGCACATGATGCCATGCGAACACTCTATAACGATGCAGATATATTGGAACCCTTTGAGAAGTTAGCACATCCTAATGGTATCTGTTTTAAAGGTATTTGGAAGATAGATGTGCAAAACCCTTATGGTGGCTACTTTAAACAAGGGAGTGAAGCGCTTCTCATAGCAAGGGCATCCACTGCCATGAGTAACACAAAAAGCGGTTCGACTCGGGCGTTTGGTTTTGCTGGCAAACTCTTTGCGACGATGGATCCACAAGAGATAAGTAAACAAGCAAGTGCGAACTTCTTTCTTATAGAGAACTTGGGTGGAACAGATGCGAAACATTATAGCGATGTGATTCTCACAAATGAACCACCCGCGAGCGTAACGATGGAAGTAGTAAAAAACATAGCCTACGGACTCAAAGTTTCAAATGCATTTTCAGATGCCGACAAAAACCCTTCCATCAGACAACTCTACCCAATCTCTTATCTTGGCGAAAACGCGAACGCAAAAATCCTCACTCCAAAATGGATGAAGATAGAAGCAGCGGACTCCAAAAGAGTAGACGAGAAGGATTTTAGAGAGGAGCTGAAAGTAGAGCGTTCCAAGCCTTTAGTCTTTAACATATCGGTGGCTAGTAAGAGTGTAGAGGAAGAACAAGAGTGGCAAATGATAGGAACTATCAAACTCGATGCCTCTGCAACATCTTTCTCTTGCGACAGAAGATTACATTTTAAACATCCACTATGGAGAGATGATTTGGAGTATGAACGCTCTAAATAAATCTTCTAAAGAAGAGGGTTTGTCAAAAACCATCTGTATGTTTTAGATAACTTTATAAAATAGATATAATTAAAGTACTACAAACAAGTGACAGTAATATTAGCTTATCATAGCAGTACAATGTTATTAAAGATACAAAATCAAACTAGATGTTTTCTTCAAAGATTCTGTGACATCATTGAGAGGTAGATTATGAAAGTTGTTTTGCTCGAAGATAAATACTTGTTAAACAATACTATAAAAGAGTATTTAGAATCCAAAGGTGCGTATGTCGAATCTTACTTAGATGCGCAAGAGTTGTTAAATAATTATAACTTTAAAGCAGATATTGTTGTTTTGGGTATTCAAAACCATGAAGCTGGAGGTTTTGAAGTTATTGAGTGGATTAAGAGAATAGATGCTCATGTTCCAACTCTCTTTATAATAACATATACAGATATTGAGAGTATTAAAAAAGGGTGTGCCTTTGAGTGCTCAGACTACATGAAAAAACCGTTTCTCTTAGAAGAACTTTGGTTGAAGATAGAGCGATTGTTAGATTGCTCAGCCCAGAAAAAAATCACACTTAGCAATACTATGAGCTTTGATTTAGAAAATGAACAACTCTATTGCTCTTCTAACATTATGAAGTTAACAAAAATACAGCGAAAGATTTTAAAACTATTGATAAATCATAAAAATACAATCGTGACGTATGAAGTTCTCATCAGTGAAATTTGGCAAGATTTTTTTATACAAACAAATACAATCGCATCCCATATTAAAAATATTCGTAGATATATCCCTAAAAATATGATTGAAAGCGTAAGAGCTGAAGGATATAGATTACTCCTCTAAATATTCGGCTCATAACTATACTTTCTAAATTTCTCCATAGTTTCTCCATACTCTTTAGATAGACTTACTCTAAGTGATAAAAAAACTCGAAAAGGAGTAGGAAATGGTACATGAATTGATAAAACTACCTTATGCATACAATGCATTAGAACCTATAATGTCAACTGAGACACTCCAATACCATCATGGTAAACATCATGCAGGTTATATCTCCAAGTTGAATAGCTTGATTCCTGGAACAGAGTATGAAACCAAAAGTTTGGTTGAGATGATAAAGCATGCAGAGGGTGCGATTTTTAACAATGCTGCGCAAGTTTACAACCATGATTTTTTTTGGACAAATCTCTCGCCTGAGAACACAACTCCATCCTTAGCACTTGATTCCATTATAAATGCGCAGTTTGGTTCTGTAGAAGCTTTCAAAAAAGCTTTTATTGAAAAAGGGCTTGCTCTGTTTGGTTCAGGTTGGGTTTGGCTCTGCATTGATGAGAAAACAAATCTTAGTATTGTGAGCACCTCAAACGCTGATAACCCTATCCGTTCAGGATTAGTTCCCTTAATGGTGTGTGATGTTTGGGAACATGCTTACTATATCGACTACAGAAATGCGCGAGCAGATTATCTTGAAGGTTTCTGGAAACTTGTAAATTGGAAGTTTGTATCGTTTAACTATGCAAACCATGAAAAGCATCGCGGAGATTATTTTTCCAATTTTTGCAGCGATAATACGCCTTATTGTGACTATGTAGATTCGATTGATGCTATGGAAAATGCAGGAAGCTGAATAAGGATGCTATAAAAATAGGAGGTTATTGTGAGTAAAGAGGAACATATAAACTCTTGCAACGGCACTTGTAGTATCGGGCAGAATTTTTACACCTGTCCTATGCATCCAGAGATTCACCAAGACCATCCAGGAACTTGCCCAAAATGCGGGATGGCACTTGAACCTCTCAATGTAGAAGTGAGCAAAGAGAGTGCTGAAAGTGATGAACTTCACGATATGAGCAGGCGTTTTTGGATAAGTGCGATTATCTCCGTGCCGATTTTTATAGTTGCTATGACAAGCGACCTTTTCCCACAATACTTACCTGCTAGCATCAGCATGAAAAACATTCAATGGTTTGAATTTTTCTTGGCTACTCCAGTTGTTCTGTGGGGAGGATGGCCTTTCTTTGTCCGCGGATACAAATCCGTTGTCACATGGAATCTAAATATGTTTACGCTCATCGCTATCGGTGTTGCAACTGCATGGATATACAGCGTTGTCGCTCTCTTTTTTCCAACGATTTTTCCACCCTTAATGCGGAGTGAATCTGGTTTAGTCCATGTCTATTTTGAAGCAGCGGCTATGATTACCTCTTTGGTACTTCTGGGGCAAGTGCTAGAACTCAGAGCAAGAAGTAAAACCAATAGTGCCATTAAAACTCTCCTCAATCTCGCTCCAAAAAAAGCCCATCTGATTGATAAAGAGGGAAATGAGAAGGATGTCGCTCTTGAACAAGTTGAAGTAGGTGACCTTTTGAGGATAAAACCTGGCGAAAAAGTGCCAGTAGATGGTGTCGTCACAGAGGGTCAAAGCAATATGGACGAATCGATGATAACAGGAGAACCTCTTCTTGTTACAAAAAGTGTTGAAGATTCTCTCATAGGTGCTACGCTTAACAAAAATGGAACCCTCATCATGCGTGCGCAAAGTGTGGGAAAAGATACCATGTTAGCACAGATTGTAGAGATGGTAGCACACGCACAGCGTTCACGTGCTCCGATTCAAAAGCTTGCAGACACAGTCTCTGGTTACTTTGTACCTGCTGTGGTACTCTTTGCCGTTTTGGCTTCTGTGGGATGGTGGATTTTTGGACCTGAACCTCGTTTGGCATACGCTGTTGTAGCCGCAGTTTCAGTCTTAATCATCGCTTGCCCGTGTGCTTTGGGTTTAGCAACACCCATCTCCATCATGATTGGAACAGGTCGCGCTGCCTTAGAGGGTGTCTTGGTTAAGGATGCGCGAACCTTAGAGACGATGGAAAAAGTCACTATGCTCGTAGTGGATAAAACTGGTACATTAACTCAGGGCAAGCCAACGGTTACAACTTTTAAAACTTTGGGTGAGATAGATAGAGCAAAAGCACTCTCTTACGCCGCAACTCTAGAACGCGCAAGTGAGCATCCTTTAGCAGAAGCAGTCGTTCATAAAGCCAAAGAAGAGAATCTATCACTTATGCAAGTGACTCATTTTAATGCAACAACAGGCAAAGGTATCCAAGGCGAAATCGACAATAAAGAAATCGCTATGGGGAGTGAGAAGTTTTTTCAAAGTTTGGGTATCTCCACGCAAGAGAGTATCACTGAAGCCCAGCAACTGCGAGAAGAGGGAAATACGGTGATTTTTCTGGCTGTTGATTCTAAACTAGCCGCCATTATAGGGATAGAAGACCCAATCAAAGAGAGCTCAGCAGAAGCGATTGAAGCGCTCAAAGATGAAGGTATAGATATTGTAATGATTAGCGGTGACAATGAGATAACTGCAAACGCTGTAGCAAAAAAACTTCATATTATGAAAGTATATGCAAATGTCCTTCCTCAAGAGAAAGCTGAGATTATCAAACGATTGCAGGCGGATGGTGCTGTTGTGGCGATGGCTGGCGATGGGATAAATGACGCGCCTGCCTTAGCACAGGCAGATGTAGGTATCGCCATGGGAACAGGTACGGATGTGGCGATAGAGAGTGCTGGAATCACCCTCATCAAAGGAAATCTTCTAGGTATTTTAAAAATAAGAAAACTGAGCCATGCTACGATGAAAAACATCAGACAAAATCTCTTTTTTGCCTTTGTTTACAATAGCGTGGGTGTTCCAATCGCAGCAGGAGTTTTGTACCCATTTTTTGGACTGCTGCTCTCACCTATCATAGCCGCGGCGGCTATGAGTCTCAGTTCTGTTTCTGTTATTACAAATGCTTTGCGTTTAAAAAGTATGAAAATCTAGTTAAAGGAGTCTAATTATGAAAAGCTTATTACTATTCCTGTTTTGTGCACTTTTCCCTATTGTTCTTGGGGCAGTGTCTGGTGAAATTGCATCTGATGCCTCCACAGTAACCTCTTTGAATTATGTAGGATTGTTTCTGATTGTTTTAGGTGTTAGCTTTATATTTATAGAAGTTTTTGTAGCTGGTTTTGGTTTTTTTGGTATTGGGGGTGTTCTCTCTTTTGTCTCTGGTTCATTACTATTGTTGGATGAAAATACTCTTGGTTACACGCTATCTGTTCCTATAGTGATTGCCTTTGGTTTCGTCGGAGTTATTTTTTTTATAGTGGTGATGAAACTTTTTTATAGTTCAAAATCTAAAAAAATAGTTACAGGTGCTCAAGAGATGGTTGGCTCAGTCGCAGAAGTGGTTAAAGTAGATGCAAAAGGGTATCAGGTTTTATGTCATGGTGAGATATGGGATGCTACAAGTAGCAATCTATTAGTAGTTGGACAAGAAGTAGAAGTTACGGAGCTTTTTGGTCTTAAGTTAAACGTCAAACCAATTAAGGAGTAAGTCATGTTTATAAATATACCAGCCATAGGAATTTATGTTGTTGTGTTTCTCGTTGTTTTGTTGGCAATGTCGATTCGTATTTTACGAGAGTATGAGCGTGGAGTGGTTTTTACGCTAGGTCGTTTTACTGGCATCAAAGGACCAGGAATTATTATCTTGATTCCATTTGTGCAACAGATGGTAAGAGTCGATTTGCGTATCATTGTTCTCGATGTGCCTACGCAAGATGTTATCTCACATGATAATGTCTCTGTGCATGTAAATGCCGTTGTCTATTTTCGCGTTATCGACCCACAAAAAGCAATCATTCAAGTGGAAGACTTTTATAATGCTACAAGTCAGTTGGCTCAAACTACTCTGCGCTCAGTCCTTGGCGGACATGAGCTTGATGAGATGCTTGCAGAACGTGAGCGCCTTAACTCAGATATTCAAGAAATCCTTGATAAACGCACAGATACTTGGGGAATTAAAATCTCAAATGTGGAGATAAAACATATAGACCTTGATGAGAGCATGATCCGTGCTATTGCAAAACAGGCTGAAGCAGAGCGTGAGCGTAGAGCGAAAGTTATCAATGCAAAAGGGGAGCTTGAAGCAAGTGCGAACATCCTTGAAGCGGCTCAAAAACTGAGTCAAAATGAGCTTGGCATACAGTTAAGATACCTTCAAACTATGAGCGACATTGCAGGTGATAAAACAAGTACTTTGGTTTTTCCATTTCCAGTTGAGATGGCAAACTTTTTTAAGATGGCTCAGAAGGAGTAGCTTTTTACATTATATATTTTGTTTGTAATCATCCTCAAAGCTTATTCATGTAGAATAAGCTGATATAGAAATTATTTAAGGAGTTGGTTATGGCTGTTCGTGGAAACTCGATTATCAAAGGGATTGAAATAAGTGAGATTGTTGGACTTTTAAACAGAGCCTATGCGGATGAGTGGTTGGCGTATTACCAGTACTTTATCGAGTCAAAAGTGACTAAGGGGATTATGAAAGATGCAGTTGTTTCTGAACTTACACTTCATGCGGCGGATGAACTTCGCCACGCAAATTTACTTGCAGATAGAATCCTCCAACTTGGCGGAACACCTCTTTTGCATCCACAAGAGTGGTTCAAGCAGACAAACTGCGGCTACGATGAGCCTAAAGAATTTGATGTTGTAGCGATTTTACAGGATTCTATTAAAGGAGAACAGTGTGCAATCAGCACCTACTCCTCTCTCGTAGATATTGTAAAAGACAAAGATATTGTTACCTACAATATGGTCTCTCAAATCTTGGCAGATGAAGTGGAACATGAAGAGGATTTACAAGCTCTGCATGATGATATTTCGGAGTTTATTTTCAATATAAAAAAATCATTGCAATAGCTCTCAAACAGTGTTAAGAAAGAGCTGTTAAAATTTTGGCATGTGGAAAATAAAAGTAGGAGTAGGTTAATGGCTGAAGTGAAAAAGATAACACTCACCACTAAAGTGTTGATGGGGATGGGGCTTGGTATCTTAGTAGGGCTTGCATTTAACCTTTTAGGACTTAACAGTGAGGGTTCCTTTGTCAATATGTACATAGTCAATGGACTCTTTTTTACCATAGGGCAAATGTTTGTAACTGGACTCAAAATGCTTGTGGTTCCTTTGGTCTTTTTCTCTCTGGTTACTGGGGTCTTAGGCATCGGAGATGTCAGGGCGTTAGGTAAAGTAGGTGGAAAATCTTTTGCTCTTTATATGCTAACAACCGCTATCGCTATCGCGCTTGGGATTAGTATCGCAGTCACAGTCGGCATTGGCGAAGGTGTCAAGATGAGTTCAGAAGTGGCTTTTAGTGCCAAAGAAGCACCTGCTCTGAGTGCGGTACTTTTAGACATCATCCCTAGTAATATTGTCAATGCAATGGCATTGGGAAAAATGTTGCAGATTATCTTTTTCTCCATTTTAGTGGGTATCTCTATCTTGATGGTTGGTAAAAAAGCGGAACCAGTCGTGAAGCTTTTAGAAATCAGTAATGAGATTATGATGAAGATGGTAAACATCGTGATGGCAGTTGCGCCCTATGCTGTTTTTGCTCTCCTTGCCAAAGCGATTTCCGACCTTGGACTCAACCTACTTGTTGATTTGGCAGGCTATGTCGGAGTGTTGATTTTCGCCTTGTTATTCCATCTCTTTGTTACCTTGATGATTGTTTTAAAAGTTTTTTCAGGGATGAACCCGTTTACTTTTTTGAAAAAAATGCGTGAGGTGCAGATATTTGCCTTCAGTACTTCAAGCTCGAATGCAACGATTCCTGTCACACTTAGATCGGTGATTGATAAACTTGGAGTAAAAAATTCTGTAGCATCTTTCACAGTACCTTTTGGCGCGACTATAAACATGGATGGCACAGCGATTATGCAAGGTGTTGCAACTGTTTTTATAGCCAATGCTTATGGTGTAGAACTTGGGATGGTAGGCTACTTAACCGTTATCTTAATGTCTGTCCTCGCATCTATCGGTACAGCAGGTGTGCCTGGAGTAGGGCTGATTATGCTCTCTATGGTCTTTTCTCAGGTTGGATTGCCTATCGAAGGAATAGGGTTGATTTTAGGAGTGGATAGATTGCTTGACATGATAAGAACAGCAGTGAATGTCTCTGGAGATGCGGTTGTTTCTGTAGTTGTTGCCAAAAGTGAAAGTGCTTTGGATGTAAATGTTTACAATGACCCTGATGCAGGTCTCTCTGAGGAAGAGGACATAACGATTGAAGAGAGCGCAGAACAAGCCTTAGCAGAAGTCGTTACGCAAACACACAACAGAGACTAACTCTCTACTTTTTAAACTCTGTGTCAAATAAGTTTTTGACACAGCCCTCAATCATACTAAACACTTTTTCAAACCCGTCAAACCCATTGAAAAAGTATGGGTCAGGAACATCTTGTGACTCGTAACCATAAGCACCAAGTTTTACAAGATTTTTGACTCCCAGAGCTTTTAAGTCATTCATATTGCTCTCATCGAGTGCCACAACTAAATCGTACTCTGCAATATCTTTAGGCGTGAACTGTGAAGCACGAAGCATTGAAATGTCGATGCTGTTTGCTTTACATACTTTCACCGAGTTAGAACAGGGCGCTTCACCCACATGCCAACTTCCAGTTCCAGCAGAACTCACTTGAATGTCGAGTGCATTCTCTTTGATAAGTTGAGCCGCGCACCCCTCCGCGATAGGAGACCTACAAATATTTCCTAAACATACAAAGATGATGGATTTCATGAGGTGGGCTTCTTTTTTAAACGCTCTTTAAAAGCAGAGGCATTCAGGTATTTGCCAGTTGTCTCTTTGACAATCGTGTTCGTTTTAGGCTGATATTGCGTAGGTCTAGCTTTGATGGAGTTTCCATTTGTTTGAATCTCGCTAATCAAACCAGACTTGAGATTGTTTAAAATCATAAGCACACTCTCTAAGTTTTTACTCTCTACTGAGAGTTTTATTTCAGTCATAAACGCTCCAAATATTTTTATCTTATTATATCTATTTTGAGGGAGATGTAGGTAGGCTGTAAGTGGTGGAACTCTTTGGCATGTGGAAACATAAGAGACAGATGAAAATTAATGCCACTTATGGCATAATACTTCTAAAGGAGTTCTTATGAAACGCTTAGAGTTAATAAATCAAATCATCGCTAGAAAAGAGCAACTTGGCATTACGGTTGAGAATCTTGCTAAGCTTAGCGGAGTAGGTGTTAGAACGATAAATAGACTCTTGAAAAATGAAGATGTAAAACTCAGTACAGTTGAGCATGTAACAAACTTCTTAGGACTGGACTTTGCGGGTAATGAGCAACTCTCTCTTAGTGCACTTAAAAAGCAAAGAGCACATGAGAAAGCTCTCTTTTTAGCTTCTATTGTTCAGGGCACATCAACACTAGAGATGCAAGGTTTAGAAGATGAGAGTTTAAGTAAGATTATCTCCATGTATGAAAAAGAGTTTCTAAGTGGCAGTTATAAAGATACGCTTTGGGTAGCTTAAAATGATACACTCCACAAAGCCCATAGACGATGCAACGCCACTTGATGATATATCGGGACTCAAACTACCAAGGGACAAAGTTTACTTACTCAAAGAGATTTATGTTGCAGAAGCAAATAATATAGCACTTGCAACTCTAAAGTATTTAGCTTCACCACCCTCTAAAAAACTAGCTTCATTCTCTTACGAATGGCTCTCAAAACTTCACGAAGAGATGTTTGGAAATGTATGGGATTGGGCTGGTAAATTTAGACAAGTTGAACTCTCTATAGGCATAAAAGCTTATCAAGTACCAACTGCACTCAAAGAGTTGGCAGATGATATAGCTTTTTGGGATACGCACAAAACTTTTGATATTTATGAGATGGCAGCACGCATACACCATCGTGCAGTTCAAATCCATCCTTATAAAAATGGAAATGGTCGTTGGTCAAGAATGTTAGCAAACATCTACCTCAGACAAAATGGTTCTATGCCCGTTAAATGGCAGGAAGATTTACTTTCAAAAGAAAATCCTAAAAGAGATGCCTATATTCAAGCGCTTAAAGTTGCGGATAATGGAGACTACTCCGCTCTCATAGAGATGCATAAAATAACATACTAACATCGGAACGTTATGTTGGTAACAAAAAAGTAAAAGAAGGAGAGGGGGCGCTATTTCAGTAAGAGGGAGAACTTACTAAAACAGCGAGATGAAGAAATTTGTTAAGTTAAATTGGTTCGTTTTTTTAAATATGCTAAGCGTTTAAAAGGAACATAGTAACTGCTCCGCCTGCAAGTAAAGTTGTTTTAAAAGCTACGATTGCCCAGATGATTCTTGTTGATATACTTTGCATTTTAAACTCCTTCTTATACGTTTACTAATGAAGCCGCTACAAAAGCTCCAACTGCTAATAGAGATACTTTAACCATTGCGATTGATAAGATAATTGTTGATGTTGATTTACTCATTTTTAAATCCTTTTGTTTGTTTTGATAGCTGAATTTTAATCTACCTAAATGAAGAAATCATGAAGATAAATCTCTTTTCGTAAAAACATTGTAATTTCTTTTTGTGTAGATATTGTGTGAGGGAAAAAAAGAGGTTTTTTAGACTCTCTTAGGGAAAGAGAGAAAAAAAGTTTAGAGTAAAAAGTTAAAAAGATACCCTATAGCGATAATCCCTAAACCCACAATCCCAAAAAAAGTTGCGATGAGTTTGATATGGAGGATTTTTTTGAGAATCATAGCCTCAGGAAGACTCAGTGCTGTAACTGCCATCATAAAACTAAGCGCCGTTCCAAGCAACATCCCTTTTCCTGTTAAAACCTCCACTAAAGGCATCACGCCTGCCGCATTTGAGTACATAGGAATCCCCATAATAACCGCCACTAAAACTGCAAAAGGATTCTCTGCCCCAGCATACTCTGCGATGAAGTCTGCGGGGATATAGCCATGGATAAAAGCACCCACTCCAACCCCGATGAGAACATAGAGATAGATACTTTTAAAAATATCTTTTGTGTAGGTATACGCCTCTTGCGCTCTTTGACGCATAGTAAGTTGTATCCTTACTTCTGAGAGTTCCCCTTCCATCGGTTTGACATCCATCAAGATATATTTCTCCATCTTTAAACGACCGATGACATAACCGCCGAGTATGGCAACAAGAAGACCAAAACCTATATAGACAATGGTGACTTTCCAGCCAAAAAGACCAAACAAAAGTGCAATCGCAATCTCATTGTTCATAGGAGAGCTGATTAAAAAAGAGAAAGTCACCCCAATAGGAATCCGCGCCTGAATGAAACCCAAAAAGAGTGGAATCGCACTACAACTGCAAAAGGGAGTGATGATTCCAAAGAGTGCCGCTAAAACATTTCCATAGAGTTGAGACTTCCCTTGGAGATGCGCACGGACATATTCTGTATTGAAATGCGTACGGAGGTAGGAGACTATAAAGATGATGGTAATCAGTAAAAACCAGATTTTTATGGTGTCATAGATGAAGAAGTTAATCGCTTCACCCAAAGCACCCTCAAGCTTGAACAGATCATATATCAGATAATCAACACTCTCTTTCCACATGCCAAACTCCTTACTCAAATTTATAGGTTTTAAAGAGTTCTAAAAGCTCTTGTGAGCCAATAAGCCCTATGTTTCTATAGACCTCATTTCCATCTTTATCATAAATGATTTGAGAGGGAATCATTCGAACATTAAGTGCATTTGCAACTTCTCTATCATTTCTTATATTGATGAAGTTGATGTTATAGCTAGGATATTGTTGCGTTATCTTGTAGAGTTGCTTAGACATTATCTTACAACTTCTACAACTCTCCGAGCCAACTTCTAAGAAGTAAGGTTTCCCTTTTCCTATACTACTTTGAACAAACTCATAGGGTGTCGCTTTTAACATCTGTTCCTCTTCTGAAGCCATCAGTGAGAAAAAAGCGAGCGCGAGTAGAATGAAATATTTCATAAAAATTTCCTTGTGTTTAAAATTCAAGAGATGCTAAGTACGCAAAGTAAGCACCAAAGCCGATTAAGAGTAGAGCAAAAATCTTGTTGAGATAGTCTGAAAATTTTGCAAGTGTTGTGTTGGATGTAATGCTCTGTGCAAAACCGACAGAGATTCCCGCTGCCAAAAGCAGAAGGGAGTGTCCAAAAGCAAAAGTTAAAATCAGAGCATAAGCATAGATATAACCACTATTTGCTGCTACCGTAACGATTGCAATAAGCGGAGCAGAGGCGCAGGGTGTACTGACTAAACCAAAGATAACACCGATAAAAAAACCACCCCAAAGACGGTATTTGAGAAGCTTTAATAAAATACCTGTTTTGTTGATTTGCCCAAAAGCTCCCCAAGCATAAAGCCCAATAAGTATGCTTATAAGGGATGCGGCTATATAGGCACCCTGAGGCGCTATAGAGAAAAAGCCGTCAAACTTTGCAACAAGATAGCCTAAAATAGAGAAACTAATCATGACACCAAGTGCAAAAAGAGAAGCAAAGGCATAGGTGTATAAGGTACGCTTACGTCCACTTAAATCTTTGTTAATCGCAACAGAACTCGCAACAATGAGCGGAACTGAAACAAGCGAACAAGGTGCGATTGCAGTAAGACTACCAGCCCCAAAGGCCCCCACAAAAGCTAAAATTGAGTGGGAGTTTAGAAGTTCTAAAATGGCTTCTTGCATAGCTTATGCTTTCATAAAAGCTAAAACTTCATCAACACTTAAAAGTTTTCCAGTGCTTACAACTTTGCCATCAATGACAAGTCCAGGTGTACTTATGACCTGATACTCCATAATTTTCATAATATCATCCACTTTTTCGAGTTGAACAAACTTACCGCTCTTGGCAATGGCCTCTTTAACTACAGCTTCCAAAGCAATACATTTGCTGCAGCCTGTTCCTAAAACTTCTATTTTCATAACAAACACTCTTTCATAAGTGGTTCTAACTCTTTTGCATTTATGCTACCACTAATAATGATATTTGTTCCATCTTTTTCACTTGTAACTTCTATATTTTCAATCTTTTGCATGATCTGTGGGTCGCAGTTACAACTACAATGACCATTTTGACACTCTTGAATTTTTGCTGAGAGTTCCTCTGTTTTAAATCCAGTTATAAAAGCTTTTACACCATTGTCGGTATTACTTATTTTAAACATATATTTTCCTTTGAATTCTTTAGCAGAACTCTTTTTTTATGATTGGCAACAGTTCTGTTTCTATGAGGTCGAGTGTTTTTTCATATTCGCTCACATCTTTTCCACTCGGGTCATCAAAACCGATATGTATAGTTTTTATCGCCTTTGGAAACATAGGGCATGTCTCCTTAGCATGGTCACAAACGGTTACTACTAAATCAAAAGCTGTATCTAAAACAGACTCAATCACTTTGGAGTGGTAACCCTCTCTCCAATATCCCTTAGACTCTAAAAGTGCTTTGGCATGTGGATTTACAGTTCCACTCGCTTTTACTCCTGAACTTTGTGCTTCAACACATGCTCCAAGCTTTGCATTAATTAAAGCTTCTGCCATGATAGAACGGCAACTATTTCCTGTGCAAAGGATGAGAACTTTTTTCTTTTTATTCATAGGGTGCATACTCCTGAATCGGATGATTTTTTAAGAGGTGGAAGGGTGATTGGCAAGACTCTTATCTCTTGAAGTGTTTCGCTTGCATATCGCTCTAGTGGTGTTTTTATAGAGTAGTACGCCCAAGTTCCTTTACGCTCAACGCGTAAGAAACCTGCATCTTTTAAAATCTTAAGATGTCGAGAGAGACGCGACTGTATCATATCTAAAGAGGATTGCAAATCACATACACAGCACTCACCATTTGTATCAATAAAGCGTAACAGCAACACTCTTGTTTCATCATTGAGTGCCGAAATGCTTCTTAAAAAAGTTTCCATACTCTTCCTCCGTCTGAAGAATTGTAGCAGAAAAACATTACTATATCAACATATATTGATTTATATGTTTAATTTTGCTATAGTTTCGGACTTAAAGAGGAGAGAGTCATGGCAACAGCATTGGGTGTTTTTTTAATCACACTACTATTTATAATCTGGCAACCGCGTGGTTTACAGATAGGAACTTCGGCTATTTTTGGTGCTCTTGTAGCACTTCTTTTTGGTGTGGTCAGTGTAGCAGATGTCTTTGTTGTTACAGAGATTGTATGGGATGCAACACTCTCTTTTATTGGGATAATTATCCTCTCCTTAGTGCTCGATGCGATAGGTTTCTTTGAGTGGGCTGCGCTGAAAATGGCAAAACTCAGTGGAGGAAATGGAGATAAGATGTTTGTTTACATCCTTATTTTAGGTGCTCTTGTAGCGGCATTTTTTGCAAATGATGGAGCGGCTCTGATACTTACACCGATTTTACTTGCGAAGATGAAGTATCTTAAGATGAACCCACTTGCTATTTTTGCTTTTTTAATGGCAGGAGGATTTATTGGAGATAGTGCTTCTAATCCGCTTATCATCTCTAACCTCACAAACATTGTGACGGCTGGCTATTTCGATATAGGCTTTGTTGAATATCTCCAAAATATGTTTCTTCCAAATATGCTGAGTATCTTTGCTTCGATTGTTGTGCTATGGATTTATTTTCGTAAAGATATTCCTCGTGTCATTGATATCTCCAAACTGCCAGAAGCCTCTTCTGTCATAAAAAATCAGACGATGTTTAGATTTTCATGGATTTTTTTAGCACTTTTAATGGGTGGCTATTTTATTGGTGATTATTTCCACATGCCAGTATCTGTTTTTGCTCTTGGCGGTGCATTGCTCTTTTTAGCGATAGCAAACCATTATAAAGCAGTCAAACCAATAGAGACTATAAAGTCCGCACCATGGCAGGTTGTTTGGTTTAGTATAGGGCTTTATGTTGTTGTCTATGGTCTTAAAAATGCAGGACTTACCGATGTGATTGCTTCTTGGATTAGAGAGCTTAACAGTTATGGAGAGACTATCGCAATCATAGGAACTGGCTTTTTATCGGCAGTTATAAGTTCTGTTATGAATAATATGCCGACGATAATGATTATGGATATTGCGATAGAGCAGGTTGGTTATCTTGGAAATGAAGCTCTGGTTTATGCAAATATCTTAGGTTCAAACCTTGGACCAAAAATGACACCAATTGGCTCTCTTGCAACACTTCTTTGGTTGCATGTTCTTGCTCAAAAAGGGGTCAAGATTACTTGGTGGGAATATATGAAAGTAGGGCTTGTGATTACACCGCCCGTTCTTTTGGTGGCTCTGCTCGGTCTAATCTAGCTTCTGCATATTCTCTAGGGCAAGCGCTTCTATAAATGTATGTTCTGAACTATTAAATTCACGCATAGTATAGGTGAAGGTGAAAATATCTTTGAGCTTTCTTATAACGAGTTCCGCACTATGTGTGTCGGTGTGCGGCAAAAAGAGAACGATTGTTTGGGAACTCAGTTGCTGCACAATATCGATTTGTCGTATATTTTTTTCTAAAATATTAAATGCTTTTTTATTTTTTGTATTGATAAAAACTACAGATAAAGGGATTTTATATCGAGAAGCTCTATAAAATTCATCTGCGCCGACATTGATTACATTCTCTATTAATAATTCCATAAAAGTTCCTTGTGCGGCACTATATCGACGATTTGTTTTACTATTTTAGCATTAAAGAGAGCAAAAGCCGCACCTCCTCTAAGTTTTGATATAATAAGCAAAATTAAATAGATAAAAGAGCATATATTATGGAAAAAGTCGAGCCAATGACACTTTTTGGTTATGAAAAGTTACAAGCTGAAGTTAGAGATCTAAAAAATGTAAAAAGACCACGAACGGTGAAAGATATCGAAGAAGCACTAGAGCATGGAGATTTAAAAGAGAATGCAGAGTACCATGCGGCAAAAGAGCAACAAAGACTGATAGATGGGCGATTGGCAGACTTAGCTGAACTCATCGGCTGTGCTAAAATCGTGAATCCTCTGGATTTAGAGCATACAAAAGTAAGTTTTGGTTCTACGATTATTTTAACTAACTTAGAGACAGATGATGTTGTGACTTACACGATAGTCGGTGGTTGTGAGAGTAACCCAGATATGGGGCTTATCTCTTTTGGTTCTCCTTTAGCAAAACAGCTTTTAGGGAAGAGAGAGGGCGATGAGGTCAAAGTGAAACTTCCAAATGGAGCCAAAGAGTTTGAGATTGAAGAGATAAAATATCAGGAGATTATCTTTGAGTGTGATTAATGTAGGCATCATCGGGGTGAGCGGATATACAGGCTTAGAGCTTGTAAAGATGCTTATTAACCATCCCACTTTTAAACTCAATTATCTGGCAAACTCTGAGGGTGGCACGACGATTAGTGAGCTTCATCCCTCTTTGAGTGGTGTACTTGATATGGAAGTAAAAAAAGCAGATGTTGAAGAGTGTGCCAAAAGTTGTGCGCTTGTTTTCTTGGCAGTGCCTCATCAAACAGCGATGGCATTTGTAAAACCGCTTATGCAAACAGGCATAAAAATAGTGGATTTCTCAGCGGATTATAGATTGACTCAAGAGGTATATGAAGAGTATTATTGTCCACATACAGATGTTGAAAATCTAAAAAATGTCGTCTATGGACTTCCTGAGATGTACCGCGAAGAGATAAAAAAAGCCTCTTTAGTTGCAAACCCAGGATGTTACCCGACATCTGCAATCTTAGGGCTTTTGCCATTTCTCTCTAAAAGAGTACCAAACACTCCTATTATCATCGATGCTAAAACGGGTGTGAGTGGAGCTGGTAAAAAGCTGAGCGAAGTCACCCATTTTGTAAATGTGAACGACAATCTTTTTTCCTACAATCCATTTTTTCACAGACATGCTCCAGAGATAGCTCAAAAACTCGGAATTGATTTTGATGATGTAAATTTTGTACCTCACTTGGCACCGCTTACAAGAGGTATGCTCTCATCCATCTACATTCAAGTAACCGATGATTTTGATGCGCATAAATTGCTTGAAGAGTACTATAAAGATGAGCCATATGTTCGTATCTCTAAAAATCCTGTAGATATGAAAAATACTGCAGGTACAAACTTTTGCGATATTTACATAAAACAAAAAGGGAGCCTGCTTTTTATCTCTAGTTCTATAGATAATCTTCTTCGTGGTTCCTCTTCGCAAGCACTTGCAAATGCAAATCTTATGATGGGACTCCCTGAGTCTGCTGGAATACCAAACATCGCGTATGTTCCCTAAAAAGGCAGATGTGTGATAGAGATAAAAGAGGGTGCATTTGTAGTTTCAGATGCACACTACTCACACTTTCGTCCTGAGCTATTAGCGTTCATAAGAGAGATCCATTCAAAAAAACTCCAACCAACACAGCTTATTTTGATGGGTGACATTTTTGATACACTCTTTGGCGGAGTTCCTTTTAGTTTGGAGATAAATCAAGAGTTGGTAAAGCTCATCAATGAAATCTCAACGGAGATAGAGGTTATCTACTTAGAAGGTAATCATGATTTTAACCTCGCCCCTCTCTTTCCACATGCCAAGATTGTCCCTATTTCAGAACAGCCTTTGGCATGTGGAAATAGTGGAAGAAAAGTACTCCTCGCTCATGGAGATTTCAACAGCGATATAGGATACAGAGTCTATACAGCACTGATTAGAACACCTACTGTACTTACATTTTTGCATCTTTTGAACTTTCTCTCTTTTAACTTGATTTTAAAAAAACTCGATGCCTATTTAAGTAAGAAAGAGGATTGTAAAGAGTTTAGAGGATTTGAGCAGTTTATCTCTAAGCGGCTTGCAGGAAAGTATACTTGTGATTACTTTGTAGAGGGGCATTTTCACCAGAACAAGAGCCTGAAACTGGATACATTTACTTACATCAATTTAGGGGCTTTTGCTTGCAATCAAAGATACTTTATAGTAAAATCGCCCAACGAAGTAGAATTATTGGAAGAGAAGATTTTCTCTAAGGGGATATAAAAAATGGCTGAGAACACGCTAAAAGTCGGTTCAAATGAGATGGAACTTGTAGACTTCCGCATATTCAAACAAGAAGATAAAGAAGTTTACGAGGGTATTTACGGCATAAACGTCTCAAAAGTTCGTGAAATTATCCGTCTTCAACCTTTAACAGACCTTCCAGGAACTCCTGAGTTTATTGAAGGAATTTTTGACTTAAGAGGGGTTGTACTCCCTGTTGTAAATCTTGCAAAGTGGATGGGAATTGTTGAACCTGAAGGTGTGGAAAAAAACTCAAGAATTATCGTTACAGAGTTTAACAATGTACTTATCGGTTTTATAGTACATGAGGCTAAAAGAATCAGACGGATTAATTGGGCGGACATTGACCCATCAAGTTTTATTAGTAATTCAGGTTCTATTGATGGAAGTAAGATTACAGGGGTCACAAAAATTGAAGATGATAATGTTCTTTTGATTCTTGACTTGGAGAGTGTTGTTCAAGATTTAGGTCTTTACTCTCCTGATGTAGATAATATTCCTGAAAAGCTAGAGAATTTCTCTGGTCTAGCACTCGTATTAGATGATAGCGCTACTGCTAGAAAAATTGTGAAAGATGCTTTACATAAGATGGGCTTTCATGTTATCGAAGCGATTGATGGACAAGATGGACTTGAAAAGCTTGAAGATTTATATGAGGCACATGGCGAGAAGTTGAGTGAGAAGTTAAAAATCATCATTTCGGATGTTGAAATGCCTCGAATGGACGGTTTCCATTTTGCGGCTAAAACTAAAGAAGATGCTAGATTTAAAACAATTCCAATTGTCTTTAACTCTTCAATTAGCGACCATTTTAGTGAAAACAGAGGCAAAGAAGCTGGCGGAGAGGCTTATTTAGTGAAGTTTCAAGCGAGTACATTTTATAATGAAATAGCACGCGTTGTTCGTGCGCATATAAAGTAGGGAGTATAAATATGGATGAATTTCAAGAAATATTACAAGATTTTTTAGTTGAGTCATTTGAGCTTATAGAGCAGTTAGACCAAGATTTAGTTGAGTTAGAGTCTAGACCTGAAGATTTAGAACTACTCAACGGTATCTTTCGTGTTGCACATACAGTCAAAGGGGCATCTTCATTCCTAAACTTTGATGTTTTAACGCACCTAACACACCATATGGAAGATGTACTTAACAAAGCACGACATGGTGACTTGGTGATTGATGCTAACATTATGGATGTCATTTTAGAGTCTATAGATTTAATGAAGACACTTCTTCACCTCATAAGAGATACAAGTTCAGATGCAGGCGTAGATGTTTCAGCATGTGTTTCAAGACTTGATAAAGTAAGTGGAGGAACGGGGGAAGTAGAGAGCCCTGTGGCTACTCCTGCGGTAGAAGAGCCAAAAGCTGAAGAGACTCCTGCTGAAACAGCTGAAGAAGAGCTTGATTATGACAACATGAGTGATGCGGATGTAGAAGCTGAAATCGAGAGACTCTTGGCAGAGAGACAAGAGCAAGATAAGGCAAAACGCGCGGCAAAAATCGCGGCAGGAGAGAGTGTTCCAGAAGCTCCACCTGCACCAATGGAAGAAAATAGTGCGAAGCCAGAACAAGAGTCTGCACCAGCCCCAGTTCCAAAACCAGCCCCAGTTCCAGTTGCTCCAAAAGCAGCTCCAGCAAAAGAGAAGAGTGATGATACAGTTGCAGCAGCTCCAGCTACGAGAACACCTGCTGTAGTTGAACAGACGATTCGTGTAGATGTTAAACGACTTGACCACTTAATGAACCTAATCGGGGAACTTGTTCTTGCAAAAAATCGTCTCATAAAAATAAATGATGATGTAGAAGAGAGATATGAGGGTGAAGAGTTCTTAGAGGAGTTAAATCAAGTTGTTTCGATTGTTTCTCTTGTAACTACTGACTTGCAGATTGCTGTAATGAAGACAAGAATGCTCCCTGTAGGAAAAGTCTTTAACAAATTCCCAAGAATGATTCGTGATTTAACACGTGAACTTAACAAGAAAATGGAACTTGAAATTTCGGGTGAAGAGACTGAACTTGATAAATCGATTGTTGAAGAGATTGGTGATCCATTAGTACATATTATTAGAAACTCTTGTGACCATGGTATTGAAATGCCAGATGTCCGTTTGGCAGCAGGGAAACCTGAAGTCGGAACAATTTCCCTAAAAGCATACAATGAAGGGAATGCCATCGTTATTCAAATAGATGATGATGGAAAAGGTTTAGATGCGGAAATGCTCAAAGCTAAATCTCTTGAAAAAGGCGTTATTACTGAAAAAGAAGCAGAAATAATGAGTGAAAAAGAGGCATTTGCGCTTATCTTCAAGCCTGGGTTTTCAACTGCAGCATCTGTAACAAGTGTTTCAGGTCGTGGGGTTGGAATGGATGTTGTAAAGACAAACATTGAAAAGCTTAATGGTATCATAGACATTGAAAGTACTATCGGAAAGGGAACTTCACTCAAACTCAAAATCCCTCTCACACTTGCAATTATTCAAGCACTTCTAGTGGGTGTTCAAGAGGAACATTATGCGATTCCATTAGCATCTGTTTTAGAGACTGTTCGAATCTCTAAAGATGAGATTTTCTCTGTTGAGAATCGTTCTGTGTTAAGACTTCGTAATGAAGTTTTATCTTTGGTCCATATTGGAGATATTTTTGAAGTAGAGCGTATCCTTGATTCAAGTGAACATGCTTATGTTGTTGTCCTTGGACTAGGTTCAAGCAAAATAGGATTGATAGTGGACTCACTCATTGGACAAGAGGAGATAGTTATCAAGTCCTTAGGAGATTATCTTACTGGTGTTGAGGGTATCGCAGGGGCTACAATCCGTGGTGATGGTGGTGTAACACTTATTGTCGATGTCGCAGCACTTATGACTATGGCAAAAGGTGTAAAAGTTCCTGCCATGATGGAAGAGAGCTCTTCTGCTACAAAAGAGAAAACGAAAGCTTCGGACTACACTGTTATGATTGTGGATGATTCAAAAACAGATAGAACAATTATGCGTAAGGCGCTTGAACCTATCGGTATTACTTTAGTTGAAGCTGCTGATGGTCAAGAAGCACTCAATATCTTAAAGCAGGGTGATCATACTTTTGATGCGATGCTTGTCGATATTGAGATGCCTCGAATGGATGGTTATACACTTGCTACTGAGATTAAAAAGTATAATAGATATAAGAACTTACCTCTGATCGCTGTGACTTCTCGTACAGGTAAGTCTGACCGTATGCGTGGGGTTGAATCAGGAATGGTTGAGTACATAACAAAACCTTATTCTGCTGACTATCTTTTAAGTGTAGTTCAAAGAAATGTTAACTTTAAATCGGAGTTTTTATAATGAGTGATAAATTAAAAGAGATCATAAATAAGCAAAGTAAACAAGCAGATTCGGCTATCAACCATACGGATGATATAGTTCAATTAGTTGGTTTTATCATAGGTCAAGAAGAGTATGCTGTGCCAATATTGACTATTCAAGAGATTATAAAACCAATTGCGTGGACAAGAGTACCACAAACGCCAAAGTATATTTTAGGTGTTTTTAACCTTCGTGGTTCTGTTATCCCTTTGATAGACTTGCGTGTAAAATTTGGTCTGAAACCTAAAAAGCATAATGAAGAGACACGCTTTTTTGTTTTGAAGCAGGGTGACGATGTTGCAGGTTTTGTAATTGACAGACTGACAATGGCTTTAAGAATCAAAAAGAGTGATATTGGACCTGCACCTGATAGTGTTGCTGGTGATGACAGCATGATAGATGGTGTTGGCAAGCAAAATGATAAAATATTAACAATTCTTAAAGTGAAAAAGTTGCTAGAAAGAGATTTCTAGGCAACTCAAGATGAACAACTATTTAACCCTCTCCCCCAATCAAAATAAACTCCTTATCTCTTTTTTTGGTAAACTAACTCTCTATACAATAGGAATCCATGAAAAACAGCTAGCTACTTTTAATTTTTCGACTTTTAAAAGTGTTGTTATCAACTTGGAAGAAGTCTCTGAAATGGATACGGCAGCTGCTATATTTATTATGAACCTTTCAAATAGAGTCTCATCAGAGGGACTAGATGTAGAACTGAGTTGTTCGAGTGAAGCTATGTTACAAACACTTCGTCTTATTAAAAAACAGAAGCAAAAATCACTACATATTCCACATGCCATAAACAGAACTTTGATAGATGCAATCGGAAAAAAAGCCTACTCTATTTACAAAAACTTTTCATCCTTTCTCTCCTTTTTAGGAAAACTTTTCTCGACGAAAATATTCTATTTAAAATCTTTAAAAAATATCAGATTTAAAGAGATTGCATTTGAGATAAATGAGAGTGCAATCAAAGCTTTGGGAATTATAGCTCTTACAAGTTTTTTAATCGGAGTGGTTGTCGCCTATCAATCCGCTTTTCAGCTGAAAATCTATGGAGCAAACATCTTTATTGTTGATATGCTAGGTATCTCAATACTCAGAGAACTCTCACCACTCATTACGGCGATTGTCATCGCAGGAAGAAGTGGTTCAGCCTATACAGCGCAAATAGGTGCTATGAAAATTACTGAAGAGCTTGATGCGATGAAGACTATGGGATTTGACCCCTACATTTATCTCTACATGCCGCGTATTATTGCGCTTATGCTAGCGATGCCGATTCTGATTTTTGTCTCAGATATTATGGCTGTTATTGGTGGAATGGTTGTTGCAAATTTAGACTTGGGAATTACAACCGACTTGTTTTTGAAAAGATTTAATGATGTTGTTGCGGCAAAACATTTTTTTATAGGCATCGTAAAAGGACCATTCTTCGCATTTTTGATAGCTACTATTGGGATTTATAGAGGTATGATGGTCAAAAACGATACGCAAAGTATAGGTTTTAACACGACAAAAAGTGTTGTTGAAGCTATTTTTGCAGTGATAGTGTGTGATGCAATTTTTTCCATAGCTTTTACAAATTTAGGTCTATAATGAAGACAATTATAAGAGTGGAAAATCTCAAAACAGTACTTGACAACATAATTGTTCATGATGGAGTAAACCTGAGTGTAAAAGAGGGTGAAATCTATGGTTTGTTAGGACCTAGTGGATGTGGAAAAACAACGCTTTTGCGGGAAATGGTTCTTCTGCAAAAGTTTGCTGCGGGTTCTATAAATATCTTGGGTTATGATATGGGAAGTATAGAATATACGGCCGCCCAAAAGCTAAGAAAAGAGTGGGGCGTGCTCTTTCAAGCAGGGGCGCTCTTCTCTTCGCTTACAATCGCTGAGAATATTGCGCTTCCTCTTATTGAATACACGGATTTATCGAGAAAAATGATAGATGAAATCGTTGAGTTTAAAATCAATGTTGTCGGGTTAAAATCAAGTGATGCACTTTTTTACCCTTCACAAATAAGTGGAGGAATGAAGAAAAAAGCGGGTTTAGCCAGAGCGCTTGCTATGGACCCAAAACTTCTCTTTTTGGATGAACCTACAAGTGGACTTGACCCGATTTCTGCAAGGGATTTTGATAGTTTAATCTTAGAACTTAGAAGTCTCTTTGGCTTAACAATCGTCATGGTCTCACATGATTTACAGTCGATTAATGATACACTCGATAGAATTGCTGTTATTGATAATAAAAAGATTGCCTACGAAGGCAGTTTGGCTGAAGTGGCTTCGGCAGAGAGCCCATTTATAAAAACATTTTTCAGGAGCAAGTTTGAACAATAGAGTGAACTATACAGTTGTCGGATTTCTAGTGCTTGCTGGATTTTTTTTAATGCTTGGATTTTCCTACTGGCTCTTAAAACCATCCGTTGAGTCGGAGACTACAAAGTATCTTATACATTTCGATGAATCGGTCTTAGGTCTCAATCTTGATGCTCCTGTAAAGTATAGAGGTATTGCCGTTGGCAAAGTAACACGCCTTCGAATAAATCCTAAAAATTCAGAGCAGGTAGAGGTGTTAGTTACAATACTCAAAACAACTCCTATCAAATCAACTACAGTCGCAAAACTAACGGCACAGGGGATTACAGGTCTTAGCTATATTAACTTGAACTTAGGTGACAACGGTGCTCCAAGCCTAAAACGTAAAGAGGGGGAAGAGTATCCTATTATAAAGACGGAGGCATCTTTTTTTGAGACTTTTGAAAAATCACTCGATAATGTTTCTACAAAACTCTCAAAAACTTTGACACAGACAGAGATACTCTTAAGTCCTGAAAATCAGGAGCAGATTAATTTTCTCCTTAAAAGAAGTGCTGATTTTATGGATAAGATGCAAAGGATGTTTGATGATAGAACAATCAATAATTTTCATACAACGGTGCAACATCTTGCATCATCTTCTGAAAAATTTGATTTGCTCTTACCAAAAATAGAAGTTTTTGTAGATAAGAGTCTAGCTTGGGAAACGAGCATCTCTACCTCTTTCACCTCGATCATGAAGAGTTATCTTGGTATTAGAGCTACTATGGATGAGATAAATAGAGCTATCTCGAGTGGAGAGTTTAATTTTAAAGAGATTGCGGGAGACGTAGTCCCTACAATGAATAATACAATCCTTGAGATGCAACACTTAATGATACGCATAGAGGGTATTTTAAATCAGTATGAGAGAAGTCCTAGTGACATACTCTTTATGCAAGAAGAGATAAAAAAAGGTCCGGGAGAGAAGTAGATGTATAGATATATTTTGATAATAGCGAGTCTTTTTTTATTTTCTGCATGTAGCATTAATAAGCCAGCAGTTGCAGAGTTTAGAATCAATACAAATTTGATACTCAGTGATGAAAATGCACAGATGTGTTTAGATAAATCTATAAAAGTCGCACAGGCTTTTAGTTCAAACTCAATTATGTCTATTAAGATGAACTATGCACAGGGACCTAACAAACAGTTTGTCTATTCCCAATCACAATGGGCAGATGCACCAAACCGCGCTATAACATCTGAAGTGGAGCGCCTACTCAAAGAGTCAAAATTTTTTAAAAGTGTTCAAACATCTAAATCAAGAAGTAATAATGATTTGATTTTAGAGATAAACATCGAAGATTTTATGCAGTATTTTAATGAAGACTCAACAGAGTCCTATGCCCTAGCAGCTGTGAGTATGAGTCTCTTAGATGCTTCAAGCAACAGCGTTATCGCCTCGAACTCTTTTAAATCAAGAGTTCAAGTGAAGCAACTCAGCGCAGAGGGTGGGGTAGAAGCACTCAACAGTGCGCTTGAAGATATTTTGTCTCAAACATATCAGTGGTTCATTGGAGTCTGTAAGTGATACAAGAAGAAGAGTATAAAAAGAGAAGAGATAAACTCTCTAAGAAACTATTAAATTACTCCGTTGGAATTATCTCTGCATCTTCTTATAAAACCCGTTCTAATGATACACAATACCCATACAGACAAAACAGCAACTTTTACTATTTGAGTGGATTTAAAGAGGATAACACTGCCCTTGTTTTTGTAAAAAGAAAAAAAAGTATCAAAACGATTCTCTTTGTGCAGGCGAAGGATAAAGTGCAAGAGTTGTGGAATGGCAAAAGGCTAGGAGAGAAAAAGGCTAAAAAGAGATTTTTAGTGGATGAAGTTTACACAATGAGGGAGTTTGACTCTAAATTAAAAGAGTTTATAGGAGCTGCTAAAAATCTCTATTATGATTTTGACTCAGAAGATAAAAGTGTTCAACTCCTAAAGCCCTATGTCAAAGCGATTCAAACAAACAAAAATATTGCACCTCTGATTCATAAAATGAGACTCATCAAATCTTCTGCCGAGATTCAAGAGATAAAAAAAGCAATTCATATTACAAAAAAAGCGCATCATCAGGCTATGAATTTTTCTAAAATTGGTAAGAAAGAGTATATGCTTCAAGCGGAGATAGAGTATACCTTTAAATCTCATGGCGCATACAGTGATGCTTATACATCCATAGTGGCATGTGGAAACTCTGCAAATACTTTGCACTATATTGAGAACAACAGAGCGTTGGTAGAGAATGCGCTTATTCTTATAGATGCGGGCTGTGAGTATGACTATTACGCGAGTGACATAACGCGGACTATTCCTGTGAGTGGACAGTTTACACAGCCACAAAAAGAGCTTTACAATATGATTTTGGAAGTGCAACTCAAAATCATTAAGATGGTAAAACCACATGCCAAAAGAAGTGACTTGCAACAAAAAGCACAAGAGCTTCTTTGTCGTGGTATGTTAGAGCTTAAAATACTCAAAGGCAACTATAAAAAACTGATGAAAAAAGAAGCCTATAAAAAATACTACCCTCATGGAATAGGGCATTGGATGGGTATAGATGTTCATGATGAAGCTCCTTACAAAGATGAAAATGGCAATGAAATAGCATTTGCAAAAGGGATGGTTTTAACCATAGAACCTGGGATATATATCGATAAAGATGACAAAAAAGTACCTAAAAAATATCGTGGAATCGGGATAAGAATAGAAGATGATATTTTAGTAACAAAGCGTGGGTATAAAAATTTATCTGCAAAAATTGCAAAAAGTGTTAAAGAGATAGAGTCTATCTCCTCTGATAGAAAGCTTTAGTTATAAGAGTAGCTCCAGCCCGTTAAAGAGAACTCTTTGGCTTGGCTAAACTCATTTGAATCCGCTAAAAAATCCAAAACATGCATCACGCTATAGGGAATCCTCTGTTGATCCTCAGGCTTTACTAAAAGCATTGGCATAGGAGGTGTATCTTGCGCATTGCTGATTGCAAAGCCTACAGGCATAAGTTGACTCATAAGCTCACTAGGTTCTCCTATGCTCTGCTCTTGGAGAAATTTAGCTAAAACGGCTTCTTGTACCTCCTCTGGCAAAACATCTGAGGTATTTAAAAAGATTGTAAAATGAATCGGTGTTTGTTTGAAATGGTCTGGAGCTGGTGCCGCCATGAGGATATACTCTACATTTTCTAAGTGTTTTATAATTTCGAGAGGGTCTAAATATTTATCTGTTTTTATAGCTTGTACGTTCATCTATCTCTTTCCTGTTATTATCGTGACAAAAATTGTTGTAAGGCGAGATACTCTTCTTCAATCGTTTTTAAATTTTGAAGCATTTTTATCTCATCAATTGCGGCATTCTCTTTTAAAAACTCTTCTCTCCATGCTATGTTCTTGTTGAGTTCATTTAAGCCTGTTGTAACATACTCAAGCATGGTCTCAATTTGAGCACCGCTAATCATGCCATCTCCATCTGCTTTATAAAAAAGAAGCGCGTACTCATTCATCTCTTGTGTGAGTCTAAAATCGTCTGCTATGTTTTTTATAATCTGTTTGATTTTTTTGTTTTTAAATTCTCGTTTTGCCATTGCAATTTGCCTGATTTTTAATTGAACCCTCTGAACAAGTCCATTTACAGAACTTTGTTTGAAAAGTTAGTAGTTTTTAATATTTGACTTTTTCTTTTTAGCAGTTTTTACTGCTGATTTTGTGAAATCATATCCTCATTTATGGCA
>Ga0210017_1000148_pt1 | contig 53581 bp, 29 predicted proteins | sample CryGeyCG2014_020_FD_183966 | JGI IMG/M metagenome (GOLD analysis project Ga0210017, IMG submission 183966) | Groundwater microbial communities from aquifer - Crystal Geyser CG08_land_8/20/14_0.20 (SPAdes) (version 2) | ecosystem: Environmental > Aquatic > Deep subsurface > Groundwater | place... | reverse complement strand
CCCAGATTGATCTTGTGCCCCTGCACCGGATAGAGAAAGTAGGCCGATGCCACGATGGACAGCGCTATCACCCCGATCCGCCACTGCAAACTCTTATCCATCCCCGACTCCTTTCACAAGACTCAGCCAAAAACCCTGACGGCAGGCACGCCCTTATCGCGTCGTCATCGTTCGCATATAAAACAAATAAAATCTTCCCTCACCCATCAGAGGGATAACTCCCCCCGGCCCCCTCTTAAATAAGAGGGGGAGAGTCCCACTTTGGAAAAGGGGGAGAAAGGGGGATTTTCCATCATGCATTGCCGACACAAAGTCGATCTTCCCACTGTATACACGGAAGAATCAAAATAAATTACAAATAAATTTCAAATGAAGAATTTATCATATAAAAAAAATAAACTAAAGAAAAAAATGTAACCTGCTGAATATTTCATGAAAACGGTCAGACCGGGGACAGCCATTTCATCCTTTGGATACGGCCTGATCCGTTACGATTTTCCTCACGATGGCGCTCCTGTCCACCCTGATCTTGACCTTGTCGTCCACCTGCAGGGTCACGGTATCGGACGTGATGGCCTTGATCTCCCCATGGACTCCGCCGGATGTGACCACGCGGTCCCCTGCTCTGAGAGCGGAGAGCATGGTCTTGAGTTCCTTGGTCTTTTTCATCTGCGGCCGGATCAGAAGAAAATAAAAAATCAGGACCATCAGGAGCAGGGGGGCTATCGAACCTAATGCCCCTCCGGGAGCCGCCGGTGTTGAAGTCGCGTCTTGCGCATAGGCCAGCATTTCAAACATCTTTTTCTCCTTTTTGTAAAGTTAAAAAATAAGGTCCTTCTCCCATCTAATGAGTAAAAAGGGGTCGAGGGTTCAAGGGGTCAAGGATTCAAGTGAAATACTGAAAGGCCAGCAAAATCTCCAGAGAAAAACCCTTGACCCCTTGAACCCTGGGACCCTCGGCCCCTGATGTTTTCACCCGCTCTTTTGGAGATGATCTGCATCATAAAACTCATGCCGGAATGCTTCAAGCCTTTTTTCCCGTATGGATTCTCGGATCCGTTCCATCAGGCTCAGATAAAAATAGAGATTGTGGATCGTGTTCAGCCGCAGGGCGAGGATCTCACCGGCCATGAAAAGATGCCTGAGATAGGCCCGTGAATAATGCCGGCAGGTATAACACCCGCATTCCGGATCCACGGGACCGCCTTCGTTATGGTGGACTGAATTCTTGATCACCAGTCTTCCATGGCGCGTGAACAGAAAACCGTTTCGGGCATTCCTTGTGGGCATCACACAGTCAAAAAGATCGATCCCCCGGATCACCCCCTCGATCAAGTCCTCGGGTTTTCCGACCCCCATCAGATATCTCGGCTGATCTTCGGGCATGAAAGGCTCCGCGGCCTCAACCATCTCATACATCATGGGCTTGGTCTCACCCACGCTGAGCCCCCCCATGGCATACCCGTCAAACCCGATCTCCACAAGCCTCTCGGCGCACTCTTTTCTTAAGTCAGGGAACATCCCCCCCTGAATGATCCCGAATAGGGCCTGGTCAGGCCGCGTCTTCCTGATCTTGCATCGCTTTGCCCACCTTAATGTGAGCTCCATGGATTCACGGGCATACTCCCGTGTTACCGGATACGGGGTGCACTCGTCGAAGGCCATGATGATGTCGGCGCCCAAGGCCTCCTGGATCTCGACGGCAAGCTCCGGGGTGATGTGGCGGCTGGAACCGTCAATATGGGACTGGAAGGTCACGCCGTCATCCCGGATCTTCCTCAGGGCGCTGTGGCTGAAAACCTGGAACCCGCCGCTGTCCGTTAAGATGGGACCGTCCCAGTTCATGAAGCCGTGCAGCCCACCCATGTCACGGATCAGTTCATGACCGGGACGCAGATAGAGGTGGTACGTATTAGCCAGGATGATCTCCGCCCCGGACTCCTTGACCTCTTCAGGGGTCAGGGTCTTGACCGCGGCCTGTGTCCCCACCGCCATAAAGGCAGGGGTTTGGATATCCCCGTGAGGTGTGGTGATCCTGCCGAGACGGGCCCTGGTCGCAGTATCCCTGCTGATCAGATCAAAGCGAAATTCCACTCCATCCCTTTCAGAGAATGAGCATGGCATCCCCATAGGAGTAGAAACGGTAGTCCATCCCTCTCGCCTCCTGATAGGACCGGTCCAGCAGATCCTTGCCGGCAAAGGCCGCCGTCAGCATGAGGAGCGTGGACCGGGGGAGGTGAAAATTGGTGACCAGTCCTTTGACCACACGGAACCGGTAGCCGGGATAGATGAAAAGACCGGTCCGGCCGGAAGCACGGACGATCCTTCCCCCTTGATCAACGGCCGACTCCAGGGTCCGTGCGCTGGTGCTCCCTACGGCAATCACCCGTCTTCCCTCACGCACGGCATCGTGCACGGCCTCGACCGCCTCCCCGCCTATGGCATAGGATTCCTCGTCCATCCTGTGCGCCGAGATATCCTCGACCGTCACGGGCTTGAAGGTTCCGTACCCGACATGAAGGGTCACGAAGACGATCTGCACGCCCATCCCGCGTATTTTCTCCAGCAGGCCTTCTGTAAAATGCAGCCCGGCCGTGGGTGCGGCAACGGCCCCGGGGGTTTTTGCGTATATGGTTTGATACCGTTCCCTGTCCAGGACGGAATACCGGTTATCCCCGTTCCTGTTGATATAGGGGGGGAGCGGAACGCCCCCGTGATGCTGAAGATAGGTCATAAAATCCTGTTCCATGAAAAAACGGATCACCCGTTTCCCATCCGGGTTCAAGGATTCAACCACGCCCTGTTCACCGGTCCTCAGAATGACCCTGGTCCCCCGTGCAACCTTGCCCCGGATCAGGGCCTCCCACCGGTTGTCCCCGAGGCCGGCCAGGAGAAGAATTTCGATTTCAGAGCCTTTCTCCTTGACCGCATGCAGCCGGGCCGGAATCACTCGAGTGTCGTTCAGCGCCAGAAGATCGCCCGGACGCAAAAACTCGGTGATCTCGAAGAAACGCCGGTGCAGGAGTTCTCCGGTCCGGCGGTTCACAACCATCAGCCGTGCATGATCACGCTCTAACGCGGGCTCCTGGGCGATACGCTCGGCCTCAAGGGGGTAGTCATAATCTGAAAGATGCTTACCTGACACAGGCCTCCCCTCTTCAATGTCCGATCAGAGTAAAACAACCGAACAGAACCAAACAGGGTTTTCCTTATTTTCGAAAGAAAAAATAGAATAACAAAAATAAGATAATACTTAGAATGATGCTGGTCGTCAAAGGAAAATAAAAGGTAAAATTCTTTTTCCGGATAAAGATGTCTCCGGGAAGCCTGCCCAGCCACGGGATCTTCCCGGCAAGGAGGAGCATCCCGCCGATCAGGACCAGGAGAAAACCCGTAAAAATCAGGAATTTACCAATGGTTGTCCAGGGACTCATCATCTCTTCTTTCAAAGGCCTTTTCAGGGTAAAAAGGGTTCAAGGGTTCAAGGGTTCAAGGGTTCAAGTGAAATACCGAAACGCAAGAAAAATCTTCAGAGAAAAGCACTGGAACCCTGGACCCCTGATGTTTTTGGCACTTCACTTGACCCCTGGAATCCTGGACCCCTTGACCCCTCGGTCCCTTATGTTTTCAGCACTTCACTTGACCCCTGGAATCCTTGACCCCTTGGACCCTTATGTTTCACCCGCTCTTTTGGAGATGAACCTTTTTTTGCCTCCGGCTTCTTTTTCATGTAGCGTTCCATCTCGCTGTAGATACACCCGCAATAGGCCTGGCGGTAGATCCCAAGTTCCCTGGACCGGTCCGCCCCGGCCTTCCATCCTGTGCGGAAATCCTCATAGTAAAAGGGAATGCCCCTCTCCTTGGCCACGTCCTCGCCGACACGTTTCACCAGATCATGCTTCTGATAAATACTGTAAAGGAGGGTTGTGGAAAAAGCGCCGGCCCCCTGCTCCACCGCCTCTTGGGCGGCGGCGGTCAAACGCATACGGTAACAGTGAAAGCAGCGATTCTCTTCATGGAACACCACCTCTCGAAGAAACTCCTTCAACAGGTATTGGTCCCTGACGATCAAAGGGAGATCCATGGACGAGGCATAACCCGTCAGGGCCGAAAGACGCTTTCTGTATTCTGTCAAGGGATGGATGTTCGGGTTGAAAAAGAACCCCGTGGTTTCGACCTTCCGGTCTCTCAGAACCGTCAAGGGATATATGGAGCAGGGCGCACAGCAGATATGGAGCAACAGCTTCAAAACATCTCCTCCTGAGGGCTCTTCCTGTAGGGTATCCCGAAATGCTCATAGGCATTTTTTGTGGCCACCCGGCCTCTTGGTGTTCTCGCCAGGTATCCGTTCTGGATCAGATAAGGCTCGTAGAGATCCTCAATGGTATCCTTTTCTTCGCTGATGGCCGCGGCCAGGGTTGAAATCCCCACCGGCCCCCCGCTGAATTTCTCAATCAGGGTCCGGATCAGTTTCTGGTCCATATGATCCAGCCCCATGGAATCCACGTCCAGATGGAGCAGGGCCTGATCCGCCACTTCTCGGGTGATCACGGGATCCCCCTGCACTTCTGAAAAATCCCGCACACGGCGGAGAAGCCGGTTGCATATTCTCGGCGTTCCGCGGGACCGTCTCGCAATCTCATGAGCCCCCTCCGAATCAATGGAAACGGAAATGATCCGTGCGGAACGGATGATGATCTGTGTGAGATCCTCGATGCTGTAAAAATTCAGGCGCTCGACCACGCCGAATCGGTCCCTTAACGGCGAGGTGAGAAGCCCGGCCCGGGTGGTGGCGCCCACCAGGGTAAACCGGGGAAGGTCCAGCTTGATCACACGCGCAGAAGGCCCCTCCCCCAGAAGAATATCAATCTGGAAGTCCTCCATTGACGGGTAGAGAAGCTCCTCCACCACTCGGTTCATCCTGTGGATTTCATCCACAAACAGGACGTCCCCGTCCTTGAGGTTGGTGAGGATCGCAGCAAGGTCGCCCGGCCGCTCCAGCACGGGCCCCGATGTCGCCTTGATATGGACCCCCATCTCATCTGCAAGGATATGAGCCAGCGTGGTCTTCCCCAGGCCTGGGGGGCCGTAAAGAAGGATATGGTCCAGGGCCTCCTTCCTGGCCTTGGCCGCTTCAATAAAGATACGGAGGTTATGCTTGATCTTCTCCTGTCCGACAAAGTCATTCAGACATCTCGGACGGAGGCTCGAATCCAAGACAACCTCGTCTATGCCTTCTTTTGGACTGATGATGCGGTCTTCTTCCATAACCATAACCATTTGAACCGTTCAAGCCGTTTAAACTGTTTGAACCGTTTGAATCTTTTGAACGGTTTGAACTGCTTTTACCGTTTGAACCATTCTTTTTATGCCTTTGAAAGCAGCCTGAGAGACTCCCGGATCAGGTCCTCCACAGAGCGATCTTCTTTTTCATCAGCCAGCCCCTGAATGACCTCCCTGACTTCACCCCTCTTGTACCCAAGATGGACCAGGGCGGCCATGGCATCCTTGTATGGACACTGGTCCAGCAGGGAGAGCGCGGCGCTGGAAACGCCTTCCGGGTTGATGGGCTCATCCGGGATCTTATCCTTGAGTTCCATGCAGATCCTCTCCGAGGTCTTTCTCCCGACACCGGGAATGCCGCGGAGCCTTTCGACATCTCCGTGGCGGATGGCCGTCCGGAGGCTTCCCGTATCCAAACCGGAGAGGAGTGTCAGGGCGATTCTGGGCCCGACCTTGGACACGGAAATGAGCTGTTCAAAGAGATCCTTCTCCGAGGAGGTCAAGAACCCGAAGATCTGCATGGCATTATCACGGACATGGGTATAGGCCTTAAGACAGACCTGGGCGCCCGCCTCCGGCAACTGATAAAATGTTGAGAGTGGAATTTCCAAGAGATACCCGACGCCGTTCACATCCACGATAATCTCTGATGGATCCTTCTCTTCCAAGACACCTTTGATCTGGGCAATCATCTCCGGTTTCCTCTGCGGCGCCTTCATCCCTGCCTGTGCTACGGCAGACAGGGCGCCCCTCTACGGGCGTAGATCTTTCCCCCGGGGTCTGCGACAAATTTACAGGTAAATATTTCTCTAAGAGCGTCATTCCCCGACTCGATCGGGGGACCGGACAATGACAAACATATGTAATCCTGATGTGTACCCATAAATTTGTCGCACACCCTTTCCCCCGGCGCCCGGCCGATCCCCCGGGCGGATCTCCCTGCTCTATTCCTTCGGAAGATCCCGGCCATGCCTGCATCTTTCATTCTGATTCTTTAAGGTGACGGCCTTCAAGTTCCGGCGCATCATCCTGCTCTGGCTGTGGCAGATGGCTATGGCCAGGGCGTCCGAGGCATCGTAAGGATCGGGCAGGTAAGGAAGAGCAAGGAGGCTCTTCACCATTTTTTGGACTTGTTCCTTGTCGGCTCTTCCAAAACCGGCGACCGCCTTCTTGACTTCCGCAGGGGTGTAATCAAAGACCTCAAGGCCGTAATTTACGGCCGCCAGAATAGCCGCTCCCCGAGCATGCCCCAGTTTAAATGCGGAGCTGACGTTCCTCGCAATGAAAATGTTCTCCAGGGAAACCACATCGGGGCGCTTCGATTCGATGATGCGGTTGAGTCCATGATACAGCCTTTTCAGGCGGTAGGATATCGGCAGTGTTCCCGAGGTGCGGATCACTCCGCAATCCAAAAATACCAGAGCGCCGTCTTTCTCTTCGATGATCCCGAACCCGGTCTGAACCGAACCGGGATCAATGCCGAGTATGCGCACTCAGATACTCATCCTTTCCATGATCTCATCATCAATTTCATAGTTTGCATGGACGGCGTTCACGTCGTCATTATCTTCCAGCGCCGAAACAAGTTTCAGCATCTGCTCCGCCTCCTTACCCTCCAGTCGGACCGAAGTCTGGGGTATCTTGGTCAGCTCAGCAAGCGTGTACCGGATTCCGGCGGTATCCAGGGCCTGTTTCACGTTTTCGAAATGAGGAGGCTCCATAATGATTTCGAAGGTCTTACCTTCATCCTTGACGTCCTCAGCCCCGGCATCGAGAGCCGTTTCCAACAGCCGATCTTCATCGGCGCCCTCTTTTTCGACCACGATCAGACACCGGGTTTGAAACATCCAGGAAACGCAGCCGGTTTCTCCGAGGTTGCCGTGATTTTTTGAGAAGATATAACGGATTTCGGAAACGGTACGGTTCTTGTTGTCGGTCAGGGTCTCGACCAGAACGGCGACGCCTCCAGGACCGTAGCCCTCATAGACGATCTCTTCATAGTTGACGCCGGGCAGTTCCCCTGTCCCTTTCTGGATGGCGCGTTTGATATTGTCTGCCGGCATGTTGGCCTCTTTGGCCTTCAGAATAACCGCCCGAAGCCTCGCATTCGATGCGGGGTCGCCTCCCCCTATACGGGCGGCCACGGTAACCTCCTTGATGATCTTCGAGAAGATCTTCCCACGCTTGGCATCCGCCGCCCCTTTCTTATACTTGATGGTGGACCATTTTGAATGACCTGACATAACCGGACTCCTTTAACTCTTTCAGCCCATGAAGAACGCTATGTTTATTGTTTTAGGTTTTTCTCCCATTTAGTGGGTAAAATAAGGGTTCAAGGGGTTCAGGGTTCAAGGATTCAAGTGAAATACTGAAACGCAAGCAAAATCTCCAGAGAAAAACACTTGAACACTTGACCCCTCAGACCCTCAAGTTCTTGAAAAGCACTTCACTTGACCCCTGGAATCCTTGACCCCTTGACCCCTGATGTTTTCACCCACTCTTTTGGAGATGATCCTTTTTTTATGACTTCCTTCTCCAGAGGGATAGCAGCCGATCCCACCAGCTTGCAGCCTGGATCTCCCCTGGGTCCTGCGGCGTCTCTTCATCCTCTTCTTCCTCACCGTAGATGAGCGTGGTTCTTCCATCCAAGATGTCGATCTCCGGATGATCCTCGCTATCCGGACCAAGATCGTATGCGCCCTCTCCGCTGAAGGAAACCTCTGACTGAGACGCCTTTTTGAGAGAGATTGAAACACTGAGGAGATATTCCTCAGAAACGCCGTTCGGAAGCTTAATCTGAAGGGGGATCAGAATCCCTCTCCCTTCATTTCTGCCGGAAGGCCTGATATCGAGCCTTTTGGAAACAACAGGCCGGCGCTCGAAGAGGCGGTTTTCTCTTTTAAAAGGCTGAAGAGAAATATCCTCCTCATACTCCACATTCTCTTCCTCGGAGATCAAGTCCTCAAACGCCTTGAACCCCTGGTCCATCTGTTTTCCCGGCGCCTGCCCCCGTGAATGCGCATTTACGGATCCATTTTCATTAGATTTTTTCTCTTCCATGTCGTCCGTCCCATTCAGGACCGAATGGCAGGATACCATCCAATCCATACCATAAAACATCTCATCAAGTCAATGGATTCCGTCTTCCACGTAAACAGCATCCGCGCCGCCCGATTCTTTGATGACCCCTATTCCCCGGAAGCCGTGCGTTTCAGACCCTTGATCCCATACGCCGTCAGTTTTTTATGAACCCCGTAGGATAGGACGAGACGAAGACTGTTTACCCGGCCGCCGATCAAATTTTCGGTCTCTTCGTCCACCAGAATCTGGCCGGGAGAACCGGCCTGCATCAGGGTCAAAGCCCTTTCCCACGTATGGCCGAAAACGGCATAGGGGATGCCCCCCGTCCTCTCCCGAATCAGGAGATCTCCTGTAGCCACGCCCACTGAAACGCCATACCCGTTCATGTCTTCCTGGGGCAGCCCTTCACCAAAACGTGAAAAAATCTTGAGAAGGTCAACGGATGCAAGAACCGCCCGCCAGGGGTCTCCATGATCAGGAAAGGGAAGCCCAAAAATCCCCATGACGCCTACGCCGGCATCCCCTGCCGCATCTCCGCTGTGCCGGGCAATGACTTCCCGAACTTTCCGGAGATGCTGTTCGATCCTCCGGATCCTTTTGGAAGCCTCCGGGTCTTTCTGCATGGCCTCATTCTCATGGAGATGGACCGAGAGCACGGTCACCTTGTATTCTCCTTCCATCTTATCGAGAACCGGGGAGTTGTGGAAAACCTTTTCGGAAAGCCTCTGGGAGAGCCCCCCTTCATAACATTCACGGATCCAGCGGCCGTTCTCGAACTCCTCATAAAGACGGTGATTCACAATGGCAATGGCCGCCTGTCTCGAAAGGACCTGCAGGATCTCAAGATCTTTATCTGTAAACGGACCTTCGCGCATCGGGTCGGAGAGATTGATGACGCCGAGGACTTTCCCCTCATGAAGCACCGGCGCCGAAAGCAGGGTCCCGGATCGATACCGGTCCCGCTTGAAGGGAACAAAACGGGGATCCTTTTCTATGTCCTCGATCAGAAGCGGCTCACCCTTCTGAGCCACGTAACCGGCTATGGCCTCACCGACCAACAGCCGTGTTTTTTGTGCGATCTCATCCTGGAGCCCCCGGTAGGCCTTGACCACAAGGTCCCCTTTGTCCTCCCGGAGGAGCATAATCGATACGCTTTTCACAGAGATCTTCTCACAGATCATCTCCACAATCAAATCAAGCACCACATCCAGATCAAAGAGCATGGAGACGGCCTGGCTCAGGTCCACCGATGCCAGCATCTCAAAAACCTTCTGTTCCTTCTCCGATTCCCTGGCCATGAGAGAAAGGACCTCTTTATTCAGCTTCAGGGTGGCTGACCGCACCTGCTCATCGAGCGCCTCTTTGAGCCGGCGATTTTCCTCCTCAAGGGCCTGCAGGCGCTCCGCCGTGACCTCGGTTCCTCCGTTTTTTTCCGCTCCGGCCTCCCTGACCGGGACCGTCTTTTCCCCGGGATCCTTTTCAGGTCTTGGATCCTTATCCTCCTGCTTTTCAAAAGCAAGGGACTGCTGCATCCAGCCGGTCATCATCTCTTCATACGAGGAGAGGACCTCCCGTTCAGCAGGGGAAAAGGCATCCCTTCCTTTTCTGCCGAAAACAACCATCCCTTCCATCTCCCCCACACGGATACGGATCGAGAGCAGGCTGACAAGCCTTCGAGCTTCAAAAAAGTCCTTTTCATCCTTCTCCTTCCTGAGGTCAGGGTAATAGGCCTCCTCTCTCTTGATGGATCTCAATAACCAAGGAATCCGCTGCTGGCCCAAAAGAACCTCACCGATCTTTCCTCCCTGGTCCCGTTCCAGACCCCGCAGATTCCCATCCGGATCCAGGAGGAGAACCGAGCAGAAATCAACCTCGATGGGCGGGTCGTTTTCCAGAATTTTCTGAATGCAGTCTTTAAGACCCGGAGGGGGGCTGAAAGCAGGGATGCCGCGCACCAGCTTTCGCTGTCCGTGATATAGCGATAGAATCCGATCCGCTCTTAAGACCACCGAATAAACAATCCCGGCGAACACAAAGTAGAGAAAAACGATCCCGCCGAGTTCCAGGTTCCATCCCTCGGATACCACCGAGGTGTAAAACGCATGATACAGGGTCATCACCGAAGGGATCAGGGCAATGGGAAACCAGGCCCACCTCCGATTGTAGCAGAGACCGATCCCCAGCATCAGGACAGGAATCGTCAAATACCACTGGACAGAAAGCCCCTTCATCTGGATCAGGGAAGAAACCGCGAAGACATCCAGAAAATAGATGCCGATCGCTACCCCCTGTTGAATCCGTCTGGTGTAGCGGACCAGGAGCATAATTTCCGATACGGCAAAATACCCCAAAGCCGGCCAGAGAGGGAAGAATCTGCCGGATTCGATCAAGACGTAAACCGTCCATGCGATCAGAAGGAATACGGCAAACCTCAGGATAATGAAAGTCCATGACCGATGAATGGAGTCGTCTATTCTGTTGTTCCAAAACCTCATTTCGTCAACCCAGCTTCCTGGCGCAGGATATTGAAAACGCGGGAGGCCGCGTCAAGATTCATGGAAGGGGCCTGAGCCAGATCTTTCAGACTCGCCCGGCGCACCCTCTCCAGACTGCCGAAATGCCGCAGCAGCGAGAGGGTCCGGGTCTTTCCTATCCCCTTGATCTCTTTTAAACGCGAGGTCAGGGTGTCTCGGGTGTGCAGTTTTCTGTAGTACGTCACCGCAAATCTGTGGGACTCGTCTCTGATTCTCTGAATCAGATGGATCACCGGATCGGCGGGGTCCAAAACGACCGGCTCCCTGCGCCCTGGCAGATAGATCCGGTCAACGCCGTTCTTTCCGGCATCAGGGTCCCCGGGCTTTGCCAGGGCCATGAAATCCGTACCCTCAGTAAACCCTTGCTCACCGGCGACGTGGAGCAAGATATTGAGCTGCCCTTTTCCTCCGTCTATGAGGATGAGGTCGGGCATGGGAAGAGCAGCATCCTCCCCGGAGCCATAACGGCGCGTGAGGACCTCGAAGATCATGGCATAATCATTGGGGCCTTCCACCGACTGGATCCTGTAGTGCCGGTAATGGGATTTCAAGGGTTTCCCTTTCTCAAAAACGACCATGGACGCTACGGGATATTCCCCCTGGATATTCGAGATGTCAAACGCCTCGATCCGGAGCGGGAGCTTCTTTAAACCCGCCGCATCCTGCAGATCTTTCAGAATAACCAGATCCCGGTCTCTCTGATTGAGATGGGACTGCAGGGCAAGCGCTGCATTTTCGTCGGCCATACGGACCAGCTTGAGGTTGATGCCCCTCTGCGGGACCCTCATCCTCACCCGGCGCCCGCCTACGGCTGAAAAGGCCTTTTCCATGGTCTCCGATTCCGCAAACGCGAAGGGGGCAAAAATCAGGGGCGGGATGAGCCTCTCTTTGCTGTAATACTGCATCATAGTCGTCCTGAGTATCTCCTCCTCTTTCTCGTCTCCGGGCCGTTCGATAAAAAAGTCTTCCTTCCCGAGCAGCTTTCCGCCCCGGACGAAGAGAATCTCCGCGCATACCGTTTCACCGCTCATCGCCGTACCGAAGACATCCTTGTCCTCCATGTTCGGGCTGATGATCTTTTGCTGCTCGGTCATCTTCTCGATGCGCCTGATCTGGTCCCGGATCACGGCTGCTTTCTCGAATTCGAGGGACCTGGATGCCTGTTCCATCTTCGTGGAAAGTTCACGGATCAACGGCCGGTTCTTCCCCTGCAAAAAAAGAACGGCCTGCCGAACCATCCGGGAATATTCGGCCTTGGATATCGAACCGGTACACGGAGCGAGGCATCTTCCGATCTGGGCGTTCAGGCAGGGTCTCTCCCTTTTCCCATCTATCCTGTTTTTGCATTTCCTGAGCGGGAAGGTCTTTTCGATGAGGTCCAGGGTCGTACGCAGGTGACTCCCTGGAACGTAAGGCCCGAAATACCTGGACCTGTCCCTGCCGATCTTACGGACCACATCCAGTTTGGGATAATCCTCCTTGACCGAAAGCCGAAGATAGGGATAATGCTTGTCGTCCCTCAGGAGGATGTTGTATTTCGGCCTGTTCTTCTTGATCAGATTGCTCTCAAGAATATACGCCTCTGCCTCAGAACCGGTCACCATGAAATCGATCCGTTGGACCTTCGAGAGCATGACCTCGGTCTTGGGCGTGAGTTTGGCCGAAGCAAGAAAGTAGGCCCTGACCCTGGATCTCAAATCCTTGGCTTTTCCGATATAGAGGATATCCCCCTGCCGGTCCTTCATGAGGTAGACGCCGGGAGACCTGGACATTCGATCGACAGTTTCCAGTAAAGATTCATTCATTGAAATATCCCATAATCAAATACTATTTCTGGTTCCCTATTTCTGGTTCTTCTCCTCTACGAGCCATCGGCCATTTAGTGGGTAAAATAAGGGTTCAAGGGGTCCAGGGGTCAAGGATTCAAGTGAACCCCGTTAGAGAGATGATCTCTCTAACGGGGTGAAATACTGATACCGGTGAACCTAGTACAAGAACGCAAACAAAATCTCCAGAGAAAAGCACTTGAACCCTTGGACCCTAGTACCCTCGGCCCCTTATGTTTTTAGCACTTCACCCCGTTAGAGGACAACCTCTAACGGGGTTCACTTGACCCCTTGAATCCTTGACCCCTTGACCCCTGATGTTTTCACCCACTCTTTTTGAGATGTTCCCTACTTTTTTATCGCCTGGACGCCGATCAGCCTCTCTTTCATGGCGAGGAATTGATCCCGAAGGACCGAGGCCTTTTCAAATTCCAGGTTCCTGGCCGCATTCAGCATCTCCGCCTCCAGATCCCTGATCTTCCGATCGATCTCCTCGTCTGACAGGTAGGCTTCACCCGGTTCAGCGATAACCGGCACCGTGATATAATCCGCCTCGCAGATCTGTACAAGCCCTTTGGGGATCGCCTTCATGATGGTCTGCGGCGTAATCCCCATCCGATGGTTGTATGCTTCCTGAGTCTTCCTCCTCCTGCTGGTTTCCCGCATCGCGTTTCGCATGGAATCAGTGATCCGATCGGCATAGAGAATCACCTGTCCGGAGGCGTTCCGGGCAGCGCGCCCCGTGGTCTGGATCAGGGACCGCTCGGATCGAAGAAAACCTTCCTTGTCTGCATCCAGAACTGCTACGAGCGAGACTTCGGGGAGGTCCAGACCCTCCCGAAGAAGATTGATCCCGATCAGGACATCAAAGTCCCCTTTGCGAAGAGACCGGAGGATCTCCATCCGTTCGATGGTCTGAATGTCCGAATGAAGGTATTTCACTCGTACACCCAGTTCGGAATAATAGTCCGTCAGATCCTCGGCCATCTTCTTGGTCAGCGTTGTCACAAGGACCCGTTCGTTCCGCTCCGCCCTGATCCTGATCTCGTTTAAAAGATCATCCACCTGTCCGTTGGCCGACCGGATGAAGATCTCAGGGTCGAGCAGGCCTGTCGGGCGGATGATCTGCTCCGCCACGGATGCCCCGGCCTTTTCCATCTCATATTGTGCGGGCGTGGCGGAAACGTAAATGACCTGTCCGGCCAGCCCCTCAAATTCGTCGAACCGGAGCGGGCGATTATCAAAGGCTGAAGGGAGACGGAAACCGTATTCGACCAGATTCTCCTTCCTGGACCGGTCTCCCCGATACATGCCGTTGAGCTGAGGGACGGTGATATGGCTCTCATCGATCACTACAAGGGTATCCCGGGGAAGATAATCAATCAAAGTGGGCGGCGGCTCCCCCGGCAGTCTGCCCGTGAGATGACGAGAATAGTTTTCGATCCCCTGGCAGTATCCGACCTCCTGAATCATCTCAAGATCAAAGAGGGTGCGCTGTTCGAGCCGCTGTGCCTCCACCAGTTTGTTCTGCCGCTCCAGTTCCGCCACCCTCTCCTGCAGCTCTTTACGGATCTCCCGGACTGCTTTCTCTATTCTTTCCTTTGGAGTGACATAGTGGCTCTTCGGGTAAACGGCGATCTTGGGCAGGCGGCGGATCCTATCCCCGGTCAGGAAATCCACTTCATAGATGGATTCCACCAGATCTCCAAAGAATTCCACTCGGATGGCTGTATCGGCATAGCTCGGCAGAATCTGTACCACATCCCCCCTGACGCGGAACGTCCCCCTCTTGTATTCGAACTCATTCCGCTGGTACTGGATCTCCACCAGCTTGCGCAGCATGGCGTCCCTGTCTATTTCGCACCCCTCTTCGAGATGGACCAGCATCCCGTGATAAGCCTCGGGCGAGCCGAGACCATAGATACAGGATACGGACGCCACGATGATCACGTCGTTCCTTTCCAGGAGCGAGTGGGTGGCCGAGTGGCGCAGCTTGTCGATCTCATCATTGATCGAGGCGTCTTTTTCGATATAGGTGTCGGACTGAGGGATGTATGCCTCGGGCTGGTAATAATCATAGTAACTGACAAAATACTCCACGGCATTCTCAGGGAAAAAAAACTTGAACTCGTTATAAAGCTGTGCCGCCAGGGTCTTGTTGGGCGCAATCACCAGGGTGGTCTTCTGAACCTCCTCAATCACCTTGGCCATGGTAAATGTTTTTCCCGAACCGGTCACCCCTAAAAGCACCATATGGGACCGGCCTTCCTGCACCCATGCAGACAACCGTTTGATGGCCTCAGACTGGTCGCCGCATGGTTCGAACTCCGAGCAGACACGAAATGACGTCATGATGGATCCCTGCGGTTCTGATTTTCCTTTATTTTATAATAGTTTTCATTGCCTGTCAAACCCCGAAAAGAGCGATAGGACGGCGCCGATACAAGGGGAGCGTACTCCCTAAAAGGTCCGTCAAAGGCTATAAGTTGTTTATTTGTTCACTGAGGAGTTCTAAAATTAACAAATTAACACTTATTGGATATAGAGCCCAGGCTGAACGAGATCTGTGGTTACAGGCATCTTCCCCCCCTCACTTCTTAACCAAAACTTCCTGTTCAAGGATTTTATACATGGTCAGGAGGGAGATCAGCCATGAAAGGGTGGACTCTGCGCCCTGATTCGCATTCACTCCGGTAGGCTGAATGCCGTCGCAGCAGCCCCCTGTTTCAAAATCATAGATCTGTACATTGAGGTCGTTTCGTCCCAGAAACCAGCTGAGACAGCGGTACCCCTCTTCAATCCACTTCCTCTCGCCAGTGGCACGAAAGGCCTCGGCACAGGCTTCGATCAGGCACATGGCTTCAATCGGTTGTTGATCAAAGGTAGATGAATCGCCTTCCCTGTTGTGCCAATCCGTATTCCCGATGATGGAGAGGTGACCTTCAGGCGCCTTCTGTCTGGCAAGCAGCCAGTTCAGGCTGTTGATCCCCATCTCGAACATTTCCGTGTGCGGTATCCATTGGCCGGCCAGGATCAGTGCATGGGACAACTTGGCATTGGCATAGGTCACCTGATCTTCACACCACGGCCAGTCGTGAGAGGCCCTTTGCTTAAAGAGGTCAAACAGTTTTTCCCCAAGGACTGCGCGCAACCGACGGGCCGTCGTGTCCCCGCCGAATGCTTCCATATAGGCCTGCAGGCCGACAATGGCAAAGGCCCATGCCCTGGGTGACGTAAAGTTTTCCAGCGCAGGAAGACCCTCTGAAAAGAGACCCGCAGCCATTTTCCGGATCGAGTCACTCGGCGCGCATTTCACGGCAGTGCCCAGCCCCCAGAGGGACCGGCCGTGGGAATCTTCACTTCCCATCTCTTCAAGCCAGCGTCTGTCATAGGACATGAAGTTTCTGAAGCGAGCGTTTCCCGGATTGAAAGAGTCGTTCATAAAGGAAAGATAGGTCTGAATCAACGGGACCACACCTTTATCCTTGAGCAGGGAGTAGTGCATGCAGGCAACAATGAGCGCCCTGGCGTTATCATCGGCGCAGTAGCCATGGCTTCGGTCGGGGATGGAGTATTTCGCGTGCTGAAGCATCCCGGTGTCATCGGTCATGATTCTCATATGTTTCAAGTTGATGTCAGGAAGTTCACTGACGATCCTGGCATCCGGTCTTTCCGAAAATTGTGGTATGGCCTGGTCTTTTGTGTGCGTGAGCACTTTACCGATTAGCTTGAAGTAGCTTCGTCCCACTTCCTTCCAGATCATGGACCGGCCGAACCGGTAACACTTCTCGCGGATCTCCATGCGTTCTTCTTCATGATCCAGCAAGTGGTTGACGGCTTCGGCCATGGCGTGATCGTCGTTGAAAGGGACGAGGCGCCCTCTCCCATCAGCCAGCATCTCCTTGGCATACCAGTAAGGCGTGGAAACAGCGGGGGTCCCCATGCCCGTACTATAGGCCAGGGTGCCGGATACGATCTGTTGTTCGTTAATGTATGGCGTGATATAGATGTCGGCCGCCGTGATATATTGAATCAGTGTGTCCATCCTGACAAAACGGTTCCGAAACAGGACATGATCGTTCATACCGAGCCGGTTGACCAGCTGATAAAGGCCTTGTTGGTAGGAATCTCCGGATTCCTTCACAACGTATGGATGGATTTGCCCGAGAATAATATAAACCGCATCGGGGTGGCGCTCAATAATCCCGGGCATGGCCTTGATCATCATGTCAAGCCCCTTTGCCGGGCTCAACAGGCCAAAGGTTAAAAGAATCTTATTCTCGCTCAAGCCAAGGTGATTTCGAAAGGTATCGGACCTTTTAAAGGGAGTGTCAGGAATCCCGTGAGGGATGAATTCTATTTTTGAGTCGTCGATGCCGTACACTTCCTTCAACATCGAACGGGCCTTGTGGGCCATGACCACCAATGATTCGGAATATCTTGCCAGTTCCTGAATGATGACACGCTGTTTGCCGAAAGGGTCCTGGAGGATTGTATGCAAGGTGGTAATGACCGGCATTCTCAGATTCTTGATCAGACGGATGATGTAGGCGCCGTCACTTCCCCCAAAAATGCCGAATTCGTGCTGGAGGATGGCGACATCGAATTTGTGCACATTCAGAAAATCAGCGGCACGGATATAATCAGGCTGGACATTTGCTCTAATCTGGAACTTGACCCGGTCCGGGTAGTGATACCCTTCATCCATATCATCCATGGCCACGGCGATGAGATTTTCATCGCTCTTTTCCATCTGACCTGCAAGGGCATCACACAGATCGCCAGTAAAGGTTGCAATACCGCACTGCCTGGGGAGGTAATTTCCTATGACTGCTATTTTTTTCAATGATTCTGTCCCCAAAATATAGGGTTTGAGTGTTAAAGAGCTTTAGGGGTCAAGGGTCCAAGTGGAATTGGGAATATTGTTTGCAGAAATTATTTGGCATCGTAATAGCTTTTTGAGGCACATTATCAACGGAAGGGAAATATCCTTTTTTAAATTGATTTTTTTTATTAAGATCATCCAATTCAACGACAATATATGGATCTTTTGTTAAAAGATCAGCCGGCGGATCATTAAAAGCAATGTGGCCATTTACCCCAATCCCTATAAATGTCAGGTCAACAACATATTGAGAAATTAATTTATTTAATCGGTGACATTCTGTTTCAGCATTTACCGAATCGCCATTATCAATACATTGCTGAATTCTCTCCGTTGCCAACTTGGCGGCGGCGATAGCTAACTGATTCTCTGTCTCAAATAAATAAACGTTCATAATTATCAGGGGAATAATTTTATTTGTGTAGATTGTTGTGATTGTTGTTGTGCCGTCTCAGGTCATCAAAATACAGGGTGCTCTTTTTTTCCACACAAGCGGCTGCGTATAAATACATTGCTGCTGACCAGGTCTGCCAATCTTGCCCACGGGGTTCCCCTGTTTGGGCCTTAATCCATTCGTTAAAACCAAACGAAACATCATGGTCACGGGTTAATTTTACCAATGCGGTTAAACTAAGTAACTTTTCTTCAGCTAAACGATATTTTTGCACTGCCACTATAGAAGCCACGTAAAAAGCAGATATAAAGGGCCAGACGCCTCCGTTATGATATTCGCCCGGAAGGTTAAATTGTTCATATCTTTTGTGCCAGTCAGGGTTAGTCGGCTGTATATATGGAATCAAGCAAGGCGGCAGTTTTATAGCCAACTCTTCTCTTTTAATCAACGCCTCACTTTCAGCTTCAACCCAAAGCACCATCTCGAGCGCCCGGCTATGAGAAGCCACACCGGATAATATAGCCAAACTATTGCCCAATAAATCAAAACGGTCATCACTATGGATTTTATATGAAGACATCGCGTAATATGGTTTGTGTTTGACTACTAAACCTTCATGCACGTGCCGGTTTCTGCGCCCCCCTCGAACATTCAGCCTGTTCATCATTTTTTTTAACATATCAGCCCGGTCATTGAAGCCATAAAGCTTGAGATAGGTGTAAGTTAATGTATTAACATAAAGGCCAAATCCCATAACCCAGTGTTCATCTCGCCAGTCACTGGTCGGTAACTGAGCAACCATCTCTGAACAATCCGGACTTTGATATTCCATCCAAGTAAGTGCTTTTTGCGCCGCTTTTTCTAAAAACAATTTTTCTCCAGTCACTTTCCGATAAAGCGCTAATCCAATTAAAAATAACGGCGTGGTATCACTTGCGCCTAAATCATGGGGATCATGGGCTAAGGAAGGTATATGTCCTAAGTTGGTTTGATTTTTAGCTAAAGCTTCCAATGTCCGACGCAATGAATCAATTAATTCTTCGTTTCCTGAAGCAAGCATTCCAAAGGCCGCAATCATTAAATCTCTGGTATAGGGCTCTGGATATCCCCAGCCAGCAGTTCTGGGCAGTTCTTGATAGGGTCCGTCAACGTTATGCAACAGTATCTCTATAGCAGCTTCCTTAGCTTCCTGAATTTCAGCTTTGTTTTTTTCATTAAGAACTGAATTTTTTTTGAACATTATAATATCCCTAAACGATTGGAAACAATTTCTACAAATTTTTTGGCTACTATTTTATAGTCGAAAAGCTTTGCTGCTCTTTTGCGTCCAGCTTCACCCATTTTTTTGCGTAAATCGGCGTCTTCCATCAACTTTAAAAGATAATCTGCTATATCATGAATACTGGCCCGAAAGTCTACAGTGCGGGGAGGGTTAAAAAGAACTCGGTGTCCCTTTTCATAACCGGATTCTTCACCAATGATGGCTTCGTTAACTACAATTTGGGTGGCAACATTCGCTAAAAATGCAGTTTCCCCATGTTTCATGGTATCTAAAAAACCCATGGCATTGATTGCCAATACTGGTTTCCCGCAAGAATTTGCCTCTACAGCCGGCATACCAAATCCTTCCAATCTAGAGGGAGACGCATAAATATCACAAGCTGCAAATAAATACGGCATAAAGTATCTTGACAGGACACCTTCAGAATAAAGCACATTTTTTTCTATACCCAAATGAGTGGCCAATTGCAGGTCAATAAGGTTTTGGGCTTTTGTACGAGCCTGTGGCCAAACCTTACATATATATCTCCAATCCGGCGCTTTTTGGTCAATTAGCGCTAATGCCTGCATGACTTCCTGAGCTCCTTTGGAAGCGGCATCTCCTCCTACAGTTAAAAGCATTAACTGGTCTTTAGGTATCCCGAATGTATTACGAACAGCTTGTACTTTTGAATCATCCTGATCCATCGGGGTAAAAACATTTGTATCACAACCAATGGGCAATACCTCTATATTGTCTCCTTTTACTCCGTCTCTAATATATGTTTCTTTAACCCAATTTGAAGTAACTAAAATCAACGGCAACGAATTCAATATCTCATGATAATTCGCCACATAGCCGTCCGCTATTAACCAAGGAACAGGTTGAACACCATAACGTTTTGGATGAAGCACGATATGAGGGGTGTGCCCCCAATAGCCTATCCCCACAACGATATTCGGTTTAAACCATCTGTAATACCACTCCTTTTCAGTTGGTGATTGAAAATGAACACCACATACGTCAACTCCTATCTCCTTAAGGCCTCGGTATAAAAGTGCTCCCTGGGTAGCAATCCCTCCGGGAGAAGTCGGATCAAACAACACCAAGACTTTCATTTTAACCACCTCTCTTAATTGCGAATACTTTAAAGTTTTCTGGTAGAATTAGCCTGCCAGAAAGCCTCAGTCTTTTGTGCGCATTTAGCTTCAAAACTATCATTAGCAAAACCATATATTTGTGTAATTATTTTATGTTTTTGATACCATATGCTTTGCGCCAAATTTGACACTAAATCAGCTTTCTCGACAGGCTTCGGCAGATATTTTCCTTGTCCGTCTTCATAAGCAAACAACCACAATTTATCAGAAACAATATCGGCACTTTCCCAAAGCTTGATTACGGCCTTACCGATTTGTTCATGTCGTAAATGAGAAGTGTATTCACCTTTCGGGTGGTGAGTTATTATAAGATCGTATTTTATTAAAGGAAGTAAGGAAAGGATGTTTTGTTGGATCTCGTGAGTGCGTATTGGCTTGAGCTGAGGACTGTCGTCTAGATCACCCATTTTTCCGGCGGCGCCTAAAGCCCCGAGTGCTTTGTAGAACTTAGGAGCCCGATCTTTATCACTTGCACGGCATAATGACAGTATAAACCAATCCCAGCTTGGATTGCTCATGATCAAGCCCCCTGCCCATATAGTTTCGTCATCCGGATGGGCTACAATGACAGCCGCTTTCATTTGTCTATTAGCTTTCACCTACATTAAGTTATTTTACTTAATTTTGTGTCCACTTTTTTAGCTTGCCTCACTTTGGGGACGTAGTTTTCCATGACTGCTGTTTTTTTCAATTCCCCTCCAAAACACTGGTGGTTCGGCTATTCAACATCCTGGACAGTAAATCCTTTACCGGAACAACCGCAATGCCTGACGAGGTATCCGACATGGAGTAAGGGATAATCAAGTCCTCGTTGTGGATCATGGCTCCGCAGGTATACAACACGTTCGGCACATACCCTTCACGCTCTTCTTCTGTGGGAGAAAGAAGCGGTTCAGACAGGCGGCCGATCACCTTTGTCGGATCTTCCAGATCCAGCAGGCAGGCTCCAATGCAATATTTCCTCATGGGACCGACGCCGTGAGTTAACAGGATCCACCCTTCCTCGGTCTCAATGGGAGAGCCGCAATTGCCGATCTGTATGAACTCCCACGGATACCGTGGCTTCTGCAGAAGTTGGGCTTCTTGCCAGAAGTGAATATTGTCTGAAGACATGATAAACATGTTTTCACCATCCTGACGGGAGATCATCATATATTTCCCATTAATTTTTCTGGGGAAAAGGGCCATCCCTTTGTTCTGCACGGCATCCCCGTTGAGCGTTCGAATCTTGAAGTTGTTAAAGTCCCTGGTTTCCAGTAGCATGGGGAGGATATTAAAACCGTTGTAGGCGGTGTAGGTCGCATAGTAGATGGGTTCGTCGTCGCCATTGAAAAAATGTACGAATCGGGCATCCTCAATCCCCCGGCTTTCGTTTTCAGAGACCGGGAAGATGACTTTCTCTGATATCCTTTTCTCTTTTCTGAATCTTAATTCGTAATTGGATCTGGCGAGCCAGAGGATCTTCTCAACCGTGTCATGAAGCAAAGGCAGCCGCGCTCCTCTATGCGCGTCGAACTCCCGCTGAATAGCCGTCTCAAGCTCATAGAAAGAAAACCTGTCGGACAAGTCCTTCAAGATTTCATCGGAGACCTCGTTCTTTGACTCCATATCTTCCAGTTTCAACTGGAACACGTATTTGTCGTAGGTCGGGTTCTTTATCACTTCAGGGGTCTCCACAAAGCGGCCCACTTCGTCGAAGTGGAGTTTATTCTTATCATCAAGAATGCCGCTTCTGAACTCAATCGAGGAGATATGACCTTCGCCGGTGGAGCGAAAACTCAGAATAAATCGGACGCTCCCTTTGTTGAGATTGCTCTGATCCGTATGCTTCACGATGGAGGGGTTAAAAAAGGCCGCAGCTTGTACAGAGTATTCATGCGTAAAACAAGCCCCGATCAGGCACCGCCTGTCCCCGGACATCTTCGTTCCATTCGGGATATAATGTTTGATGACCTTGAAGTTCTTGTCAATTATCCGCCAGATGTCCTTGTGGCGGGTTGAAAAGTCAGTGATGATCTGGTTCAGGTTCTCCTTGACGTCATCCTCTGAAAGACCAAGAACACGTTGGATGATATGGTTGATCTGCTCAACACTGCTCGGCACGTAGAATTTGGCGATGACTCTGGAGGGCTCTGAAAAAAACCTTTTTTTTCTTCTTCGTATCTTTAAAGAATTATTATTCATACTCAAGTTCTTCTCCAATTTAGTGTGCAAGAAGAAATTTGGTGACACCCCTCATCCTAACCTTCTCCCCATGGGGGAGAAGGGATATTTAAACTTCCTTTTATCTTCAGCCTTCCAATCTCCTAATAAGCTGCCCTTGAATGCTTCAGGCACATCTCCACAAGATCCGAGATGGTAGCGGACCCAACACACATGACGGTATCCGCGCCGCCCCAATAAAGCTTTACAGTGCCGTCCTCTTCCGGAACGGCGCCGCAGGTGAAGACAACATTGGGAACATAGCCGGTCGTCTCCCAGGGATCTTCGGGCTGAAGAATCCAGTCATCAGAGATACCGATCACTTTGGACGGATCGTCCAAGTCGTGTAAGGCCACGCCTAACCTGTAAACCGCACCTGCCATAGTCCGGTAGACCCCGTGGTAGATATGGAGCCATCCTTGATCGGTCCTGAACGGGGTGGCTCCAGGACCGATCTTCAGCTCATCCCAGTGATAGGTCACCGGTTTCATCACGACCCTCGACTCTCCCCAATGGATCAGGTCGGGAGAATAGGATATGTGTATGGACCAAGGTGATATCTCCGAATGAGGGCGGTCAAGACGAGCATATCGCCCGTCAAACTTCTGGGGGAAGATGACCACATTTCGCATGTCCGGTTGGGAAATAAGAGCCATACGCTCGACACTCTTAAAATCCGTGGTTCGTGCCAGGGCAATCCTCACTCCATGTCTGGAGTAAGCGCTGTAGGTAAGCAGATACTCGTCATCTATGGCACAGATACGCAGATCCTCGACCCCATACTCTTCGTATTCGGCGAAGACGCCTTGTTTTGCAGGAACAAGGAAAGGCTCCGGACGCACGGTAAAGGAGTAACCCTCTTCGCTTTCCGCCAGACCGATGACACACCGGCCGTTTAAAAGATGGGAACGGAAGAGCATCACGTACCTCCCGTCATGTTTGACCATCCCGGCATTATGAACGGTAGAGACGGGGTAGGGTACGTCATCACAGGTCAGAATGGGGTTCTTTTCATACCTTCGAACCACAGGATTTTTCAAGACCATCTCCTCTACTTCCGACCGAAGTCATCCTCGATCCTTACAATATCATCCTCACCGAAATAGTCTCCCATTTGTACCTCAATAAAGGCCATGTTCTCCTTTGTCGGATTTTCGATACGATGGACACCCCCCCTCGGGATGTCTATGGAATCGCCTTTATTGAGCCGGATCTGTTTCCCATCCAATGTGACCAGGCCCTCACCATATACCGCAGTCCAATGCTCGGCACGACGCTGGTGCTTCTGGAGGCTCAGCCGCTTTCCGGGATAGACCACGATACGTTTGACTTTGTGGTCCGGTTTGTCGGAAAGGATCGTGTAGTATCCCCACGGACGATGGTCCTCACGTTTTGTCAATTCAAGGATCTGCTCGTAAACTTGAATGTAATCATTCACCATACGCTCAGCAGAAAAGTTCTTCTCCACAAACCCGCGGCAGGCCGAGCGGTCTATTGCAGACAACTCTTTCACGGCGTCAACCGCCTCCTCAACATTGGAGACCAGGAAACCATTCACACCATGCCGAATCAGCTCCGGCATACTGCCCCGGTTAAAAGCAATCACCGGCGTCCCACAGCACATGGCCTCAATAATGGAAAGACCGAAGGGCTCCTCAAAACTGATAGGGTGTAACAAAGCGCATGCCTTGCCGAGGAGTTTATCCCTCTGCTCCGGACCCACGCTTCCCACATAGGTGACATGATCACCATCGATATGAGGCTTCACCTCTAATTCAAAATAAGCCTCGTCCTGAATCACACCGGCCATGATGAGTTTCTTGCCTGCGGCCCTGGCAATTTCGATTGCCTCTTTGGCTCCTTTTTCCGGGTGGATCCGGCCGAAGAAGAGAAGCGTGTCCTCAGGTTCAGGTACGAAAGTAAAGCCATCGAGGTCAATACCGTGGTGGATCGTAGCAATGTAGTTCAGATTCGGTGAACGGTCGGCCTCGCTAATGGCAACATAGAAGGTCTTTTCGTTATATTTTTCATAAACAGGCAGGATGCGGGGGGATGAAAAGCCGTGAATCGTTGTGAGAACAGGCGTCGTCACCAGCTTGCTGTATGTCAAAGGGAGAAAATCAAAATGGTTGTGAATCAGGTCAAATTCATCGGCCCGGTCAAAGAGTTCGGAAATGTGGAGGCACTCCCAGACCTTGGGTTCGATCTGCCTGTTCTCTTCGTAGCCTCCTTTGCAGACGGCATGGAGTTGCCCCTTTGTGATGGAGTCCGCCGTGGCAAAAAGGGTCACGTCGACCCCTTTGGCGATCAGCCCCTCCGTCAACAGAGACACGACACTTTCCCATGGTCCGTAATGTCGTGGAGGCGTTCTCCAAGCAATCGGTGAAAGCATCGCTATGCGCATAAGGTATATGTAACCTATATTCCGATTGACAGCAAGGTTTTTCCCCTCATAGGGGAAGAAGAACCGCCACAGCCCATCCAAAACCGACGAGAAAATTGATCCTTCGATAGTATGAATACCGGGAAATCTAACACTCGCTCAGAAATATGTCAAACTGAAACATGATGGCCGGGATCCTGGTTCACATTCGCCATACGGCGCTTACCGATAAGGCTCTAATGCGGCAGAGTTATGGATTCAAAGAGGTCGTGGTCGGTCCGGATCGGAGTTCTTCAGGGATTCCAATGCTTCCACATCGGCCAAATCCTTGGTTCTTCCTGACGTCCTCTTGTTTCGAATGAGGTCGTCAATCGAAAGAATATGCACTTCGATTCCCTCAATGTTCAGAGACAGTGACCTTCGATACGTCTCCTCAAACTGAAGTCCGGATGCCGCGGTGATGATGTCGATTCGCCTCGGGGCAACTCCGATCTGGAAAATGGTCCCATCCTTCTGAAGGTCTTCTTTGGTCAGATTGTGCAGCGGGGCGCCGAAGCGGCGCAATGCCCGTAATACGGCATCAGCGTTCTGAGGTGACGGCATGACCCAAATGTCTATGTCCATGGTGGCCCGGGGATAACCGTGGGCTGCCATGGCATAGGCGCCGACGAGGAGGAACCTAACCTTCTCGTCGGACAAGACTTGTAATATGTCTTTGTAGTCTTCGTTCAGCATCGTGCTTTTTACTCAGGGATGATATCTCTTGGGTCAGAATCCAGACGAGCTTAATGCGGTCTGCCGGCGTGCCGGGGACGAAGTCGTCGTTCCGTCGGTCCGACATTCGGTATATGGCTGTGTGCTTCCTGTTCATGCTCTCAATCTACCCTGCTCTTTAAAATAATTTTTTGTGATTATATCTTTGGGGAATTGCGCATGTCAAGAATAATCCTGGAAGGACGCCTGGTGTTCGCTTCGTGGTCCTGTTCGTAAATAGGGTGACGTGCCGAGAGGGTCTCCAATGGAAGGATGAAGCAAGTGCCACGGAAGCGGTTTAGTTCAACAGGGTTTTCTATTGTCGAAATCCTTTTTTAATGATATAAATGCAATCCTGATGACAAAAATTTCCCTGTTGGTTATCGTTTCCGTCATGATTCAGTTGGCCGCGGCATTCCTGGCCTTCCGCATGATCAAGGTCTCGAGGCACGTCCCAGGCTGGATCCTGATCTCTCTCGCCCTTTTTCTCATGGGAGTCCGGCGGATCGCCTCCCTCATGGGTTATCATCTGCCGGGAGCTGAACACTTCAGGGGGGGAACCCCGGAGACCATCGCCTTGGTCATTTCCATCCTGATGCTCTGCGGCGTCGTCCTGATACGGCGCTATTTCATCCATCAAAACCGGCAGGAAGAACGCCTTCTCGAATCGGAAAAGCGCTACAAAACCCTGTCGGATCAGCTCGAACAACGGGTAGAAGAGAGAACCCGGGAACTCCAGAATACCATTCAGACCCTTCAGGAGTGCCGGCGGATCAAAAGTGATTTTCTGGGCAGGATGTCCCACGAGCTCCGGACGCCGCTCAACTCCGTCATCGGTTTTTCAGACGTTCTTTTGAACGGCATGGATGGAGAACTCACCAGTGAACAGAAAAAAGACGTCGAGATGATCTTCCACAGCGCTCAGCATCTTCTTCAACTAATCGATGATATCCTTGACCAATACAGACATGAATCAGGGAAGGAGACACCGGACGCAGGCAAGGCGGGAAGTCCGGAAATCCCGGACGACGTTCATTGAGGTTTTTTGAGCACGCGGCTATGGCGAAACACAAACCTTGGGCAATGACGGTCATTCTCCTCTCAGCCATCCTGGGCGGAGCGGCGGCGGGGTGGGTGGTTTCACGTTTCATGAACCTCCCTCAAGTCGAGAGCCTTGAGGAATATCATCCGAGTGAGGCTTCACACATTTTTTCCGATGACGGAACGCTCATGGATGAACTCTTCATCGAGAGAAGGGAGGTCGTCCCCTTGGACCGGATCCCGCTTCACCTCAGAGAGGCCGTAATCGCCGTTGAGGACTCCCGTTTCTATTCTCACCACGGAATCGATTTTCAAGGCATCGCGAGGGCCATGGCCAGCAACCTCATGGCCGGCCGTGTGGTTCAGGGGGGAAGCACCATCTCACAGCAGCTCAGCAAGGTTCTGTTTTTTTCGCCTGAAAAGTCCCTCCTCCGGAAAATCAAGGAGGCGATCGTCACCCTGCAAATCGAGAAACGCTATACCAAAGATCAGATCCTGGGTCTGTATCTCAACCAGATCTATCTGGGCATGGGATGTTACGGCGTTGCAGCCGCATCCCGGAGGTATCTGGGGAAGGACGTCTCCGACATCACCCTGCCGGAAGCGGCTCTCTTGGCGGCTCTCCCTAAATCACCGGGTAAATACTCCCCCTCATCCAATCCTGAAGAAGCCGAAAAAAGAAGGAACCACGTCCTCGACCGGATGGCCGAGGAAAGATTCATCAGCCGTGCAGAGGCCGAAAAGTCAAAAAAAGAGCCTGTTCCGATCCGGGTTTACCAGCCGCTCAGCAGGAACGCCCCATACTTTGTCCAGGAGGTCGTGCAGGATCTTGAATCGCGTCTCGGGAAAAAAATCCTCTATCAGGGGGGGCTCTCCATTCATACCACACTCAACCTGCGTCTGCAGACCATCGCCCAGGAGAGCCTGCGGCAGGGTCTTGAAACCGTCATCAAGCGCAACCGCCGCAAACCACACGCCCAACTGCAGGGCGCCTTGATTGCCATGGACCCGGCCAATGGACAGGTCAAGGCATTAGTCGGGGGTTATGACTTCGTATCGAGCCCGTTCGACAGGGCCTTGCATGCCAGACGCCAGCCTGGGTCCGCCTTCAAACCGATGATCTATGCCGCCGCGCTCGAGAAGGGATATCAGCCTTCGGATATCCTCATGGACACACCGCTTTCCTTCACGGACCCTCGGACCGGAAAAACCTGGGCCCCTCAGAACTACCGCCATGAGTTCACGGGACCTGTCACCCTCCGGCATGCCCTGGAGAATTCCCTGAATATCCCCACCATCCGCCTGCTCCGGAATGTGGGGATTCAAAACTGCATGGATCTGGCAAAACGCCTGGGCATAGAGGAGCCTCTGACCCCTGATCTCTCCCTGGCCCTCGGGACCTCCGAGGTCACCCTTCGGGAACTGACCGCCGCCTATGCGGCCTTCGCGGCGCAGGGGGTTTACTCCTCACCCATGCTGATTACACAGGTCTATGACCGGAACGGGCGTATACTCGAAAATCACCAGCCTGAGCAGAGGATCGCATTCGATGAAGATGCGGCTTTTCAGATGACCTATCTGCTGGAAGGGGTCGTACAGTCCGGCACCGGCAGGATCGCACGGTCGCTGAACCGCCCTGTTGCCGCCAAGACGGGAACCACGGACGATTACAGCGACGCCTGGTTCATCGGTTACTCGCCGGAGCTGGCAGCGGGGGTCTGGGTCGGGTATGACAAACGGACGCCTATCGGCCCGGGTGAAACCGGCAGCATGGCGGCCGGACCCATCTGGGTCTTCTTCATGCAGGAGGCATTGAAAAACAAGGCCCCTTCCTACTTCCCGGTCCCTTCGAATATCGTCTTCAAAAAGATCAATGCCCTAAACGGAGAACCGGCCGATTCCGACACGGCGAATGTGGTTGAAGAGGCCTTCAGGTTGAAACGGCGGGAATAGCCGGCCAAAGAAATCAAATCCCATGGAGTGGGTAAAGGGGGGTGGAAGGTTCAAGGGTTCAAGGGTTCAAGTTGTTTTTTTACTTTTTGATTCCCAGTTTGCGCGTGGTTCAACACGGTCACGAAAGAGGGCAAATCATCGGCCGCCGGCTGATCAGGACGACCCGACCAGATTCAATGATTCCTGACGGGTCAGGATATCCACAAAGACTTTCACGATCCGGGGATCGAACTGGGCACCTGCGCAGGATTGGATCTCTTGGATGACCCAATCCAGGGAGAGGGCCTTCCGGTAAGGCCGGTTGGAGATCATGGCATCATAGCTGTCGATGATCTGTATGATCCTGGCACAAAGCGGGATCTCTTCTCCTTTGAGTCCGTCCGGGTATCCCTGCCCGTCGAAGGATTCATGGTGATGCAGGATGATCTTGAGCACCTCCTGTGGAAGGCAGAGCGGTTTCAGAATCTCCACGCCGCGTCGGGGATGCTCCTTGATTTCGGTCCATTCTTCCGGATTCAGCTTTCCTCTCTTGTTCAGAATCTCATTGCTGATTCCTACCTTGCCGATGTCGTGGAGAAAGGCTGAAATCGTCAGAACCTCCTGTTCCTTTTCGGAGAGGCCCATGGCCTCGGCAACCACCATGGAATAGTGGTTCACACGCTCCGAATGGTGATGCATATTGGAATTCTTCGCCTCCAGGGTTCTGGAGAGGACCTTGATAAAATCCAGCAGACTGAGGTTTTTGCAATTGGACCAGGCCTCTCCCAGTGGAACCGTCCCCCCCTGCGGGTCCGGTTCTCCTTGGTTCATAATCACACTCCAGTCGGTTATGCCCTTGCTTTTCAGGTCCGAGATCACGGTTCCTACACGATCCTGAAGCCGTTTCTTGCAGATCGCTTTATTGACGACCGATATGAATTCCTTGATGTTGAACGGCTTGGTGATATAATCGAAGGCGCCGTACCGGATCGCCTGCTGTGCCGTTTCCAGGGAGCCGTACCCGGTGATGATCACCACCTCGATCTCCTGTTTCTTCTCTTTAATTCTTTTCAGAACTTCAACCCCGTGCATATCCGGCATATTCAGATCCAGTGTTACGAGATCGAAGGACTCATCCGTTATCTTCTGCAAAGCCTCCGCTCCGCTTTTCGCTGTTTGGATCTCGTGGTAAGGCTTCATGATCATACGGATGGATTCTCGGGGACCGACCTCATCATCCACAACCAGGATATTTCCTCTATACTCCATGCGCCGCTCCTTCCTGCTTCCGCTCAAATTGCCGGATGAAAATAGTAAACGCCTCTTTCCGGATATCCGACGATTCCGGATGCCGGATAGTATTATCTTTGTCCAACGATGCTTCTTTTTTGATCTGAAGATGCCCCGTTTCAATGCAAAACTGATGCCATGGCTCCGCCTGCCCGTCCGCCCTTCGCCTGGTATGACCAAGAAAAGGACCATCCAGGCAGTGACACAATTTGTCCGGCCATCTATCCCTTTTTATCATCTGATAAAAAAATGTATGAGACCGATTTTTGGCAGGATGGGACGGAATTCGACTGGAAAGAGTCCCTATGATTGGATATCGAATCCGGAATGGAATCAACAAAAAAAAGGACCATTTAGACCGGATACCGGTCGAAATGGTCCTTGAACAGCTTGCTGCACAAATCCTTTGGTAACGTTCAAAAGTTGTGGCAAATAAGGAATTGAATAAATCACGACCACTTTCTATGATTAGGATCTGGAAAACCATAATCAAAAGAAAGGGTCGTGATGGAACAAGAGATACATATCACATTAAGGTTCAATCTTGCAACTGGCAAAGTCAATTTGAATGAGATCGTCTACAGGCTGAAAGAGATCGGAGATGCTCTTATGTTGGATGTATTGAAAGAGATTCTCATGAGTTATGACGATCTCATTGCGGAGAGGCTGAGCAAGACAACGGTTTATGGTAGCAAAGACAGGAAGGGACTGGGGCGGCATATCAGGAAGAGTGAATCCGGAAGTCGATTTTGTCGTGGGCGCAAGGTACGGAAGCGTGGTTATCGTCAGGAGCCTCGGAATATTTCTACAGTATTCGGTGGTCTCAAACTGCCTGTGAGAGTCGTCGAATGCTGCAGATGCGCTGCTCGTTACTCTCCACTTCTGTCTGCTTTGGACATAGAGCCCTATGCTCGCAAAGAGACGAATTTTGAGTATGAGGTGATTGAATCTGTAATAGACACAAACTACCGCAGGCTGATTGACGGAAGGTCTATTGATATCTCCCTTGGAGGCATTCATAATATTGTCGTTGGCAGTGATATCGGTGAGACATTTCAGGAGACGGTTTCTACCGAAGGTTTGTCTGCCATAATGGCAGATGGTACCGGAGTAAAGCAAAAAGGCGGCAATAAAGGGGAGTTGAGGGCGGTTATAGGGATTACTAAGGGGGGTCGTGTCAAGCCTCTGGGATGCTTTGTCAACACTCCTTGGTCGGATGTGGAGCAGCGTATCAAACGTCGGATAAAGGAAACAAATCAATACAACATTCCCTTTGTTTATGATGGCGAGCCCGGTTTGGATGATTTTTTGGCCGATGCAGCAGAGTCTCAAAGATGTACCTGGCATGGCCCCAGAGGCCTTTATCATTCCCTCTGGGAGGATGGGTTGAAGAAGAAAGGGTCTCAACCTTATATGGACAAGATAAAACAGCTCATAGGGGTAGAGCTTCCCGAAGGAGATTTTGAGATACTCAAAGAAGAAGACAAAGCGCAGGTAAGAAATAAGTACGAAGCAAGCAAGGTAGAGATACAGGACTTGATAAAAACGTTTTATGCAAAAGGTTACGATCATGGGGCAACCTATCTGGAGAAGCTTTCAAATCGTCTTTTCAGCAACATAGAGCTATGGTTGGAGACAGGGGTAATTGCTCCGAAGACGACCTCTTTGCTGGAAAGAGTATTCAGGGAGATCGGCCGCCGTCTAAAAAGGATCGCCTGGGGATGGTCGGATAAGGCAGTTACAAACATTTCCAAAATGATAATGATCAGACAGTATTCAAGAGATGAATGGAAAAAATACTGGAAGAAGAAACTCGGGATCAGAGGCTATTTTAATATTCAAATCGCTTCGGTCCAAATTACATGATGCCACAACTTTTGAACGTTACCAATCCTTTTCAAGGGAGTAAACATAGTGTAGTTAGGGACCATCAAACTAAGAAGGAGACTCCAAATCTTGAAGCTCCGGCGAAGCGGGAAGGAAATCGCCGCTCAGATGGCAGCGTAAGGAAGGGGAAAACCTGCCCATTCTCCATCCCTTTGCTGGTTCAAACCCGGAAGTAGCTTGCCGCTGCCCCAGATGGGCTACGTTTAAACGGTAACACTAATATTCGTTCAACAGGCTCATATACATAGAGTAATAAATAAATTCGCACTTGTTTGTTTCACGAAGGGGCAGCAAAAAACGCCCATCACTCTTGCTACCTGCAGCGAGAGAAGTGTTAATGAGGGGCAACAACATTGCCTCCATCAAGGTCAACGGCATGGTTCACTGCCTCACGCAGCATCGACATGACGCCCACCACCTTGCCGTCCTTGTCCTTAACTTCGATCCAGAATCTGTCTGTACCCGTGCCAGGCTCATTATGATCCTCTATATAGACGACGAACTCATAGTTACCAATGGGAGTCGGCCATCCGGGCTCCTGATAAGTTGCCTTGCCGCTGAAAGAGGCCCATCCAAAAACCCCTCCACTCTCTTGCCCCACCCCGAGGGCCAGACCATAGAGAGCATTGCTCTTAACCCTGTAGATGGTTCCATCCGGCATATGCGAGATCAGCAGCAGACTTCCCTTTACATTTGTGCCATTCTTACCATATTTCATTGTAAACCCGAAGTTGGTGCGGTCGCCCGGATAACCGCTCACGGGATCCTCAGTCCCGGGCCAGTAGAACCATCCGCCGCCTGTGGTAAACCCAAGGCTCGGGTCGTAAACCACGAGAGCGTCTTCCCCATCCCCATGATAATACGCTCCATTGACCGTCACCTGAACCGTATACGTATTGACTGCCACATTCGAGAAGCTGCACGTCAACGTGAGCACAGCGTCGTAGTCCGTCCCGGAGGCGGTCGCCGTACATGAGGTCGGGGACGCCGTGGAACCGGGGCCCACTGGGACAAGGCTCACCGCCACGACGGAGCGGCTGATATCACCGGGATGCGCCAACCCATCGCCCGCCAAGTCGGGCAAGGCCTCGGAGACATGGAGCACAAGATCAAATGCCCCACTATTTCCGCTCGGAACGGCCACCTTCACTGCCACCAAGTTACTGTCGTCGAAAGCCACCTTTGCATTCTCTTGTCCGACAACGAGGGTTGTATGAGCCAGACTCTCAAGCGCCCCGTCACTTACCGTGAAGGTCATGTCATAGGCGCCGACACCCGCCAACACCCTGCCGTCCAAAGCCCAGCGGCATTGCACGACACCCCCTGTTTCCGTGCACCCTTCCTCACTCAAGCTCAAACCTTCCGGCAGACTCGATACTCCTATGGTCAGGTATGAAGAGTCTATGTCACGGCCCGATATCGTGACCGTCGTGATTCCATCACTGTATTGGACACTCTGCGACGACGGATCGGCAGAAACCTCAGGCGCATCGTTTACGGGATTCACCGCAATCGTGACCGTGGCTATGCCGGAGTCCAACGCACCATCGTTCGCCTTATAAGTAAAACTGTCCGTGCCGTTCCAGTCCGCACTCGGTGTATAAGTCAATGAGCCGTCCGTGTTCAGCGTCAGAGCGCCGTGGCTGACACCAATCACCGACAATGCGGTGATACTGCCGCCGTCCACATCCGAGTCATTGCCCAACACGCCAGGCGTGGCAATGTTCAGGGTGGTATCCTCATCCGTGCTGTATGTGTCCCCCACTGCCACAGGGGCATCGTTTACGGGCTTGACCGTAATGGTCACTGTTGCCGCGTTGGAGTCGAGGACTCCATCGTTCGCCTTGTAAGTAAAGCTGTCGGTGCCGTTCCAGTTCCCGTTGGGTGTATAGGTGAAAGACCCATCGCCATTCAGCGTCACTGTACCGTTCGACGGACCGGTCACAAACGAACTCGTCAGGCTGTCTCCGTCTACGTCGGAGTCATTCCCCAACACGCCAGGTGCGGCTATGATCAGTGGGGAGTCCTCGTCCACCATGAAGTCGGCGTCGGGGGATGCCGCAGGGGGATCATTCACCGGATTCACTGTAATCGTGACCGTGGCTACGTTGGAGTACAACTCACCATCATGAGCCTTGTACGTGAAAGTATCCACACCGTGCCAGTTCTCATTCGGGACATAATTAAACGATCCCTGGGCATTCAATGTGAGTGTTCCGCTGCTTGGACCGGTCACCAATACGGCCGTGAGAGCATCATTGTCCGCATCCGAGTCGTTGCCCAGCACCCCTGTATCCCCTATGTTCAATGGCGTGTCTTCGTCCACGCTATAGGCGTCGTCTGCGGCCACGGGAGAATCATTGCCGGGAAGAACGGTGATCGTGACCGTCTCGGAATCGGACAGAGGGGGCGTCCCGTTGTCTGTCACTGAAAAGGTCACATTGTAGCTCCCCGCCTGACCACGGGTCGGCGTCCAGTCAAAAGCACCGGTAACTCCATTAAATACTGCCCCCGAGAGCAGGGGTGATGCCGAAAAAGTGATAAGATCCAGATCCTCGTCAGTGGCTGTCACTTGGAAGCTTAGCTTGGCCCTTTCCTTGGTCGTCTTCGGACCGATCGGCGCCAGCACCGGAGCACGGTTGACGTTCGTGACCCTAATGTGGACTATTTCGTTTGCGCCGGTTAATTCTCCATCCGTGACCGTAAAGACGACATCATAGTCGCCGGACTGCTCAAAACCCGGAGTCCACGTAAACCGCGCTTGAGCCGGATCAAATGTCGCCCCCGTGGGGAGGTCTTGGGCCCCATAGCTCAGGGGCTCTTTTTCCTCGTCTGTAGCGGAAACCGTAAAGGCAAGCAATTCGTTCTCGGCTACAACCCGATCACTGATAGGATTGAAGACCGGTGCTGTGTTCGAAGAGCCCAGGCTGACGACAAAATCCACCCGAGTGTTACATGGAATCCGTGTTCCGGAAGATAGACCCTGGGAAACCACAAAACCGGAAGGAATGGTATCGTGGTAGTCGGACGAAATCACTCCGGTCAGCAATCCCTCACCGCCCAGCGCATTGATCGCACTCTGCCGGTCCATGCCGGAGAGGTCCGGGACCATTCCGGCACAGCCCACCTGCAGCGTCCCCCCGGACACAAAGTCAACGGTATATTCCGTCTCTCCATTGAACAACCGCACGTCTCGAAGTCTCAGATTGTAATTTTGACTCCCAGGATTATCACCTCCGACGACGACATGGAAACGAGCGATTGAAACCGCCCCGGAAGGCAGAGTTGCGCCATAGGTATGGGCGAATACATAGGTCGCCCGTCCGGCATTCAAAGATTCGTTGACCATCTCCAGAATCCCGTTCGACCCTCGGGCAAGGACAAAGTCTGCTCCCAAGCCGGAATGAGTGGCGTCACTGCCGTTTTTCTGAAGGGGGGTCACAACAGTGATTTGGTTTGCCGGAGCCGAAACTGTGTCCGGCGCGGTTCCTATCCCAGTATCTGATGTCTCGATCGTAAATTGGAAGGCCCCCAGTCCCTCAGCGGGAATGCCGTCGGCGACAACATCAAAGCTCACAATCTCTCCCACGTGTGCCTGGATAGCTGCCGGCTCGATTCGCACCGTTGCTGCCGAGGCTCCGAATGGGGCCGCTGCGAACATAAGAAAAAACAATTGAATGACGGCCAACCCTCTTTTCGAGATCATGGCTTGCTCTCCTCCGTGAGGCGGGGATAAGGGAGACAACCAACCGCGCCTACATGACATTTATTTTGTAGTCAACAATATTGACGGTTCCGTAAAGAGTCTTACTATCCCCTCCCCGGGTGGGAGGGGATAAAGGGGAGGGGGCCACCCTCATCCCAACCCTCACCCATCAAGGGAGAAGGAGTTTTTGGACTTCTTACGAATCCACTAATATTGATACGTATTGCCGTATTCGGCGGCAAAGAAAGAGAAATCAGAAACATCCACCTTGGTGTCCCCATCAAAATCGTAGTCCACATTGTAGAAACACTCACCCACGTGACTTCCAAACTGCGTGGCAAACAGCGAAAAATCCTGGATGTTCACACTGGCATCCACGTTAATATCGGCCTTGGCGCGCAGGATCCCGCTGGCGTTCGCCCCGGTCATGGGATCACCGACCCCTCCTTTCCCTGCATTAACTGGAGCAAGACGAAAATGGGTCAGCACGCAATCACTTCCACTCCTTAGTTCTTTGAGTCTAATCCTCTCTTTTCCAGGCAGCCATTTGGTGCGTAGATCCGCACCATAGGCATTGTTCAGATTGACCAGAACCTGTGGCGCCGCAACGCCATCCCCCACATAGCCCGTAATCGGATAGGAACATCCGGTCACTTGAAGAATGAGAAGGCTCCCCTCTCCAGCCGGCGTACCGTCCGCCTCCATCAGGCCAAAGAGAATCAGTTCATTTGAAACCGGAACTGTTCCTTGATTATTCACCGTGGTCCGCTGAATGACTTGAGCTGTGTTGACGGGACCCATGACATTCGACTCGAAAAAATCGTCCGGCTTTGCCTTGTCGTACGTCACCGTCCTGAAGTAGTAAGTTGTGGACGGCAGCAGTCTTCCCACGCGCGCTTTAAGCACGCCTCGATTCTCTGCGCTCTCTTTGACGTGCTCGAATCCGTTGCCCAAGGGAATCGGCTCCACTTTCACTTCACCGGCAATTTGATTCTGCCCTTGAGCGTCGGAGTAGATTTTGACATCCGCCGTGGCCGGAACGTGACTCAACCAAACGACCGAAAACGAATAAGGCGTCACATCCGTGACCTCCGTCCGGCTGATCTGTGGCACGGCGGCCGTTGCACTATCAACCAACCACACACAGGCAAGCAGTACGGCAAATCCCACGGTATTCGACCAATAGACAAGACGTTTTATCATACGAACTCCTCGGCTTCAAGCCTGATTCGCCGCGGGTTTAGAGTTGTTATTTTTTATCAGCCCTCTAACTCCATCAAACCCGCCATACAAGAATCGAACGTTTGAATATCCTTCACTGCGCAAGAGCCGGGTCAACGTCTCCGCTTTGGGATCAGGTCCTCCGATCAAGACCACCTCGGTCCTGGCATAGACTCTTGCCATATCCCTCTCCTTCGGTGACAGAGTTCCTGTTTCCTTCTCAAACAACACCCCATCCTCGGCCTTGATTTGAGACAAGAAGGTCCGGAGCGCCGCCGGCACCTCATTTGCCTTGGCCATCTGGAAATGGTTTGAGGCGGGAACATGCGCCCTATTGAATTCCGCCGTAGACCGGATATCCACCATGCGTACCCTTGCACCATGGGAGAGCGCCCACACCAAATTCTCAGGCATGATTGCATGGACCTGATCTTTCCTGTCGCCCACAACCGGAAACCCGCTTCCTTCCCACGCATCAATGCCTCCGTCAAGCACGAAGAGATTCTTAACGCCTTTCTTGGCCAGCTTTTCAGCCGCCTGAATCGAATCCCTCATACCGAGCGAGGCACAGACAAGAACCAGGTTCCAATCATCGGGAAACTTTCTTGTGGGCAAGATGAATCCCTGGATATTCAACGAACCTTCAATGTGCCGCTTGGCATAAGCCTCTGCACCCCGAATGTCAATAAGCACGGCCCGGCCTTGGGTCTGCTTCATTAAGGCATACGCCTTCCAGGGAGGCATGAGTCCTGCCCTGCCTGGTTTCCTGTCTTCGGTCCCGGCCAAACTCGCATGAACAAACACCAAGACAGAAGCAGCGATCAGAAGATTTCTAATAGAGATCATACCGATTATACCTTCATCGAGGGAGAACGCCCCCTTCTACGGCGTCCAGCCGTAAACTTTTCCCAGCATTTGCACCATGATCCCCTCGCCGGGCGTGATGACAAAATTGTCCCCCATAATCACCCCATCCCGGACTGAGGCGCCTCTCCAGAGACCCGTGTCCTTATCCAACTGCTGAATGCTGATGACTCGCGATTTTCCCACAGAATTGATAAAGTCATACGCACTGTAACCGCTCGGCAGACATAGCGTCCCCACATTATTGAATCCCTGCTCCAGCGTCAAGGGTGAGCAATTACTCATGGTTCTTTGCCCAAGAACAAAAATCCCTCCTGTTCCGGCAGTCATCAGCAGTGCCTTGCCCGACTCAAGAGTGAAGTTGTCTCCGGAGGCCGCGTGCGTGCCCATATCATAGTCGGCCACTCGGTAGACGCCCGTGGGCGGATCGTACTGCTTCAGAGAGGTCAGGCCGAATTTGCCTTCCCACGCCGAGAGCAGACTGAAGGCATCCGGAGAGACCGCCGTAACGTTGTCCGTCACCATCATATTGTTGAAGCCGACCACGACTTCGTATTGAACCTCGTCCGTCGGGAGCTGAACCAGAGCCGAATAGATCTGCCAGACACCGTCGCGATTATCCTGCCAGACCACACGCTGATCGTAGGCGGCGGGCTCCTCCTGGCGGGCATTGTTCAGGCTGACGAAATATCCGATGCCGGAAGTGACCGAGAGCAGCGCCACATTCGGATCCATTAGCCCTGCCGAGTAGTCCGTGTAGAAGACCACCGAAGTCGACGTCCCGTTAAAAGCCGCCTGATCCTGGTCCGAAGGCTCATAATTCAACCGCAGATCCTGCCCTCCGGCCAGATCCTTGTAATGAATGTCCCGCGAGCCGTCGCGCTGATCCGTCCAGAGAATGGAGCCGTTCAGTATGGCCGGGGCCATCTGCTGATAATTATTATTCGTGATCCGGGTCTGAGTGGACGTGGAAAGATCATGAACATAGATCTCCCCAAGCCCGTGCCTGTAATCTTCCCAGACCACGGTCTCTCCCGAAACCTTCGGCTTCACCTGATCTCGTATGTCCGATGTAAGCTGGCGGGTTTCGCCGTCACTCAGCCGGTACGCATAGATATTCCAGTACCCGCTCTGATTCCCCTGCCAGACGATCCAGGTATCAGAGATGGACGGATTGATCTGATCCCCCGGGCCCGCGTAGACCACGGTTTCCGCGCCCGCGAGGCTCTTGCGATAGATATCGTAATCCCCGTTCCGATTGTCTTGCCAGACGACCTCGCTGCCATAAATCGCCGGTTTTTCCTGGTTTCCGGCGCCTGAAACCAAGGGTTGAGTCGCTGCCGTTGAAAGATCGTGGTGATAAACGTCCCAATCCCCGTTCCGGTTGTCCTGCCAGACCACGTGGTTGCCGTAGATCTCCGGGAACTCCTGCTCACCGCTCAGGTTCGGATCGAGGGCCGCCACCCTGTTGAAGTCGCTCACCGTCACCGCTCCTGTAACCTCGGCCGTATGACCCAGATGGTCATCCGCCCTCATCCTCACGCTGTAGATCCCGGGAGATACGATCACTCCTTTTGCGTCCTTACCGTCCCATTCCATCATGGCACTTGCCCCGGAGGCAGCCTTGCCTGTAAGTGTCCGGATGACCGGAAGGGTATTGAACGCCCCCTGTCCCCGCGCAATCTCAAGGGTAATGTCCAGATCCGGCACATCATCGGTAACTGTTGCGCTGATCACGCTGCTCCGCATAGCCCCCACATTGCCTGGCGCTCCGGGAGAGAACTCAGGTGGGGATGCCGTCAGACTGCCGAACACCGGCACAGAATCATCCACGAACACGGACAGCGTCCGAGCCGATTCCAGATTCCCGGCACGGTCCTTACTCCTGTAGTCCACCTGATGATCACCGAGCTGCTCAATATCCAAGGGATAAGCAGGCTGCCATCCGCCGGCATCTACCTTATATTCCATAAACGCCACACCGCTGAGGTCGTCATCAGCCGTAAACACGATTTGCGTGGCAGGTGTTACGTATGTCTTGGCCTGCGTCGAATAAGAGGGTGTGCCGAACACTACCTTGGTCACGGGCGCCGTAGTATCGTTCCCGATATCTTGATACTGGAAGGTATAGGTCTTGTTGGTGGAAGCTTCACGATAGTCCAGAATATTCAAATAATAATTATACCCGGTCGCACCCTTCTTCTTGACCTGACTGATCCAGACGTTATGTGAATCGATATAGACGCCATCACCACGAATCGCCCCACTCAACGGGACCAGCCCCTGACCCGGATCGTCAACTTTGGCATAGACCCAACCGGAAGGAGGGAGATTTAACGTCAATGAGACCGTCGGATTCCCACCGGAGGGATAACCCGCAACCGTCACATCCGAGTCCGGAATATGATTCACCACATAATCCCTGCCCTGAGAGTCAAAGATCATTTCCGGAATATCATCCGCATCCGCGGTATCATCAGACAGGAAATCAAGGCGATTGTCCGATCCCGTCAGGCCCACTTTCACCTCATGGACCAGGTAATGGCCGTTCACGGATTGGATCAATGACGTCAGGGCCCCGCCCAGCTCACTGGCGTGTTCGAACTCCACTTTCAGGTCCTTGAATTTTCCGGAGAGCGTAGCGATCATCTCCCATCGCGCCGTGGCCGTCTCCTGCGCCAAGACGTCCCCGAACCCGACCAACAGAGTTGTTCCCGTGGGCTGGTCGTTCACCTGCGCAGAGAGGATCTCAAAATCAACCAGGAGGCCGTCCTTGTTGTCTATGATCTTCGGCTGGGCAGACTGGATCTTGAAGTTCCATGCATCGCCATAACCGCTGTTCTTCACGCGAAGGCCCAAAGAGAACGGCTCGGCCGGTTCCACCTGGCTGGTATACGGATCATCTCCGACCACGTCGGACGGCATGAAATAATCAAGAGTCAGTTCAGGCTGAGGCATAACCGTGATCTGGTCCGGACGAATAGGAATCAGCTTGGTCTGCGTCCCTTCCTTGTAAGTCAGTGTCGCGCCCACATCATAGACCTTCCCGAAGGGGTCCTCACCGCCGGCCCCCGGCGATGGAATAATCAGCCAGTGAACCTCGGCCGTCGTATTGATCGCGACCACGCCGGTCCCTTGCACGTCGGAGATATTTTTCAAGTCCGAGACACGGACATAAAACAGGTCGCCGGCAGGGTTGCCTTCCGCATCCGTGATGCTCACGTCCACCCGAACATCCGTCAGCGAGACACCCTGGTCATTATTGGTTATGGCCATCCGGGCATCAAAGGCAATGCGCTCGAAAGTGGCCTCCTGAACAATTTCTATCTTCACCTCTGTGCACACCGCCTCGGCCTGCTCAGCAGACCACCACAAGGTCATCCCGAAAAGCAACAACAACCGCCCGAGCGGGGTCAAACCTTCAAAGTTCATTAACCGCCCGAGCGGGGTCAAACCTTCAAAGTTCATTGAGCATCCTCTCCTTCAGATGGGCCACCTCTTGCCTCAGCCCGGGTTCTCGTTCCAAACGCCCCTCCACAGCCTTGATTACACCACTCACTGCTGGACCCTTGATTCCGAACAGTGCTCCAACCTCCTTGTTCTTCCTGCCACTCATGACCTTTGCCAGATATATCGCGATATCTCTTGGTTTATTACCCCTGCTTGTTCGCACAAGCTCTTCCTCACTCCTGCCATAGTGGCCACAGCACGCCTTGATGACCTGGCTCATCGGTACCGTCTCGCGAAATCGCTTGAGTTGAGGCAGCTCTTCGCTGTGCTCTCTGCCCTTCAGAAGACACCTGACCTTCTCCTTGAACCTGGGCGACCCCAATACACATCCGCCATCTACCTCCCGGAATGGATTGTGGTCCGCCCCAATACCGGCCTCCGCAAATGCCCGGTAGGCGGCAACTGCTTCTCTCTTCCTGTTCGAAAAGTAGCCAAGCGTGTCCGATGTGACAACAAACCCATTCGGCCCCGATTCACCCATGTAATCCCGGTAGCTCGTCCACCGATAATCCTCCGGTCGATCCACCATACCGGCCCTTACTGGATTCAGATGGATGTATCTGCTCAACGTGATCAGATATGCGTCTTTATCCACAATGATCCCCTTGAACCTGCCCTGGAACAAATGTCCGTTTCTCCCATACTTCTTGTTCACGTACACAGTATGGCTCGTATTAATGTTCTGCATGATCTGGGAGAGGTTCGCTTTGGGAGTCTCGATCAAGAGATGATAATGATTGTCCATCAATGCATACGCATGCAGAAGATAGCCATACCGCTCTCTTGTTCGCATCAGAATTTCCAAGAACTTCTCCCGGTCCCGATCCTGAAAGAATATCCTCTCCCTCATGTTCCCCCGTGAAGTCACATGATAAAATGACCCCTCATATTCGATCCTCAATTGCCGAGCCATCCATGGCTCCTTCTTCGGGTTATGCCTCCTGCTTCCCTCTATTCTGACCCGCTCGTTCTCTGATTTTCTCCCTTCCGTTCCTTAATCGTTAATCGTTCTTTGAAGGTTTGACCCTCCGAGCCTTCCTCGGAAGAAAATTCCCGTCCGAGCCGCGCTTGTTCTTCACATTAAGATACAAGACCTGATCCTCTCTCTATGCTTGGCCGCTAAAACTGGCGCTGTCCCTCTATTACCATGCACCGCCCCCGCTCCTAAAATGTTCTTTGAAGGTTTGACCCTCCGGACTCTTTGACCCTCCGGACTCTTTCTTTGAAGGTTTGACCCTCCGGACTCTTTGTGAGATCCACGATCTCTTCCAGATCGCCCAGAGGCGAATAGTGATATTCGAAAACCCGGCCGTAAAGGTCCTCCACACGGGTCACGTGGCCGTTCTCATCTGTGGTAAAGCTCAGGACCTCGCGTCCGTCTTCGTCCGAGATGGAGGCGATAAAACCATTGAGATCATAGTTGATCGTGCGGGCATGGCCCCTGCGGTCCCGAACGGCCACGAGTTTCCCCTGATTGTTGAAAATACGGGCGCTCCCGCCGCGCCTTTCAATTTCATACCCCGTCTTCGTGGCCCGGGCGATATAGCCAAGATCGTTTCTCGGAAGAAAATTCCCGTCCGAGCCGCGCTTGAAAACGATGGTTGTGCTTTCTAAGTGATAAATGATTGCGCCCGATAAATTGCCGCTATCATCAAAGAATTTTCTCTCGTACTCATATTCAGAAAACGAGCCGAGCGGTTGCACCCATTCGAACCAGTCTGAAAACCAGTTGTACCCAAAGGGGCCATCCGTAGATATTTGAGTTGTCCAGGATAGGCTTGGAACCTGGGTGGTTTGCCCCGCATACGCCGTATTAGATAAGGCGTGTACTTGACCGCCATTAGGGCTGCCTACGCCCGTTAAGATTTGCACCCGACGATTGGAACCGTAGCTTAATCCCAGCCCAATACTCTCCCCGCTTGATGTTTGGACCTGGAGATCCTCATCCACGTCAAAGGTGTAGGTGCCGGGGATCATAGAAACCATGGATCCCGTTGACTGGCTGCTGGATTTTATGCAACACGTGTTATCGCCACAGGGATCGGGCGGCGGATCCGGCGGGCAGTCGCTTGAACTGGGGATGGTGCTGTAACTTGGCGGCCGGGTACTGCCTCCGCAGCAGCCTTGGACACCTCCGCCGGTATAGCCGACGCCGCCGGTATAGCCGCCTCCGCTAACACCACAGCCGCCGGTCCCCACGCAGTACGAGCTGGATCCGGATCCGGTCCTTTCCGCCCCTGATCCTGGGCAAATCGGATAGCGGTAGGTAATACTCCCGCAGATCGTGCATCCACCCCCTCCTCCGTAGCCGGTAATCTCGGAAAGGAGCGGATCATCGCCTACGGAAAGGGCGGCAAGGGTCTGAAGCTCTGTGGAGGGCGTGTCCGAAAGCCACGTGATCCTGAACGGAAGCGGAACCGATTCCATGGCATCCAGGCGATCCGGAAGGGTGCCCAGGATTTCGAAGGCCATATTCTGGTTGGACGCGGGCCGCTGCAGGGTGACATCCTTGGCGGCGATAAGACCGTGGTTGGTAACTTTATATTCGCCGTAATAGACTTGACCCTTTTCCAGCCGGGGCAGATTGACAAAGGCCGGTTCCACCACGACCACGGGCGCAGGGACATCGGTCACAAAGGTCGTGGTGATCCGGATCTCGTAGCGGTCCTCGATCACGATGGGGACGACCGACCATTCGATGGTCACGAATACATTCTCCAGCACGACTTCGACGGGGGTGGTATAGCCGGGCTGGACCTGGAAGGTCCCCATCCAGGATTTGTGTCCCGGCGCGCTGACCGTGTAGTTGTAGGAGCCGGTGGGGAGATCGGTGAAGGTTGCGGAGCCGTTTGCATCGGTTTTCGCATCCTGACGGATGGACAGGACCTGGGCATGCTGAATCGAGACGTCGGCAGCCTCGACATTTTCATAGAGGCTGTCCGTGACCGAGAAGGTGACGTTGCCTGTGTTGGCCGAGGTCACATGCACCTGCACGTAGTAGATGTAGGGAGGATGATTATCCGCCTCCACGGTAAAGGAATCGGTGTAGATGCCGTCCTGGGTGCCGGCGGGAGGGGTCATCACCACGCCCAAGGTGAATCCGGCCCCGGCAGGCACCGTCCCCACCGCACGGCTTCGGTCCAGACCGATCCAGGAGGTGGAAGGGCCGGAAATACGGGCATTGATCAAATCCTTAAAGCCCTCGTTGGTAAAGGTCACGCCACGGATGGCCTGCTCGCCGGGATGGACAAAGCCCTCAACAAACGAGGGCGAGGCTGACAGATACGGCTGCGCCTCGTAGAGGATGAGCTCGATCTTCATCGAGGCCTGGGCGCCTTCGGCGGTACGGGCAGTAACCGTGGCCAGGCCGGTATTGACCGCGGGATTGCCCACGGAGATCGTGACATTCACGGTCCGGGTCTCGCCGGCCTGAAGGTCGCCCGCGCCATTCACGGCGCCGGTGATCTCGGCATTGGAACCCGCCACGGAATAGGTGAGATTCGTAAGCTTTGTCTCCCCGGGGTTTGTGAGCTTGATCGGCACCACGATGGAGTCGTTCTTGCTCACGCGCCAGGTGGTAAGACTCGGCGTCACGATAAAACTTGAGATCGTGAAGGTGTCCTGGACGTAGCGGTCGTAGATGTCCGGGTGGGCGCCCCAGATCGTATAGACCCCGGCCTCGTTGGGACCGGGGATGAAGTTCACGACAAATTGGCCGCTTTGGTCCGTGGTGGCGGTGAGATAACGGTCGAATCCCTTGACCGAGACCCCGACCTTGACCGGTACATAGGCCATGGGATTTCCTGTGGTGTTGCTGATGGCGGATCCCGTGATCCGGACCGGGCCCGCGGAAAAGAGATTCTTCTCGCCCTCCACCTGAGCCGTGACGCTGTAGCTTGTATCGGATAGGAAGACCTCTTTTTCCAAAGCGAGCCCAGAGGCCGCGACTTCATCGGCCCCCGCGTAGTCGTAATAGATCTTGCCGACCACGGCGTTAACATAAACCAGGTGAGGAGAGGCGGTGGGTATCACAAACCGGATGGAATCGAAGGTCAAAGAGGCGCCCGGCTCGATCCGTGCCCGCGTGACGCCGTTGGTCTTTGTCACGAATTCGGCGCCGCCGATATATTGCATCAGGGACCCTGAGGCGAGGACGTTTCCGTTCACGTCGGCAAGGTCCACCTTTACATCCGGCGAGGGTTTTTTGCCGCCGTCGGTTGCCGTCACGATGTCGATGGGCAGGTCGGTGTTGTTGAAAATCTTGAGCTGGATCTCGGCCTGGCCCCCGCGAATCAGCGGATGATTCAGGATCTCCAGTGTCACTCCGGAATCGACCATGTACACCTTGGACACGGATTCAATCCGGACCTCGCTTCCGGGTTCCGGGCGCCCGACAAGGGTGACATTGACCGTTTCCTGAGAGGCGGCGCTCACCGGTGCGGCAACAACCTTCTCCACGGTCAATTGCGAACCGGCCGGGACCGGGCTTACGAGCGGCACATGGTTGAGGGCGCCCGTTCCGATTCCGACTTGCAGCTCATCGAAGTTTTGATCCTGCGTCTCATTGTTCAAGATCGAGAGTTTCAGCTTTGTGGGCGCACCTCGGCGCAAGGTCTGGTTCGAATCCATGGAGAGCGAGACCTTGGGAAGCGTGATTTCCCGCACCCCACTCTCATGCACGCCATCCGTGGCCGAGACACCGTAAACCACGGTCCCGCCGTTGTAGAAATTGTCGGTATACGGCCCGCCCGCCAAAGCCGTAGCCGTGACCTTGGCGCCGTTTCTGTACACGTGGTAGCTCATGCCCGGCTTTGAGGTCCAATTGAGTACGGCCTTTCCCAAAGAGGTGCGGGTCACGGTCAGTTGAGAAACCGGGGGCAGAGCCACGCCGATTTGAGCCGTGGTTGCGGCGCTTTCGTTGCCCGCGGCATCCACGGCCGTGATCCCATAGGTGTTGGCCCCGGCATCCGGCTGATTGTCCACCCGGCTGAGCGCCGTGGTCTCCGCAACCTTGCGGCTGATCCCCGGCAGAATCGTGCCGGTCGCTGACTGATAGAGCCGGTAGACGGCCGCACCCGCCGAGGCCGGCCACGAGGCATTGATCCCGCTCCCCAACTCCTTCAGGGTCAGTGTGGCCGGGGGCTCCGGAGGCGTGGCATCCGTGGTCGCGGGGACCTCGGCGGACAGCAGACCGGGATAGCCTTGAATGTCCACGGCCTCGACGCTGTAATAGTAGGTATCGTCCGGGAGAGGCCCGTCGGTGAGTTCGGTTTCGGTCCAGCCCATGATGACGGGAACGGCCTCCGAAGGAAGCTGCGCCGCAGTCCTCCTGTAGAGATTGTAGCCTCCTGCCGCCCCTGGCACTCCGGTCCACACAAGGTCCACGCGGCCTCCGGTCTCGACCACCGCGGTGAGAATCGGGGCATCGAGGGGCGGGGGCTGATTGTTATAGATGAAGAAGGTCTCTCCCTGAATGATTACCGTGTCCATGTTGCCGACCAGGTCCACCGCGGAAACAGCAAATGAACACTCGCCGATCTCCTGGCCGCCGAGCATGGAAAGAGTGAAACGCTGCGTGCCGGTCCAGGAACCGTCGGGCTGTGCGGTCAAGGCGATTTGATTCCGGCTCCCGTCCGGGGTATTGAGATCAAGCAGCGGCGTGCCGGAGACGGTTTCATCGAACCGGACAGTAATCCCCACGTTCAGGTCGGTCTTTACACTGAACGGAGCAGAGGGCGACAAGGTGATCACGGTCTTCGGGCTCTGATGGTCTATAAAGAACGAAGTCTCACCCGTGGCCACGGCGCTGCGGTTGCCCACGAAGTCCTTGCCTGAGTAGGTAATGGCAGCCGCGCCGTGTGCCATCTGCTTCTGCACGGTAAATGTCCCGGTCCATCTATTGGCCCCGGATGCCTTCATGGAAACGGGTATGGGAGCGACGCCTGCAGGAATCACGCTCACAAAAGGAAGTTCGGATAGATCTTCGGTGGTCGCAACCGTGATGATCACGGAACCCTCAATCAGGCGGTCCGGGTCCACGGCCAGAACGGCATCCGGTGAGACCCGATCTCCGGCAACCGAGACCACGTTGGAGATGGGGCTTTCGTTCCCGCTTTCGTCCAAAGCCGTCACCGCATAATAGTAGACCAGGTCGTTGTCCGGCAGATAAGTGGTCTCAGCCACGGTGATTGGGCTTCCGGGATTATCCACGGCTCTCACGCCCGGCGCCGTTGCCGAACTGAAGGCGCTCACGCTCTGATAGAGGTGATAACGATCCGGTATTTCTCCGGCAGCCGGAGACCACGCGAAGTGGACCACTCCGCCGGCCCGGGCCTCTGCCTTCAAAGAGTGCGGCCCGCCGGGCGCGCCGGTATCGAGCGTTACGTACAGGGAGTTCGAAGGGGCGCTGCTGCCTCTCCGGTCCGAGGCAATGGCCTTGAGTTCGTTCCCGCCTTCGGAGATGGCGGCAGCCGCAAAGGTGAACTGGCCTGCCCCATTCACCACGGCCGTCTGGCTCCACTGCACGCCGTTCACGAGGAGGGTAATGGTCTGTGCCTCCTCGGCAGTGCCGTTGACTGAGGTGAGGGTAGGCGTGGAAACCGTACCGCTGGGGATCGTCCCGGTCAGGACCGGAGGCCTGGGCGCCGCCCCGCTAACCATGACGCCGAAGGAATAGGCCGCCTGGTTGCCCAGGGTATCGGCGGTGCGGATCCGGATGGAGTGGTTCCCGTTCTGGTATATGGCTCCCTGAAGCCCGATGTTATAGAAGGCGCTGATGGAGCTCGATGTACCGGTTATAAGGTTGACCCCGTCTACGTCGACGGCAAGCGACGCCACCGCGCTTTCCGCATCCTTGACCTTCACGTTAATGGTGTAAGGTTCGGTGATGACCTGCCCTTCGGTAATATTAATGGAATCGATGACAGGGGGCTCCATGTCGCTTCTCGGCGCCGCCGATACCGTGGTCACGGTCTTGCGTTCGCCGCCGCTCACATTAACCGTAGTCACGGCAAAGTAATATGGGACGCCGTTGGTAAGACCGGTGATTACGGCCTGCCCGCCCATGCCCGTAGCGGAGACCCTGACAGCGGGTGTGAACCCGGTGACGTATGAGAATGGATTCTGGCTGTAGTAGACGTTGTAACCGGCCACGTATCCAAGCAGATTGCTGGGGAGGTCGTCCCATGTCAACGTGACCTTGCCGTTCCACGGCACGGCCGAGAGGTTGGCCGGGTTCCTGAGCACGGTAACGGGTTGTATGAACGCCCCTGCGCTTTCGTTCCCGTCCGTGTCCTTGACTGTAACTCGGAAGGTATATTGGGTTTCATCCGAGAGTCCGTTCTTGGTGTAACTGTTCACACCCGCACCCAAGGGCGTGCCTCCATCCTCTCCGGTTCCGGCATTAAAGTAGAGGGTCTGGCCGGTCACGTCGGGATCGGATTGGTTCCGGGTCCACCCCAGGACAATGGTATTGACGCGATTCACATCTTCGGTAACCGATACGGCGTGGAGCCCGGTGACGTCCGCGGGCGCCTGGGTATCCGCCGGTGTGCCGGGCTTGGCATTGACGTTCGGATCAAAGTGACCGAGATCATCCACCGGCACGACAGCGAAGTAGTAGGTCTGCCCTTTGGTCAGTCCGGACACGGCCGTTCCGGAGGTCCCGGCATTGACGGTCTGGACAGGATTCAGGCTGGTGACATTGGAAAAGCTTCCCGACTCCCGGTATATACGATAGTAGGCCACGTCCACTTCTGCATATCCGGCCCAGGAGAGACGCACGGTTTTCCCGTCCCCGTTTCCGTCCACCTGCAGGAGGCTCGCCGGGATGGGTTGGGGCGCGGAAACGTCGTAATCGATGGAAACGCTCTTTTGCACGAAATTCCCGGCCGTGTCATCGGCCCTGAAAGTAAACTGATTGACACCTTCACTCATGACCGGAGTCTGATAGGACCACGTGCCGTCCGCATTCACCGCGACGTGCGTTGTGCCGTTCACGGTCAGAGCGGCGCCTATTTCAGTCCTTCCCGTGATGGTCTGGGAATCCAGATCCGTGGGCGAAGTCACCGGATTGATGGTGAGCGCGGGCGGGATGGTGTCCAGAGTGACGGCATAAGTCAGCGCGGAGCTTCCGTTGCCGGCAGCGTCCTCACTGGTGATGACCAGGCTCTGGGCGCCCTGGCTCAGGCGGTAATCATAGGACCAGGTGGTATTGACCGTGGCCGCGACCCGCTGCACACCGTTGATGCGGATGTCTGCGTACGCATCCTTGGTCCCGGAGAGGGGAAGCATGACCACGCGAGTCATACTCGGGACAGCCACAGTCACGGTGGGATCGTCAGGAGGCGCCGTGTCGAGTTCAAAGGAGTAGGAGTCCACAAGCCCCATTCTGTTCTGATCCAGGTCACGGGCGCCGGATACGGACAACCGCCAGGTCCCGTTGGTCATTCCCGTGGTGAAGGTGAAACTCCCCTGATAGGTGTCGGAGTCGGCCCATGCTCCGTCGGTCACGTCGTAACGAACCGAGTCCGGAGCGATGAGGGAGACAGCGGGCAGGATCGATGGATCCATGGGTTCCGAGAAATCCACGGTGAATGTCACGGTCTCCGCGCGAACAGGTGCAGACGGTGAAAGCCGAGAGGAAAGTAAGGCCGGGGCCACAAAGTCCGTGGGGACGTCGAGCCGCATGTCGGCCTCATTCGTGGAGGTCCGCATATTGTCGACGGTCATATCCGTGGAGGCGTGGCCGCCGAACTCGCCGATAACCAGCCCCGTCGCGGCCGAGAGATCAACCGGGGTCGTGCTGCCTGCCTCAAGGGTCCCATTGACGTAAAGGCCGAAACCTGCGGCCCCATACGTGAAGGCCACGTGGTACCAAACCCCGGGAACCAGCACGGTTGATGACAGGAGCGCATGGCCGTTGATATCCAGGATCAACGTTCCTGCCTGGATGTCGAGGATGACGGGCGCTCCGTTTCCATCGGTAATGGTGAGAATTCGTCCATCGGTCCCATACCACAGGAGATGGAATTCGACCGTGCCGGACTCGGGATTGATCACCGAAGCGTCATACTCAAGCCGGTCGGATGGGGTGAAAAAGAGGCCCTGGCCGGAAAATGCGTAATCATATTGCGCTCCCGTGATCGTCCCGATTGTGGTCCCGTCCAGAGGATCCATGAGTGCGGTGGTGAAACGATCGAGAACGAAGCCGTGGCCTGTATCGGCACCCATGACGTTTCCGGCAGAATCCGCGGCCCGGGATATGGAGGCCCTGTAGGAGTCGTCGGCGAGAGCGCCCGAGTAGGTCCCTCTCCAGGTGCGAAGATCCAGCCACGAACCCGTCAGGGCGTAGGCATCGTAAGGATCTGAGAGGCCGAAGGTCACGGCCGGCTGCACAGTTGAATCCATATCCTCATCGAAGCTCACGGTCATGGTGAGCAGCGCAAGATCCTTATCGTCCGCAACCACGACATCGCTCACTTGCGGGGCCTTGTGGTCTTCGGCGAAACGGGCATAGGTGGCCTGAATCTCCGGGGTGGTCAGCGGGCGGCCAGACAGCCTGACCTCATCCAGGACGCCGTCGAGAAAGTCCGTGCTGTTGGCTACGGCGCCGCCCAGGATATGATCCACGGGATCCTGATTTATGGGCAGACTATAGGCGGACTGCGCCACCTGGGTCCCGTTGACGAAGAGTTTTATCGCGGACCCGTCATACGTGCCCGCAACATATACAAACTGACCGGGTGTGATCGCAGACGGGGCCGTTACGGATTGGTTGTTGATTCTAAAGCGCGGTTTACCGGAGACAAGATCCAAGGCATAGGACTTCCCGTTCGCGAAATTTCCGATCACGGTCTGCGTATGGGCCGTGACCGCCTTGATGGAGAATACGGCTTCGAGAGAGAGCCGGCTGCCGCTCAAGGCAAAGGCAGGAATGACCACGCGGTCCGTGCCGGAATATATGGCGCGGCCGAAACCGAAAGAAGACTGGACAAATTGGGTCCCGGCATAGGTCCCGGAATGCAGGCCCGTCTGATCCACGGCCACGGTCCCTTGAGTTTCGTTCAAGAGCCACAGGGCCAGGGTGTCGTCATCCATGACAAAAAGACCTTCATTGTTCAGCCGGGCGGCTGAAGATGCGAGTTCTTCGTTGCTGCGGACCGTATCGGAAATCCGGACCTCATCGACGGCCACCTGGTCCAAACGGCCCTCAAAATTCCCTGCAAGGTATCGGGCGCCGAAGTAGAGATCGGCGGAAGTGCTGATCGGACCCGGCACGATGGCAGCGTTAAGCGCCGGCTGCCCATCTATCAGAAGAGTGAGAGACGTACCCTTTCTCAGCATGGCGCCATAATGCCACTTGCCGTCCTGATACTTCTGCCCCGTGGTGATCACGGAGCCGTTGATATTCACTCCCAGATCACCGGAGCCGTCAAGCTGGATGGCCCATCCTGTGTTCGCGGCATCCATCTTGCCGATCAGGATCCCGTTGGCTGCTCCGCCTGAATTCCTGAAGAGAAACTCGACGGTCATGGTCTCCGTCAGGTCCAAAGCCGCGGCCGCCGGGACTCGGATATGGTCGCCGTCAATAAATAAACGGGCATTCCCGTTTTGACTCTGTATCACGCGTGTGCCGGTGGGAATCCCGTGGTGAAGCCCCATGACATCAAGAACCGTGTCCGTCGGGTTGGGCTCATTCATCTTCCAAAGAGCGACCGTGTGAGAGTCGGCGAAGAGGAAACTGATCGGGTCCACCAATCCTTTGAGATAGACCGTGACTCCGACTTCAACCGGCTGGCTTGAGTTCCCGGCGACGTCCACCGCACGGACACCGAAACGGTAGGACCCCTCGGCCAAGGTAATGCTTGTCCAGTTGATCGTCGTCGAGCCGACAGTCGCCAGCGGGGTTCCATAATTGACGTTCCCGGTTCCGTTATCCCAATAGATCACGTAGCTCCCGATGTCCGTGGATGGCGAGGCCGTCCAATCCAGACGAACCCGCGCTTCACTGAGAACAACGGCCGAAAGCGAGGCCACAGGATCAGGGCCGCTCAAATCCACTGTAAAGCTTCTCGATTCCGGCGTGGTCTCTTCATTGCCCACATTGTCCCGTGTCTTGACCGTAAAAGTATGGAGACCTTGGGATAATCCGGACCGGTTGGACGTGGTATCGGAAGAATATGCGCTGAACGGCGCCCCGTCCCAGGACACGGCATATTCGAGGTTGGCTGACGGAGTAAAGTTGTCCGTGCCGCTCCACACAAAGGTCACGCTTGACTGGGAGGTCGCGGACCCGTGCGCCGGACCATTGGTGATGACTGACTGCGGGCCGGTCAGGTCCACAGTAAGCGTCTTGGTCACAGAACTGCCCACCAGGCTTCCATCAGCGGGGGAGCGGGCTTCCACGGTCGCGTTGTAGTTTCCTTCGGGCATGACGGTTCCGCCTGCGGTGCCGTCGTTTGTACCGTACCAGGTGTAGGAGAAGACGTCGCTGTTCGTCCGTGTCTCATTCACCGCGGTGCCTGCGATCACAAGATTCCAGTCAACCAATTGCGGGAAATTGGCCGTGATCGTGGTGGAATCCGCAACACCGTCGTTGTTCGGCGAGATGGCCATCCTGGATATGTCAACCAATATGTCTCCCAGGGCTTCCGTAAGCCAATTCGAATAATCGACGATCCCCTTTGCGCTGTTGTCGTACCGGTCATAGACGGCCGCCGCAATCTCACTCGTCGTGGTCTTTCCCCACCAGTTCTCCTGTGCGTTCACATTTTGTGTGGACTGATTGGAAAGGGTATAGACCGAAGAACCGGCTCGCAGTAAGTTATTGTAGTGAACTTCGGCAACGGACGCGGCCTCCAGTTCAAGGGCATTGCCGTTGTTGTGAAAGATGCTGTTGTATTGAACCGTGGCCGCAAGCCCCCCGTAGCTGTCGGTGGTTTCGTCACGGTGCAGTTTAACGCCGACTCCGGAGTGGCCATACACCTTGTTCCGGCTCACCTCCACAGTCAGTGTCTGGGAGCGATAATTACGATCGATCTCTATGCCCAGCGTTCCCTCATGGATCTCATTGTCCGTGATCATCACAGTGCTTGCATTTGCATAATAATAGCTGTATAGATAGACACCCCGTCCTGAGCTATAGATCTCGTTATTGCTGATCACGGGCGTCAGGGTTCCATCGTAGGTATAGGCTAAGATTCCATTATCCTGATTGTCATGAATCACGTTTCCGCTGATGTCGACGATGTTGCTTGTGCCATTGTGATAGGTGTAAACGTAGATCCCCGCATCCTGGTCTGAGCCGCTGCTCCCGTAATCCCCGCCGTTTCCGCTGATCTCAACGCTCGACTGGATCGCCCAGTCCT
>Ga0210017_1000144_pt1 | contig 54170 bp, 49 predicted proteins | sample CryGeyCG2014_020_FD_183966 | JGI IMG/M metagenome (GOLD analysis project Ga0210017, IMG submission 183966) | Groundwater microbial communities from aquifer - Crystal Geyser CG08_land_8/20/14_0.20 (SPAdes) (version 2) | ecosystem: Environmental > Aquatic > Deep subsurface > Groundwater | place... | reverse complement strand
TCAAAATATTCTTTAGGTGGTTTATTGCCCACTTTAATATTGATTTCCGATTGCATAAAAACATAGTTCGCAATTTGGTTGTATTTGCTCCTATCCAAACCATTCTTTTTAAGATAGTCTTTTGGAAATAAATGGTGAATATCACCGCGAAGCGAAATTAAGTCGCTTACCAAAACGTCTTTTGATAAAAATCCTCTATCATTAGCTTTTACCTACGAAGCGAGAAAAACGTGGAAGTAAGGACTACTTGCAACGGAAGTATCCAAACTTTGTGGTAACGAAGCATTCCAAAAAGCTTCTGATAATTCGCCTTCTTCTTTTTCTTTCAAGTATTCATCAAAGGGTTTTTGAGAAATTTGCTTAATATCAAAATCAAACAAACTCTCTGGCGAACCTGAATAACGACCAGTTAAGACCGAATAAACAAACCAACGTTTAACATAGCTTTCAATTGCTACCGAATTAACACCAAGTTCTTTTAGTTTAAGGTAAACTATGTATGCGAAATTTATTGCATTTTGAGAACGAATAAGGTCGGGTGATATAAATCCTGCCGACTTTATAATCATTAAAAAACGCTTAAAATTAGTCTCGTTTATAAAATTTAGAACTCCTTTTTTTAGTGTTATAAATGATTGTTGAGAGATTTCTGATTCGTAAGTTCGTGTTTCAAAATTCCTACCTGAAAGTAAACTCACTAAGTCCGAAAGTCTTCCTCTGTTAAATTGAGAAGTAAAAGCAACTCGAATTAAATCATTATAGTCAGGGTCATAGAGGTCTTCGTTCTCGGTTTTTAGCCAATTCATTTTTGGGAAATATTCGGTATTTGCGAACTCTTTGTCGTTATCAACGATGTGTTTGTAAAATTCGGGGGCAATTGCCAAATGACAAAAATAGTCAATGGCTTTTCTCAGCTCATTTCCACCATTTTCTGTGTCGGCAGCAATTTTACTCATTGCAAAGTCAGCCTGACTCAAAACAACGCCTTTGGAATTGATACGAATAAATATTTCAGTAACAGTTTCAATGTCAAGGTCTGGAGAAAGTTCGATAAGTCCAATTTGTTTTTTTGGAATATTTACTAATCTTGTAATTGTTTTTTCAACATGTTCTTCATCGACTTCAGGATTGAGTTTCAAATATTCTCGCACAATTTTTAAAACACTACCGTTAATAACTTCGGAAATGTCGTATAACCAAGTTTTGTCTTTTAGAATTGCAGGGTTTTGGACTTCAAATCTTTCGTCAATCGGGTTAAAGGCAATCTTAATTTTTACACGCTGATAAGTTTTGTTTATTACATATTGCCCAATCACAGCTGCAGTTAAAGCAGTAATTCGTTGCTGTCCATCAATAAGAACTTTTTTACCTTCACTTAAACTCCCATCCTTTAGTCTTACGTTTGGATTTCTCCACGCAATGATATATCCAATTGGATAACCTTGGTACAAACTATCCATTAAGTCACGGACTTTTGAGCTGTCCCAAACAAAAGGTCTTTGAATTTCTGGGATGGCAATTTCACCTGAATTTAACCAAGCTAAAATTGTCTCAATCAAATGTTGATTTACTGAATATTTTTGCATTTAAATCTCATTATTTTTAAGTCTATCAATGTTGCAGGCTGTCCTTTTACAATGAACGCCAACGTATGAATACAAGCATTGCGTTTATTTCTCTTTTACCTGTCTAAAGGCGGGCAAACAAGGGAATGACTTAGTCTGGCAGGAAATTTTCTGCTCTCACCTCTGAACCGTTCTCTTGCTGTTTCGCCTTCTGCCTTCATTTGAGGCAATTTTACAATAAAAACGAGGCGAAGTCAACAGATAATTTCCCTGAAAAAAGCACGGTAAACAGCGAGCGGATTACTTTCCCCTTGTGATAGATAACCATAGAAAAGTGTTCTATTTTTTGCCGAATGATGAAACACGCTTTTTTTGGCGGAAAACTTAATCCTGCAAACGGACATAACTGGATTTCGCAAAAACGGATTTGACTCGTCCGGTCAACTCACGCCCGATGAACGGCGTATTTTGCGACCGCGAATAGATGTCTTTTCGACTAAAAACCCACCACTCATCCGGATCAATAATAGTCAAATTGGCTTCTGCGCCAATGCTAATGCCGGGAAGCGGCAAGTTCATTACATGAGCCGGTTTGATCGTCAGCAACTTAATCAAATCCATCAATGAAATATAACCCGCATGAACCAGATGGGTCATCGCCAATCCGAAAGCGCTTTCGAGACCAATCATTCCGGAGGAAGCCAGATCGAGCGACGTTTCCTTAGTGTCGTACTGGTGCGGCGCGTGATCGGTGGCAATCGCATCGATCGTTCCATCCTGAATTCCCTCAATAAGCGCCAACCGATCAGATTCCGAACGGAGCGGCGGGGAAACTTTACCGTTTGCATCAAAGGAACGCATGTATTCATCGGTCAACGAAAAGTGATGCGGCGTAACTTCTGCCGTGACGCGAACGCCATCCGCTTTTGCCTGACGAATCAGCGCCACCGAAGTTTTGGTCGAAACGTGCGGAACATGCAGACGTGAATTCGTGAATTTCGTCAGCGCTAAATCGCGGTAAATCATAATTTCTTCGGCGACCGATGGATTCCCGGGAATGCCGAGTTGCGTCGATACAATGCCTTCATTCATGTAGCCGTCCGCTTTCAGGGCTGGGTCTTCGGAATGATTAATGATTGGTTTATCCACAATTTTGGAATATTCCAGAGCAAACCGCATGATCTGCGCATTGACCAACGGATTGCCGTCGTCCGAAAATGCCACAGCGCCGGCGGACGACAGCTCGACCATTCCGGTCAATTCTTCGCCCTTGCGGTTTTTCGTGATCGCGGCAATCGGATAAACATCCACGATCTGCCCCTCGGCTTTTCGATAGATAAACCGAACACTCTCCTGCGTATCGATCGGCGGCTCGGTGTTCGGCATGCAACAAACTTTGGTAAATCCGCCAGCCAGAGCCGCCTGACAACCCGACTCGATCGTCTCCTTGTCTTCAAATCCCGGCTCGCGAAAATGAACGTGTATGTCAACAAATCCCGGCGAAATCATTTGTCCGGTCAAATTAATGATTTCTGCGTCATTCATCGGAGTCATCCCTTTTTCGATTTTGACAATAACACCATTTTCGATCAATATGTCCGAATCATATATTTTTTCTCCGACTGGATCGATAATTTTTCCGTTCGTGAGTAGCACTTTTCCGTTCATTTTATCTATTTTCATGATTGCTCCTTTTTCTATTGCGCTCGCTGATTATTTGCCACCAACCAGCAGAAATAAAACCGCCATCCGAATCGCAACGCCATTTAAAACCTGATGCAGGATAATGGAATAATCGCCGTCGGCAACGTCCGAGTCGATTTCAACGCCGCGGTTGATCGGTCCCGGATGAAGAATCGTCAGTGGCTTTTTCAAATTTTCAAGCCGCTCGCGCGTCATGCCGTACAGGTTTCGATATTCGCGTAGGGATGGAATCAATCCTTTCCCCTGCCGTTCCATCTGAATTCTCAGTAAGTTCACCGCATCGGCAAACTGAAGCGCTTCATCGAGATTATACATGACTTTCACGCCCAACGATTCGATACCATAAGGAATATAAGTCGGCGGTCCGCAAACCGCAACGTTCGCACCTAACGTTTTTAATCCGTAAATATTCGACATTGCGACCCGACTATGACGAATATCGCCGATAATGGCGACATTCAAACCTTTAATCTTGCCAAATTTTTCCTTCAGCGACACAATATCCAAGAGCGCCTGCGTCGGATGTTCGTGTGTTCCGTCTCCCGCATTGATGATAACGGCATTGACAAACTGTGACAGCAATTTGACCGATCCCGGCGCCGAATGCCGCATAACAATCGCGTCTATTTTCATAGCGTACAGATTCTGGATCGTATCTTTTAAACTCTCACCCTTCGATAGGCTACTTCCCAAAGCGGAAAAATTGACCATATCCGCCGATAGCCGTTTTTCCGCCAGTTCAAAAGAAATCCGCGTCCGGGTGGAACTCTCAAAAAACAAATTGACGATTGTTTTGCCTTGTAACGTCGGAACACGCTTCATGGGTCGCTCCAAGACTTCCCTAAAGGAAAATGCCGTGTCGAAAATCTGATTTAGGTCTTCCTTCGGAACGCCTTCAAGTCCGAACAAATGTTTGATGCTCAAATTCATTGGGTTTCCTCTACCAGTAAAATGGCGTCCTCACCGTCGCTTTCCTTCATCAGCACGCGGATTTCCTCGCCGGGTGACGTTGGAACGTTTCGACCGATATAGTCTGCCTTGATCGGCATTTCCCGATGTCCACGGTCGATCAAAACTGCCAATTGGATCGATGATGGTCTTCCAAAATCTATCAGCGCATCCATAGCGGCGCGAACTGTCCGACCCGTATAAATCACATCATCGACGAGAATAAGAATTTTTCCGTCCACTTCAAACGGGATATTCGTGATTTCGACCCGCGGAAGCCGGTTCTTCATCCGGAAATCGTCCCGATACATCACAACATCGAGAACGCCAACCGGCAGTTTGACGTTTTCGATTTCTTCGATTTTCTTTGCAATTCTCTTTGATAAATATTCTCCGCGTGTCCGGATGCCGATGATGCAAACATTCTCGACGCCGCGACATTTCTCCAGAATTTCATGCGCCAAACGCGTCACGGTCCGGTTCAACGCCTGTTCGTCTGCTATCTTGGATTTAACCTTAAATTCCATGGCTCTCTCCTCTGTAAAATAAAAATTCCACCGCTTGGGTGGATTTCTTCTTTTTCTTTTGCCCTTGCCAACTCACGGGTTGTAATTAAAAGGCTCCTTATTTTGCTGGCGGGAATTTATCCTTCCTCGCGAAAAATACCTAAGAAATAGTTTGCAAATCGAGAATTTTTTAATTTCCTTCGCATGGCGAATCAGTTCGCTGACGATTCTTTGAACGATGTCGTCTGGAACTCCATCATGCGATTTAGATTTCAGACGAAGGTCAATCGGATCATTGATGTAATCAACAACGACGAACTTACCGTCATTCGTCAGCGCGATTTCCGTCGAGAAAAGATCGAGTTGACAAATTTTGGAAATCGTTTGGGCAATCTCGCGCAAGCGCGATAAGCCGTTTTGCTTTTCATCTTCCGCTAAGACTACTGTGTAAATATGCGAATCGGTCGCCCACCAAAAAACGTACGTTTGTCCGTCAAAGTAAATCACCCGAAACCAAGCCACATGGTCACCAATCCGAATGGGAACGATTTTTTGCTGAAGCAGATAATAGTCGCCCGTGTACTGCATCCGCGCCGATTGAATTTGCGATTCGGAACCAGCTTCCGTGATCACGCCGTCGCCGCCGCCGCCATGAGCCGGTTTGATGATAAACGGATGGCCGAGCGCCGCAAAATCAATAACCGGCAATTCGGGGTCCATTGAAATCGGCGATAAGATGATCGTATGCGGCGCATAAAGTCCGGCAGAGATAAAGTCGAGATGCATTGTCGCCTTATTCCATGCCCGTTTTGCATGTTCCAGCGGGTTGATGCGACGCGCCCGACACCGCTTTGCCCAAACGTCTAATTCCACAAATCGCTCATCCGCATCCGAAGCGCGATCTAGAAAAATCCGGCAGGTGATTTCATTCCGCCGAACCTGTCTAATAACGCCGTCGATATTATCCAAATTGACCAACAACAGACTAATCGAATTTCCGACGCAGGCATCCTGAACAATCCGGATAAAATCTGAATCGAACGACCATGTCCATGCAATACAAAGATCGTACTTCACGCGGTTGTCTCTGAACCTGTCAGTTTATCGATAACTCGCCGAGCAATTTCGTCCGGTTGATCCATTGGAGAGACGGAAATCCAATCGGCTATAATTTGGTTCCTAAACCACGTGATCTGTCGTTTAGCGTAGTGCCGCGTGTTTTGTTTGATTTGTGCAATCATCTCATCATGAGAACATTCGCCGTCTAAATATTTTATCACTTCGCGGTAACCGAGCGTCATCAACGCATCCAGATTCCGCCGAAACCCGACGCTAAGCAATTTTTGAACCTCGGCAACTAATCCATCTGAAATCATCTGATCAACCCGCTCGTCGATCCGACGGTATAAATATTCGCGCGGCATGTCGAGAACAAATGATCGACAATTGAACGGCGGATCGGTTTTCTGTTCCCGATACAATTGCGAGGGCGTTTTACCCGTCGTCATAAAAATTTCCAACGCGCGGGAAATCCGTTTGCTGTCATTGAGGTGTATTTTCACCGCTGTTTCCGGATCGATTTCCATAAGCCGATTGTACGGAGACGCAACGCCTTTTTCGTTCAATTCATGATGGATTTTATCTCGGATCGACGTATCCGTACGGCTATCCTTGAAAATCCCTTTCTGAATAGCCCGGATGTAAAGTCCGGAGCCGCCGACGAAAATAGGTTGTCGGTTTCGACGTTGAATATCAGCAACAGTTTCAAGCGCCATTGTTCGGTACATTCCCGCGCTGACTGTTTCGTCCGGATCGAAAAGATCGATCAAATGATGTGGAATATCTTTTAACTGGTTGAGCGTCGGTTTGGCGGTTCCGACGTCCATGCCTCGGTAAACTTGCCGAGAATCGGCGGAGATAATCTCACCGTCAAGTAGTTTTGCCAATTGGATAGCAGTCGCTGTTTTACCAACAGCTGTCGCACCGACAATGAAAATGACGGAATTCAGAGATCCCGAATCTTCGGGATTGTCCGGTTGAGACGGATTGTTCATGAAAATTCCATCAGAAATATCTTCTAGATCCGTTCAAACCGCTTATCAAGTTCCTTCAGAGACAGATTGACGACGATTGGTCTGCCGTGTGGGCAAAAATATGGGTTTTTCGTGGCGAACAGGCGGTCGACTAAATTTCGCATCTCTTCGACCGAAAGCGGATCGCCGGCTTTAATAGCGGCCTTGCAAGCAAAGGAAGCCGCAACTTTTTCATGGATGCTGATATCTTTTGTCCCAAATTCCTGATAATGGTCGAGAATTTCCTTAATGATCGTCGCTTCGTTTCCCCAGCGCATTCCGGCTGGAACTGCTTCAATCGCAATCGTCTGTTTCCCAAATTCCTTCGCACGGAATCCCAGCTTTTCCAAAAATGGAAGAATTTCAAGAAGCGTCGAATAATCGGTAACCGACAATTCAACGACATGCGGAAACAGCAATTGCTGGGCTTTCCAATTCTCCTTTTCCATCGATTCCAGCGCTTCCTCAAACAATATCCGCTCGTGCGCCACATGCTGGTCGATGATTACCAATCCCGATTTCACCTGACTGATAATGTATTTATTGTGTACTTGATAAACCTGAACCTCGTACGGTGAAATTTCATCATCAAGTTTTACCGGTTGTTCGGTAAACCGACGCGCTCGCTCTGACCATTTTTCCTGTTCTTCCGGACGAAAATAATAGGAAGGCGGCGGACTATTTGGCGGATTCATTCCGGGATGATCGGATGAAGACTCACCCGCTTCAGGTCGGATAAAATCCGATGTCGGTTGCGCAACTGGCATACCCTTCGGTATTGGCGGCGGCGCATAAAAATCGAATGGCGAAAATTTGGACAAATCGGGAATGACCTTCGCGATTTCTTTCAGCGCATCTTTGACCGACTCTTGCAGAAATCGATACACGTCGTTCTGCTCGCGGAATTTCACTTCCATTTTCGCCGGATGAACATTCACATCGACCATTTCCGGAGGTAATTCGAGATGCAGACAATAAAACGGAAATTCGCCGCGCGAAACAAGAGCGGCATAGGCTTCCGTAATGGCATGGTTCATCAGCCGGTCTGTTACAAACCGATTATTGACGAAAAAAAATTGATCGCCGCGCCTGGCGCGCACCAAATTTAGATTTCCGATAAATCCATCAAGTTGAAAAGGCCCGCTTTTTACCGAAATCGGTATCAGATTCTCGCGATATTCCGGAGAAAACAGATGAACAATCCGATCTTTCCGGCTCTCTTCCCGAAGGTTAAAAATCTCTCTGTCATTGTGAACTAAAACAAACCGCGCGCGGTTGTGAATCATGGAAAACTTGCGAATGATTTCGACGATATTGCGGAACTCAACTTCGGCGCTTTTTAGAAATTTTCGTCTGGCGGGAATATTATAAAAAAGGTTTCTAATGGAAATTGTCGTACCGGGTTTTGGACTGTGCGGTTTAATCTCACGGAAACTTCCACCTTCGATGACAAGTTCATTTCCTTCGCTCGTTCCCGTAAGAGTCGAAATCGCGTTCACAACGGAAACGGCGGCGATGCTTGCCAACGCTTCTCCGCGAAAACCGAGCGTCCGAATCCGAATCAGATCGTCAACCGTGGCGATTTTGCTCGTTGCATAGCGTTCAAAAGCCAATAAAAGATCGTCTTTCGACATTCCCTCGCCGTTGTCCGTCACTTCACAAAGCGTTTTGCCGCCGTTTTTGACAACGACAAAAATTTCTGTCGCGCCAGCATCGAGACTGTTTTCGACCAACTCCTTGATGAGCGACGCGGGATTTTGGACGACTTCGCCCGCCGCGATTTTGTTAGTCAGTTGTTCGTTGAGAATTTTTATTTTGGACATATTCCGTTCAATCTATCGCGAGTGATTTTCTTCTATTTTACTTCAATTTTCCGATTAACCGACCGAACTAACCTTCGGACAATCCGAGCGGTTTCTCTTTCGATTTCTTCAACTTCCGATTTGATAGCGGTACGAAACGCCTCGTCGGTTACTGAACCAAGATTAATCCGTACGTTCATCGCCGCACCTTTGACGGCTGTTTCCGCACAGAGTGCGCCGACGCCAGCATCGCTAATCGAGTTGACATTTCCATGCTTTACGATGAAATCCATCAAACGAATCGTTTTCCGCGTCGTCTTCATCACTTCAAGCGGAACAAGCGTCGCCTGTTTCATCGCTTCCTCAATGGCAATACTACGAGACTTTTTTTCGTCGTCAGTTTTTTTCGGCATGCGATAACACGCCATCACTTGGTTGAATGCCGCCGTGTCGAGATCGATTAGCCGGATCAATTCATCTTTCAATCCCTGCGCTTGACCGGCAATTTCATTCATCCGATGATCAAATCGTTCATAGCCTTTTTTGCCATGAGTCAAATTGGCGACCATCGAGATCAGCCCGCCGGAAAGAGCGCCGCAAAGCGCCGAAACGCTTCCGCCACCCGGCGCAGGCGAATCCATCGACAATTCATCAATAAAATCGCGAACGGACAAATTCACCAGCGCTTTTTCAAATTCTCTAACCTGAAATTCGATGATCTTTTTTTGAGGATCAAACAGCGAAATTTCATTCATTCCCATGGACTGAACGGCTACGCGAATGAGTTCCGCTTCAGGGACGCCTTCCGATTTTCCTTGTTTCCGCAAATAATGTCTGCCTGCAATTAACATCGCCTCTTTGGGAATCAAACCGACGAGTTCCGATCCGGTGACGCGTAAACCTTTTTCTGTAGCGAGCCGACAAATTTCATCGAAAACCACATGCGGCGGCACAATGTGATAATTTGTCAGATTGATCGAAACTTGCGCCAGTTGACGCTGTTCCAAATACCAGCCGACGGCTTTCACCGATTTAAAAATTCCCGGTTCAAAGATAGTTTCGCCGCTTGCGTCTTTGATAATCTTGCCGTTAATGTCGCGTTTTGCGCGTCCTTTTTCACGAATCGTCTGGGCAATGTTATTTGCCAATTTTGAATCACGTGTGTTGAGATTCACGTTATAAGCGATCAAAAAATCCCGAACACCCATGACAGTTGCGCCGCTTTTCGCATTGAATTCCGGATCGCCGAAATCCGGCTTCCACTCTGGATTTTTCAGTTTTTCTGCCAGCCCCTCGTATTCACCTTCCCGAATCTTAGCAAGATTTGCGCGTTCTGGGCTCTGTGCCGATTTTTCATACAAATAAACCGGAATTTTCAATTCCCCGGCGACGCGCTTTGCCAACTTCTTTGTCAGAGCGACACACTCTTCTTTGGTTACTCCGCTGATCGGCACGAACGGACAAACGTCGGTGGCGCCAATTCTTGCGTGAGCGCCGTGATGTTTGCGCATGTCGATGACTTCGGCGGCTTTGGCAATTCCGGCAAACGCGGCTTCCAGCGCACTGGATTTCGACCCAATGAAAGTCACGACCGTCCGGTTTGTGTCGGCTCCCGGATCGACATCTAACAATTTAACGCCGCTGACCGATTGAATCGCATCCGTAATTGCCTGAATAATTTTGGGATCGCGTCCTTCGCTAAAATTTGGAATACACTCGATGATTTCCGGCATTCTAACTCCTTGTGAAAAATGCGGACGGTTAACCTATCCGTTTTAAATATGAAAAAAGCATTAAAATTAACGTTCCTAAAATGAACAACCACCAAATCGGGCGGCTGAGTTTTTGGGGCGAGCGTCGAATACGTCTGAAGTGAATTCGCCGCTCCGGCGTATCTTCTTTTTCCTGCTGTTTCGCTTCAAACTTTTCTTTAATGGAAAATCTTCTGGTGTTTCTTTGGAACATCACACACCCCCAAAAATGCTTGAAAAAAAGTTGACAAATGGATGGATAAAGCCGCCGAGAATGGATATTTTCGTAACCATCTCAGCGACAATAAGTGCCATTAAAATATATCCGCCGTAACGCTCCAGCGGCTCGATCAAATGTTCATATTGGCGCGGCAATATGCCGTATAAAATTTTCGAGCCGTCCAATGGCGGAATCGGCAACAGGTTGAAAATTGCCAGCGCCAGATTGATCTGCAAGCTCAAAATCGTCATGATGTAAACCGGTTCCAAAATCATTTTCGGAAGCATATCGAGGCCGCCGGCCTTTATCAACCGGAGTAAAAGTCCGCTCAAAAGCGCCAACGCTATATTCGCGAGCGGTCCCGCAAGTGCGACGAATAGCATGTCTCGCTTCGGATTCTTAAAATAACGCGGATCCACCGGCACCGGTTTCGCCCAACCGAAATGTACCAAAAACAACATCAGCGTTCCGAACGGATCCAGATGCACGAGTGGATTCATCGTCAGACGACCGTTTAGTTTTGCCGTCGGATCGCCAAAACGATAAGCCGTATATCCATGCATAAATTCGTGAAAGGTCAGCGCGAGAAGAATCGGCGGAACAAGTAAAATGATCATCTGTAAGTTCATTGATACCTCGGATGAAAAGTACGATGTTGCTCGATCAGAAATTCCCGGTCGAGATGCGTGTAAATTTGCGTGGTGGAAATGTCGGAGTGACCAAGCATTTCCTGAACAGCGCGCAGATTGGCGCCGCCTTCCAGCAGATGCGTTGCGAATGAATGGCGAAAGACATGCGGACTGACTTTTTTCCGAATGCCCGCAAGCCGAACATATTCCTGAATGATTTTCCAGACGCCCATTCGCGAAAGCGGCGCGCCGCGCATGTTGAGAAAGAGAAAATCCTTGCTCTTGTGATACCGAATTAGAATGGATCGAACAGCCGTGATATACATTTTAATTTTCTGGCTCGCCTGATGCCCGAATGGTACGATGCGTTCCTTAGACCCTTTTCCAATCACACGAATCACGCCTTCGTGAAAAAACACATCGGACATTTTCATCGTCGTCAGTTCCGAGACGCGCACGCCCGTCGAATACAACGTTTCGATGATCGCCCGGTCGCGCATTCCTTTGAGCGTCGTATAGTCGATCGTTTCCAGAATCAATTCGATCTCGTTTAAGTCCAAAACATTTGGTAAACGACGCGGCAATTTGGGCGATTGCAGTTGATCCGTCGGATCGTTGTCGGTGATTTTTTCACTGACCAGAAATCGATGAAACATGCGGATTGATGAAAAATTTCGCGCGAGGCTTCTGGCGGATAAGCCGACTTCCGAGAGACAACCGACGAATTCCTGCACGTCACTCATCGAGACGGATTTCATGTCGGTGATATTTTTCTCTTGCAGAAAATCCAGATAGCGGTTGAGATCGTTTTGATAGGCGTCGATTGTATTACCGGCGAGATTTCGCTCGATCTTCAGATAATTGATAAAATCTTGAGTCAAATCCTGCATGTGTCCAATCGGCGATCATTAATTTCCACAAATGGATTGTTCAATCAGGTCGCAAAGTATATGTCCAATTGTGATGTGCGATTCCTGAATTCGTTGCGTGTTTTTCGATGGAACGCGGATCACGATGTCCGACGTACCTGCCAGTTTGCCACCGTTCTCACCGGTCAAAACGATCGTCAAAAGTCCGAGGGATCGCGCAAATTCGGCGGCTTTGATAATGTTCGGCGAGTTGCCGCTGGTGCTAATTGCTACCAGCGCATCGTCTTTTTTGCCAAGCGCTTCGATTTGGCGTACGAAAATCATAGAAAAATCGTAATCATTAGAAACTGCGGTCAAAATGGAAGTATCGGTCGTCAGCGCAATTGCCGGAATTGCCTTTCGTTCACGCGTCAGTCTGCAAACGAGTTCGGCGGCGAGATGTTGGGCGTCGGCGGCGCTTCCGCCATTTCCACAGAGCAGGATTTTCCCGCCCATTTCCAGCGTCCGGATCAAACGTTTCGCCGCCAGTTCGATGATCTCGACACCGTCAGTCGCCAGCCGTTTTTTAAGGTCGGCGCTTTCGATTAGTTGAGCGATGATCTGTTCTTTCACGGCATTCTCACTGGATTATGAAAATTGTTTCGGATGAGTCGCTCGGACGAATTCGCTCAACAAGTCGAATTTCGCGGGATCATCGTACACGTTGCCAGTTACGACGAACGTCGAGCCTGATTCAATCTTGGCGCGCGCCTCTTCCGGCGTGCGAATTCCACCACCGGTAATGATTGGAATTTCGACGTATTGGCTCACGGCTCTAATTATGTCATTCGGAACGGAATTTTCGGCGCCACTACCCGCTTCTAAGTAGATCGTGCTCATGCCCATATATTGAGCGGCAAGAGCGTGAGCCATTGCGATTTCCGGTTTATTGGCTGGTAAAGGTCGCGTGTTGCTCATAAATTCCGCCGTTGTTGTTTTTCCGGATTCAAACAGCATGTAACCGGTAGAAATCGGTTCAATACCCAATTTCCGAATCGTCGGCGCGGCAATGACGTGTTCACCGAACAAATAATTCGGATTCCGACCGCTGATTAGCGATAAATATAGAACCGCGTCTACTCTGCAATTGATTTGAGAAACGGAGCCGGGGAAAAGGATGACGGGAATGGCGCTGGCATCCTTAATCAATCGAACCGTCGCCTGAAAATCCGAATCGATAATCAGGCTTCCACCAACAAGGATCGCATCAACGCCACGATTACAGATTTCACGTACAAACGACTTTAGGTCGTCATTTTTTCGCGTATCCGGATCAATCAGCACGAAATATCCGCCGCCGTTTTCCTTCGCTGATTGTAGTAATTTGCTAAAAATTCTCATGTTTAAAATTTCGACAGGAATTTAACGAAAAATTCGATCTCTTTTCTCGTCCTCTTTTCGGTTACGGCCATCAACAAATGGCCTTTCCAATCTTCACGATAGTTGCCAAGATCGATTCCGGCAAAGAAATTTTCAGCCAATCCGGCGGTAATAATTTCCTTAGGACTGACCGGCGTTTCAACGACAAACTCCTTGAAAAAAGGGACATTCCCGTATGGAAGAGAGAACCCTTTCAACGATGATATTTTTTCTGCGAGATAGTGACTGTTGTTCAGGCAAAGCGTTGCCGCCTGTTTCAACCCAGTCTTTCCCATCAAAGATAGATAAATAGCCGCGGCGAGCGCCATCAAGCCTTGGTTAGAACAGATATTCGAAGTTGCTTTTTCGCGCCGAATATGTTGTTCGCGTGTTTGAAGCACGAGAACATAACCGCGTTTGCCATCGACATCGACGGTTTGTCCGACGATTCTTCCCGGCATGTTTCTGACCAACGCTTTTTTTGCTGAGAATACGCCGAGGTAAGGACCGCCAAATGACTGATGAATACCCAGCGGCTGTCCTTCAGAAACGGCAATGTCAGCGCCCCATCCGCCCGGTGATTTCAGAATTCCCAGCGATATCGGATCGACGAAGAGAACGAACATCGCATTCTTTTCATGAATCTTACCGGAAATACCCGTAAGGTCTTCGATCGACCCCAAAAAGTTCGGCGATTGAACCAGTACTGCCGCTATTTGTTCATCGATCAATTCCGGCAGAGTCGAAAAATCGGTCTGACCGTTCTTCTCCGGCAATAAAATGACTTCGATATTGCGATTGGGCAGATAGGTTTTCAACACCTTCATTGTTCCGGGATTGATGAGTGGCGAAACCAACACTTTATCTTTTTTAGTAATGCCGCAGCTCATAATAGCCGCTTCCGCCAGCGCGGTCGCACCATCATACATCGAAGCGTTCGCAACTTCCATATCCATCAAGTGACAGGTGAGTGATTGGTATTCATAAATGGATTGGAGCGTTCCTTGACTGACTTCTGCCTGGTACGGTGTGTAAGCGGTATAAAATTCAGATCGACCGATCAGAAAATCGACGACGGCAGGAATGAAATGATCGTAGGCACCGCCGCCCAGAAACGAAACCGTACCTTCCGTATTACGATTCTGGTTGGCAAGGTTTTGAAGATGGCGGCTCGCTTCGAGTTCAGAGAGCGGTTCCGGTAAATGAATACGGCACTTTTCCAAAAATGTTTTGGGAATGTCCACCAAAAGGTCTTCAAAACGCTGGACGCCGATAGCGTCGAGCAGTTCTTTTTCAACCTCTGGCGTGTTGGGAATTGTGTGCATAAATCAACCGATCAGTTTTGAATATTCTTCGGATGTCAACATGCTTTTTGTTTCAGACGGATCGGAAATTTTAATCCGAGCAATCCAGCCTTCGCCGTAGGGATCTTTATTGACCAGTTCTGCGGCATCTTTCAAGGCTTCGTTGATTTCGATGATCTCACCGGAAAGCGGCGAATAAATATCGGCAACGGTTTTGACGGCTTCGATAGTTCCGATTGAATCGCCTTTGGAAACCGGATCTCCGACAACGGGTAATTCAATATAGACAATATCTCCTAACTCATGTTGCGCATATTCTGTGATTCCGACTTTTGCCTCATCGCCAGAGATTAGCGCCCATTCATGGTCTTTTGTAAATAATAAATCTGACGGCACATTCATAATTTTCCTCCTCTGAGAAGATTAATAATGGAAAGTATCGAGAAAACCGGTGGTAAATTTACCTTCCCGGAACGACTTATCGCGCAGGATTGCCTGATGAAAAGGAACGGTTGTTGAAACTCCTTCAATAATCATTTCTTCCAATGCGCGTTCCATTCTGGCTAGCGACTCCTCGCGATTCTTACCATGCACAATTAATTTAGCCAATAGCGAATCATAGTTGAAAGGAATTTTATATCCGGCATAGACGTGCGTATCGACGCGAATCCCCGGGCCGCCAGACGCATGAAACGCGGTAATTACTCCAGGTGTTGGCAAGAAATTACGGCGCGGGTCTTCGGCGTTTATTCGGCATTCAATCGCGTGCCCGCGGAGTTTGAATTTTTTCAGCCATTTCGGCAATTTATTATTGTCAGCCAACAGGATTTGTTCTTTCAGCAAATCGATGCCGGTTACCATTTCCGTCACTGGATGCTCAACCTGAATCCGCGTGTTCATTTCCATAAAATAGAATTTACGATCGCTACTCATGAGAAATTCGATCGTTCCGGCGCTGGAATAACCAACCGCATTGGCAATTTTCACAGCGTACTTCCCGATTTTTTCACGAAGTTCGGGCGTCATGGCAGGCGATGGAGATTCCTCGATCAATTTCTGATGACGCCGCTGAATGGAGCATTCGCGCTCGCCCAGATAAGCGACTTCACCAAAATTATCGCCGATAATCTGTACCTCGATGTGCCGTGCGTTCTCAATGAGTTTTTCAACATATAAATCCGGACTACCGAATGCAATCCGCGATTCTTCCTGTGCCGTGAGAAAAGCATTTTCCAGATCGGTGTCGGCTCGAACAATCCGCATACCTCTTCCGCCACCGCCTGCGGCCGCTTTTAAGATTACCGGATATCCGATGTTTTGAACAATTTTATGGAGATCGGCAAAGTTCGTCACGACATCGTCGCTTCCCGGGATGATCGGCACACCAGCGCGCTTGACGGTTTTTCTGGCAACTGCTTTATTGCCCATCATGCGAATGACGCTCGATTTCGGCCCGATGAAAGTAATCTCGTTATCTTCGCATATCTGCGCAAAGTCGGCGTTCTCTGACAGAAATCCATACCCCGGATGAATCGCGTCCGCATTGGTCAATTCCGAAGCGCTGATGATCTGCGAAGTTTTAAGATAACTGTTTTTACTATCAGCGGGACCGATGCAGACCGCTTCGTCTGCAAACCGTACATGCAGAGAAAGCGCGTCGGCTGTCGAATAAACGGCAACCGTCGGGATATTCAATTCCTTGCATGCGCGGATGATCCGAAGTGCAATTTCGCCTCTGTTCGCTATCAGGACTTTTTTAATCAAATCTACCAGCCGGATTGTGTAGCGTTATGATTTTTCGATGACGAAAAGCGTCTGATTATATTCGACCGGCTTACCATTTTCGACAAGTATTTTTTCGATTTTACCGGAAACTTCTGCCTCAATCACGTTCATGATTTTCATCGCTTCAATAATACAAAGCGGTTGTCCAACCTTGATCATGTCGCCGACCTTGACATACGGTTCTGCTCCCGTAGCCGGTGCGCTGTAAAAAGTCCCAACAATCGGCGATTTGACTTCAATGCCTTTTTCGTTGATCTCTTCCGTCACGGCAGATTGAGATTCAAACGGAGGCGTATAATCGACGTAAGTCGATTGTTTCGGTTTCTGAAAATTCCGAACGGTGGAAGGATTAAATTCTTGAAGCGGATGACCAGATTTGCCTTTGACAAGCCGGATTTTGGAATTCCATTTGGAATATTCGATCTCATCGAGATCGTAGGTTTCGAGAATTTTGATCATCTCAAATATTTTAGATGTTTTCATCAACGCTCCTTCAGATTATTTGACGCGTTCAACATAACCTCCGGTTCGGGTGTCGATTCGAATTGTATCGCCTTCATTCAGAAAGAGCGGGACAGCAACCTTTGCGCCCGTTTCCAGCGTGGCAACCTTCGTCGCCCCGGTGACAGTGTCACCTTTCAGCCCTGGCTCTGTTCCGATCACTTTTAAATTGACAAATAGCGGAATTTCGACATCGACCGGTGTTTCATCGTGGTACAAGACATGGATAATCTCATTTTCTTTGATGAATTTAGCCGCTTTCTCGAACAGGTCTTCATGAAAAGGATATTGCTCGAAGGTTTCAACATCCATCAAAATGTAGTTCGATCCGTCACGATACAAATATTGCATGTCTCTGGATTCTAAACGAACAATATCGATCTTCTCTCCCGAACGATAGGTATTTTCAACGACCAAACCTGTTTTGACATTTTTGAATTTTGTCCAAACACGCGCGCCGCCACGCCCCAACTTGATATGCTGAAACTCAACAACTTTTAATAAATTCCCTTCTGAATTAATGACGATTCCATTTTTAATATCTGCTGTAGTAGCCAAGAAAAACTCCCTATTCTAAAAACATCATAAAGCGGTCAGCAATTTACACGCTATCCGCTTTAGAATCAATTGATTTTCGCCACCAACCGATCCAAGTCATTTTATGAAGATCATCTCATGCCGGAAAAATCCATCACGCGCTCTAATCTGAAAAATCTCCTCGCAAATAATAACTAAATATTTTAAGTTTCGGTGTGATATTTGTGTCGATGTCAAACGGGTTGGAGTTGTGGCGCCACATCGGTTGGTTGATTGGTTTTCTGCCTATTTTTATGTATGCAGAGATTCATTACCGCCTTCCTTTCTTCAAGGGATTTTTATATCGCAAACAGCCTGAAATTATCTTCGATGCGCCGCACCGGATCGAATCTGACAGTTTACCCGTTTTACTAATGATTAAAGATGCTAACTGGTTTCCGGTAAAATTGCTTAGCGTTACTGTAAAAATCAAATCGCCGATCTCCGGAAAGATACTATCAGAAAAATCTTGTGACGAGATCATCGATATTTCTCAAAAATGGTTCGTCAAATTTTACAATTTGGATGTTCATTCATGGAAAGACGAGCGGATTTTCATCGAGTGTCAGGCAACTGTACAGATTCGGAATCGGGTGATTACGGTGAAAAATGACAACTATCGAACCGCTTCGCACGCCGACTTTTCGATTTTTATCGACTCCGAACCGCTTCCATCTCCGAAAGATTGGATATGGGGCGATCTACACTGTCACTCTTCATGGACAGAAGATCAGGTAGAATTTGGGGTTCCGGCGGAAGCTATCGAACCCATTGCTTCATCGATGGGAATTTCGTTTTGTACTTTAGTGGAACATTCGTACGATCTGGATGATTTGGACGGCACGTGGACTAAACGCGATCCCAATCTTCCAAAGTGGAAAATTTCACGCGAGACCATTCGGAATTTGAACATCCAATATCCAAATTTCCGAATCATCCCCGGCGAAGAAGTCTCGACCGATAATGGTATCGGAAAAAACGTTCACATGGTGGTTTTGAATGACGACCAGTATTACCCGGGCGAAGGAGACGCTCTGGAAAAATCTCTCGCAAAAGCATCCGAACTCTATTATGGAAAAATCCTGGAATCTGTGCCGGAAAAGGCGCTCGTCTTTGCCGCGCACCCGTATGCTGATCCACCCTTTTTCCACAAACTTGGACTCAAACGAGGCTCATGGAATTACTGGGATAGCCATCGGAAACTCGGCGGTTTACAGTTCATGAACGGAATCATGGAGAATGAATATGAGCGAGGAAAACGTGAATGGATCCGACAATTATTGCGCGGCCGGCATTCGTATGTTTATGCTGGAAACGATTCGCACGGAAACTTCAACCGTTACCGACAGATTTATATGCCAATGTTTTGTTTAAATGAAAAACCCACTCAAAAATTCGGCGAGCACCGAACGGGTCTCAAAGCCGCGGCAACAGAAGACGCAGACAGCCTAACGGCTAAGCTGAAAACCGGACAAGTCATTTCAACCAATGGTCCTTTTGCTAATATTTCCATTCAAAATGAGAATAAACGGGAATTTTACATCGGCGAAAATGTCGTGAAACCACAATCCATTTCGGTTCAGGCAATTTCTTCGCGTTACTTCGGAAATCTTCGACAGATTCGTTTATATCTCGGCGATCTCGACCACAGACAGGAAGTCCTTTACCGAACCATTTCTTCTCTCTCCTCCTTCAGCAGAAAAACAGTTTCCATTCCGGTTGAAAATCTGCCAACAAGCGGGTATTTCCGCGCCGAAGTCGAAACCAATCAGAATAAAATCGCTTTGACTAATCCGATCTGGTTCACTCAGCACGAAATAACATAGATTTGAATGTCCAATTTTTCATCAACAGAAGAGACTCCAATGAATGGTCTTCTTAATCACTTGGCTACAGCCACACACGATATTTCAAAAAAACTCGGCGGAAATAAAATTCAAATTTTCCTTAATTAAATGATATCTATGGAAAAAGATTTTGACCTGATCATTTTCGACTTGGATGGTACACTATATCCAGTCAACCCGGGCATTGACTCCGTTTACCCAAAAATTGCCATCCGATTTGCCGCTCAGGCGACCGGAAAAAGTGAAATGGAAGCCCAGACGGCTTTCATGAAAAAAAAAGAACAACTTGCAAAAATTATCAATGGCAGACCGACAAACACGCTGACATTGATTTATTTTTACGACGTGGATATGATGGAATATGAAAATGAGATCAACCGCGAACTTGATATCGAGTCTATCCTTACGCGAGACGAACGGTTGATCCGAATGCTGAAATCCGTTTCTTACCATTATCCAATACTCCTGTTCACCGGCAATAATGAGAAAGTTACCACGCGAATTCTAAACGCGCTGGGAATCACGGACTTTTTCCCCGAAAACCGTCGATACACATTCACCGACATTATGCGATTGCCGATTTCGGTCCGCGAAAAACTCAACTATATTAAACCAGCATTAAACGGATTCAAATCGGTTCTAAATCTGGCTAATGTCCATCCCGGAAAAGCATTGATGGTTGGAGATTCCGAAATCACAGATATTCTTCCTGCCCAAAAAATCGGCATCCAAACTTATCACGTTTCAACTCATGAGTCACTTTATGGGTTGCCCGAATGGCTGGGCATTGAACAAACCGAAGCGTAAAAATCCAAAATGACACGCGTCTTTCCTATTAAAAAACTTGTTATTGCTAATTTGATTGTTTTCCTATATTTTTGATTTGCTATGGATAAGAACTCCAAAGAGTTATTCGAAGTCAGCGTTTCAGAAACTAAGACGCGGGTTTTGGCGACGACGATTTCGGGAATTTCCGTCGAGATAGTCGAACATCTCGGTGAAACCGATTATCCAAAAATAATCAAGATATCCGAAACATTGGTTGATAACTTCGGGCAGAATGCGCGTTTTAACCGAAATTCAATCAAAAAATATTTCAACTATCCAAAAACATTGCCATTCATCGTCAAAATTCGCGATCAGATCGAAGGATTCATCATCGGCGTTCCGCTGGAATATTTTGAAGAGGAAGAATGGGCAAAATACGACGAGAACCTTGGGAAAAAGAATACGATCTACACATACGCTTTTATCGTTCGGAAAGAACATCGTCAGTTCGGACTTAGCAAGATGCTCAAGCGCGTTTATCAAAGTACGTTAAAGCGAAAAAACTTCGAGTTTATTTCGGGACACGTGATGGAAGGTGTCGCCTCACAATTCACAAAATCCAGTCAGGTTGTACGTAAGTTCGCCAACTGGAACAGTACAGGTTATACCTTTGAATATTATCGTTGTCCGCTAAAATAATCCGAGAGCGGTTGACGGTCGCAAAGTTGCAACCGATCCGCATCGGAAATCATCTACTTATCCGTCGTCAATAATACAGTAAACTTAAACGAGAAAGAGGATTGAAAGCCGCCATCCGGCTGTTCTCTGCCGCTTGAACTGCCTCGCATGCCACTGCGGCCTCCTTGTCCATCCATCATTCCACCCTCTGATGGCGGTTCGCCGCCGTCAAATCCACCTCTACCACCGCCTTGAGATCCTTTGCCCATTCCTCCTTTAGAATGTCCCATCAATTTTTCGGCTTTTTCTGTTTTCAGCGTAATATTTAAAGGATTCTTCGGAGATAGCGGTTCGGTTTTCAGTTGTTGGGCAATCATTTTCAGCGGAATTTGAATTTCGTACCCGAACTTTTGCCGATCCCGACTGATCTTAACGGAAAGTCCCTGTTTATTGATCAATGGCAGGATTCTCTCGTCATCCGTTCCGGATCCAATGACAATCATTTCAGTTTGAATATCATCCACCATATTTGATAGATTTTCTTGTTGTCCTGTTCGTCTTCCGGGCATTGAGCCAGATTTCCCGAACGATCTCTCTCCCATTTCCACACCCGTTAGATTCTTTGCTAATGGAAATTTGATTCCAAAAACCCGTCCTTTCGAGCCTCTTTGCTGAATTGTCAAGGACAGTCCCTGCATCATGATTTGTCTTTCAAGATCGCGGTCTGAGCAAGTCATATAAAGGTAAAGATTACTTGAATCATTAGCGACGCCGTAGCCGAATTTCATCTTTTCGTTCCACTTGATGCTGTTCTGCCATTCGTCTCCTTTCCCATCAACGACAATCTTTTTATCGCTCCAGAATTTTGATGTTACAGATTCTTTACATCCATTCAACAACGTTGTCACAAAAGCCAAGCAGGAAATTAAAAGAAACATGTTTTTTTTCATTTTCGCACCTTTTAAATACATTTTTATGTAGCATGAGGGCAACCAGAAGTTGCCCTCTTTTCTCGGAGTATACACGGAGGTGTACGGTTTTAATTCTAGTTTTTCTCAGACTTTTTTGCTAAAAAACAAGTATTAGACAGCCTAACTTTTTATTTTATTCCGCCTATATTTTATATTGGCGCGGATAAAATATTATTCACCAAATGGCGGAGGCGGTGGAGGACCCGGACGACGATCGATTGGTCTTGGCGGTCGATGACGTATTTGTTCCATTCGATGTTCAAAACGTTTCATCTGATCCGGAGTGAGAACTTTGGAAAGTTCAAGATTCAGCGAATCGAGACTTACAACGAAAATACGAATTTGTTCGTCGCTAAACTTCTGAATCCATCTCGAATGTTTCTTCAAAATCAAGTGAATCTGATCCTTTTGTTCGGGTCTGGGATCAATTATCCGTTCCATTTCGGATACAAATCCTCTACCGCGCCGGAACTCCGCCACTTTTCGCTCATGATGAAAACGCAAGTAACTGGAAACTCCGACAGATCCAATTACAATCCCAATGATCAGAACGCCGATCAGTATCAGAGTAGTTTTCGTTGTTAGTTTCATAATTTTCACTCCATTGTAAAATAATTGATAGGGTCAATCATCTCGTCCATCGAAATTTCATGAATGCCAATGGCAGAAGATAGATTCGTTTGGGTAGATGTGCTGACATTGAAAGCGAGAATCAATACAACCATCGCAGAGGCGATCACTGCGACCCTCCGGAACGCTGTTAAAAAGCCACTCAAAAAAAGATTGATGCTTTCTTTCTGATTCGACAGCACCCGAATCCGATTCATTGTCCGATCGACAAACCACGGGCTGAATGATATAGACTTTCTGATTGGCGCCCGTCGATAAATAGATTCAAGACTTTTTCTCTCTTCGATTAACTCGGGATGCTCTTTGAGCGCCGCTTCCAACAGTCTTTTCTCTCGGAGTTCTAAATCCCGATCGAAAGATTGAAACAACAATTCTTGTGCACGAATTTTTCTCATAAATTCTCCTGATAAGGTTTAAGAATTTTCAGCAGTTGCTTTTTTGCACGCGAAAATCTGGACAACACTGTTCCAATCGGTATTTGAAGTATTTCGGCTGTTTCTTCCGTTGAACACTCGTCCATCATTCGTAGAACCAACGCAGATTGAAGTTTGGGTTCCAATTGACTAATCGCCCAGTAAATAACGTCACGCGTTTCCTCGATTTCGATACGATTCCGGTTTTCATATAAACTTTCGGAAACTTCGGGATCATCGATAGAGGTATCACGCGAAGATTTCCGCTGACGGCGTTTCAATTCGTTCAGTGAAAGATTTATGGCTATTCGGGTTAAATAAGTTCCTACAGACGCTTCTCCACGAAAATTATTTAAATTGTTATAGAACCTGATAAAAGTTTCCTGACCGACATCTTCTGCTTCGGGGCATCTGCCCAGCATTCCAACGACTGTTCCTGCAATTTTCGATTCGTACCGATGTATGATCTCTGCAAATGCGTCTGAATTTCCTGTCAAACATGCCTGTATTGCCTCATTATCGTTCAAACTTTTGATTTCTCCGATTCTATTTCATCCATGTCTTAGACATTTGCACCGACAAATATATTCCGCTTTCCCAATCTGTTCATCATTTTTTTTCAAATCAACCATCAAGCCGGAATAAAAGCCACTTTTGGATTGTCTATTGCATGAATTTGAAAAATGAAGAACCGATAAGATAAAAGGAAAAGATAATGAAAAAGAAAAAATGGATAATACCAATAGCCGTTCTGATAATTGGACTTGTCTGCTGGTTCGTTTTATCCCGTGAAAAGGAGAAATCCGAATCGCAATTTACCTACGCCAAGATCACTCGCGGAAATGTGGAAAATACCGTTTCGGCAACCGGAACGATCAAAGCCCGCGGAACCGTTGAAGTCGGCACACAGGTCTCTGGCATCATCGACCATTTGTTCGTTGATTTCAACGACAATGTGAAGAAAAATCAGGTGTTGGCAGTTCTTGATACGACGAAATTGGCGTTGGCTGTCCGTCAGGCTGAATCCGACCTCCAGCGCGTGCAGGCGCAATACGATCAGACCATATATGAATACGACCGGAACACCGATCTATATCAGCAAAAATTAATTTCCGAACAGGATATTATCCAATCGAAGACGGATAAAAAAACGACGGATGCATCACTGAAAACCGCCAAAATTGCACTGGATAGAGCCGTAAAAGAACTCAAATACGCCTACGTCAAATCTCCCATCGATGGAAAAGTAATATATCGGAACGTCGAGGAAGGACAGACCGTAGCGGCGAGTTTTACCACGCCGACAATGTTCACAATCGCCGAAGATTTAACTAAAATGGAAATTCGCGCGCTCGTTGATGAGAGCGATATTGGCTCCATCAAAGTTGGGATGAAGGCGCGATTTACCGTTCAGAGTTATCCCAACGAGACTTTCACGGGAGTTGTCCGCCAAATCTGGCTTCAGCCGGAAACAGTCTCGAACGTCGTCAATTATACGGTCGTTCTAGACGCGACGAACGAAAAGAACCTTCTGCTTCCCGGAATGACGGCAACGATTGACTTTTTGATTGAACACAAGGAGAACATCCTGCTGGTTCCGAATCTGGCGCTGAAAATACAGCCAACGGATGAAATGATGGCGTCTCTCCGAAAAAACATGCCGAAACGGAGACCGCCTCATCCAGATTCTTTGGCGGTAAAACAATTCGCATCTTACGGCAATCGGATAGCGTCGAAATCCACCAACGGACAAAATCAGCGGTCATCTACAAACTCTATTCCAGAAAATATTGGAAGAGTTTGGTTTTTAGATAACGGCGGAGAACTTCAGTTAGAAATGATTCGCACCGGCATTACTGACGGAAAATACACCGAGGTTGTCAACTCGCACCGGCTTTCCGAAGGAATGCAGATTATCGCCAGCGTAACATCACCCGACGGATCCGTGAAATCGTCCAACGCAAATAATTCACGACAGGGCGGGCCTGGCTTTGGACCGCATCCATTTTAACGATCACGATACTTTAATCAAAAAGATCGACAGGAGTAAAAATTAAAATGGAAAATAACGAAAACGTCATCGTCACGAACAATCTGACTAAAGTCTATCAAATGGGCGACGTCCGCATTCATGCGCTCAAAGGAATTAATTTAACGGTTCGGCGTGGCGAGTTTATCGCCATTATGGGCGCTTCCGGGTCAGGAAAATCGACACTTATGAACATGCTGGGTTGTTTGGATCAACCAACATCAGGCGATTATTTTTTAGATGGAGAAAATGTCAATTCGCTCGACCGAAACGAGTACGCAGAAATTCGTAATCAAAAAATCGGTTTTGTCTTCCAGGGATTCAATCTACTCGCCAGAACGACAGCATTGGAAAATGTCGAGTTGCCGCTAATGTATGACCGGCACAATCGGATCCAAGAGCCGCAGAAGGCGGCAAAAAGCGCGCTTGAGCGTGTCGGTCTCGCGGATCGAATGAACCATCTTCCTAATCAACTGTCCGGCGGACAACAACAGCGTGTCGCCATTGCCAGAGCATTGGTCACTCAGCCGGCGATCCTGATGGCCGACGAACCGACGGGAAATCTGGATAGTCTGAATTCAATTGAAATTTTCGGACTGTTTCAAACACTCAATCAGGAAGGAATTACGATTGTAATGGTCACCCATGAACGCGATTTTGCTGATTACGCCACTCGCATCGTTGAAATGCGCGACGGTCGCATTCGCAAGGACTGGATCATCCAAAGTCGCCGAAATGCGCAAGCGGATCTGACTCAATATAAAGCAAACGGATCCGAGACGGAGGATGTTTATGAACAGAATTTATAATCTGATAAAAGTCGCGATGAAAAGCATCGTGAAAAACCGGATGCGGAGCCTGCTGACCTCTTTGGGAATAATCATTGGCGTCAGCGCCGTGATTGTCATGGTGGCAGTCGGCCAAGGATCACAGGAAAAAATCGCCGAACAGGTTGCGTCGCTTGGCACGAATCTGATCGTCATTTTTCCAGGCATAAGTAAATCGGGCGGTGTCAGCCAGGGCGCAGGCAGTTTCAACCGGTTCACATTAAAGGACGCCGAGAAAATTGCCGAACAGGCTACACTCGTGAAAGACGTGTCACCAATCGTCCGAAGCGGCGGCCAGGTAATCGGCGGCGGAACGAACTGGAGCACAACCATCAACGGCGTATCGCCCCAGTATTTCGATCTCCGTGAGTGGGGTCTGGAATACGGCGAGATTTTTACCGAAAGAGATGTCCAGGTTTGTAAAAAGGTCGCAATCCTTGGTAAGACGATAGCAGACGAACTTTTTCCAGGACAAGATCCGACTGGCGAAACCATTCGTATCCGAAACACACCTTTCACGGTAATTGGTGTATTAAAAGCAAAAGGCAAAAACGCGATGGGTAACGATCAAGACGACATTATCTTTGCGCCATCAACTACAGTCTTGTACCGTCTCAAGGGACGACAATTTATCGATATGATCAACGCCGGAGCGGTTTCCACTGATAAAATGGATGCGGCGCAGGCGGAAATCCGAAGCATTCTTCGGGAAGCTCATAAACTCGATGAAGGCGACGACGACGATTTCACCATCACCAACCAGACCGAAATTACCGATATGGCATCTCAGACTTCCCGCACGATGACGCTTCTGTTAGGAGCAGTAGCGGGAGTTTCGCTAATCGTCGGCGGCATCGGGATCATGAATATTATGCTCGTTTCCGTTACCGAGCGCACGCGGGAGATCGGAATTCGTCTTTCCATTGGAGCGCGAGCCAGTGACATTTTAGTCCAATTCCTGTCGGAATCAGTCGTTCTGAGCCTGTTTGGCGGAATCATCGGCATTCTGCTCGCATTATTGATCTCTGGAATTCTAAATAATTTTACAGAATTGCGAACCGTTATCAAACCGTTTATCGTTATTCTCGCATTTGCGTTTTCGGGTTCAGTCGGCATTTTCTTTGGATTTTACCCCGCTCGCAAAGCCGCTAACTTGAGTCCGATCGACGCATTGCGTTACGAATAATTCAAAGAGGAACTCATGAAAAGATACCTATTTTTTATCTCGATTTTATTTCTATCAATAACAACAATACAAGCCGAATCGCTGACTCTACAGCAGGCAATCGACGAGGCGTTGCATAACAATCCATCGATTCGCGAAAGTTTGATCTCCGTTCGGCAATCGCAGATCGAAACCGGACAAGCCTACTCGTCGCTTTTTCCTTCGGTAAGCGCTTCCGCTTCCGGAAATGGGCAGAAAAATTCATCTCAGAATTCATGGAGTTCGAGATGGAGTATGAGTGGCGGCGTCAACCAGTCGATTTATCAGCCCGGCCTTCTGACGAACATCAAAATATCTAAAATTCAGGAATGTATCGCCAAAACGAATTCGGATGATCTCGCATCTCAGGTCAGACAAGAGATCGAATCCGCTTATTATGGCATTCTCAGTTCCGATGCGTTAAAGGCGGTTTATGAGGAAAATATTCTCGCCGCTGACGAAAATATCCGTAAAATTCAGGCAATGTATAAGTTGGGTATTAAAACGGAATCCGATGTTCTGAAATCGGAAGTTCAGAAAGGCGAAGTTGAAAGTCTGCTTGTAAACGAGCAAATGAATCATACCAATCAGCAACGGAATCTGCTTACATTGCTGGGACGCGAGCCAAACACTGAAATTGCACTTGAAAAAGTCGATGTGGAAGTCATCGTGGTTCCCGATTTAAAAACCGCTGAAAATACAATGCTTGGAAAAAACCGGGATATCCTAACACTCACACAGAACCGGAAAGTCAAACAATTGAACGTTCAGATTTCACGTGAATCCTTTCTGCCATCGATCTCGGCAAATTATTCCATCGGAAAAAGCGGATCCGGCAGTACATCGTCCAACTTGTCTAATTCAATCGGTATTTCCGCTAACATCCCGATTTTCGACGGATTCAACAAGCGAAAAGATGTTCGGAAAAGCAAATTAGATGTGGATAAAATCGATCTTGAAATCACACAATTAAAGCAAGACCTCCGGAAAATACTGGCTTCTTATTACTCCAGCCTGGAAACATATAATTCGTTGATTTCCATTCAGGAAAAAAATCTCTCGTCCGCCCAAAAAGACCTCGATCTGGTCACGCGCCAGTACGAACTTGGACTCGTCACGATATTGGATCAGATGAACGCGCAGACGTCGGTTTTGAGGGCTAAAAGCAATTTAGTTAAACTAAAATATTCCCGGAAGATCACCGAATCTCAGATCGTTCAATTAATCGGTGGTTAAGCCCACCGCGCGATTATTCACTCCCAAAAGTCACGATGAAGAAAAGCGCTTCGGCGGTTCCATCCAATGTCGGTTCATTGGTCGAATAGTCGCCGACGTCATCATGATACACGACCAGATCGGACTGGAATTTTGCATACGGGTCGGGGTTGACCAATCGAATTCCTGCAAGGCTATTGTAAATTGAAGCATAAACCGGTCCATCGTTCATCGCGCCGGTAATCCTTCGATTTAAACCAGTCATCACAGAATGCGGATAGCGCGGCGTGTTGCCCTCTTTTTCCGGAATATCTACAAACTGACTGACGCCCCATGGATTTCTGCCGAGAAGCCAGTCGCGATGCGCGGACATAACGGGACGGAATTGCTTATCGCCAGTCATTTTTTCATAGAGGATACATTGCGTCACAAACGCCGCCGCCAGATGATTGCTACACCAGATAAAAGGCATTCCGACGAGATATGGATTCGATTGCGCGTGTTTTAAAACCGCCTCGATTCCAGAACGGTAATAGCCGATGAGCGTATCGCGGAACGACGGTTCAACAACTTCAAAAAGCGCGTAATGTCCCATATTCATAAACGGGTAAAATTCGTAATGTCGAGCTGTGTCGGAACCCATCCATGACGTTGATTGGATCATCTTCGCGAAAATCTTGGCTTCATCTAAATACTTCTGCTGGTCGGTTAACTTAAACAGTTCCGTCGCGCCCCACTCCATATCGTCCGCCCATGTATTCTCGTAATATCGGTACGGTTGTGTGCAGGGCGTTCCTTCCTGACAGCCGGGTTGTTTTAGACCCATTTTATAAACTTCGATGCCGGCTTTCAAACACCGCTCGGCATAATTCAAATCTTTCAAGTCATTTTTCCAAATATCGTAAGCCATTGCCATCGCCGCGGCGTATCGTCCGGCGAGATTTGCAATTCCAGTCGAAGTATTTTGGAATTTCCTCAATCCTTGCGGTTTTCCTGTCGCGTAGTAAACTGGTCTATATCCACCTTTTCCCCAACCGTAATCGGCAGTATCCAAATAAGGAAGTTTGAACCCGATATGATCCCTGTCGTCACCAACCTGATGAAAGAGTTGATCGGGTTTCGGGTGCATTTTCAGCATCCAGTCGAGTCCCCATTTCGCTTCATCTAAAACATCCGGAATACCATTCGGTCCGGCATGACCCCATTCATCGACTACATCCGTAAATTTCGTTTTGTTTTGCTTATAGGCAAACAACAGACGACAAACCGTATTTCCTGAAGTCAATAAATATCGTAAATAATCCCCCGCATCATGCCAGCCGCCACTCGCGTCGATGTACGTGCTGTCCGGCATCGGTCCATACATCGTTCGCCCGTCTTTTTGATGGCAAACTTGATCGAGCACCGGATTGTAACCGCAACGTTGTTGGGTAATATATCGGACAATGAATTCCTGATAACCGTCATAGGCATTCTTCCCAATCGTAAATGGCAAAGAAACCGCATGGACAGTTTTTAACTGGATTTTATATCTACCGGGAACCTGAAAAGCGGAAAAATCCAAAAGAAAATGATATGAAAAATTCCCATATACTCCGACGCCCGCGCCAATTTTAGGTGATGACCAGACGATTTTTCCGGTAATCGCATCAATGAGATCGAATTTCTGATCGACTAACGGCGCTGTCGAAAAAGCAATGGCGACTTTCTCATCGTCGGGAAGATAACCAACCTGATTGGCTCGAATAAAAACTCCATTATCCGCGGCGATTAGGAATAATGACACGCACAACGTCGCAACCATAACCCGCATAAAAATCCAAATTCCATGTCGTTTCAAAGTTATCTCCGATTTCTTCTTCAATTTAATTTTTATTATTCGGGACTTTTCATATTTACCAAACCGACTTTCCGGATCACATCACGATAAGTCATCAAATGGTATTTCCCTGTCCAGAGTATGTTACGAAAGTCTGTAGACATCAAAGCATTTAATTCACCATTTCGATGGCGGCTCATATTTGAAAGTCCGAAGGAATTCATATCAATCATCGCATCCATTTCGGTGTTTTCGAGTCCGATGTGAAAAACAAGCAGGTTTAGACGACCGGTGGGAAGTCTTTTGACAATTGCGACCAGACTATCCGGTTTAACGGATGGGTTTAGCGCATAAATACTCGGCGCATCGACTTCTCCAAAATACCGCGATATGCCGAGTCGGTATTCTGCCGCTAATTTTTCGACAATTCTCCTGTATTCCGGCTTGCTGACCGCAGTACCCATGTGATAATCCACATAGTCGATTTTAAGCCCGGAAGCAATCCCGCGTTCGATTTGCGCTCGCAATTCTTTTTCAATTTCATCAATTTTCGGATGATTTCCCTCAAAAGAAGCACGTGACGGGAAAAAATATCCGCATGTATCCACCAAACTGGGCGCCGCACAAACGCCAACGACCGGTCCCCAGCGAAAATTTTTCCATTCAGCGTTCAGTGTTAAATGAATACCGACCGAAACTTCCGGATGCGCTTTGAGAATGTCCACCGCTTCCTGATACCACGGGCAGACGAACATTACCGACGTTGAAACCGGCAATCCGGATTCGATCACACGCTGGATCGCCACGTTGACGGTGTGCGTCATGCCGATATCATCGCATCGTAAAATCAACCCAACAGACGGATCATTGGGCATTGCTCCGTTTGCTCCCGAAAATCCCACAAAAATGACGAAAACACAAAAAGCGCCTACAATCCATAACAAGAGATAATCTTTTTTATCCATAACCCTCATTTCATTTTGAAGAACCGATTGGGGCTTTTCATGCAAAATTTACGACTTTCGTCGGAATTACCTCATCAATATCAACGAGAAAGTCCAATCGTAAAAGTATGAACTCCCTGAAAAATCCCGAAATCCTGATAGGCATAATCGACCCGGTATTTTACTCCGGAAAACGCTTGCCGGATTCCCAAACCGAAAGTCCAGCCACGCTCGTCGTAATTTGCCATATAACCGGTTCTCAGGATCAGCAAATTCTGAAACATATATTCGGCGCCGATTCTTATTTTTTCCCGATAATCGCGTGGGTGATTCGTTTCGAAACCAATCATCAATGAATGAACCGATTCATCCGGCAAAAAGAATGTCAGCGGTTTGATTCCAATGCTGAAACTTACGGAAAATGGCAAAGGAAATTTCTCTCGCTCATAGCGGACTTCGCGGGAAAAATTCTGGATGACCGCACCAAATCGAATGCCGTTCTTGAGAAAATCGTACGCGGTTCCGATATCAATGGCAGGTTCGTAGGCGGAATAATTCCTCTGCTTCATGACGAGATTTGAATCATCAACGTCGGTTCCATTGAGTCCGACCCACGCGCTGTTCAAGTCCTGAACCGCATATTTCACACGAACGCCATACGAGAAGCGGTCGCTGACTTTCTGGCTATAGGTTAAACCGACAGAATACGCGGTTGGAGAAAATGTATCCGTATCTTCAAATCCCTGATCGTTATTCGCGCGGCGCGTTCCCTGAAACTCGCCATAATCCATGCTGAGCAGGTCGATCGCAACGACGCCAAACTTACCAAAGTGAGCCGCACCGACAAATGAATTGTAATTGATGTCGGCGATGCCTTTCGTATAGTTCGCATTGAAATCGTATTTTCCTTCCATCCAGCCAAGTCCGGCAGGATTCCAAAAAACCGCATTGGAATTCCGAAAAGTGATCAATCCCAAACCGCCTCTCCCGATCGCTTCGGCGGAAACAGGATTTTCAAGAAAACGAAAACCAACTTGACCTTTTTTAACAAAGCCCGCTTGGCTGGTATCGATCCAAAATAAAACCGTCAAAAGCGCTAAAATCCAGGGCAAATATCTATACTTTTTCATAATCATTTCCTCCTATCGAACCAACACGAATTTGACATACTGGTCTGGAAGTTTCTTCCCGTCAACGGATTCTGCTTTGGTCACGACAAGAATATAAATACCGCTGGCCACATACTGATTGGAGTCCGTGCGCTGATCCCAGATTTCCTGATCGGTTCCAAAATGGTCGATTTCTGTTATAAAGTCACCCGTTTCGGTATAGACTTTTAAATTGCATATATAAGGCAGTTTAGCAAATAGGATTTGATTGATATTTCCGGGAAAGCCCAATCCGCCCGCGTTGACTGTCGCTGGATTTGGAACGACGCGCACCATATTGGAAACAGAAAGACCAGCCTTGAAGGGAATCGCTGGCAATGCGGAGCGGTTGACATAGCGCGAACTTTCCAGTTTCATATTCGGAATGATGTCGTCTGGGTTTTGAGTTCCATTATCCACGGCAGTAACTGCATAGTAATAACTGACTCCTCGTGTCACGTTTTTGTCAACATATGTTAGGACGTTCCGATCGGTTGTTTCATAGATTAATTTCCAAGTTTCGCCACTCTGCTTGTCTTCGGGATCGTTGGTCCAGGCGGCTCCCTTTTTCCGATAAACGCGCCAAGCATACCAATCATCTATACCGGTGTCCGGATCTCTGAAATACGACGCGCTTGGATAAGACCAGGAAATGTCAACTTTATCTGCATCGCTTGTCACGACCATATCCGGGGGCGGCGGCGGATCGGGAATATCAAATCCGCGATTCCAAGCCCAATTTGCCCGATCTATAGCCTGAAAAAGCGAGTCTTTTCCGGTCATAATAATTGCATTTTTCATGGAATCGGTGATGATGTTCGATTCGTCGGGTTGTTTCAACCACTGATAGCCGATCGTATCGGCGGCAGTCCATGAAATCGACCCCGTTCCGATGGCATAGACGGCGCAGATTGAATCGCACTCATCGGGATTCGACCGTTTTTCCAGTTCGTAAGGTCCGATAGTGATAAACCGCATCGGCCCTTTTTGGTAGGCACTTGCCGAAATCTCCCCTTCAGTTATTGGGTCCAGCGGAAATTTCCCCAGCGCATCGTGACCGATATAAGTGTCTCTCAATCCGAAGTCCCGACGCCCCCACAAATCATTTTCGATATCTGCGTGCGGCATCGAATACGGTTGAGTTAAATCATCATCAGTCGCTTCGAAGCTATTCTTTGCGGCATGAAGAAGAGCGAAGCCTGGAATTTGACACGACAGTAGATGACCCGACTTCCGATCGGGATCGCCGGTATCATCGGAACTCCCATTTGTATAGGACGAAGTACCCGGCGTTTTGTGATCCCAATAGTAGGCGACATACAGCGAATCGCGCCTGTTCCCGGGTAACAATGCCGAAGGTCTGGCAAACCAGCTGTCCAGGTCATCCTGTCCTTCAAATGCAAATCCGCCCATCGTTGCATATTCGCCCGCTTTGGATGGGCCAAAACTGAACGAGAGTGGCCACCAGATTCGCATCGTCTGATCGGGGAACACATCGCTGGAATCAGGGCTTTGCAAAGGCGTTTTGGTCTCGCCGGTAAATTTATAAGTTGCCTTCCAGATTAGATAGTTCTCGTGAAGCGGATGACTGAATCCGTACACTTCGATATGTGTCCGGATTCCCCAAAATGGAATAATGTCTTCCCAAACTGCACAGATGTCGGATTTCAGATCCGGATCCGTTTCCCATGTGTATTCCTGGCTTTGTGCGATGCCATCGACCGTGACATTTGGTGGACGATAGCGGCGGATTTCCTGAGAAAATACGTTTCTTCCATTACTGACGAACGTCTCCGGAATGATTTTTTTATCACCAAAATTATTGATAAAACCGTCATTGTCCGGGCAGATAGGGTTGAAAATCTGATACAACAGACGTGAATGCCATTCATCCTGAGGATACTGCCAAATTTCATTCGAAACATTTCCATTCGCCAGTACCCAGCTGTATTGGGTCGTGAATTGCCCTTCTCCGGATACTTTTTTCATATCCAGTTTAATGGCATTAACATCGATAAACATCGGACGTCCGGATTCCTTTCGTTGACCGAACGCTATTGGGATATTAATGAAAAGAAAAAGTACGACTAACCCCATGACTGCTGATTTTTTATTGACCCAATTCATTTCATTCTCCATTAATTCATCTGCATTGTCTAAGCCGCTCACGTTCATTAGAAATTCACTCTCAGACCAACCAGAATGCGTCTGGGATTCAAGAACAGCGGCGTTTGAAACCATCCGAGGTCTATATAATCTTTATCCCATTCGCCCCATTTATCATCTCCGTGCTGTTCTCCCGCTTCGAATGGAAAATGCAGAGACTCTTTGTACCGACTATACTGTGTCGTGGTAAATCCGCCGGTATAAAGTCGTTTTTCATTCAACAGATTTACGACGGTCACGACAAATTCCAGATTCACACCCGCTACCTGAAATGCCTTCGATGCGCGCAAATCGACATTGGAATAGTCCACGGCATCAACCTTTCGGGCAATGCCGGTTACAGGATCGGTGAGAATGGTTATCCTCCCGCCGTCCTTCCAATCGACCATAAAATTGAAAACAAACCCCGCCAATGGTCTAAAACCAAACAAATTTAATCCCCACTTCCTCGGCGTATGAAAGTTCACATTGAAATGCGCATTCGGTATAGGTTCTGTGACCGTCAGATTTGCAAGTCGTTCCTCATTGACAGCGAGAATTCTGTTTTCGTAGACGTAATCTAAACCATGCTGTCCCCAGCTCTGAAGCATGTATTCATAGTTTGCCCAGAACGTAAAAACCTGCCCAGCGTTTTCTCCAGCCGTACTTCAACACCACGAATATCCGAGTAAGCGTCCGGATAATAGCAAGCGACTTCGAATTCCTGCCAGTAGTCGATAAAATGGCGGCTAAGCGGATCGTTTTTCACGTCTTTGTAATACATGGTTGTATTGAAGAGGAAATCCCTCAGGAATCTCTGTTCGTAACCAAATTCATAAGCGACAGTCTTCCCCATTTCCAAATCAGTTGACGGAACAACGGCGCCCATTTGCGAAATTCCCAAATTGTAAAGGAATGTGATGTTCGGGCGCTGATAGAAATGTCCATAGTTGAAATACAACTTACTATTGATCGTTATCGGAAAAGAAACGCCGAGACGTGGAGACAGTTTCAATTGCTGTCTGACCTTTTCTGAAGGCCAACCCGGCGGATCGCCCAGCAATTCTCTAAATACCAGCCATCGTTCGTAACTTCCCCATTCGCCGGTTAAATAATCATAAACTTCCGAATAAAGTCCCTGATAATCTTCATCAAGCGGGAAACTGACTTTATAAGATGGCTTCTGCGGATTAAAATAATCAGCGCGAAGTCCGACGGAGGCAATCATTCCTTCAAATTCGAGTTTATCTTGCAGATAAAAGCCGGCATCGATCGGTGCAATCTTGTAGTATTGCCAAGCATCCGGAATGCCGGGCGTCCAGAGCTTTTCGGATTGATACCAAGTCCCGGAATAAACGAACGAATAGGAATATTTAAATGCGAACCCGGCTTCGATTTGATGAAACCTTCCGATCTGAGCCGTTAAATCTCCTCTGAGGTTAAACGTCCAAGAATAAGATGAATCGACTTGTTGTAGTCCACCATAAATTCTGAATAAATCATTAATATCCTGAAGCGTATTTGTCGAACTGTTCGGCGTACCAATGTTCGGAAACGTCAGCGCACGCCAACTTCGTCCTAATGTCGTATCCACCCAAACCCAATTATCCGCATCCGATGTGTCTGAAGAGTACGGCTGGATTTCGTTATCCTGATAAGTATATTGCGCTTCGAGCGTGAAGAATGCTCTTGGAGAAACCGTATGATTGAGTTTGACACCGCTCATTAACCAGCGTTGATCTAGATTTTGCAGACGGCTTTTGTTAAACATATTCACATAACCGTCGCCGCTTCCAAGTATCCGCGCCTGTTGTTCGACGGAACTTTGTGTATTGCTGAGAAAATTGAACCGGCTGGAATAATCGAGCAGAGCGCCACCCATCGACGTCGGACGACCGCCTGTATTCGTTTCAACCTTTGCATAAAGCGCATTTGTTGAAATTTTCGTTTTCGGCGAAATTACCGTCGTTATTTTCAACTGCCCGTTATAATCGACATATGCATCCCGGGGACCAATGGGAAACGCGAACTGAGTGTTTTCATATTTTCCGCCCAGCATGAATGTGGATTTTTCCAATACATTTCCGAGCAAAGGAATCCATCTTCCAGGAACCGGTCCGGTCATCGTACCTTCGACATACATATCCGGTTTGGTAGCAAATTTGTAAAGTGGATGTTGTGTTTCCCAGAGTTTACGTTTTTGTTCGGCGGTCAACTTCTTTGTTCGTGGAATAATGAGTCCGATTTTTTCGTAATTCTTGGTACCTTCCAATTTATTATTCCAGCCCTTAAACGTCCAGAAGTCTTCCGGCACGCCTTCAGGGATCAACGAATCGATAGGTTGGCCTTTATTATCCATCGCAAATCCGTCGTAACAAACAGTCTTTGTTTTTCCGTCGCGCGGATCAACATACTTGTACGTCGTATCGGTAAAAACCTTGTAAATCCAGGAATCTTTACTCCACTGGTTAGTTCCGAAGAATTTATAATCATTTGTCGTCGTATTGTCTATTTTCAGCGAGACACTGATCTTGTCGCGGCTTCCATCTTTGGTGACAACATTGACCAAACCAGAACGAAAACCGCCGTACTTCGCTTCGAACCCGCCGGTCAATACCTGCAATTCGGCGACTGATGTTGAATTCAAAGAAAGATAGGAGTTTTCCGATCTCGGATCTCTGGCAGAAATACCGTCAATGCGAACGTCCGTTTCGCGCACGTCCCCTCCACGCACACTCAATCCGTTACCATCATTGTCGGAGACGAGTTCGACGCCCTTGATTTTGCCAACGAATTCATCAACGCGTAAAATTGGCGATTCAGTCAGTCGATCGACATTGATGACTTCCTGCGTTCCGGAAACGTCAGGTTTGATCACTTCTCGCTGGGCAACGACTCAAACAGCCTCCATTTCAATCGATGCTTGTTCCAATTCAAAATTTACCGTGATTGTGCGGTCGATATTGACGAGAACCTGTTCCATCTGGAGCGGCGTGTAACCAATCATCGTCGCTCTGATGTTATAAATGTTCGGCGATACATTAAGAATGACGAAACGGCCGTCCGCGTCGCATGAGGCTCCTTGCTTATTTTCGACTTGAACAACTTTCCCATTATCCCAGATGCTTTCGATCATGACGTTTGTTCCCGGAAGCGGTGCACCGGTCGTTTTATCCGTCACACGCCCTACAATTTTTCCATAATCAGCCCATGCACTTCCAAAAAGACTCAAGGGGAGGTTTTACAATGTCAATAATTGGCTAATCTTGACCATCAAGACGTTGTCTCCGATGCTTCCGAACAACCGTTTGGTGTCTTTTGGAAGATCGAATCGTTTGAAGGTTTCATAATCCGTAAGGCATTGAGACCACACAAAATACACGACCGAACCGGTCATATATTCCCAACGAAGGACGAGATTTGACCGAAATTGCTTATAATTAAAGTCTTCTTGTCCGCGGAAAGAATAATCGGTGATGCCATCTTTTGGTTTAGATATTGCTTGGCGGAATTCTGATCGGTCGCCGAACCAATTTACACCCACGTATCATTGAATTTTTCTCCGGTGAACTTACTTATCTTTCATCAATAACTATGACCGTTTATGGAATTCTCACTGGTCGCGACACGAAACACTTCGGTATTGTTTAAAATGATGTACATGGCTATATTTACTTCCGGTTATTTACAAAGAACTATTATCCGATGCTTTTTCAGAAAGGGATTCTTCATGGCAGTAATCGGCATCGATCTCGGCGGGACAAAATCCGCGGCCGCAATATTTGACGAAAGCGGGCAAATCATTCATCGTAACATCTCGCCTTTAGATAAACGAACCGGCGGCGAAGTCGGTAAACTGATCCTGAACCAAATCGCTTCACTCAGACAATACGCCGCCGAAAAACGAGAAGATATTCGCGCAATTGGCGTTTCCGTTCCCGGAATTTATTATGCAACGACCGGAAAAGTCTGGGCTCCAAATATTCCTGACTGGACGGATTACCCACTTCTGTACGAATTGACTTCGAATCTGAACGATTCTTCAATTCGTATCAAAATCGACAGCGATCGCGCAGCGTACATTCTGGGCGAAACATGGCAAGGTTGCGCCAAGGGTTGCCGGAACGCTATCTTTGTTGCCGTCGGAACAGGCATTGGCGCGGGCATTCTCATCGACGGAAAAATCCTACGAGGAAGCCGAGATATTGCCGGAGCTACAGGGTGGATGGCATTGGACAAACCATTCAGACAGGAATATGTTTCCTGCGGTTGCTTTGAATACCACGCTTCGGGAGAAGGCATCGGCAAGGTCGCGCGTGAACTGCTCATAAAAAATCCGGACTATTCCGGCGTTCTTCGACAAAAACCGATCGATGAAATTAAATCTTACGACGTTATCGTTGCCTATTCTTCAGGCGACCCGATTGCTAAGCAGACAATCGATTCCGCCATCGAATTCTGGGGAATGGCAGTTGCCAACTACGTCAGTTTATTTAACCCGGAAAAAATCATCTTCGGTGGTGGCGTGTTCGGTCCCGCGGCGCAATTCATCGACCGAATTCGGGCAGAAGCACTAAAATGGGCGCAACCGATCAGCATTCATCAGGTCTGCATCGAAGCCAGTATTCTCGGCGGTGACGCCGGTCTAATCGGCGCTGGACGATTGGCACAATTGGAGATCGAATCCGATAATTGAGATGAATACAAAATTTCTAACCTTATCAATAAGGATTTATGTATAACAGAAAATTAGTATTTTGGGCGGCATGTCTCGGCATGTTGCTGTTTGGGATTGTGATGATTTCATTGGGAACCATCAATACCTTTTTGACGGAAAAATTCCAACTCGATCAACAGACCGTCGGCTCGTTAGCCGCTTTGTTGCCATTTGGGATTCTTGCGGGTTCACTGATTTTCGGCCCGATTTGTGATCGTTACGGCTATAAAGGACTTCTGATAATTTCAACGATCCTAATTCTTATCGGTGTCGAAATAATTGCTTTTGCAAAGAGTTTTTCAGTACTTCGATACGCATTTTTTCTGATCGGATTCGGCGGCGGAATAATCAACGGCGGAACGAATGCGGTCGTCTCCGACATCAGCGCCGAAGAAAAGGGCGCAAAACTGAGTTTACTGGGCGTATTTTTCGGAATCGGCGCGCTCGGAATGCCGGTTTTGGTCGGCGCGCTGAGTAAATATTTTTCAACAGAACGAATCGTGATGTGCGTCGGATTGCTGATCGTCGTGCCAATCGTTTTTTTCTCGCTGGTTCGTTTTCCCGAACCGAAACACAACCAAGGTTTTCCGCTTAAACAAGGACTCGGCTTGCTGAAAAACGGCACACTTATTCTCTTCGGCATCATCCTGTTTTTCGAAAGCGGCATGGAAGGAATGGTCAGCAACTGGTCAACGACTTATCTGGAAAAACATCTGTTCCTAACGTCAAAAGACGCTTTATATGCGCTCTCTTTTGTCATGCTGGGAATGACGGTTTCGCGGATTTTCCTCGGATATTTATTGACAAAAGTGCGAGATTACATCATCTTGCTTGTCTGCATCGTAATTATTATTTGCGCCGCGTTGATATTGAGATTTGCCGGCTCATTTCAAGTGGCAATCATCGGATTGACGTTGTTCGGCGTCGGTTTCTCACCGGCTTTCCCAGTACTTTACGGATACGCCGGAAATTTGTACGCACAATACTCCGGAACAGCCTTCAGCATTATCCTAACGATCGCTTTACTGGGAAATACGTTCCTTAATTATTCAATCGGCGTTATTTCCGATAACTATGGAATCGAACATTACCTGACCGTCATTTTAATCAGTGCTGTTATCATGCTGATTTTAGTCGGGTTGATCACTAAGCGAACCTTGTCAAAATTAAAAATATAAAAGTAAAGGAATCGAAATCATGCAGTTAGCAAAAGAATGGCTGAATAACGCCAAAACCATTATGGAGAGAATTGATAACACACAAATGGAAAGCATCCAGAAAGCCGCCGATGTGATGGCTGATACCATCGAATCAGGCCGATGGGTTCACACGTTCGGTTGCGGACATGCGACACTGCCAATTGAAGAAATGTATCCACGTATCGGTGGATTCGTCGGTTTTCATCCGATGATCGAACTCCCACTCACCTTCTTCACAAACATTGTCGGTGGCATGAGCGTCCATCAGTTTGTATTTCTCGAACGCGTCGAAGGTTACGGCATCGAAATCATGAAAGGATACAATTTTGATCCGCGCGACTGTATGTGGGTTTTCTCGCACACTGGAATTAATAATGTCAATATCGACATCGCACTGGAAGCAAAAAAACGCGACATGACTGTCATCGCATACGGATCGGCGGCAGAAGCAAAAGGTAAACAAACGCGTCATTCCTGCGGAAAGACGATTTTTGACATCGCCGACATCGTAGTCGATACATGCGTTCCGATTCAGGATGCGTCGGTCACTTTAAAAAATCACTACGATAAAATCGGTCCTGTATCGACAATTGCATTCGTCACAGCAGTCTGGATGACGGTGACGACTGTCGCGGAAATTCTCGCAGACCGCGGAGTCAAACTTTACATTCACCCATCGCATAACGCCCCCGGCGACACGACAGCAAAGGAAAGGTTATCGGAAGCACTTGCAGTGTATAAAAAAAGAATCGCAGGCGTCTGAATTTTCACCGTATTCCAAAAGAAAACGTCTTTGGAAATTCCAAAGAATTTTGATACGAAAAGGAAGATCATATAGTGAGTAATTTGCCGAAAAAAGCCATGGAGTTCTTGAAAAATCCCCTGATTAACGATTCGTTTTACCGGTTAAATCTCGGCATCACCAAATGCTATTTATTGAAATGCACAGACGGTTATTTGCTGATCGATACCGGATACAAACATAAATTCCGCAAATTTATTCGGGAAATTCACCGCGTCGGCGTCAAAATTGTCGACATCAAATATATCCTTTTAACGCATCACCACGATGATCATGCCGGTTTTGTCGCGGAAATGCGAACTTATACGAACGCACGGCTCATCATTCATGAAGAGTCCGCCCCTGCATTGCGAAAAGGTGAATCAGAAAATACGATGCAACCGATCAATCGCCGAATCAAAAAACTGTTCCCGATTTTCCGCCTCTTACACCCCGACTTCAAATTTCCACAAGTCTTTTTAAAAGAGGACGATATTCTGATCGCCAAAAATGACGACGAAATGCTGAGAACCATCGGAATTCATGGGCAAATCTTAATGACGCCGGGACATTCGCACGATTCTATGTCGGTTTTAATGGATGATGGAAGTGCATTCGTCGGTGATCTCGCAATGAACTTCCTCAAATGGACAGGCATTCGCTATCGACCGATCTATTATGAAAACATCGGCCAGGTTTTCGATAACTGGAAAAAAGTCGTGGATGCGGGAGCGAAGACGATTTACCCAGCGCATGGCAAACCGTTCCCAGCGGTAAAACTCATCGCATCGAAGTGGTACAAACTATATCGAAATCAAATCGATAGTAAGAACGCGCCTGCTGATCAACAGGCTGGTCCACCAAGTCGTTAGACGTCTGACTAACTTTCAGCTTTTCAGGAAGGAATAAAAACTTTCCCGCCAATTATTGTTTTCCAAACGGATAAGTCCGGATTCAGCAAAACGATGTCGGCGTCTTTACCAGTTTCAAGTGAACCTTTCCGGTCGTCGATCCCCAGTAATTTCGCAGGATGGATTGTCACAGTGTCGATCGCTGTTTTTAAATCACAACCTGTAAATCGCATAAACCTTTTAGCGATTTCAAATACACTGAGAGCGGTGCCGATGAGTGTTCCATCCAGATAAGTGGCGGCACCATTCTTCGACTCATATTCTTTGCCATTGTAGATATACCGACCGTCCGGCAACCCCATCGCCTGAATTCCGTCGGTGATACAGATGCATCGCTCCTTACCTAAAATCCGGTAAAGCATATCGACAATTGCCGGATGCAGATGAACGCCATCACCGATAATTTGAGCGGTAATCGTTTCGGACTCGAATATCGCCGTCAGCGGACCCGGAAACCGGTGGTGTAACGGCGGCATCGCATTAAAAATATGGGTAACATGATTAATCCCGAGATCAAATCCCGTGCGGGCTTCCTCATAACTGGCGTTTGAATGTCCAAACGATGGGATGATATTAGCATCTATCAGTTGACGAATGATAGGATGATTTCCAGCAATTTCCGGCGCGATTGTCATCATTTTTAGATTTTTTCCGGTGATTTCAAGAATTTCGTCGAGTGAATTTCCCTTCGGCGGGTAGATACTCCGGATCGAAATGCCGCCACATTTGACCGGATTGATGAATGGTCCTTCGAGATGAATACCGAGAATCGTGGCTCCGCTGAGATTTTTGCCAACATTTTGGGCAACAACACGCAAGTGATGATTCTTTTCACATGGCTTGACAACGGTTGTCGCGAGGAAGCCGGTGATTCCCAGACGCGCCAATGTACGAGACATGGTTTTCAAAGATTCATCGGTTCCATCCAGAATATCCGCACCGCCCGCGCCCTGAATGTGAATATCAATCAGTCCCGGAATCATTGTTCGGCCGCCGGCATCGATCTCATGCTGAAAATGCTCACTTTCGGGAAAATTGCCGAACGCCGCGATTTTCCCATCACGGATAGCAACGTCGGTGAGTACGCCGGGATTCTCAGCGTCATAAAGTTTGCATTTGCGAATTAATAGTTGATTTTTCATAATTTCCCTAACTCTAAAACATTTCGTTTATTTTGACAAAGCGATAGCCCTTCGATATCAGAATATCCAGCAGTCCGCCGAGTCGATTATAGAATTTTTCCGTCCTTTCGGGATGCGTCCCAATATGCGTCAGCAGAAAAAAACCGTTTAGCCCGTTTGGGTCTTCCTTCTCATAGTCCAGAATACTTTGAAAGATTGCATGGTTTGATCGGTAGTTCTTCATCGATGGAATTGTATAATCGGCGCTGGAAAGCGTTCCCGGCGTGTAGTTGATTAACGTAATGCCCATCTGCTTTGCCCACACCGTTACCGAATCATTGTACCATTCGTATGGAGGCATAAAGTAACGATGTTTCTCATCGATTCCGAAGCGCTCCATTTCTCGGTAATTATCTAAAAGGTCCGATTGAAATTGCGCCTGATCAACCAACAGTGAATCACGTTTTTCCCATGAGCAATAGAGCAAATGTTTGTCCGAGTGCGGACCGAGATAATGTCCCGCATGAACGAGTTTCTGGATTAATTCCCATATTCCTGCGTTCCGGTAAAAGTCGCCTGTGAAAAAGAAAGTCGCCCGGATATTCCGTTCTTTCAGCGTATTCAAAATAATTTCACCGCCGTCATAAAAATCAGCACCTGTAAAAATCAGCGCAATGGTTTTTACCGACCTGTCACCGCGTACGATTCCACCGCAGGCATAAGAATATTTCCCTTCATTTTTTGGACTCTGCGCAAACAAACCGAATGAGCCGCAAAGCGCAAATATGATCAATCCGAAATATATCAGAAGTAAATTTTTGCTGTATCTTATCATTTATTCCCTTTAGTTTCTGTTTGCATTAAGTGTTTCGGCAATGTGCACATTTCTTATAAATGTAATCAGTTTTACGGTTTTTTCCCATTCCAACTTCTGGCCCCGTCGATTTAAATTTTATATGAGGCAACCTTTGATCACTTTATCTCGTCTTACAAACGTTTTTTCAATACAATAACAGGGAATAAAATGAATTTTAGGGCAACGTTAATTTTCTTCACGATTTCCATCATCGCTTTTGCTAAACCAAAACCCGACACGACTTCATCGGACGTAACCGTGAAAACCGTTTTGGCTGTCCGGAAAGACGCCGAGCCGATAACGATCGATGGAAGAATGACTGAATCCGCGTGGAGTTTGGCACCGGAAGGTAAAGCGTTCATTCAGCGCGATCCAGATGAAGGAAAATCTTCGACCGAAAGAACAACTTTTAAAGTACTTTATGACGATCGGAATTTGTATATCTGCGTCGTGGCATACGATTCAGAGCCATCAAAAATCCGCGGTATGCTGACGAGACGCGATACCGATTCGCCCTCTGATTGGATCGGGATTTCGATTGACAGCTACAACGATAACCGAACGGCGTTTGAATTTGGCATAAATGCCGCTGGCGTCAAATACGACGTTATGCGCTTTGACGACGAATCTCAAGACTTCAACTGGGACGCAATCTGGGACGGAGCGTCAAATATTGATTCAGCTGGCTGGATCGCTGAGTTCAGGATTCCTTTCAAAGAACTACGTTTTTCAGATGATAATAACGACGGCTGGGGTATTAATTTCATGCGGATTATATCACGAAAAAACGAGGAAACATACTGGGTTTCGATCCCCAAAAATGAATCCGGCTGGGTTTCTCACTATGGACGGCTAACCGGGATTTCTTCTATACCAAAGCAAAAACGGATTTACATTGCGCCATATCTGACCGCAGGATCGACGACATCTCAAGATTTAGTCACGGAAATTCATTCGGAAAAATATGACCGCGCCAGTAACATCGGCGCTGACATCAAATATGGATTGACCAACAATCTGACACTGGACATGACGATAAATCCGGACTTCGGACAAATAGAAGCCGATCCCGGCGAATTCAACCTGACTGCTTTTGAATCGTACTTACCGGAGAAACGACCGTTTTTTACCGAAGGAAACAATATTTTTAGTTCCAAGTTAGGATTTGGAGATGGCGACGAATCGCTAACGTCACTTTTCTACTCGCGGCGCGTCGGCAGAGCGCCTCACCGCGTTCTCGCAGATGAAGACGATAACGACACAACTTGGACAGAGGATCCAAAAATGACAAGCATTCTCGGCGCCGCAAAAGTTACCGGAAAAACGATAAATGGCTGGTCGATTGGGTTAATCAATGCGATAACCGACAAGGAAGTCGGAAAATTCATCTATCAATCCGGACGCACGGAATGGGAAACTATCGAACCTTTGACAAATTATTCGATTTTGCGATTTCAGAAAGATTTCCGAAACGGGCAAACGACTATCGGCGGAATGGCGACCGCAACACTTCGAAAAATCGACAACCCGAACCTCGAATTTCTCCACGATAGAGCATTGACTTCCGGGATCGACTTCTCGCACCAATTCCTGAATCACCGCTACATGATCGAAGGCACTTTTTCCGCATCGAATATTCACGGCCGCCCTGAAGCTATTCTTCAAACACAATTAAGTCCTCGACGATATTTCCAACGACTCGATGCGCGTCATGTGAGAATTGATAGTTCGCGGACGTCATTGACCGGTACGGCATATAAGTTTACTTTGGAAAAAACCGGCGGTAAACACTGGCAATGGGCAACAGGCGTTTTATCCTACAGTCCCGAATTCGAAATCAACGATGTTGGATACATTCGGCAGGTTGATCAAACATTGGAATTTGAATGGATAGGTTATTCCGAAAGAACGCCGGGCAAATGGTATCGTAATTACAATTTTAACATCTCGCAGTGGAACATTTGGGATTATGAACCGAAATATTTGGGATGGGGATCCAGCACGAATTTTTCCATCGAATTCTTAAACTATTGGGAAGCATGGTGCGGAGTACAAAATAACAGCAGGGGAATTTCTAACGACGCCCTTCGCGGCGGTCCATCTTTTCTTGTGCCGGGGAGAACCAACTTCTGGTTAGGTGTCAATTCCGACTCCCGGAAAAAAATCTTCGGCGAATTAAAATTTAGCGGTTGGAGCACCACCGACCAATCTGTTGGGATGACCATCTCGCCAGAACTCGTATTCCGCCTAACAACAAATCTGAAAGCCACATTGAACCCAACCTTCCAAAGTGAATACGATTCATGGAGATGGGTTGATAATGTTGAAGATGCCACTGGCAATCGTCATTATATATTCGCGGAAATGCACCAGAAAACATTTTCCTGTATCGTCCGGCTGGATTTCACATTGACGCCGAATCTTTCTGTCCAATTCTATGGCGAGCCATTCCTGACGGCAGGCAATTACCAGAATTTCACCGAAGCCGCTTATCCGCGCATGGGGCATTTTCAGGATCAATTCAGAGATTTTTCGTCCAACGAGGTCACCTATTTCCCAAACGACAAACAGTTTGGCGTTGATAATGATTCCGACGGTTCTTATGAATATCGATTCAGTAAACCGGATTTCCATTACAAACAATTCCGGTGCAATCTGGTAATCCGGTGGGAATATCTACCCGGTTCGTTGCTCTATTTAGTCTGGTCAAATGGATTAACAAACGCTAACGGCACCGGAACGTTCGATTTAAGGCACGATATCCGCGAGTTATTTTCCACTTCGCCAGAAAATGTGTTGATAGTGAAATTGAGTTACTTGTTAAACCGATAAACGCGACACGATATACATCCCTCAAAGGGTCCGGAGAAATTCGGACCCATTCTACTTTCACTCCAATATTTTTCAGGAATGACTTTTCCCAAACGCTTGAAAATTGTGTCCCAAAAAACGGTTTTTCCTCTTGAATATTTATCGAAATATCGGTAGCATAGGTTTGTTCATTTTGAAAACCATGAAACTATAAAAAATATGAAAACCTTTCCTCCGCTCCAACCTCAGCCACTTAGATTGGTCAATTCTATCCAACATTATTCGTGGGGCATGCGCGGAGAGTCTGCATTCATTCCAAAACTTCTCAACATTCCGGCGGAATTGAACACGGCGTACGCCGAACTTTGGATGGGCGCAAATTCCAGCGCTCCTTCAAGAGTTTTGCTGGGCACTTCCCAAATTCCGCTAACAAAGTTGATTCGTCAATATCCCCAGGAAATCTTAGGACCGCAAGTCGTATCTCACTTTGGAAAACAGTTGCCATTTTTGTTCAAAATCCTCTCCGCCGGAGAAGTTCTGTCAATTCAGGCTCATCCAGATAAAAAACAGGCAGAAGCGATCCATCGAATCGACCCAAAACATTATCCCGACGATACCCATAAACCAGAAATTGCCATTGCGTTGGACGAACTGACAGCGCTTGTTGGTTTTAAAAATACGGCCGAGATTCTCTCGGTGCTGAAAAATTATCCCGAAATATCCGGCTTCATAGGACACGAGGTCGTATCATTTTTTCAGTCGAAGTCAAACAAGCCGGAAGTCAGGCAACAATTTCTCTCCACTTTCTTTCAATTTTCGATCAAAAAAAGAAGCGAGTTGTCTAATTCGATTGATTATCTCGAACGCCGTCTGTTGACTCTTTCCGCACAGACCGAAACGGAATCCCTCTTTCTGAAATTGCGAAAGAAATATCCCGGATCAGATATCGGACTGTTTGGACTTTTTTTCCTGAACCTGATTCATCTGAAAACCGGCGAAGCGATTTTCTTGCCGGCTGGCGTTCCGCATGCTTATGTATATGGTAACATCGTTGAGTGCATGGCAAATTCGGATAATGTTGTCCGCGCCGGACTAACGCCTAAGTTTCAAGATGTACCGACGTTGATCAATATTCTTGATTATTCAGAAAAAAATGTTTCGATACTAACCGACGATAAGAACGCAGAACGCTTTACATATTCGACACCCGCTGATGAGTTTGCCGTCCAACGGTATCGGCTCTCGCTTAACAAGTCAATATTCGTTCAAAAGCCTCAAACACCGGAAATTTTGATCTGCATTGACGGCAAAGCCGATCTCCTCTTTCCAATTAACGGTTCGATACAAGCAATGCGCCTTAAAACCGGGGACTCGGTTCTTGTCCCGGCCGTCTTGGAACGTTACGAATTAAAAACTGCCGAACGATCTGTTATTTTCTCCGCTTCAACACCGCAATCCTCTTTCTAAACACTTCTGGAGAATAATTCATGTGGTATTTAATTTCCCTACTTTCCGGCTTTTTCATGGCAACCGCCGACGCTTACACTAAAAAGGAATCCGCCCGCACACAGGCCGTCGTGTTGTCATGGATCCGCGAAGCCTATGCGCTTCCATTTCTATTGCCGATTCTCGCTTTTATCAATATTCCACCGATTGACTGGACGTTCATTGGCGCTATGGCAATTTGCGTCATCATCGATTTAATCTCGACCTTCCTATACATGCGCGCTTTGCAAATTGCTCCACTTTCTTTGACGGTTCCATACCTTGGATTATCGCCGTTATTTCTTCTCGTAATTCCGACCCTCTTTCTCGGCGAAACTCTTTCGCTTGCCGGAGTTCTTGGCGTGATTCTTATCTCGATTGGAACATACCTGTTACAAATCGACCGCGCGAAGTACGGACTATTTGAACCATGGCTGGCAATTTTTAAAAACCGCGGTTCGTTATACATGTTTATCGTCGCGATTTGTTACGCAGTCACCGCAACGCTTGGAAAATTGGCGATCCAGCATTCTTCGCCGCTTTTCTTTGCCACCGTTTACTTCTTCCTGCTAACCGTTGGATTTACACCGTTTGCGCTAATTACTAATAAGGGAAAAATCAAACCATTATTTCAATTCCCGATAGAACGAATACGAATCGGTTTGGCAATGGCCTTGATGGCTATTCTCCACTTTACCGCCATTGGAATGATTCAGGTCGCTTATATGATTTCTCTGAAACGACTTTCGCTATTGTTTGTAATTTTATATGGATGGTGGTTTTTTAATGAGAAAAACATCCGTGCGCGACTCGTTGGAGGGACAATTATCATTATCGGCGCGGTGTGCATCGCGTTCGCATAGCCGCACCTGAAAAATTTTATATCGTAAAAATCGGAATCCTTCGTCCAACTACAACACTCACGCCAAGTTCACGCGCTCGTTCGATAAAGCCGTGATATATTTTGTGTGAAACGAAGACAAATCCTTTTGCATTCAGAAGTTTGACCGTTTGCTGAAAAGATTTCAATTCCATGAATGAGTCGTGCGTAATCGGATACGAAAAACACTGGAAAATATAGAGCGTGCTTCCTTTCATCATTGCAATATCGATCAGATTTTCGCTTTTATTGCCAAGAGGAAGAGATTCTTTATCAAGTCGGACATCTAACCGGACATCGTCGTACTGGCTCTTATGCACCCGGAGGAAAACCATTTCACGGAGCCAGCCGCCGTTTAGTAAATATTCCTCGGGATTTTTGAAAATCTCAACCACTTTTTGACCGGCTCCGCCGCCAAATTTGCATTTCATTCGATCTTGCTCAGCATCATATTCGATCAAAAATTTTATCCTTCCATCATCATAATCCCATTTTACACTTTGTTTGACATTGCCCATTTTAATCCATTCATCACGGATTTTATCAATATGAGGAACCAAATTATCGATATGTACCGCAATGAAATAGGTCAGCGGGCTTCTCCTTCCGATCTCAGGATCAAAACGAGTTCCGTAGGTCATTTTGATACCTTGTAGCGCGATGAACTCATTCACAGTCAGCGCTGCTATCTGATAATATTTCGATTCGCCTAAACCAATATTGATAATCTTGAAGTGATGCGTATCGATGTAGAAGACCTCTTTATTGGCTTTTCGAAAAACATCCGCCGCCAGAACCGCCTGCAGGCGATCTCCGCCAGTAACATTCAGCAAAATCTCATGCTCTGGATAATCACGAAGAATAGCCTGACAAATTTTGACAAAAGAATTGACATCATCGGAGAGAATTTCGCGCGTCTCAAACATAGGCGCCATGTAAGTTGCGACAGCCGCTTCGATTTGTTGAGCGATAGTTTTCTGATGTGGTGTCCGAAGCCATACGACGGCATCCGGCTTTTTAAGTACCAAGCCCAGAAAGCCATTGATCGGCGAATCATCCAGGAGGCAAACTTCCAACAAAGGCATCTTTAACTCCTTTTTTTCTGTTTTTCACACTGTCCAAACGCCTTAAAACTTATTAACACTTAAATTTACAAATAAATTTTTCTTTATCAAGAACGGATTTTCATTTCCTCCTGAAAAGACAAAAAAATAAGCGGCTTCCGTTTTTGGAAACCGCTTATCTTGGATATAAGATTGACGAGATGTCTATTTTATTGCAGGTTGCTGATAACGGAATATCTTTCCTTCGTAATTTTTCAGGATAACTTCATTATCGTTAATCTCCTGCAGATATTCAGGAAGGAGCGGGATCTTCCCGCCACCGCCTGGCGCATCGATAACAAAGTGCGGAACGGCCATGCCAGATGTCCATCCGCGAATCGCTTTGATGATCTCCAATCCTTTCTCGACTCGGGTTCGAAAGTGTTCCGTCCCATAAACCATATCCGCCTGATAGATATAGTAGGGTTTGACGCGAGTGGCTAACAATTTTTGCATGAGTTTTTTCATCACTGCCGGATCATCGTTGACGCCTTTGAGTAGAACAGTTTGACATCCCAACGGGATTCCCGCATCGGCAAGACGCCCCAGCGCTTTCACGGCAATCGGCGTCAGTTCGTCCGGATGATTGAAATGTACGTTTATATAGAGTGGATGATATTTCTTCAGTATTTTAACTAGTTTACTGGTGATTCTTTGTGGCAGGTAACACGGAACGCGCGAGCCGATTCGGAGAATCTCAATATGTTTGATTCCCCGAAGCCTTGACAAGATATTTTCGATCTGCTTATCGCCAAGAACCAGTGGATCGCCACCCGAAATGATAACGTCCCGGATTTCAGGATGGCTAGCAATATATTTGATTCCCTGATCGATAAATTTTAAACTGATTTTGGTCGGATCGCCGACTTTCCGCTTTCGGGTACAAAACCTACAGTAGGAAGCACAATCATGCGAAACCAAAAACAGACATCTGTCAGGATAACGATGTACGATACTGGGAACGGGCGAATCCTTTTCCTCGCAAAGCGGATCAGAAAGCAGTTGATCCTGATGAAGTTCTGCCAGGTCGGGCACAACCTGTTTATAAATTGGGTCACCTTTTTCCTTGATTAGCGATAAATAATAAGGATTGATTTTGATATCGAACACCTTATCCAATCCCTTCAACTCTTCGATTGGGACGTTCAATTTCTCCGAGATTTCTTCGATGGTTGTCAGACTTTTCTTTAGTATTTTTTGCCACTGCTCCATGGCTGTTTCGGCTCCTATTCTTTTTCTTTGGGTTTAAAATATTTGACAAAAATAACGCGATCATCGCCTTCACGGTAAAAATCCTTGATCTGAGCGGCAATCGTATAGCCGTTTCGCAAGTAAAATCCGCGGGTCGGTAAATACTTTTCGACCGAGGAGGTTTCTATAATGATCAATCTGCCGACTTTTCTGGAAACCTCACCTTCGACAAATTGAAGCAATTGTTTACCAATTCCCTGATTTTGGCAAACCACATCAACGACAATCCAGTAAAGATCAAAGGTTCCAACCGTTGCCGGGGTTGGTCCGTAGCATACATAACCGACAATAGAATCCGTTTCGTCTGTTGCCACGTGAATTTTGTAATCCTTTTGTTCTTTTTGATTCAAGCAGACGTCGATGAGTTCCATCGCCACATTCACCTCTTCCGAAGAAAACATGCCGGTATGCTCGATTATATGAAGAAGAACCGGCCGGTCTTCCGGTTTAATTGAACGAATGTTAATCATGATCCTTTCTTTTCATTGCCGTGTCAATCTGTGTTGCCACGAATTCATCATAGGAAATTCCCGACGCTTTCAGCGCTTTAACATATCCCGCCGCGGGAGAAATGTCGGGATTCGGATTGTATTCAAGAATGTAAATCTCACCCTGCGCGTCCATCCGAAAATCGATTCGCCCATAACCGTTTCCGCCCATTAACGCATATACCCGAAGCGCAAGCGATTGCAGACGGTCTTCCGTCGTGGAATCCAACATCGCCGGACAGATGGAAGGCGTCTTTTGGTAGATGGGATCATTTTCGTACCATTTGGCATCATAACTTGCGATATGCGGCAGATTGGCATCCAGCGCATCGAAAAGTATTTCCGATGGTGGCAGAGCAACAGGTGAACCGTTTTCCAGAATGCCGACGGCAAATTCCCGTCCGTCAATAAACCGTTCAACTAAAATCTCCTGACGGTATCTTTGCAATAACCGTTCGACCGAGATTTTCAATTCATCCAAATTGCGGATCACGGCATTCCGATCGATACCAATACTCCCGTCTTCTCTCGAGGGTTTGGCAATCAATGGAAATTGTAATTGCGTTATCACGGGTATATCGGAAAATGTTTCATATTCGGGAGTCATTAGACCGTTCGTCACAAGCATTTGTTTGGTCAGGACTTTATTTTGAGCAGTTCCAATCGTCAGCGCATGGTTTCCGGTGTACGGAATACTCAGAAGTTCCCAAATTCCGGCGATGAACATCTCATGCTGAGTGTTTCCGCGAAATCCTTCGCACAGGTTAAAAATGACGTCTGGTTGGAACGTAATGATCGTTTGAATATCCGAAGTCAGGTTCTTCAGCGGTAGAACGAGGATTTGATGCCCAAGTCTCTCCAGCGACTGCGAAACGGCATCCGCTTCGTCTTTGACACCGGCTTCTGATAAAAATTCGACATTCTCCGGATCAGAGACGTCATCAAAAGAATTATAGACGACTGCGACTTTTTTTCGTTGTTCTTCTTCGGCAGTCATTATCGGATGCCGTACCTCGCGGCGGATATGTCAAGGACTCGGTTGAGCATTTGTGAATACGAATAGCCAGCAGTTCGCGCGGCTTTGGGAAAGCAGGAATTCTCTCGTGGATCGGGAAGTATTCCCGGAAGCGGATTCAATTCGAGTACATTCGGAACGCCGTCCGCGTCCAAACGCACGTCGATCCGGCACCAATCGCGAATGTTTAAAACCTGATAAGCGCGTTTGACCGTTTTTTCTATCGACGCTCGCAATTCGGAAGAAATCTTCGCCGGACACTCAAAAATATCCAGTGGTTTTTCAGGAGTATCCCACACCCACTTCGCTTCGTATGAATAGATCGCCTGCGCTTCTTTCGGTAGATGAGAAAAATTCACCGAGATAATCGGTAGAACATCGACTTCATAACCATTCCCCCAAAGAGCGACGGTAAACTCACGCCCCGGTAAAAATTCCTCAACGATTACCGGTTGCTGATATTTGTCGAAGTTATCCCTCACGATTCGCCTTAACGATTCATAATCTTGGGCAACAGAATTGTTAAAAATTCCTTTACTGCTTCCTTCTGAGATCGGTTTGACGATTGATGGAAAAGAAATACTGTTTTCCGGAAATTCCTGATCGGGAAAAATCATCCAGAACCGCGGATTCGGAACACCGTAATAACTTAAAATTTCCTTGGAACGGGCTTTATTCAGGCAAATCGCCAGCGTCAGCGGGCCTGAACCCGTGTACGGCAGACCTAACCGCTCGCACATCAACGGGACATAAGACTCGCGCATGTCTCCAAATAATCCTTCGGCAACGTTAAAAACCAATTGCGGTCTGGCTTTTTCTAATCGTCGCATGACCGAATCGTCGCTTTCGAAGCCTACGACCTCATGTCCGTTTTCTTTGAATGAATTGATGATTGAATGTATCGTCCGAAGGCTATCACCTTCGGCAAAAAGGTCGGGAGGGATATCTTCGTCGTCCAGATCGGAGACGAAGCGTTTTGTGTACTCCTTCCCTAAACCTTTTTTTGTACTATAAGTGACAGCGATCTTCATTTTTGTCGCGGTGAATTTAAGTATATTTTCACAGAAAGAAAGAAATATTTTTATGAATTATGAAAAAAATTATGCTCACTAAATATACAACCGGAAGCATAAATTATTTCAATGGTACAATATATTTGACCATCAGGATAAAATGGCAAACACTGCCAAGAATCACAAACAAGTGGAAAATTTCATGAAAGCCAAAGACAGGCGGAAAAGGATTCGGCCATTTTCTTGAATATATAACGGCGCCAATTGTATA
>Ga0210017_1000142_pt1 | contig 54562 bp, 53 predicted proteins | sample CryGeyCG2014_020_FD_183966 | JGI IMG/M metagenome (GOLD analysis project Ga0210017, IMG submission 183966) | Groundwater microbial communities from aquifer - Crystal Geyser CG08_land_8/20/14_0.20 (SPAdes) (version 2) | ecosystem: Environmental > Aquatic > Deep subsurface > Groundwater | place... | reverse complement strand
CAGCAATCTCGATAATATCTTCTGGAGGTGCTTTCCATGAAGATAGCCAAGAAGCGCTGTGAAATCTGCCACCAATGGTTTTCTCCTCACCCTCGTGCCCCTCATCAACGTTGTTGCTTTGATCCCGCTTGCCGCAAGGAACGCAAAGCAAAAGCCAAGAAGGCTTGGCGGGGAAAGAACCCTGATTATGGTAAAGGCCGGCAATCAAAAGTTTGCGCCTGGGCAAAACAATACCCTGATTACTGGCGTAATTATCGGCAGGAACACCCCGACTATGTTAATGCCGAGCGCCGAAGGATGCGGTCTGTCCGCAAAAAGGCCAAAACCGCCGCCAGACAGGACGCGATAGCCTCCTGTCTGGCTGGTAGCCCATAATGACCTTGGAGGTAAATGATCATGGAAACACAAGTTTGGGCTGATGTTCGCAGATTAAAAGAGGTTGAGGGCCTGTCAGAGCGGGAAATTGCCAGGAAATTGAATATCTCACGGGGGAAGGTGCGACGAGCCTTGGCCAGGCTACCTATTGATGAAAGCCCGCGGCCAACACAGGGAAGCGTTTGTCCGCTATGAAACCGCGCCAGGCGAGGAAGCCCAGGTTGATTGGGGCTATTGGGGGTTGTTTCCCTTTGAAAAGTGGTGGCGCAAGGTCTACTTCTTTGTCATGGTTCTGGGTTACAGCCGTAAGCTTTACGTCGAATTTACCACCTCCCAATCCCTGGCTGATTTTCTGCAGTGTCATGTTAATGCTTTTAAATATTTTGGCGGGGTGACGAAAAGCCTTCGTTACGATAACCTCAAGTCAGTGGTCATCTCCCGTTATCTCAAGCACATCCAGTTTAACCGGAAATTCCTTGAATTTGCCGGCTATTATCTCTTTGCGCCTCAGGTCTGCAACATTGCCAGAGGGAATGAAAAAGGCAAAGTTGAATCAGGGGTTGGTTATGTGAAAAAAAACTTTCTGGCGGGCAGGGAATTTAACAATTTCGCTGATTTAGAGCAACAATTACAAGACTGGCTGTGCCAAGTTAACCAACGATGCCATGGAACTACTGGCGAGGTACCAGAAGAGCGTTTTTTGAGGGAGAAAGAATTCTTGCTCCCTTTGCAAGCCAATGATTATGACACCACTTTGGTCATCTTAGCCAAGGCTTATCATGATTGTTTTGTGCGGTTTGAAAACAATTACTATTCAGTGTCGGCCAAATATATTCTTTTGTCTTTGATTCTAAGGGTTGGCAAATACCAGATTAAAATATTTTATCAGGAAACTTTAATTGCTACGCATCAGCGTGGCTATGGACAGGGACAAAGGGTTGAGGATCCAAGCCATTTCAAAGAGCTGCTCAAGATTAAAAAAGCGGCCAAGGATTCCAAACTGCGAGATCGCTTCTTGTCCCTGGCCCCTTGCTGCCACCAATACTTTGACGGCTTAATTCGCCTGGAAAAAGACCTTAAAGCCGAGCTGCGACAGATTATGGGACAAGTTGATATTTATGGGGCTTACGAAATTATTCCGGCTATTGAAAAAGCCTTGGCACACCAAGCTTATGGCGCGATTTACGTCAAAAACATTATTGCCCAAAATCGAGCCGGCCGGCACGAAAAGACAATCACTCCGCTCAAGCTTGAAAAACATCCTGACCTGAATGAAATTGAAGTTGTGGCTCAAGATTTGGCTGATTACGACAAACTCTTCATTGATCCTGATGATAATGAAAAGGAGGAAGCTAATCATGTTTAAGAACAAAGAACCCAAGACCTTGGAGGAAAAACTGAAAGTTTTGTTTCTGATTAACGCGGCGGAGCGCTACAACATTCTAACCAAGGCTGCTGACCAAACCAATCTATCTTACGAAAAGTTTTTGGAGCAGCTCATTGACGAAGAGCTGGCGGCTAAACAGCAACGGACTCTCAAGAAAAGGGTCTGGGAAGCAAAATTTCCCAGTCTTAACACTTTAGACCAATATGATTTTACCTGGCCGCAAAAGATCAACAAAAAACTAGTACTATCCCTGTTTGATCTTAAATTTATGGAGAGGAGGGAGTGGATAGTTTTTGTGGGAAACAGTGGCTTAGGTAAAACCCATCTGGCGAAAGCTTTAGGCTACGAAGCCTGCCACCAGTGTTATCGGGCGCTCTTTACTAAAACAGCCCATGTTATTCACACTCTGCAGGCGGCACAAAGCGATCATTCGCAGGAAAAAGCGCTCAAACGTTTTACCAAGCCGGACCTCTTGATTTTAGACGAGCTGGGATTTCTGCCACTGGACCAGGGACAAGCCAACCTATTGTTTCAAGTGCTTTCCGACCGCTATGAATACAACCAGGGGTCGACAATTATTACGACCAATTTGGCGTTCAAGGACTGGGGTCGGCTTTTTGGCGATAGCGTGCTGGCTCAAGCTGTGGTGGACAGAATTACCGATCGTTGTCAGGTGGTCAAAATTGACGGACCTAGCTATCGCGGCAAGAATATGAGCAAAGAATAATCCTTAAAAACTTTCAGGTCGCTATTGGGGAAGTCCTTTTTTTGTTTTTTATTAAAGGGCAAGGTTATTCTTTGGTTTTATGGCCACTTGGTACCGCTTAAATTGATGGTTATTGGGCTGCTGGTTGATGATTTTGGTACCGTTTCAAGTTGATGGTGACAATTCGGGACATAACAATCAAATTTCAAATATTGAATTTCGAATCTTTGTTCCATATGCTATAATCTTTTCATGTCCATAAAACTTTTTGATACTACTTTGAGAGACGGAGCTCAGACTGAAGGGATTTCGTTTTCTCTGGAAGATAAACTAAAAATAGCCAAACTCCTTGACGAGCTGGGAGTGCATTATATTGAAGGGGGTTGGCCGGGAAGCAATCCCAAAGACATTGAGTTTTTTAAGGCGATAAAAAAGGTCCCGCTTATTCAAGCAAAAATTGTTGCTTTTTCCTCAACTCGTAGGCCCAATGTCAAAGTTGAAGACGATAAGAATATTGAGACTTTACTTAAAGCAGATACTCCAGCCGTTGCTATCTTTGGCAAATGCTGGGATTTTCATGTTACTGACGCGCTCAAAACTACCCTTGAAGAAAATCTGGCCATGATCAAAGAGACAGTAGCTTATGCCAAAAAAGCAGGGAAAGAAGTGATCTTTGACGCCGAGCATTTTTTTGACGGTTTTAAAAAAAACAGGACGTACGCCATGAAATGCCTAAAAGCCGCGACCGAGGGTGGGGCAGATGTTTTATGTTTGTGCGACACTAATGGTGGGACACTGCCGCACGAAGTAGAAAAGATTGTTTGGGACGTCAAACGCGAAACCGTTAAGCCTTTGGGGATACACGCCCATAATGACTCTGGTTGTGCGGTGGCGGTTTCTGAAGTTGCGGTTAATGTCGCCTGCGTCCAGATCCAAGGGACAATGAATGGCTACGGCGAGCGCTGCGGCAATGCTAACCTTTGCTCGATTATTCCGATCCTGCAGCTTAAGATGGGGAAACAATGCGTTTCTGATGAACAACTGCAAAAGCTGACCGAGATATCCCGTCATATCGCTGAGATTGCTAATTTGCCAATGTCAGCTCATCAACCATTTGTTGGTCGATCAGCCTTTTCGCATAAAGGTGGGATCCATGTTTCGGCAGTGACCAAGCATCCAGAGACTTACGAGCACCTCAAGCCAGAATTAGTTGGTAATGAACGCCGCGTAACTGTTTCTGAACTATCAGGGGTAAGCAATCTTTTAGTCAAGGCGCAAGAATATGGGGTCAACCTTGAAAAGGGTTCTAAGGAAGCTAAGGAGGTAATGCAGACCCTTAAGGATTTGGAGCATCAAGGCTATTCATTTGAGGAGGGGGAAGCCTCCTTTGAGCTTTTGCTTAAGAGAACAATGGGCTTGGTTAAGCCTGCCCTGGAGCTAATTGAGTTTAAAATTCAGACTTTGAAAAAGGGGGAGGGCGAAACTCGGGTTAAGGCGGAAATAGTATTGAAAGTTAAGGGTAAAAAGCAAAAGGCGGAAGGTGAGGGTGACGGCCCAATCAACGCCCTGGACAATGCCCTGCGCAAAGTTTTAGAAAATATTTATCCGCAGATTAAAACTGTTAAGCTGACAGATTATAAAGTCCGTGTTTTAGATAGTGCCTCTGGCACCGCGGCTAAGGTTCGCGTTATTGTTGAATCAAGTGATGAAGCTAGGGCTTGGGGAACAGTTGGAGTTTCTACTAATGTAATTGAAGCCAGTTGGTTAGCGCTAGTTGATGCGATAGAATATAAACTATTGGGGTTGTAATGTCTGAATACGAAAACAAAATCAAAGAAGTGGATGCTTTGCAGAAAGAGATTAACTCTTATCGTCCACTTAATGAACAGCAATTAAAAGAGCTGCGGGGATATTACAAAATCGGGCTAACTTATAGTAGTAATGCTCTCGAAGGTAATTCTTTAACCGAGACCGAGACCAAAATTGTATTGGAAGATGGTTTGACCATTGGGGGGAAGCCGCTCAAAGATCACTATGAAGCAACCGGTCATGCTGCTGCTTTTGACATAATTTTCAATTTGGCTAAGAATAAGGAACTTTCAGAAGCAGATATCCTCAAACTTCATCATTTGTTTTATCATCAGATTAATGTGGAACAAGCCGGCCGGTACCGTCAGCAGCAGGTAATTATTACAGGGACTGACTTTATCCCACCGGCAGCTAAGCTCGTCCCTACTTTAATGAAAGAATATGTGGCAGGGCTTGCTATCCTTGAAAACGAGAAGCATCCGGTTGAATACGCTGCCTTAGCCCACCTTGATTTTGTGGAGATCCATCCCTTTGTTGACGGTAATGGCCGAGTGGCTAGGCTGCTCATGAATATAGTCTTGCTGGCTAAGGGGTATGTGATTACGATTATTCCGCCGGCCGTGCGGCGTGATTATATTGACGCGATCAAAGCGGCGCAAACCGGTCAAAAGTCTAAGCAGCCCTTTATCAACTTTATCTCTAACATGGTTTTGGAGAGCCAAAAAGATTATCTGCGGTTGCTTAAAGCACTTAAATAACTTAATATTTTTCACATTGCCCCTTAATTTTCCCCATGTTATAATCATTTTATTATTATGAAAGAAGAAAAACTGCCAAAGGAATTTAAAAAATATTTCTGGGATGTGGATTTTAAGAAATTGTCCTTCAAAGAGCATCGGGATTTTGTTTTGAGCCGTTTGCTTAGCATGGGAGACTTACCTGCCGGGCGCTGGCTTTTTAACGCGGCGCGAAAACAAACTATCAAGAGTTTTGTTTTAAATTGTGGGGATCCTCAACTGGATAAACGCAGCAACAATTTCTGGCGGATTTTTTTTGATCTGCCGGCTGGTAGGCGGCCTAAGGGAGCGGTATAGCCATATTAAAGAAATGAGAAATCTTCCTGACACAGCAAAAATAAATAAGCATAACCATTTAGAGATAGGTGGGGTTGACTCTGTTGATTTAGCCAAAGAATTTGGGACTCCGCTTTATGTGATGGACGAAGCAACTATTCGCAATCGCTGCCGGCAATATATTGATTCGTTCCGCAAATATTATCCAAATACTGATATTGCTTATGCCTGCAAAGCCTTATGTACTGCCGGTATTTTAAAAGTTGTTGATTCGGAGGGGATGTGCTTTGACGTTTCTTCTGGTGGTGAGGTTTATACTGCTTTAAAATCTGGTTGTGACCCAAAAAAGTTTTATTTCCACGGCAATAACAAAACTATTGCGGAACTAAAAATGGCGCTTGAGGTTGGGGTTGGCCGGATCATGGTTGATACTACTCAGGAAATTATTAACCTTGACGAGATTACTAAAGAACTTGGCCAAGGTGTTGAGGTGATGCTGCGAATTAATCCGGGGATTGAAGCTCATACCCATAAATATATTAAGACTGGCTTGATTGATTCAAAATTCGGTGTACCACAGAATGAAATTGATGAAGCGGTCAAAATGATCCAGAAGCATAAATATATTAAACTAGTTGGCTTTCATGCTCACATTGGTTCACAGATTTTTGACACCAAGTCCTTTGTTGATGAAGTCAAATTACTCCTTGAGCTAACCATGAAATATCAAACCCATGAAATTAACATTGGTGGTGGGCCTGGTGTGGCCTATTTAGATTCTGATAATCCGCCGGGTATTGACGCTTATGCCGAGCAAGTCGCTAAAGTTTTGAAAGGTAAGACTGAAGCAAAACTGGTTCTTGAGCCTGGCCGCTCAATTGTTGCTAATGCCGGGGTGACCCTGTATTCGGTCGGCGCGATCAAGGATATTCCTAAGATCAGGAAATATATTTTAGTTGACGGTGGGCTGGCAGATAACCCGCGCCCAATTCTTTATCAGGCAATCTATGATGCTAAACTGGCTAATAAGGCGAGTGCTGTTCCAGTTGAAAAAGTGACCATTGCTGGCCGCTCTTGTGAATCTGGAGATATTTTAATCAAAGATATCAAGTTGCCTAAAACTGAAATTAATGATATTTTAGCAGTGTTGTGTACAGGGGCTTATAATTACTCTATGGCCTCAAACTATAATCGGGTCGGTCGGCCAGCTATGGTTTTAGTTCGCTGCGGACAGGCGAGCTTAATTGTTGAACGCGAAGACTATGAAGACTTGATAAGGAAAGATATAATTTTATGACACATTTACCTTTGATTTTACGCTGGACAGACTTTATTGATATTTTTATTGTCTCAGTACTTTTTTATTATATTTTGCTTTGGTTGCAAGGGACTAGGGCTATCCCGCTCATCAGGGGCTTAATTGTAGTACTCTTGATCTATTTATTGGGCAGGATCCTTGGTCTTTACACGATCAATTGGCTGGTTGATAAATTTGTGGCGGTGATTGCGGTTATGTTGGTGGTGCTTTTTCAGCCTGAACTGCGGCGCACGCTCGAGCGTTTTGGTCGTGGTAAACTTTTAGGGACCCTGGGCTTTGCCCCGCTGCCGCACGGCAGTTTTTACGTGAGAAACGTAGTCAGGGCGGTTGAACAATTGGCTGAGGCCAAGGTTGGGGCGCTCATTATACTCGAAAAAATGACTGGGCTAAGTGAATATCTTGAGTCAGGGGTCAGGCTTGATGCCATGCTCTCTTCAGAATTGTTAATTGCCATTTTTGATACTAAATCACCGTTGCATGATGGGGCAGTGGTGGTGCAGGGCGATAGGATTTTAGCGGCGAGCTGTCTTTTGCCTTTGTCGGAAAGTCGGCTTTTAGACAAACGCTTAGGTACCCGGCACCGGGCAGCGGTGGGAATTTCCGAATTATCTGATGCCTTGGTGATCGTGATCTCAGAAAAAACTGGAATTATCTCTTTGGCAGAAAATGGCTATTTGACCCGCTACCTGACCAAAGATCAGCTTGAAGAAAAACTCTTTTCTTTATATAAGGTTGAAAAAGTCAAAACAGATCACTTTCCGTTCAAGTCCTTGCGTATATGGAAAAAGTAACTGCGCCGAAGATTCAGGGTGCAAAGCTTGAAAATCGAAAAATCTCCATGTTAACTGCTTATGATTATTCTTTTGCCAAAATTTTTGATGAGACTGGGATTGATATTATTCTGGTCGGTGATTCTCTGGGCAATGTCATTTTAGGCTTTGAAAACACCAAAGCTGTAACCATGGCCGATGTGCTTCATCATACTAAAGCGGTGGCTAAGGGGGTTACGCGGTCGCTCCTAGTCGCAGACCTGCCGTTTGGCTCTATGAAAAAGGCAGTTTCCAATGCTCAAGAACTTATGAAAGCTGGGGCAGAAGCAGTGAAAATTGAGGGGACCAAGACTATTGAGGGGACCAAGGCTATTATCAAAGAAGGCATTCCTGTTATGGGCCACTTGGGCTGTTTGCCGCAGACAGCTCAAAAATATAAAATCCAGCGCTCACCAGAAATTGTAGTGCAGGCCAAATTGTTAGAGCAGGCTGGGGTGTTTGCGATTGTTTTGGAGCTGGTTGACCCGGAGATTGCTCGGGCAGTTACTAAGGCTGTTAAAGTGCCAACCATTGGTATTGGCTCTGGCCCTCATTGCGACGGTCAGGTACTGGTGAGCTACGATATGCTTGGCTTATATCCTAATGCTCCCAAACATGCTAAAAAGTATGTTGATTTAACTGCGGAAATTAGCAAAGCGGTCAGAACTTTTATGGCTGCTTGTTAATTAGCCTCTCTAGCTCAAAAAGGTCGTTATTTTAACCAGAGATTGTGTTAAAATAATGAAAAATACGCGCCCGTAGCTCAACTGGATAGAGCACCAGTTTCCTAAACTGGGGGTTGTGAGTTCGATTCTCGCCGGGCGCAAACTAAAAACATGAACATAATTCTGATTGGCTTTATGGGGACGGGAAAGACAGTTGTTGGCCAAAAACTGGCCCATGATCTGGGCTGGAACTATCTTGATACAGATGAGCTAATTGAACAAACTGAAAAATTAGATATCAACGAGATTTTTAGCCAAAAAGGCAAGGTTTATTTTCGGCAGCTAGAAACGCGGACCCTTGCTACCCTTAAAGATTGCGATCGATCAGTCGTTGCTACTGGTGGTGGCATTGTTTTACTGACTGAAAATGTTAAAATGGCGAAGCAGCTTGGCCCGCTGGTCTTATTGTGGGCTGACCCTTTGAAAATTTTTGAGAGGGTCAAGGGGGACACATCCCGACCATTGCTTAAGGTGGCTGATCCTCTCTCTGCGATCAATAAAATCCTGTCTGCGCGCCAGCCAGCTTATGAGCAAGCAGCTGATTATAAAATTGAGACCACTCGCCTGACGATTACTGAAGTGGTTGAGGAGATTAAAAAATGTCTAAAGTTAAAGTTGCCTTAAAAGCCCGCAGTTATGAGGTTTTGGTCTCGCGCGGCATCCTTTACCGTTTGGGACAGATGATCGAGCGCTATAAATGGGGGAGCCAAATTTTCGTGGTCACTGATCCCTTGGTCAACCGCCTTTATGGCCGACTCTTGCGCTCCTCGCTGCCTTGTCAAATGTTATTAGTAAAGCGCGGTGAAGCAGCCAAGAACCTCAAGACCCTGTCAATTTTATATGATGACTTGGTTAAAGGCTCTGCCCATCGCGATGCTTTGGTAGTGGCATTGGGTGGTGGAGTTATTGGTGACTTAGCTGGCTTTTTGGCCGCGACCTATATGCGCGGTATCAATTTTGTGCAAGTGCCGACAACCTTGCTGGCCCAAGTTGATGCGGCGATAGGCGGCAAGACAGGGATCAATCATCCCCAAGGTAAAAATCTGATCGGTGCTTTTTACCAGCCAAAACTTGTCTATATTGATGTTGAGACCTTGGCCAGTTTGCCCAAGCGTGAGCTAAGAACAGGCTTGGTCGAGGTGGTAAAGTACGGGCTGATTGATAATGCCAGTTTTTTTAACTTTCTTGAGCGCAATATCTCGTCTCTGAAATCTGTTAAGGACTTAGATATCTGGGAAAAGATTGTTTTTGAGTCTGCCAAAATAAAGGCTAGGATTGTGTCCAAAGATGAGCGAGAAGCTGCTTATCGCATGGTCCTAAACCTAGGACATACCTTTGCTCATGCTATTGAAGCTGTGACCCATTATGTAACATACAATCATGGTGAAGCAGTGGCCATTGGTCTGGTGGCAGCCTCAAAAATGTCCCAGTTGCTTGGCTTGATGGATGCAGCAGAGGTTAATCGGGTGAGCAAACTGTTAACCTCGCTTGGTTTGCCGACTCTGGTTCGCGGCTTGAGCCTGGCCCAAGTGGCCAAAGCGTTACAACTTGACAAAAAAGTGCGTGACCAGCGCCTTAATTTTGTCTTGCCGCAGGGCCTTGGCAGGGTCATTGTCCGAGATGATGTGCCAACAGAAATTGTCCAGCAGACCCTCAAGGAGATTGGCTGTCAATGAAATCAGTTAATGAACAATTAGAAATTATTAAGCGAGGTTTGGTTGAGCTAATCCCAGAAAAAGAATTAATTGAAAAATTGCGTTCTGGCAGGCCATTGAAGATAAAATGGGGGGCAGATCCCTCTGCGCCGGACATTCACTTGGGACACACTGTAGTTTTAAATAAATTAAGGCAATTGCAGGACTTGGGGCACGAGGTAATCTTTTTGGTCGGTGATTTTACGGCGATGATTGGCGACCCAACCGGCAAGTCCGAAACTAGAAAAGCCCTGACCAAAAAAGAAGTTGAAACCAATGCAAAAACTTATCAAGAACAAGTTTTCAAAATATTGGACAAGAAAAAAACCAAGGTTGTTTTTAATTCTACCTGGTTATCAAAAATGGCGCTAATGGACCTAGTGAAGCTGGCCAGCCAGTGTACAGTAGCTCGGATGCTTGAACGCAAAGATTTTAAAGAGAGATTTAAAAATGAGTCTGATATTTCCATCTTGGAATTTCTCTATCCGCTTTTTCAGGGGCACGACTCTGTTTACCTTAAGGCTGATCTGGAAGTTGGCGGCACAGACCAAAAGTTTAATCTCTTAATGGGCCGGACCCTGCAGCAGCGGGCAGGTTTTGAGCCGCAAGTTGTCTTGACCTTGCCCTTGCTTGAAGGGACCGACGGGACCAATAAAATGAGCAAGTCTTTGGATAATTATATTGGCATAACAGAGCTGCCTAAAGAGATTTTTGGCAAGATCATGTCAATCTCTGATGGATTGATGATGAGATATTATGAGCTGTTGACCGACCTGCCGCTTGAGGGGATAAAGACGCTGCATCCCAAAGAGGCCAAGGTTCAACTGGCGAAAATTTTAGTGGCCAGGTTTTATGATGAAAAAACAGCGGCTCAAGCTGCCAGTGAGTTTAATTCTGTTTTTGCGCAAAAAAATATGCCGCAAGATATTCCTCAAAAGTTAGACTTTATTGAGAAGGAAGTAAAATTGATTGACTTATTGTTGACGATTAAACTTGTTACTTCCAAAGCCGAAGCCAAAAGATTAATTCACCAGGGTGGGGTTAGTGTTGATGGGGTGGTGATAAATGACGAAAATGCAATGTTAAATATTAATGAAACGAGAACGATTAGGGTTGGCAAAAGAAAGTTTTATCAAGTTAAGGCGAAACAATGAAAATTTTGGTGATTGGCGCGGATGGCCAGCTAGGCAGTGACCTTAGCAAGATTATTTCCGCCAGCGAGCAAATCCCTTTGACGATTAAAGAGCTGGATATTACTGACAGGGAAAAGATCTTGGCAATTATTAAAAAATACAGTCCGCAAGTTGTCATTAACACGGCGGCTTACCATAATGTTGATGCTTGTGAAGATAATCTAGTCCCGGCTTTTGCAGTCAATACAATTGGCGTAAAATATTTAGCTGAAGCTTGCCTGGCCTCAAATTCAGTGCTGTTGCATATTTCAACTGACTATGTTTTTGATGGGACCAAAGGCCAGCCCTATCTGGAAACAGATACGCCAAATCCTCAATCAATTTACGCTGTTTCCAAACTGGCTGGAGAACAAATTGTTAAATATATGCTTAAGCGATATTTTATTGTTAGGTCCACGGGACTTTATGGTGCCGCTGGTTGTTTGGGCAAGGGGGGGACGAATTTTGTGGAGACCATTCTCAAGCGCGCGGCAGTTCAGCCAGAGTTGCAAGTAGTCACTGATGAGGTTTTATCGCCAACCTATACTTTTGATCTGGCCACAGCAATTAACGTTCTCATCCGCACTGAGCATTTTGGGCTGTATCACATTGTTAATCATGGGCAATGTTCTTGGCATGAGTTTGTTGTCAAGATCTTTGAACTGCTTGGTCAAAAGCCAATTATCAATAAGGTAACTGGTGAGACTTTTAAAAGCAAGGCAAAAAGGCCTAAGTATTCTGTCTTGGCTAATGCGAATTTAGCTAAGCTTGGCTTGGACAAGCTGCGGCCGTGGCCCGAGGCTTTGCAGGCATATTTAACGGAAAAAGGATATTTGCAAAATGCGCATCGCCCTAATCCATGATTATCTAAACCAATTTGGCGGGGCGGAACGGGTGGTTGCTTTGCTGCATCAGATTTGGCCCGATGCCCCAATCTTTACTTCGATTTATGACCAAGAGAAAATGCCGTCGGCTTTTAGCCGGATGGATATCCGGACCTCTTTTATGCAACGCTTGCCTGGGGTTTTTCGTTTTTTTAAGTATTATTTATTATTATATCCACTAGCGTTTGAGCGGTTTGACCTGGCTGATTACGACTTAATTATTTCTTCCAGCTCGGCCTTTGCCAAGGGCATTAAAAAGCGCCAAGAGCAGCTTCATCTTTGTTACTGTCACACGCCTATGCGCTTTGTTTGGCGCTTTGATGATTACCTTAAGCGCGAAGGCATCCCTGAAATTTTCAAAAGTGTATTGGCTTTTGTGCTTGAGCCGATAAAAAAATGGGACCTGCAAACAGCTGCTAAGGTCGATTATTTTATTGCTAATTCTGAAACTGTAGCCAAGAGGATCAAAGAGATTTACGGTCGAGGATCTGTTATAATAAATCCGCCGGTTGATTGTGATCTCTTTCTGCCAATTGATCGTGATCATGATTATTTTTTATTAGTTTCTCGCCTCAATACTTATAAACGGCTTGATATTGTAGTTAAGGCCTTTAGTCAACTTGATTTGCCTTTGAAAATTATTGGAACAGGGTCAGACCGCCGTAATTTAGTGAAACTAGCCGGCCCTAGTGTTGAGTTTTTGGGGCAAGTTAATGACCAGCAGCTGGCTCGATATTTGGCTGAGTGCCGGGCTTTAATATTTCCAGGTGAAGAGGATTTTGGCATTGTGCCACTTGAGGCCATGTCTTGCGGCCGGCCAGTCATTGCTTATCGTGCTGGTGGGGCGACTGAGACAGTGATTGATGGGATAACAGGGATTTTCTTTGATGAGCAAACGCCCGAAGCTTTAGCTGAAGCTGTTAATCGTTTTAATTTTTTGACCTTTGATCGTCAAGTTATTAGGCAGCAGGCCTTAAAGTATGATCGGTCTGTTTTTGAACAAAAAATAATTGATTTTGTTGAGAAACTGGGAATATAAGATGAAACAGAAAAAAGACACTCGCTTGCCACTTTGGAACCGTCCAGAATCCCTTGATTTTCTGGTTGAGCTCTTGATCTTGATCGTTATTTTTATTATGCCAACGATCTTTGATCGTCGCTTGGGGATTGTCTTTTCCGGCACTAAGACCGCTTTTATGCGTTTATTTGGGATCTTACTGCTTAGTCTTTGGTCAATAAAACTCTTGGTCTTTCGTCAGCATAAATTTGTGCGCACGGTTTTAGATTGGCCAGTTGTTTCGTACTTGCTGGCTACTACTGTGGCCACGATCACCTCAGTCCATGTTTATGTAAGCTTGGCCGGGTTTTATGGTCGCTATGAAGGCCTAACGAGCTGGTACCTTTTTGGCTTGTTCTTTTTTGTGGTGACTAATTTTGTCAAATCATTTGATCAGCTTAAGCGGATCATCATCACTATTCTTTCGGCCTCAACCTTGATGGCAATTTATTCTATTATTCAACGCCACTCCCTAGATCCTTATATGTGGGGCGGAGTTTTAACCTGGCAGCGCGTGATTGGCACAATTGGCCAACCAAATTTTTTAGCGGCTTATATTCTAATGGCCTTTTTTATCTTGCTGCCGTTCTTTTTATTGAGCAAAAACCCCCTGGCCTCTAAGAAACAAGAATGGACAAACCAGATCCTACCATTAAGTTGTTTCTTGTTGCCCCAAATAATATTTTTGTTTATGCTCTATAGTCTGCAGGCCTATAATGTTTTTGCGTGGTACTTGGGATTTTCTTTGATTACTTTAACAGCCTTGCTTTTTAGCTATACGTATCAACAACTTCAGCCTATCTTACTCGATGTTATCCTCGGATTGTGCCTAGTGCTTAATTACATTTGTATTCTTTATACCCAAAGCCGTGGTGGCTATATGGGGCTATTTGTTGGTGGGGTTGTTTTCTTCTTGGTAGCTGGACGACAATTAATTTTGCCAAACTGGAAAAAACTGGCAGTTTTAGGGGCTTTGATTGTTTTAATCTCTGGTATTACTATGCTTAGGCCAGAGTTTTCTCCGTTTGAGAGGTTTGCCTCTGAAGTAACTACGAAAAAAGTTGTGGCAGCTGGCGAAGAAGAACATAACTTAGAACTTAAGGGGGCGGCTGGTTCCCGAGGCGAAACCTGGAAGAGTGCTTTTCGGATCATTGCTGATTACCCAGTCTTTGGCACAGGGCCTGAAGTTTTAAAAATGGTTTTCCCGCGTTATGAAACTGATTTGTTTAGATTTAAGGAAGCTTTTCATGTCAAGCAAGATCGCTGTCATAATGAAACCTTTGACGTTAGTGTAACCAAGGGTTTAGTTACTCTTTTTGTTTACCTTTGGCTTTTATTCCTCTTTTTTAAAGTTGGAGTGCGGAAAGCTTTGGTTGCGCCTAAAGCAGAAAGATTTGTTCTGGCAGGTCTGTTAGCTGGTGCGGTTTCTTATTTGGTGCAAAACCAATTTAGTTTCGGCGTGGTGGCAATCACTTCGCTTTTTTGGATAATTTGGGGACTAGTCATGGTTGTGGCAAGGGGCTTGTCAGACGAGCCTGCTAGCCAAGGAAAACCTTTTAGCTGGGATGAGCTGCCTTGGCTGTCTTTAGCCTTAGTTGGCCTGGTCACTGTTGTTTTGATTTATTTTTCCTTTTTTTCTTTCCGGGCTGATATTTGGTTTAAATCAGGCAAGACAAATCTGGAACTAGGCCGGTTTCCTCAAGCAATTGATGACCTAAACAAATCATTGGGCGTATATCCCTTTGAGGGCGGAACAATTTCCCATCTTGGCATTGCCTTGATTAATTTGGCCCAGAGTGGCCATGAGCCTGCTAAAAATATCAATGGCGCAGCTCAAGCCCTAAAATACGGGACGTTGGTTGATGCTTATAATGCTGATAATTTTTATATTCTTGCAAAAATATCATTAAGTGCATCCGAAACTGGTAATCTTGCTGCCTTAGCTCAAGCTGAGGAATACGCTATCATCTCCTTAAAAATAGATCCGTATTATGCTGAGGTTTACCAAGTCTTGGCCCAGATCAAGGAGCGCCAGGGAAAACTGGAAGAAGCAGCTAATGATCTGGAGCAATGTTTTTTGATCAACCCCAATTTGGTCCAACCGCTACAGCAGCTAGAAGCCTTAAACCGGCGGCGTGGCAAGACAATGGAAACCCTCAAAGTGCTAGAGCACGCCCTGGCCAAATACCGTACTAACTTGGTCTTTTTGGAAAACATTGGCAGGATCAACTTGGAATTTGGCCAGATTGAGGCTGCGCTTTCGGTAGCGCAGCGAATGATCACGCTTGACCCTGCTTCTGCGGCTGCTTATCTTATTAGGGGCATAGCTGAGGCACGCCAGGGCAAAACAGAGCAGGCTTTTCTTGATTTTCAACAGGTTATTATGTTTGAGCCTGAAAATATCTCAGCCCATGGTGAGCTGGGTAAAATTTACCTGCGCCAGGGCAATAAGGAACGGGCCAAGGAAGAGTTTGGACAGATGCTGGTGATTGATCCGAGCAGCGCGGCAGCTAAGGAGCTGCTTAGGTAGGTCAACTAAATATGTTGAAATTTTTGGCTGATGCTTTGGCCATTGTTATTTCTTTTGTTCTAGCTTACTATATTAGATTTAAAGTTTTTCTTTTTATTGCGCCAGCAGAAATCCCTGGCTTAAGTCGCTACCTCGATATCCTAATTTTCATCACTTTTGTCTGGCTAGCGATCTTTAAATTAATGGGCTTTTATGAAGAGCGAAAATATGTTGCCCTGATCGATGAGCTGGCCTTAGTTTTTGCCGGGGTAACCTTGGCGTCATTTGTTTTGGTCGGTCTTTTGTTCTTCAACCGTGAGCTTTGGGTCTCTCGTTTGGTGGTGATCAATGCTTGGTGGGTTTGTTTGTGTTTGTTGATAGCTTTGCGGGTCGCGATCTTCCTTGGGCGAAGATGGGTCAAGCGACAAGGTTGGGGTATAAAAAATTCCTTAATCCTTGGGGCTGGCGAAATGGGGGTACTGTTAGCTAAGCGAATTCTAGCAGAAAAAAGCTTGGGTTACCGGATAGTGGGCTTTTTAGATGATGATCCAGCTAAGAAAAAAGCCGATATTTTGGGCCTTAGTGTTATTGGCACGGTCTCAGAGATTAGCCAAATTATTAAGGCGCAGCGAATTGAAACAATTATTATTGCCAGCACTAATTTCTCTGCCCAGAAAATTCTCGAAATTATTACTGAGTGTGAGCGGTATGGCGTTGAATTTAAGCTTTTGCCTGGGATACTGGAATTAATTGCCACCAGGATAGATGCTGACGAGCTTGGCGGGGTCCCTTTGCTGACTGTGTCACCCATCCAACTGCGTGGCTTTAATGCTTTTATCAAACGTAGCGTTGACTTACTTTTTTCTGCTGTGGGGATAATTTTGCTTTCCCCGCTGCTCTTATTACTAGCTTTATTGGTTAAAATTTCGTCAAGAGGCCCGGTTTTCTTTCGTCAAGCAAGAATGGGGCGTGACGCTAAAACTTTTTACATTTATAAATTTCGTTCCATGGTCAATGAGGCAGAGGGGCTTTTGCCGCAGTTAGAGCAGTATTCAGAGGCCGAAGGGCACCTCTTTAAGATGAAACAAGACCCGCGGACGACCCCTCTGGGCAGGTTGCTCAGACGTTGGAGCTTGGACGAGCTGCCACAGCTTTTTAATGTTTTTCTTGGAGACATGAGCTTGGTTGGTCCTCGGCCACCGCTGCCGCGCGAAGTGGACAAGTATAATAGCTGGCATAAGAAACGTTTACGGGTTAGGCCAGGCATCACAGGGCCTTGGCAAGTATCTGGCCGATCATTGCTACCCTTTGAAGAGATGGTCAGGCTGGATATATATTATATTGAGAACTGGTCACTTTGGCTTGACCTCAAGATCTTGCTGCGGACTATTCCAGTAGTTTTGTCCGCTTATGGGGCGTATTAATCTTAGTTAGTGATGATGATCTTGCCACGACGGGTTTCTGAAACTCCGCCAGCTGAAACAGAAAACATATATGGATAAAGGCCAGTGCCAGCAGCTGTCCCAAGTTGATCTGTGCCGCCCCAGGCTGTCACACCTTGAGAAACCCCACTAATAGTCTTTAGCCAAATTTGTGTTCCTGTGATATCAAAAATTCTAATAGTCACTCGAGCTGGTTGGGCAAGTGAATAGGAAAAGAGGGTACCTTTACCTAAAGCCGCAAAGGCGCCGACCAATTTTTTTTGGGGTGAAAAAGGGTTCGGCCCCTGAACAAAGTTATTAATTAGGCCTAACGCATTAGTGGCCACGCTGCAATTGGTATTGACCTTGGCTTCAACCTCATTACCCGCCTTATCCCAGCCTTTGATCACTATTTCATTATTACCAAAAACCAGGTTGATTGCTGTGGCAAACGTTTGGCTTTCAAGCTTAAGATTTTGCACAATTTTGTGATTATTATAGATCATGACTTTATCAGGATAATTGTCTTCTAAAGAACCTTTAATCTCTAGCTTAGGTAGATTAGTTACCGCTTCAGGCACTGAATCTAAAATAATTTGCGGGGGAGTGAAATCAGCTATCAAAGGTAGAATAATTGGCTCGCCACAGTTGCCTACTAAGTCCCTTGGGGTGATGGTTGCTTCATAAGATCCCTCAAATATTGACCAAGAGCTGCTGATTAAAAGTTGTCCGCTTTCCATTGTTGGCGTTTGATCAAATTTAAGCGGTTCAGCCTTGATCAGGGTGCCGCAGGGATCAATCCCGGCCCCTGTGTCAAGCAAGGGAACAAGCAATTTATTAGGCCCGCTTAAAAATAGTGGTTGGGTTAGGTCGCAATTAACACAAGGCGGTTGACTATCAATAAAAAAACTAAAATCTGTTTGGCCCTGGTTGCCCATTTTATCGCAGGCTATTATCTGACAGAAGTTTTTGCCCTCGGGTAAATTGTTTGGCAAGCTAATAAACCCAAAGAGTTTTTTTTCTGTGGCATCAAAGCTTAGGGTGGCCTGGCTAATTTGGTCATTGATCTTGGCGGCAAAGCTATTTTGTTCATCAAGATCATTTTGTAAGTCATTGATCTCAGCTTCAATTATAAAGATTGCCCCAGGCTTAAACCAAGAATTATTTGTTGGGCTGATAAGGGAAATTTGGGGCGCGTCTAAATTAAAAAAGACCTCTTGGGTGTATATGCCTGTATTGCCAGCCTCATCACTGACGGCTAGGGTATAGCGGTTGTCATTCTTATCTAATAAGACCTGGGCGGCAAAAGTAGTTGATCTGGTCGTGCTTATCACTTGATTATCTAAGGCAAGATAAAATGGGGCTTCGTCAAATTGGCCAGTCAGAACCACGTTGGTCCCAACTCGTTCTGCTTCAAAGGTCAAAAGTTTTGGTGCGGTCCTATCAAGGGTAAAAGTAACCGTGTTGCTGGGCTGGCTAAGGTTTACGCCATCAAAACTCGTAACCTTAAGATCGTAAGTCCCGTTGCCCAGGGCCTCTGGCAATTCATACTCAATCTCTTGGGTGGTTGAGCAGCAGAACAATGAAGCAGAGACAGTTTGCCTGGCAAAACCATCTTTTTTGGTCAGCTCAATATTAAAAATGAGTGGCATTGTTGGAGGAGATAGGACAATTTTGGCATCAGTAGCATTGAGCTTCATATTGGGATTTGGTGATAAGATCTTTACTTGTTCTGGCTGAGGTAGCTCGATGATAGCCCGGCCTACGTCCTTATCATTAACTGCTAAGCCAATTAAGTTTTGATTAAATGGTTGCAGCAGGGCTAATTCACCGCTAAAGTAGAATGGCTTATTGCCAAAGGTCTTTCCATTGTCCAAAGAAAGAGCAAGATAAGCATTGCTCCTGTCCAGATAACTGTTTTGCCAATAAACACCGAGTCCACTTTGGCTCGGCAACAGTGAAATTCCCAGTGACGTGATCGTGTCAGCAGTTTGAAAAATAGTGGTGGTTTCAAAGCTGGGCAGCTGGGCATATAGGATCCTAGTGTATTGGACCTGGTTGTTTTGAGCGATAAGGGCCAAGTGAACAACTTGATCTTGATCAATCATAATCCTGGGCATGGTTAGGGCCTCGTTCGTGATTATCAGGCTTTGCGTGGCAAAAAACGTTTCGCCCCTGTTTTCTGAAATAGTGTAAGCTAAATTTGTTGCTTCCTGCCAAACAATGGCCAGGGACTCGTCTCTTATGGCAAGATAAGGGCTGTCCGCGTTTTCTGCCAGTTGGACAGGACGACTAAAGGTTTTGCCCTTGTCCTTGGATAGCGCAAAAAAAAGAGGGCTAAGTTCCTGGTCTTTGCTTACAAAAACCAGGTAGATATAATTCTGAGCGGTGATAACATTAAAAGCTGTTGCTTCTTGGCTAAAGGTATATAGAGTAGTAGCTTTGGCGTTTCCCTCACGAGAGAGCAGTAAACTTTGCTGGCTAAGGCTAAATGTATTAAGCTTACCCACATTATCAAGGGTATATTTCTCTTGAGTATAAGCCAAAACGTTTTGGCCCAATAAGATCAAGCAGACCAAAGTCATAATTAACTGTCTTAGTTGCATTTGGCTTGATTTTAGCACTGCAAGAAAATTGACGCAAGTGAGCAACTCTTTACTACTTAAGGGTTATTAGTTATAATGAAAAACCAATGATAAATAATTCTCGTAAGATCATTATAGTAGGTGCTGGCCCAGTTGGTTGCTATTTAGGGCAATTACTTAAACAAATGGGGTTTGACCCATTAATACTCGAAGAACACGGCGAGGTCGGTAAGCCAGTCCAGTGTGCTGGGATAGTTGGCAAGGGGACATTTGCTGATATGCGGTTGCCAGTTTCAGAGCGTTCGATCTTAAATATCATTGATGGGGCAAAGGTAACGTTTAAAGATCAGGCCTTTCAGCTTTTAAGGCCAAAAGTTGCTTATATTGTTAGTCGCGAGATCTTTGATAAGGAATTAAGCCAAGGCTTGAAAATTGAGTATAATACCTTGCTCCAGGATATCCACGTGATCAAAGTAGGATATCTGCTTAAGACCTCTAATGGCGAATATTTTGCTGATTTAGTTATTGGGGCTGATGGTCCTAATTCAAGGGTTCGTAAGTCGCTTGAGTTTTCCTCAGATATGAAACTCTACCGAGGCTATCAATACCGGCTTAAGATGGCTTTGCCCAAGACCAACCAGGTTGAGGTCCATTACGTTAAGCCTTTTTCTTTGTTTACTTGGTTAATTCCTGAGGGTAATGGGACTGTGCGTTTAGGTACAATTTCTCACAATCCCTATCGTGAACTTAAGGAATTTATGGAAAAGCAGTCGATTAATGGGGAAATTATTGAAAAAAATGCCGGGGCCATCCCGATCGGCACGTGTCAACTGGTCAAAAAAAATGCGGTTTTGATTGGTGATGCCGCTTGCCAGATCAAACCAATCACTTCTGGTGGCATTTATTATGGGATGAAGGCTGCTGAATTGTTGGCTGACGCGATCAAAGAAAATCAACTCTCGCTTTATGAAAAAAAATGGAAAGATGAGTTTGAGCAAGAGGTTAAGATCTGTTTATTGATTCGCTATATCTTAGAAAATATGCCAGATGATGTTTTGCAGTGCATCTTTCGCCATGTGGCTGACAATGTTTCCTTGGTCGAAAAAATGGGCGATTTTGAGAACCACTCATCAGTTGTCTGGAGCTTAATCTTAAATCCGCGCACTTACCCAACAATCGGGGCATTGCTGCTTGGCATGCTCAAAAGCCCTAAATTTCTGCTGCGCTCTTTCTTTCGATTACCGCGCTAAAAATTGTGAAACGGTGTTATTATTTATTAACTTGCTTGGTTTTGTTAGGACTGCTTTTTGTCTCTCGGGGTTTTTGGCTTACTCGCTTGGCTGAGTTTTTGATTGTTAGTGACAAGCTTGTGCCGGCAGATGTTATTGTGGTCTTAGCTGGCGATGGCAATGGTGAGCGCGTTGATGAAGGGGCTAAACTTTATCAGGTTGGCTATGCCCCTAGAATCCTAATGAGTGGCGGCCCATTAGCTTGGCACCTGACCTGTGCTGAGTGGATGAAAAAGCAGGCGGTTTTTCTTGGGGTGCCGGCGAGGGTACTGGTGCTTGAGGCTCAATCAAGGTCAACTCTGGAGAACGCTAAGTTTTCCCTGCCTATTTTAGCCAAGTTGCAGACAAAATCAGTAATTCTAGTGACTTCTCCAACGCACACTAGACGGGCCAAATGGGTTTTTGAGCGTGTCTTACGCCCGGCGCAGATCAAAGTTTATGTGGTTCCGGCTCGAGCAAGCGAGTTCAAGCTTAGTTGTTGGTGGACAAGGCATGAGGATATCCAGCTGGTCGTTTGGGAATACGTTTCCTTGGTTTATTATTTGTTACGCGGAGATTAGGATTTTATTGTATAATATTTAGCAAGACCATTTTTAGCAAGGGGGGGGGAAAATGTCAAAGGATATTGTTTGTGTAACAGGTGGGGCAGGCTACATTGGAGCGGTATTGGTAAGAAAACTATTGGAACAAGGCGAAAAGGTCAGGGTTTATGATAAATTATATTTTGGTGACAAAGCCTTAACAGATGTTTTGGACCGAATTGAGCTGATTCCCGGGGATGTACGCACATTCAAGGCCGATGTTCTAGATGGTGTTAAGTGTGTCATGCATCTTGGCTCTTTGTCTAATGATCCCACAGCAGAGTTTGACCCTAAGGCTAATCACGAAATTAATTTTGAAGGCACAATGCGGGTTGCTGAAGCCTGCAAGCGCCAAGGGGTTAGAAAGATGACCTTGGCTTCCTCCTGCGCTGTTTATGGCTTTCATCTTGATGGTGTGGTGGACGAGCTTTGTCCAACCAATCCCCAGTCAGAATATGCTAAGAGCAAACTTGATGCTGAGGTAGGCTTGCAATCATTGGTTGACACTAACTTTTGTCCGGTAGTCTTGCGTCAAGCAACTGTTTTTGGGTTCTCTAACCGCATGCGCTGGGATTTAGTGGTTAATACAATGACCATGGATGCTTTTGATAAGGACCGAATCCATGTTTATTGTGCTGGCGACAATTGGCGGCCCTTAATTGATGTCAATGATATTGCAGATGGCCACATTATTGCCATGAAGGCGGCAGAAGATAAAGTGCGGGCCGAGGTCTTTAATCTAGTTTTGAAAAATTTCAGGATTTTAGAGCTTGGCCATTGGATCCGTGAAACTATTAAGCCACACCGCAAAGTTGAGGTGGAGGTTCTTTTTGGTTCTAAGGAATCTCGCAGTTATCAGGTCTCTGGCGAAAAAGCTAAAAAGGTTTTGGGTTTCGCGCCCAAAGTTTCGGTTGAGGTGGCTGTGACTAAAATTTGGGAGATCCTGCGCTCTGGCCGTTTCACGGATTTCTCAAATCCCATTTACTATAATATAGACTGGATGAGGTTGTTGGTTGAGATGGAACAAAAGTTGAAAGTGATTGGCAAGGTCTTTTAATTATGCAAATAGGTTTTGGTTATGATGTTCACAAACTGGTCCGCAAGCGGAAACTGATTATTGGTGGGGTCCAGATTGCTTATGAAAAGGGGTTATTGGGTTGGTCAGATGGGGATGTTTTGATCCATGCAATTATTGATGCTCTCTTGGGTGCCATGGGAGCTGGTGATATTGGCCAGTTATTTCCAGCTGGTGATAAGAAGTATAAAGGAATTTCCAGCTTAAAACTTCTAGCTAATGTGGCTGAACTCTTAAAAAAATCAGGTTTTGCCATTAACAATATTGACGCTACTGTTGTGGCTGAAGAGCCTCGCCTGGCGCCCTACATTGCAGAGATGAAACAACAGCTGGCTGACTGTTTAGGCATAGCTGGCCAACTAGTTAATATTAAAGGAAAAACCGAAGAGGGCTTGGGCTTTACTGGCACGAAAAAAGGCATTGCTGCCTATGCTATTTGTTTGCTTCATAAGGAGATTAAGTGCGGCTAGGGGTTAATATTGACCATATCGCGACCCTGCGGCAAGTTCGTTTAGAGCAAGACCCTGATCCAGTCAAAGCAGCCAAGGAGGCTCTAGCTGGCGGAGCCGATGGGATTGTTTGCCATTTGAGAGAAGACCGGCGGCACATTCAGGAGCAAGACGTTTATCAATTGCGCCGACTAAAAACCCGCTTGGACCTGGAAATGGCAGCTACTTCTTGGATGCTCAAATTTGCCCTAAAGCTTAAGCCTGATCTGGTAACCATTGTGCCTGAAAAGCGGCATGAGCTCACCACTGAGGGCGGGTTAGAGGTTGGCTTACAACTTGACAGGTATATTTCTCAATTAAAGGCTAGTGGTATTTTAGTTAGTTTGTTCATTGATCCAGAGGCCAAGCAAATTAAAGCTGCTTCTCTGGTTGGGGCAGATTTTGTTGAACTGCATACTGGCAGTTATGCCAATGTCTCAGCCGCGAAAAAAAAGAGCGCACTTGACCAGATAAAGAGGGCTGTCCAATTGGCTATGGACTTTGGTTTGCAGGTTAACGCTGGGCATGGCTTAGATTATAATAACGTCAAGCCAATTGTTAATCTAGCTGGGATTGAAGAGCTTAATATTGGGTTTGCGATTATTGCCAGGGCAGTTAAGGTGGGACTAAGGCAAGCAGTCAAAGAAATGCGGAGGTTGGTAAAATGAAAATAGCTTTAGGGTCTGATCATGGTGGTTATAAGCTAAAAGAGATTATTAAAAAATATTTGCAGCACAAACAGTTGGAATTCGTTGATTTTGGGACTGACTCTTTGCAATCAGTTGATTATCCTGATTTTGCGTTCCCAGTGGCTGAGGCTGTGGCTAAAGGGGAGTTTGAAAAAGGAATTTTATTTTGTGGCTCTGGGGTTGGGGTAACGATTACAGCCAACAAGGTCCCTGGGATCAGGGCGGTCAATGCTTATGATACTTATACGGCTAAACAAAGCCGCCAGCATGGGGATTGTAATGTGCTTTGTTTAGGTGGTCGCAGGCTTTCAAAAGCTAAGGCAACCAAGATCGTAGCTACCTGGTTAAGGACGGATTTTTCTGGAGATGAGAGGCATTTGCGTCGCTTAAAAAAGATCGAACGATGAACAAAGAAAAAAAAGCCCTGATTATGTCTGCTGGTTATGGCACCAGGCTCGAGCCATTGACTTTAGCAGTGCCTAAACCAATGGTGCCAATTGTTAACCTGCCAACCATGCAGCATAACATTGAGCTCCTTAAGCGTTATGGTTTTTTTGATATCACCGCCAATATCCATTATCATCCAGAACAGATTGAAAATTATTTTGGTGATGGTTATGCCTTTGGGGTAAAACTCGGCTATTCTTTTGAGGAAGAGCTGCTTGGCACAGCCGGCGGGGTAAAACGCATGGCCTGTTTAGCTAATGTTAAAGAGCCATTTTTAGTTCTCTCGTCTGATGCTTTAACAGATATAAATCTTGAGCGGATCTTTGAGTATCATTGCCAGAAAAAGGCTTTAATTACAATCGCTTTGTCCAAGGTTGAAGATGTTAGTCAGTTTGGGGTGGTTATCCAAGATAGTGAGGGACAGATTATTGGTTTTCAGGAAAAGCCAACTCAAGCTGAGGTGCAGAGCGATCTGGTTAATGCTGGGGTATATGTTATTGATCCGTCGGTCCTTGAGATGATACCAGAGGGGTTTTATGATTTTGGCAAACAGCTTTTTCCGTTGCTGATTGGGCAAAAAGCCAGGATTTTTGGCTATCGTATGCTGGGTTATTGGAGCGATGTTGGTTGTTTAGATAAATATATTCAAGCTAGCTATGATGCTATGAAGGGTCTAGTGAAGGTTGGCATCCCTGGGAATCGGGCTGGGTCAGCGACCTGGATCGGCGAACGAGAAAACATCAGCCCATCAGCCCGTTTTGAAGGGTCTGTTATTATTGGTGATAGTTGTGTAGTCGGCGATAATGTCTACATTAAAGATTCAGTGATTGGTGACAAATGTGTTGTTGAAGCTGGCGCGATTATTACTGGATCGGTTATTTGGTCAGATACGGTCATTGAAAAAGCTGCCCATTTGACCTGTTCTGTAGTGGCCAGTTGGTGCCATATCGGGGCTCGGGTTAAGGTCCAAGAGGGCAGCGTGGTGGCTAACCGTTCCATTGTTCGACCTGATACTGTCCTGTCTCTTCAGACAAACCTACGGCCAAACTCAATTATTTAACCCCATGCAAGTTTTTTGCCAGTTATTCCGATATAGAGGTAGGAGGGAAAATAATGAGTGTACAATTTAGCTCAATGGTCCCAACTAAAAGCACCGGAGAAATTAATTCTAGAAATGATGAGCAGGGTTTAAGGCGTGGTCTTCAGGAAGCTGCTGGTGGCATGGAGCAACTTTTGCGAACGGACACAGAGCGCGAAGGGCATGGTGTCCCATTAGTTGGCCAAGATCAGGATGGTCAAGAATACAGTATGGGGGAAGATCGTTCGCTTGGTGGGAATATCATCAATCGTTTATTTCATCATAATAATTCAATATATTTGAATGATACCGAAGCCCCGGCTGTTAGTCACAGACATGAGGAGGGCGGCGACGCTTTAACACCCTTAGGAGGCAGTGGTACCATTGCTTAATGATCTTTTTATAAACTTTAATTGGCAAACATTTTTCTTGGCCTTGATGTTTTTTGTGCTGGTTTCTAATCTTTTTAATTTAGGCAAGACTTATTATAAAAAGGCTAGGCTAGATACGCAGGCCAAGCAAGCTGAAGCAAAATTGCAAAAGCTACAAAAAGAGTTGAAAGACAAAGAAACAGAACTAAACCAATTGCTAGAGATTAAGGAGAAATAAATGGGACTTCCTGGACCAGATAAAACATCTATTTGTCCGCCTTCACTTGTTGGAGGGAGACATATTACCCCAAGGTCAGCTAGTAAAGATGATCAGCCAGCTAATGTTACCACAGATGATCAGGTTGTTATTAGTCCTGCGGCTAGGGATGGGGCGATAGTTCCCAGCCCTACGGTTGCCCCTGATGCGGCCGCGGCCGCAACCCCTCAATCTCCACCAGAAAATGCCGGTGCCCCTAACCGCAATGCCATGCAAACTGCTGGTAACCTATTTTATGGGCTGGCCCAGCGGGAATTGAGCGGGGACGAGCTATCTTCAGTTAACGAAGAGTTTAATCATGGTGGTCACTTGAACCGCTACAATTTTAACCGTCACTTTGGGACCCATATGACTCGTGATGCTTGGCGGGCCTTGACCCACGGTCGGGAGAGGATTGACAGTTGGGATGAGATGAACGGCTACCTGCGGGAGTTTGAGGATTTCTCTCGAGCAACTGGGATCTCTTTTCGTTATTGGTCCCAATGTGGTCACATTGTAACGGTCAATCAAGCGGCTTTAGGTCGCCAACTTGAGTACATTCAAGATGCTGAGACCATTGTTAGAAATAACTGGCAGCTCTTGATGCGGGTCATGAGCTTTATTCTGCCTGGAAATAATTATGAAGGTGAGCTAAACGATGTTGAACATGAACCTGATCGTAGTGCGCGAGAAGAAGCAGTGATTCAATCTTTGATTCATGATTTTACCACTGAGGTCCAGGGTGATCCACACCGACGGGAACTATTGGCCATGGCTTTGTTTAACCAACTAGAAGGCCATGCTCGTCGTGAAAACGGGGTACGCCTTGATCGCCTTGGCTTACAAGATCCAGTCGTGGCCGAAAGATTTGCTCGCACCCAGTTTAACGACTGGATCATGCGCTCTGATCCCAATAGTCCTGATTCTGTGACCAGGGATGAGGCCCGTGCTGTCCGCAGATTTTCTAGAGATATTGAAGGGCTCAGGTCTATGCGGTTAGACGGCAGGTTGACGGAGGCTGATTTAACCGCAACTTTTGGCGATAGGGCCGGAGCAGTTTGGGACGTTCTAAGGAGTGACGATCGCCAGTTTGTTGATGATGATGGCTATGTTACTAACAGGTTGACGGATGAAGTTACAAGTATTGAGGGCTTAACTCCTGAAGAGGTTGCTCAAGCTACTACTCTTTTGCAACGCAGTCGAGCTGCCCACGAAAGATTTAATCAACTTGATACTGAAACACCACAGTTTGCAGCTTTCCTTGTTCAAGTAAGAAGCGGTACAGATCGCGCCCAGCTTGCGGCTGCCCTTGAGAACCTGCCGCTTATTGGTGACTCAGAAGATGTTGCTGCTGCCCCGCCTGAAATAGTAACGGTAAACACCGCAATTACTCCGTCTAATGAAGAGCCAAACGTGCCTCCAACCACCTAGTTTTTCCCCGAAAAAATCATAAAATTCGTGCAAGTTTACTACCTTATGACTCGATATATATATTAGACATGCCAACAGGTGTAAACCAAACAATTGATGCCCAAAAAATAGCAGAGCTAGAGATTCAGGAGCAGCTTGCTGGCGCTGGCGCAGCAGCCGCCAATTATCTTGATCCGCGTGAAACGTCAGTTTCTGAAACCGAACCAACTGATAGTGCTGATATTTCTGGCCCGCCTGCCAATTCCCCCCAAGCTAATGACGCAATTTCTCAAAATGCCCCATCTGAAGACGATGAAACTTATCTAGAAAATAGTGATGACTACAACAACTCTGTCCACAATGGCCATGGGGCATCATCGAATTCAGGCGGTGATGCGCTTGATGCCATTGGTGAGATAGATGATATTGATACCGGCCTAGAAGAGGAAGTTTTAAGTTTTAACGATGAGGCTTATATGGTCTATGACGAAGAGCTTGGATATTATGTGCCTGACGCTGAATCGCTGGAACGTTGGGAACAATTTCTGATTACCCAAGCCAATATTTTAGCTGGTTTAATTGTTGTTTTGACGAGTCAATTTGAAGCCAGAAAGATTGCTGAAGAGGCTTTTACTGGCATTCCTATTCAAGAAAATAAAAACTCTTATAAAGATGTTTTTGCCCGTAAGATTCGCTTCTTTCAGAAATGTACCCAGATTGCGATTAGTAAACTTTACCAAAGAATTAATACTGAGAATCAGCGCTTGCTTAATGAGCGGTTAGAGGCTAGTAAGATCCAACGCGGTGACTGGGGCGGCTTTTTTACTGATGGTGATATCTGGTCTAGTTGGGACAAATGGTGGAACAATTTTAAAGGAATGGGCCGAGATATCTGGAATTATTTGTCTGGTGGTGATTATGACAAAGAAGAAGCGAGCAACCAACTTCACGAATATGATAAATACTTAAGAGCTGCCAAAGAAGCTTTGTTGCAAATGAAAGAGATAATCAAATCACTTGTCGAGCTGATCAAAAGCTCTTTTTCCAGTGGAAAGACAAGTGAGATGGCTCGGAGCATGATCTCTGGATTAGTCCAGTTTAATAATTATCTTGATGAAATCGCTGCGAACGTTGCGAGATCTCAGCAAGAGGTGATGGATCAATTAGATGAGTTGGATGGTGATGAGGATAAAGGATTCTGGGAAAATTTGGGCGACCTATTTGTTGGCCTTTTTACTGGTGACCTTAATAAAATGTTGGATGCTTTGATTGGCTTGACTGATATTGTGTCTGGTTGGCTTGATTATATCGGCCTGGGTTGGATTATGGAACCGCTTAAGTGGGGGTACGAGCTAATTGAGTCAATTCCTCGCATAATTGTTGATTTATTGGACATGGCCTTTAAGTGGTGTGCTGAAAATCTAGGTGGTTTTGGCAAGATTTTTGAAGGGGCTAACTGGCTTATGCACACAGTAGCAGATGGCATCAATTGGGTCTGTGATAAAATGGGTGATTGGTCTGGGCTTGGTTCAATTAATTATTTTGCGACTAATCAATATGATTTTTTTAATGTTCTAAATTATATTGAGGAGAATGATGTCACCAAGGTCATTGAAAAATATCGAGGAGAGATACTTTCAGGTAGCAATGCTTATCGGGCTTACCTGTCTTTAAAGCTGCTAGGAGCAGATCTGCGTAATATATCTCGACAGAAATTTACCGAACTTTCTGGGATAAGAAATGATGCTGAACTATTAATGCAATCCTCTGAGTCTGTACTTGGCCATGTTACCCAGGCTTTTGATGCGATCTTGTCGCAAGCAATGATTGCGGTTAAGGCCCATAACGAGAATACCAGGGTCTTATACAGCTTTAAACAATTGCTTGAGGCTTGTGATTATAAGAGAATAGCTTCGGCTTTAACTGTGGTAGTCTTTGTCCTTGGTTGTATCTATACGGCTGGGACAGCGAGTGCGGGAGCTATTGCCCTGGCTGCGGCTATTTGTGCTTTAACTGCAGCTCTCATGAATGCCATTGCTTCTTATAAGGCTGGCCAGGTAAAGCCATTTAATCCATTGGCCCCAAGTGTTGATGATATTGGGGAGTATGGCAAGAACAATATAGGGGCAACTGCTGTTGATGTAATCAATCAAATAGATGCATCTGAACGGATGAATATTGCAGCCTCGGCTTATCAACGAGGGTTAATTACTAGAACCCAAGACGGTTATTATTATCTTGATACAGCTCAATTTTCAGTTTACGAAATTAATCAAAAAATATTGGACAATGCCCTGCGCTCAGTTTTTTCATTGCTTAAAAACAGCAAAGATCTACGAAACTTGGCTAGCGCTGAATTTACTGGCTCTGCTGCCGCTGATTCTGGAGAGGCTTTGCTTTCGAACGCGGTGGAAAATATTTTACTACAGCGGCAAATTGTCCAGCAGGCAATCAAATTTCAACACCAGGAAATAGTTACAGCGAAAAATATTGCTAGACAAGCCGAACTCGCAGCTAGAAACGCAGTTATCTCTGGTTTAGCCCAGGCGGCTGGGGCATTGGTGGGGGCGGGGATTGGCGGCGCGATCAGCCAATCTCTTTGGACAGTTTTTATGGCTATTGGCTCAGCTGTTGCTTCATCTTTATGCCAACTTTTATTGACCCTTTATGATCCTCAAACTGCTTATGGTATGACAATTCCTAACTCGAACGAGATACTTAATCGCATGCTTAGGTCTAAAGGCGGAGATTCGGTAGAATGTAAGCTTGATGCTGCAGAGTTAGCTGCCCTTGGGGAGATGTTAGAAAATGGGGTGGTTGGTACTGGTGACGGGTACCACGGTGTTAATGTAGACGTTTTGACTGAAATATATTCTAAACTTGGGGCGATTAATGCAGCTAAAGACGCGATCGCCAAGATGCGGGCCTTGCCCTCTCAATTAAGGGCTATCGTTAAACAGGAGTTTTCAGGAACTGCCGGTGGAACTTCGGGTGAGCTTACTAATGCAGTAAATTCTGCTTCTTTTAGAACACTGATGAGGGTGGCTAGTAACATGAGCCGCTTCCTGCAGGAAAAGGTCAAGATAATGAATCGGGCGCGTGATGCTGAAAAACAATTTTATACGGCTTTAGCTACTACCATTATTAATGGTGTCATTGGCATTGCTGGGGCTGCTGTGGCTGGGGCAACTAATGGGGTGACCTCAGCGGTGGCTCAAACTGCCAATCGAATCGCCACTGGGATGACTTCTAGTTGCATGGCCTTAGTTAATGCTATCGTGTCAGTTGCCATGTCGGCTGACGCAGCAGTCTCTGGCGAAGGTTTTTATAATAATTATGATGCTAAAACCACAGTTGATCAAACAGGTCGCCGGATCAATAATCCTAATAATGTTGATGAGCGTTTAGATAGAATGGAATATGAAGTGCTGATAGAAATGAATTCTTCAATGATTGAAACCCTAAATGGCACTTCGGATACAGTCAGTGCTTCCTCAACAAAACTCTCTAGCCGTCTCAGGGCCTTGTATAATATTCGTGAAATGTTAGCGACCGCGCGTTCCTTATTGTCTGCCTCCCGAAACCAAGCTAAGTCACAATTTACTGGCAAGAAGGTTGGTGAATTAGATTTTGGTAAAGAAGCAATGTCTAATTATGAAGAAGTCGCCAGTTCTATCCTTGACTCTCTTAAAACAGCGCTTTATGTCTTAGTTGAACGACATAATCAGATAGCTGAGGCTAAAAAGCAATCTATTTTGCAAGCTATCAATGTTGGTATTAGTGTAGCGAATTTTGCTCTTTCGCTGCGTTCCTCTCTTTTAAATGCTGAGCAAATCAATATGCAAAATTCCCATCAAGCTGAAAGTGTTCAATCTTCTCAGTTCCATATGACCGCGGGTGAGATGCAGGAACAGGTTACTACCTTGGGTAAAATCTCCTCAATTCTTAATGTGGCTGGGGACTTTTTAGTAAATTTAGTGATTGATCCCATTTACGATAGTGTAGCTAATGCTAAGGGTGAAAAGGCCTCTGATCCTAAAGAGAGCCACAGCTTGGATGTTAAGAGTTCTGGCCATAAGAAGGGGAACTATTTTGATTCTGTGTCGAATATGGACGCTGCCATCAATGAATCACAATTTATGCTGGCTCTCATAGAACAAAATAGTGCTAAGCATGCTAAGATTGTGGCCCAGTCCAGAAAACTAACTGAAAGTTTTATCTCCCAGGTCAAAGGGTTACCTAGCCTTATTCATGGCCTGCAAAATAATGAGTCTTCTATTTATTCAAGTGGGACGGTATCTGCTCCCACCGCGACTGACCGCACCAGCATTGTCCCAACCGGCCCAATTGATGTTCGCCAAGCCCAAGTTATCGCCACAAACATTATGCATATGGATGGGGATGAGCAATCCAGCGCTATCCAGCGTGTGGCCCAAATGCCAGACCAACACGGGGTACGCTTAATCTTAGATCACTTGCAACGCATGAGCGCAGATGATCCTGGGGTGCAAGCCTTGGTTAGCCAAGCCATTGCCTCTCTTCAGGTTCAACCACAATCAGAGCCAAGACCAACTGAATTTCAGGCAACAGATGACCAGCCGCCACCCTCAACCGAGGCCTTGATGCAATATGCTGATCAGATTGAGCTGGCGTTATCGGCCTTAACTGAACAGGCTGACCAGACCCAGTCAGAGGTCGAGGTTGTAGCCCACGATGTTGAGCATGCTTCTGAGCGATTGAGTGAGATCAATGACCAAGTGACAGCGGTGGAGAGCCAATTATCAGGGGAGCGTGAGCCTGAGTTGCCTGAATTACAGGCCCAATTGGCTGATTTGGAAAACCAAAGGCATGCGTTGCAGACACAACTAAGGGGCCTAATGACCAGACGACGGGATCTAGAAGCTCAACTTGCTCAATTGAGGGCTGATAATGTGATCCAACGCGAAGCCCTGCAAGAGAATTCACGACAGATGTCTGACAGGCTAGTGGTGATTAGCCATGAAATCGAAGCCTTAGGAGACGATCCAGATCCGGCTCGTTTGGCTGACCTGCGGCGCGAACAACAATTGCTGCAAACTAGGCTAAATGCTACCCGTTCAATTATTGATAACGACTTGCTTGGTCACAGAGAACAAGCGCTTAGTCAAGAGTTAGCAGAGACACGAACAAATATTAAGAGGATTAGAGGGGAGCTACGACCCCTTCAGGAGCGGATTGGGCAGCTTCAACGTGAAATCAGCAGGAGAGAAGAGGATCAAGCTCGGCAACCCCAATCAAGCGAGGTGTTAGGGGAACAGAATGGGATGATGAGCTCTGCTTGGAATTTTGCCAGTGAACTGCTAGGATTAAGCAGGCGCCGGGCTGAAGAAGACCTTGAGACTGTGGCAGAGCAATCCGAACGCCCTGCGCCAGGAACCGTTGACACGAATGTTATTTTGGCAATGAGGGGGGCGCAAGGTGGTCGGAATTTCCATGATCAGTATCAGCGGGCCCAGCAAGAAGAGGACTTTTTAGCTGGTCGAGCAAATCATAATGGTCATACGGGGGTATGTTAAAATGAATATTTCTGGGATTAATCCTGCTAATAATGAGCTTGCTAACATAAAATCAAATAATCAGCAGAATAGCCTAACTAACAACCAGGGGCAAAATTTTATGGCCAGCTTAGATGAGGTCAGGCGTTCAGCCAACCTGGAAATCTCTAATGGCAATGCCGCGGGCTCTCTCAGCTTTTCTCGGCGCAAAGAAGAGCATGTTGAACCATTTAGCTTTCAAGACCTGGAAGAAGAGCTCATAGACGACCATATTGCTCGGATCCAAAAGATGATCAAGGACCTGCAAAAGTAGGCTATGGACCTTAGGCGATAGACCTCAAAGAGCATACAAGTTTTTCCGCTTTTAATACGATAATACAGTTGAGATGATCCAAGCATTAAATATAGGTAGCAATAATAATTCGTCAGGTTTAGAGAATACCTCTCTTAATGGGAACAATCTTTTATCACAACTTGAGGACAGGGTCAATCAAGCGCTCTCACAAAAAGATCAACCACTGGGTGGCAGTGGCGGGCCAGCTGCTCCAGGCTTATCTCATCAGCAAATGGCAAATTTGATCTCAGATATTGCTGACAAACCAATGCCAGGCATGAAGCATAATTCCGTGGTGTAGGATGCAAGTTTAGTGCTACTTATCTCGATAAGATAGGTAGAGGACCAAGTCAAGGAAAAAGGAGGTGAAAAATTATGGGTACAGCGTTTGAAAACTCAGTAGTTAGTGCGCTTAATATGCAAGATAGTCGCAACGAGGATTTATTGCAACAGGTAGTTAGTGCGGCTGACGCAGTTTCTCGCAACGACGCTGATGTCATTATGAGTTCTACCGACATCGAGAGTTCAACTCGTTATCAGAGTGCAGATAAGGAATCAGAGAGAACAGACATAGCCAATCAAAATGGCGCGATCCGTTGGGGTGGCCAAATGGCTTCACTTCAAGGTACTGGTGGTGTGGCTTTGTTAGAGTACGCAAAAGATGCTATACAAACTGCAGTTTCCAATATCTCTAGTATTGGGACAAACCAAATGCAGATCAGAAAGATTACAGAACGTAAAATGTCTAATCAATAATCTTAAACTAAGCCCTCTGCTCGTCAGAGGGCTGTTTCCTTAAAGCCTTTAGCCAAAGATTTTAAGGAAGTCAGTAAAAAAAGGAGGTTGAAGATTTATGAGCGATTCAAGTCCGCTAGTTGGAAACAATCTTTTTTCAGATTTAGGCTTTGATGGACGGGTCACCCGCGATGTTGTCTTGCAATTTAGTAAGGGGTTTAGGTCTAAGCTCGGTGACATCATGAAAATGTTGGTTGATGATAACGCAGACCTAGAGATTGGTGGCTATGTTATTCCTGCTGACCAAAAATACGGAGCAGCCGGGACCTACCTGCTCAATGAGTGGCAGTCAGAACAAGAGTTTATTTTATCTCAGTTATTGGAAGCAGTTAAGTTTGAACAGACTTGCGATAAACAAGTTCAAAACAGCTTTTCATAAGGGTGCTGAACTTTTTGTTGATTACTCGGAGAAACAATGTTTTATAATAGATATGCTTATGAAACAAATCTTGATATGCTGCAAAGCCGCAAGCCCCGAATGGGGATTGTGCCTCAAGGCCCTGATCTGGCAAATTTTATTACTTCCAATGCTGACCTAAAGCGTTTGGCTAATTTTGGCGGTGAAATGATGAAGTTCCTGCCAGAGTTTGAACAGATGGCTTATGAAGGAAAAATGCTGGCAACCCCAGGAGAAGAGGGCGCAGTGCTTATCAGTCATGGTGAGGATGGAGAAACTTGGGTCACGCAAGAATGGCTTGAAGCGCTCAATAAATATACTGTTTCAGTCAGTGAAGCAGAAGCCTTAGGGCTTGACGGTATCAGTGCCTATGATGCGGATGGCGATGGGTCTATTACCAACACGGAGACCATCCGTTGGGCTGAGGCATCAAGCGTTCATACTAGCGTTCATACTAGCGATGGTATGGTCGAGGATCGCAAAACTTGGATTTCTGGTCAGCATCATAGGGTAGGTCGGTTTGGTAAGTTCGGGTCAGAAGACGACTCTGGCTTTGCTGGTGGTGGGCTGGGCAAAAATTTTAAGAACTTTGACCTGGAGACATCTGCCTCAGAATGGAACCACATTAACCAACGAGGCAATGGGGCTGCTGATAGCCAAGCTTTAGCCATTGCTGATCAAGCGTATTATATTGGTGATACCCTTTCAGCTGTTGGCGCCAGCTGGGACGAGGTTAAAGAGTTGTTTAATCGACCGCAATTCCAAGGCAAGTCATTCTTTGATATTGTTATGGACGGATCTTATAAAACCTTGACTGAGCCTCGTGATTCTTTTTTGTTTATCGCCGCGCTCTACGAGTCAAGAGAGCGGGCCTGGGACTGCTTAACTGAAACAGTTGGTCCGGTAACATCTACCCGCAATGATGCAGAGATGATGGCTAATGTTAACTCTTTTATTAAGGGGAATAACCCTTATCTTAATCACCATGCTTTATCACTTTTCCCGCTTTTCTTTTATGCCCAGCACTCATTTTTAAGCCAAGTAACCATGTTCTATGAGCAAGGCAAGGCTTATCGTGAAGATGTTCATACGAGTCGAGGCGATGGCTATAATGACTCAGTTTTGGACAATCAGAGATTTCATGAGTTTGTCGAGTGGTCAGGGCGGGGACAATATAACGCTGATCACGATATAGATTTGACAGCAAACCGCTCTGGCGGAGTGAATATGGCCGAGGGTGGAAAATTGTATGAATTTCGGGACAGTTTATCTGGAACATCAGGCTATGATGCAGTAAGTGGCTTAATTGAAGAATGGTTTGGCGCGACTGAAAGGGAAGATGAACCAAGGTGGGAGCAATACGGTGATCATGCCGTAGATGGTGGTCACTGGGTAACAGTCTCTGATATTGGCACGGTAACAGCAAAAACTTCTAGTAACATAGGCATCTCACTATTGCCCAATCAAGTCCTGGTCCAAAATTTTGATTCAGCTGCTTATGGCTGGGATAGAAAGGCCAATGCTAATGATTTTATTATTACTTCTTCAACAAATGGTGATATTACGTATCATGTAAACCAATTTGTCGACGGCGATGGTTGGACCCGTTTGCACAATGCCATCTATCCTGAGAGCCGCATTGAGCTTAATGCCTTAAACGGTCATAATCAATATGCTGTTTCCCAGTTTTATGGCCTAAATACTACCCAGGTTATGGGTGCGAGCCAGGCTTTTGCTAGTAACTGGATAGTTCATGATATAGGGATGTACCTTAAATATGGCGAGGGCATGGACATCTTATCTGTTTTGGAACGTTGTGCTAAAAAAAGACAGATACATGCAAATTTTAAGTACGACAAGACTTGCTATCAAGAACGCAAAGAAGAGCTTGAAGATGAGAAAGCCCAAGACGAAAAGATTGTATTGAAGCGTATGCAAAAAGCCAAACTTCTCTCGAAGAAATCACAGCATGGGTCGGCTAAGTCAGCATCTGGCAATAAACCTAGTGGTGCTAATCAGCAGGCGCAACATAATAATCGCGATGGTCACATGAAGGGAACAAAAGAATACTCCGCCAGCCTCCAAAAACTCAATCTACGGATCTTATCAGGCTCAAAAAAGAGAAAAGACTGGCTCAAGAAACTCAAAGAAAGCCATAGTTAATCACCTCATTTTAATCAAAAAAACATGCAAGATTTCCTCTCCAAATCACGATATATCATATAGAGGGTAAGTATGAGTGGAAGCATTGATCTAAATATGTCGCCAAATATGAATCATCGTTTTTATGGCTTGCTGCCGCAGCAGGCTGGGCGTGAGAATCAAGCAGCCGAAAACCCCAATCGTTTGTCCGAAGCCCAGGCAGCAACTGTTATTCGCGAAACCAATGTAGACCAGGGAGAGATTGGCGACAGGCGAGGAGACCAAATTGAGGCTGAGCTTGATGGTGAAGAAAGTCCAGTCCCTGTCACTGGTGACTCCTTAGCTCTTTCTGCTACAGTGGTGGCCTTGCCCAATGCAGTCAGACCCCCAGCCCAACCCCAACCTCAAACCCTGCGCGAAGGATTACGTCAACGCATGGCCTCACTTTATGAGCAAGCATATTCTAATTGTTTCCATCATAACGGTTTAGTTGCTCGGGTAGCAGAATGGTTAATGGGTAATGCTGTGGAACAGTTAGCCAGGACTGGCATGGGCCAAGAAGAACTGGCCGCGATCCGTGACCGGGTCCGCTTGCAATTAAGGGCACATGTTCAGACCAACCTGGAACAGGTTGTTTATGATGAAACAGTAATGGATGTTTGTAACTTATGAACAAACGAAAAAACGCTCAGAAAAAATTAATTAATGAGTTAAAAAAGCAGCTTTTAGTCCAAGCTGAGCGCTTAGGCGTGCGTGACCTATACACGCCTTTGGCCTTAGAGGAAATGAGGCTTGATGCCTTACGTAAGATCTTGACCGAATTTTATATGGAGCGTTCTAATCTTGAATATGAACTTAACATGATCGGCTCTAATAAAAAAGAGTTATTGATTAAATTAGAGCGCTTAAATGTTTTTATCCTCCGGGCCCAAGTTTTGCTCCAACAAAAATTAGAGTTTTGCCAGAAGTTACTGGACAAAGCTTGTGGTGATGTAGCAGATGTTCGCCGGGCCGTTAAGCGGATTGAAATACCGGCGAAGGTCCAGGCTGCGGCTTAAGGAGCTAAAATGAAATTGTCAGCTTGTTTGATCGTAAAAAATGAAGCGGAAAACCTGGCAAAAACATTGCCAGTGTTAGCGCAAGGTGTGGATGAGCTAATTATTCTGGATACTGGCTCAACTGACCAGACAGTGCCAGTGGCCCAAAGTTTTGGGGCCAAAGTCTTTCACTGTACTTGGAAAAATGATTTTGCTGCTGCTCGCAATGAGTCGCTCAAACACGCCAGCGGTGATTGGCTCCTCTGGATCGACGCTGATGAGTTTATTAGCGCGGACGACTTAAAACAACTTAACCAAGAACTCTCTTTGACTAAGGACACTGCTTGTTGCGTGGCCCTTTTTGAATCACCCTTAGGTCAGTGCGAGAAAAAAAGCGGCTATCAGCGGGTCAAGGTGTTTAAGAACGGCTTGGGCTATCATTTTATTAGGCCAATCAATGAGCAGCTGGTTGATCAAAACAACCAAGTTATTGCTGGGCCGGAAATCCCGGTAGCGATCTATCATTGGGGCAAAGATTTAGGCGAAAAGAAAATGACAGAAAAACGAGAGCGTTATGTTGCCTTGTATTCGCAAGCGCTAGAGGCGAGGCCAGGGGATGCGTACTTTCATTTTCTTTTAGCTAATAATTTAAACGAGCTAAAAAGATTACCTGAAGCGCTTGATCATTATGTCCAGGCCTCAAAATATACCAATGACCAAGGGTTGATTTGCCAGACCATGGAAAAGATCGCTGACCTTTTGCTGAGGCTAAAGCAACTGTCCCAGGCAGCCATGGTTGCCGAACAGCTGTTAGCTCTTGAACCTAATAATATCCCGGCCCGCAATGTTCTAGCTAGCGTTAATTTGGTTAACGGTAGGACCGAGGCCGCGGTCAAGCTTTTGCTTGAGGTCCTTGACCTTAAGACCGACGGAGCAATCACTGATTTTTATCAAGCTAAGTTCATGCCGTGTTTCCTGTTAAGCAAGGCTTATCAGTTAAAGGGCGAGGCAGACAAGGCCCAGTTCTATGCCAAGCAAGCCGCACAGCTGGCACCTAAGATCAGAGGTATAAACTAATGGGACTAGAACAAGTTAACCAACAACAATTAGGGGTCTTATCAAATCTGGCGGCCACTGACAACCTCCAGCAGGTTGTTAAAGCAGAGCTAGAAAGGCAAACTGACACAGACAACGCAACTAAGGTCCAAGAAACCAATGTAAAAAAAGCGATCAATGGTAAGACCCCAAAATTGGGCATAGAGCTTATTGCTGGCCTGGCTACCAAAATTGCCCAAACAATTATGATCCCGCAAAAGATCTTAACCAACTTAGAACAAGAATATGATTCTTTGCTTAATCCACGGGAGCAAAACACCCAGGACCTGGTAGAGATCAAGTACGCGGTAGGCAGGATTAATAAAGACGGACAAAATGGTGGCTCGCAAGCTGGCTCTGGGTTTGAACAAGGTGATGGTTCTGATCAAGCTGAAGGCGAGCAAGGTCAAGACACTGGCCCCGCAGACATCAGAGAATACGTTGGGGCCTACTCACAAATGCTGGTTTCCGGTGGCAGTGATCAAAAGAAAAAACTTGAACTGATAGAATCAAAACTGGTAGAACAAAAAGGGGTTTCTGCCCAAACCCTGCGCAATGTAAAAGTCCAGGCTGCGAATAATGTTCGAGGAGAGATCCTGCGCCAGATCAAACAATCATTTATCAAACAAGTGATTAGTCAGGGTAAGTCAATTGAAGGTCTACTGGCTAACAAGGAAACTCAAGGTTTGATTGATTTTGCCTTTTTTAACGATCGTCTTGGTGGTTATGACTTTGGTGGTTTAGATGGCCATCTTCAAGGTGCGGTTGACCAGGTCAAGAGTGAAACCCATAAAGAAATGCGCGAATTCCTTGACGAGGCCTTAACTCAAGAAGTAACCAAGAAGGCCCTTGGCAACAGCACCAAAAAGACCGAGCAGGAGATTGAAGGCTTGCTCAAGTTAGGGACTAAAGTTGGCTTTGATGTGCAGCAGTTTGTTGAAAAGATCCCACACTTAAAAGATCAGCTTGGCCTTGACCAGATTGTTAATTTTGAGTTTGTGGCGCCGGGTGGGGACCAAGGTGGGGATCAGAGGGAGCGGCATCGCTATCAATATACCCCAACAGAAGAAAAAGAGCTTTTGACTGATAAGCTAAGGGCCTTGTACCTGCGGCAGGCGGTCTATGGAGATCCCCGGACGATCTTAGAAAGTCAATTCAAAATGGTCAAATTTAAAAATGGCTTGATCAAATTAGGCGTGACCAACTTTGATGAAGTTGAGACAGAGGGCCGCGCTTTAGCTAAGGTCAAGCTGGTTGAGATGCTGCGTGAGGCTTTTGAAGAGCGGGCAACTTATGCCAAGCTTACTGGCCCAGCTTGGCAAATGACCGAGAAAAAGATCAAGATAGTACTTAAAAACTTGGCTAAACTTGGCATAGAGGTAACGACAACCCAATTAGATGAGCTGCGCGACCAGGCCAATACCAAGATGTTTAGTGTAGCTGAACATGAACTAAACATGATCAATATGGCAATTGACGCCAGGGGCGAGATCGCTTTTCTAACCTCAAAACGTAAGCTGGCAGAAGAGATCTTGGTCCGTTTAGCTGATGAAACCCATTTACAGCGGCCAGGATATGAGCTAAAATTATCTATACAGGAAGCTTGTTAAAGGAGGCGTAACATGATCCAACCAATTTCTGGGGCTGACAGCAATCTTCACGAAGCAGTTTCAGGCCTTAATGCCAGCAGTGTTGCCCGTGAGGTCTTTGATGAGTGGGAAGAGGTTAAACGCGACATTGACCAGTCTATGACCAGGGAACAGCGCACGCGGGCGATCGAGCGTCTAGAACAGCTGCAGCAAAGAGTTGCGCAAATCCGTGATTCTTTGGGCAATATTAATTCACTTGATCGTAGCTTGTCAAAAGTAGAAAGCGAGATTGAGGACCTAAGACGGCAACTGGGGATACCGGCTTAAAGCGAGCTTGCCTAAAAAATACTTAGCGTGTTAGAATGCCTTCTATATTATGGAGGCTGATAATTTTCTTTATCCTGAACATGGCGTTTCTGACTCTGGGGTACTAAAGTATAGTCTTTCCCCGTCGTACTGGAGCCTCCTGTCCCAAGATGTAATGAAATCCTTCTTAGCAGAGGTCAAAACAAAAGGTTGGCAAAAAGCGATCTCTACTTCGTCAAATCCTAAAATCAAAGCACTTTATTTGTTTACAGATTCTCCCTCTAGAGCTGATGGCACATTTTACCTTTCACTTAATGACCAGAGCAGGGTATTAGATCTTGGTTCTGGTTGGGGATCGTATACTTTTGCCTTATCACCTAGAGTTAAAGAGGTCGTGGCTGCAGATGCCAACTTAGAATCCCTAGAGTTTATTGCTCTTAGGGCTCGACAGGATAATTGTTGCAATATCTCGGCAGTACAAATTGAACCCCTGGACTTTGCTAAACTCCCTTTTGTCGATGGTATTTTTGATGCTGTTATTATGAATGGGGTCTTAGAATGGGTTGGTTCACACCTAAAAAAGGGTGATCCATTAAAGATCCAACAAAATTGTTTAAAAGAGGTCAGCCGGGTTTTGAAGCCGGGAGGAAAAATATGGCTGGGGACCGAAAACCGTTTTGGCCTGCGGTATTTTTTGGGCGCGCCGGACGATCATTTAAAATACTACTCCGAACAAGGGATTGCTTATACAACGCTTGTCCCTAGATTCATTGCCAGCCTCATCACCAAAAAAAAACTTGGCCAGCCGTATCGGACTTATACGCATTCACTGGCTGGTTTGAAACGCTTACTTGGCAAAGCTGGTTTTTCTAATCTAGAGTTTTATTATCCTGATCCTGACTATCGGTCAGTTTCTCCCAAGATCTTTCCGATAATAAGCTCTGAGGTGTCCGCTAACATCACCAAACGGCAACCAGTTTGGTTTAAGGTTATTACGTTCCCTATTAAAAGGTTTGTATTTTGCGATTCTTTTTTTGTGGCGGCCAGGAGGGAAAAATGATCCCATTGTTCAAGGATTATCTGCTTAAGAATTGGGCTAAGATCGGGTTGTCAAGAGAGCCCAAAAACCTCCTTTTTATCAAATTTGCTGACCGCAGGATTAGGGCAGCGGAAGTTGGGATCATCTCTTTCCTGATCAAGGACGGCCAAAAGGCCTTGATGATCCTGCGCACCCCGCGTTACCCTACAAATGAGGAGGCTAACCGGTCCTTGGAATTGGAATATGCTAACTTATCCTCTTTGTCGGAAAAACTACCTGGTTCCACTCTCTTGGCACAAATTCCAAGACTGCTAATTTGGGAAAAGTTTGATAAAATAAGAGTTTTGGGGATCAGCTTTCTTGCTGGCGCAGATCTGAGCCAATATATGAGCTCAGCAGATATTTTGAAATCTTATATCGATAACTTTAGCTTGATGCTCTCTTGGTTAGTGAATTTTCAGCAAGAGGTTGGGGCAGAGCAAACTGTTCCCTTGGGAACGATTGTTGAAAGGGTCTATGATGAATACCGGACGCTTTTTCCAGATAAAATAGCTCTGGCAGATGCCTATTTTTCTAGTTGTCAACCTGACTTGGCTCGGTTCAAGGAACAAATGATACCGTTATTTGCTCAGCACGGCGATTTTCACGCCCAAAACATTTTTGCCCTGAAGGGCCGGGTGTCCGGTGTGATCGACTGGGAAGATTTTGAGCTCCTGGGCGTCCCTGGTTTTGATCTATTCCATTTTATCAAAACCTATTTTGAAGGGTTGTTTGGATATTTCGCTGACAAAAATGATGTCATGGCCTTGCATCAGTTTTCTTCTCAAGTGAGCCAGCAAGTGGTCAAGGTAACCTCGGACAGCTATTTCAGCAAAATGAGGCTGGGTCCTGAATTGGTTAAGATCCTCGTGCCATTATATTTATTGAAGTCAGCTGTGCTAGCAGGAGAGCCGAGAAAAAAAGCCACGGCAGCTGTCACAAGATTGGAGATACTATTGCGGCTCAAACCTTTAAACCTTGAGGAGCTGGTCTATTTTTCGAGCCTTTTTAGTTACGGGGATATTTATAAAAAAGCGACTGCTGAACAAAATGCACAGTTGGCGGAAATTTGCCGCAATGAGATCCAGCAGATACAGTTAAAGACTAAGGGCAGGTAAAACTTCTTCTAGCTTGATACTGCCTTCGTAAAGCGCTTTGCCCAAAATGCAGCCAGCCACCCCAATCTCTTTTAGCTTTTCGATGTCAGTTTTTGCGCTGACCCCACCGGCTACAATGACCGGCACGGCAACCTTGGCGGCAAAATTACTGATCCCTGAAAAATCCGGGCCCTCCAGCATGCCATCGCGGCTGATCTCAGTGTAAATGAACCGTTTAACGCCTAGGTCAATGGCCTCTTGGGCCAGGGTGAAAATATCTTTTTTAGAAACCTGGGTCCAGCCCTCGGTGGCTGCCTTGCCGTCACGCGCATCTATGGCCACAACAATTGTTTCACCAAATTCCTGGCAAAAAGTAGCCAAGGTATTGGGATTTTTAACCGCAGTCGTTCCCAGGATTATCCGATCAACCCCAACCTCAAGCAAGCTCTTGATCGTATCAAGGTTACGGATGCCACCGCCTACTTGGAGCGGCAACTTGACGGTTTGGGCAATCTTTTTGATGAGTTCTATGTTTTGGGGGATCCCTGTCCGCGCCCCATCTAGGTCAACCAGATGCAGGCGTTTTGCTCCTTGGCTAGCCCAAGTTTGCGCCACAGTCACGGGATCTTTACTGTAGAGCTTTTCCGCGTCATAGCGTCCCTGCTTGAGCCTGACGCAACAACCCTTAAGTAGGTCTATTGCTGGGATAATTTCAAACGTTTTATCCACACAAATCTCCAAAGTTTTTTAATATCTTAAGCCCGATCGCGCCGCTTTTTTCCGGATGAAACTGAATACCAAAAAGATTATCTTTCCAGATTGCTGAAACAAATTCTACCCCATAATCAGTAGTAGTTGCAACTATCATTTTATCCTCAGGCACAACATAGTAAGAATGCGCAAAATAAACCAGGCTGCCAGGCTCAATCCCTTTAAAAATAGGGGCGGGCCGCTTGATTAACAACCGGTTCCAGCCCATATGCGGGACACTTAAAACTTCCGACGGATTAGGCTGAAAATTAAATTTTTTGACTTGACCTGGTAGAATAGCCAACCCTGGTCCTTGACCTTCTTCAGACGAAACAAAAAGATGCTGCAAGCCTAAGCAAATGCCGAGGAATGGTTTGCCTAGGGCCACACTTTCCTGGAGCACAACTTCAAGGCCATCCCGTCTTAATTCTTCAAGGGCAGCGTCAAAAGCACCGACCCCAGGCAGAATAATCCCGCGCGCCCCCCGGATCGTGGCTTTATCTTTAGTGATTTCCGCGGTATAGCCAACTGTCTCCAGGGCTTTTTGGACACTGCGCAGGTTTCCTGACCCATAATCAATAATAACTAAAGACATAGGGCAGCGGCTCCTAGCGGGCCAGCCTGTGTCCCTAACTTGGCCCTAACAATTTTGACTGACTGGGCTGGCAGGGTCAGGGCATATCGCTTAAACTCTTTTTTTAAGGGGTCAAACAAAAGACCTCTCATGTTTGATAGCCCACCACCAATCACAATCAATTGTGGATTAAAGATATTGACCAAATTGCCAATCCCGATAGCCAGGTAATGAGCCAACTCAGTAATTGCTTTTTGCGCTTTTTTGTCCCCTTGGCAAGCAGCTAGTTCTAAGGAGAGGGCGTCCAGACCGGTTTTTCTCTTAAGCGCAGTGCCTGAGGCCAGGGCTTCCAAGCAGCCTAGCCGGCCACAGCTGCATTGTTGGCCTTGGTAGTCAATGGTCATATGGCCAATCTCGCCAGCTGCGCCAATTGCCCCGCGGTAAAGCTTTTTGTCAATAATAATCCCGCCGCCAATGCCAGTGGAAATGGTCAAGTAGAGAAAATGACGAACCGATTTTCCAGCCCCAAACCGAGCTTCGGCCAAGGCCGCGCAATTGGCGTCGTTGTCAACAAAAACAGGAAATTTGAACTCTTTTTGTAATATTTTTTTCAGGTTGACCCTTTTCCAACCAGGCAGGTTTGGTGCCTCAACAACAATTCCTTCATCATAAATAATAGGGCCAGGGGCGCCAATCCCAATCGCTTGAATCTTTACCCGTTGGCCATTGGCTAGGTGAGAAATGGCTTTCTTAATGTTGGCAATAACGTGTTTTTTCCCCTGGCTAGCTTCGGTTGGAATATGGACATCAGTTAAAACTTTGCCAGAGGGGGTGCAGAGTACACCAGCAATCTTTGTTCCACCCAGGTCAATCCCAATGATCATAGATAAGAGAGTATATCACATTTATTGATCAGCTTTCAATTCCTTGACGCCTTGTCCCTAACATAGTAAAATAATCAATACCAATGGAAGCCGAGGATCAAGAAAAACAAAATCAACCAGCAGAGTTTAACATTATCAAAGAATCGGCCCCAAGAGTTCCCCTGGAATTCTTGAAGCGGTTTTTAGGGATTCTCTTGTTGCTATCAATTATTGTTGGCAGTTTTTGGCTTAGTTTTCAGTTTGGTAAGAATTTGCTTGTCCCGTCAAAAAGCAAACCAGCTACTGGGGTTGAGGTAGTTATACCAGAAGTACCAGATAATATTGCAACTTTGCAAAAAGAGATGAGCCATAAACAATCAGGGACAAGGTTAGCTAAAAAGACAACGCCAGGTCGTGCTGCTAGTTATCATAAGCAGCGAGCCAAGCCAGCTTTGTCTTTTGAGAAAAAGTTATATAAGGTACAGGTTGGAGTTTTTTCAGTTAAGGCAAATGCTAAGCAACAGCTGGCCAAGTTGCAGACCAAAGGCTTTGAGGCTTTTTTGAATAAGGTGGCAGCTGGTTGGCGAGTACAGGCCGGGGCATATACCACTAAAAAGTATGCCTTGCTCCAGCAGAAAAAATTAACAGCCAATGGCTTTGCCTCGACCTTGATTTATGAATAGTATCTCACGCTAACAGATTTAAAGGAGGAAAAATTTAATGGGGATTTATAACACAATTTTTGGCCACTTTTCAAGGGATCTGGGCATAGATTTGGGAACTGCGAGCACTTTAGTTTTTGCCAGAGGCGAAGGGATCATTCTGTGTGAACCTTCGGTAGTGGCAATTGATAGGGATAGTGGCAAAGCCTTAGCCATTGGGAATGAGGCCAAAGGCATGTTAGGTCGTACCCCTGCTAATATTGTGGCTGTTAGGCCGATGCGTGATGGTGTTATTGCTGATTTTGAAATTACTGAGACAATGTTGCGTCATTTTATCAATAAAAGCCATAACCGCTCTGCCTTTGTCAGGCCACGGATTGTTGTGGGCGTGCCTTCTGGTATTACTGGAGTAGAAAAGCGGGCTGTTCTGGACGCGGCCATGCATGCTGGGGCTAGGGAAGCCTATTTGGTTGAAGAGCCAATGGCTGCGGCCATTGGGGCTAACCTGCCAGTTTCCGAAGCTCAAGGGAGCATGATTGTGGATATTGGGGGTGGCACCACCGAGGTCGCGGTCCTGGCCCTTGGCGGAATTGTTGTTTCTAAATCGATTAGGGTGGCAGGGGACGAGATGGACGAGGCGATTGTGGCCCACTGTCGCAAAAATTACAATCTTTTGATCGGTGAGCGGACTGCTGAACAGATTAAAATTGATATTGGTTCAGCTTATCCCTTGGCTGAAGAACGGACCATTGAGGTTCGTGGCCGAGATCTGGTCACTGGCTTGCCCAAAACTTTAACCTTAACTTCTTCGGAGATCCGTGATGCTTTGGCTGATCCTGTCGCCACAGTTGTGGATGCAGTTAGGATGACCCTGGAAAAGACCCCGCCAGAATTAGCCGCAGACATTATGGACCGTGGCATTGTGATGGCTGGCGGCGGCTCACTGTTGCGCGGCCTAGATAAATATCTGGCCCAGGAAACAGACATGTCAGTGTATGTTGTTGACGATCCTATTTCTTGCGTGGCTTATGGTACAGGCAAGATCTTGGAAGAGATCGATACACTGAAAAAAGTCTTGATAATGCCCAAGCGCTCTTTTCAGTGATCAGTTTCCAGCATTATCGCAAAAAAAAATCTTATGCTCTAATTGCCTTTTACATTTTTTTGGCGATATTTCTTTCCTTCTCCACCTTTCGTAATCTTTTTGGCTTGCGCAATGTATTGGTCTCGGCAATTTATCCTTGCCAATATGTTACGGTTTCTTTGTGGCAGTCAATTACTTCTTTCCCAAGTTCTGTGGTTCAGCTAAAAAGTTTAGCCGTGGAAAACCGCAATTTAAAATCAGAACTTGCCCAAATTAAGCCCCAATTGTTGGCACTAGACGAGTTAAAAGCTGAAAACGAGCGCTTGCGCCACGACCTTGGTTTTGTAGCTGGTGGCTGGCAATATAAGCTTTTGCCGGCTAAGGTAATTGCCAAAGCACCCTCTCCCTGGTTTTCAACCTTGACCATCAATCAGGGCAGCCAGCATAAAGTTAGGAAAAATAGCGTAATTATTAATGACGCAGGCTTAGTTGGGTTGGTGGTCGAAGTAGCTCCCTTTACCGCCAAGGTCCTTTTATTAAATGATTTAAGTAGTTCAGTGGCAGCCGTATCTCAAAAGAGCCGGGATTTTGGGATAGTGACTGGCAATCTGAGTGATAACTTATCAATGAAATATGTTGCTAGTGGCGGTCAGGTTCAACCTGGGGATAGGATTGTTACTTCGCCTATTTCAACAGTTTTTCTGCCTGGGTTGCTAATCGGTACTGTTACAAAAGCAACTAAGCAGGAACACGATCTTTTTTATCATATCAAGCTTCAAGCCGCGGTTGATTTCTCTCGGTTGGAAGAGGTCTTTGTTATTTTATAAAAACAATGCGGACGCTAAAAATATCAGTTTATTTACTAGCAATGGCAGTACTCCAATCAGTCCTCCTAGCCCGAGTGACCTGGTGGGGGGTCTATCCTGATCTGCTGCTGGTTTCAGTAATTATCTTAACGGTTTTTGAAAAGGATTTAGCGGCAATTTCTTTTGCTGGCCTAGCTGGCTTTACGCAGGACCTGCTTTCCATTGGTGTCTATCTTAATACACTGGTTAAAATTACCGTAGCGGCAGTGATTGTGCTGGTCAAAGAAAGTTTTGTGGGCCGGGAAAAATCATTGGTCCTTTGGTTGGTGCTGGTTTTAAGCCCTGTGTGCGTGGCTATCGAAGCCCTGGCCCTGACTATTATTTTGGGCCAAACAATGAGCCTGGCTTTTTTCTGCTTAAATTTATTTATTAAAACAGGTCTTAATCTGGCCTTGGCCCCGCTGTTAACAAAACTGATCAGGAGCTTTACTAGTGAATAAAAACCTGCAAGTGCTGGTTATAAGCTTTATTGTTATTTTTGTTTTGCTATTTTTGCGTTTGCTTCACTTGCAAATAGCAGATGGCGCCAAGTTTAATCGCTTGGCCCTAGAAAACGCAGCTAAAACAGTGCCAGAGTCTGCTCCACGCGGAATTATTTATGATCGGCAAGGCAAGGTATTAGTGGAGAATCGGCCGGTCTTTTCAGTGCGGATTTTGCCTTATGTCTTAAACAAAAAGAGTCCGGCAGAACAAAAAAGGATATTAGACTTGTTGGCTACTTTGCTGGGGGAAAAAATTGAACTAAAAGTTTCCGCGGTTGAACCAATCCTGGTCAAAGATGATATTGTTTTTGACATAGCGATCAAGGTTGAGGAGCGCGGCCAAGAACTTGAAGGGGTTATCGCGACCAGCCAGCCGGTGCGATTGTTTAAGTATGGTAACTTAGCAGCCCATGTCCTTGGTTATGTCGGTGAAATTGAGGCCAATGAGCTGTCCCAATTAAAAGACCAAGGGTATCGCCAGGGGGATATTGTTGGCAAAGACGGGGTGGAAAAGATCTATGACCAATTTTTACGCGGGACCAATGGGGGAAAAAGGGTTGAGGTTGATGTTTATGGCACCCCTTTGCGGATCCTGGAATCAATTGAGCCAACACCTGGGGCGGATATGCAGCTGACGCTTGATACACAATTGCAACAAGTAGCAGAATCAGCGCTAGGACAGCAAGAAGGGGCAGTCGTGGTGATGCAAGCCAAGACTGGCGAGATTTTAGCTCTGGCCAGTTATCCTAATTATGACCCGAATCTTTTTATTAGTGGGTTTAAGCATGCACAGTGGGCGCAAATGAACGGAAGCCGTCACCCATTCATCAATCGGGCCTTGGCAATTTATCCACCTGGTTCTATTTTTAAGGTGGTCACCCTAGCAGCTGCTTTGGAAGAAGGGGTAGCCTCAATTGATGAGGTTCTTGATTGCCACGGTTATTATAAATTACACAATCGTCTGGCTAAGTGCTGGCTAGCTAGCGGGCACGGTCCAATCTCTGTGCTTGAGGGACTGGTCTGGTCCTGTGATGTTGTTTACTACGAGTTAGGCCGGCGTCTTGGCCCGGACAAATTGGCTAAATACGCGCGCAAATTTGGGCTGGGCAGCAAAACAGGGCTTGATTTGCCTCAGGAAAAAAAAGGCACAGTGCCTGACACTGCTTGGAAGAAAAGTTACTTGGGACAAAATTGGTATGATGGCGATTCCATTAATTACGGCATTGGACAAGGCTTTATTCAAGTGACCCCACTACAAATGGCTTGTTTGTATGCCTCACTTTCCTCTGGCAAACTCGTTCGACCATATATTGTTAAAGAGATTAGGGATCAAAATAATCAGCTAATCTATCAAGGTACCACCGAGGTTGTGAGTGAGCTGGGAATTGCCCCAAAAACTTTGCTGGTTATTAGACAAGCATTGCGCGAAGTTATCCGTCGGGGAACAGGGGTGGCGGCCAATATTCCTGGAATACCAGTGGCTGGGAAAACAGGCACTGCTGAAAATCCAGGCCTGGCCCATGCTTGGTTTATTTGTTATGCGCCTTTTGATAACCCCGAAATAGTTATTGCTAGTTTTGTGGCCCATGGAGAGCATGGGGACAGGGCTTCGGCTTATATTGCCAGGGACATCTTGCGCTGGTATGAGAAAGAACGGTTAGCTCAGCCTTACCCACCAGAGGAGCCTGAAGCACAATATATTCTTCACGGTAGCCGCAAGGTCCCGTATGGAAACTTTAGGCGGCCTGTTTTGCCAACTACAGATAATCCAGCCCATCTATGATAAAATTAATTAATATATTTAAGGAGCTGTGAGATGTTAGCGAAAAGAATTATTCCTTGTTTAGATGTGACTGAGGGGAGGGTAGTCAAAGGGGTTAAGTTTGTTCAATTAAAGGATGCTGGGGACCCAGTTGAACTGGCGGCCTTTTATGATCAGGAAGGGGCGGATGAACTGGTATTTTTAGATATTACTGCTTCTTCAGACAAGCGTTATATTATGTTAGATGTAGTCCGGCGGGTAGCTGAAAAGATCTTTATCCCTTTTACTGTCGGGGGTGGCATTAATGATCTTGAGACAATGCGCCAGCTTCTTTCAGCCGGGGCAGATAAGATCTCTATTAACACCGCGGCTATTAACAATCCTGATCTCATTACTCAGGCTGCTAAAAAATTTGGCAGTCAGTGTGTTGTTGTTGCAATTGATGCTAAACGAGTCACGAGTCACGAGTTACGAACCACGAACCCAAAATGGGAAGTTTATACTCATGGTGGCAGAAACCCAGTTGGCCTTGACGCAATTGAGTGGGCTGTTAAAGCAGAAAAATTAGGAGCCGGCGAAATTCTTTTGACCAGCATGGATCGCGATGGGACGCAAGACGGCTATGAATTAAAATTGACTAGAGCCATAGCTGACGCGGTCACTATTCCAGTCATTGCTTCAGGCGGAGCAGGGGAATCTGAGCATATTTATGAGGCTTTTGTCAGTGGACACGCTGACGCGGCCTTGTTAGCCTCGCTCCTTCACTTTCGGCAACTGACCATTAAAAAAATCAAAGATTTTTTGGCCAATAAAGGGATTAGCGTTAGAAACTAAGGTTTGATCTTCAATGACAAATGACAAATTAAGCAGCCTGATCGATCGCCAACTAAGCTCTTATTTGCCGCGACGAGGTAAATTGGCTCAGGCGATGAGATATTCAGTTTTTGCCGGTGGCAAACGGTTTCGGCCCAGGCTTTGTTTAGCTACAGCCAAGGCCCTGGGCAAACCAGCGACTTCTGTTCTACCGATTGCTTGCGCCCTTGAACTGCTTCACACTTTTACCCTAATCCACGATGATCTACCTTGCATGGACAATAGCGATTATCGCCGGGGAAAACTAGCCTGTCACAAAAAATTTGATGTGGCCATTGCGACTTTGGCTGGCAATACCCTTAATACTTTGGCTTTTACTATCCTAGTCGCGGCAACGAAAAAAGCTCAAGTTATTATTGAGATTGGACAGGGATTGCTTGAGGTCTTGGCTGGACAAGTTGAGGACCTGGCTTATCAGGGTAAAAATATTAGTTTGCGCAAACTAAAACAGGTCCATCAACAGAAAACTGGCGCCTTGTTGCTGGCTTGTGTGAGGAGTGTTGGTCTCGAGTGCGGTGCTAGCCCTAAACAGCTTAAGGCTTTAAGCGCTTACGCACGGTACCTTGGCCTTGCCTTCCAAATCTGTGATGATATACTTGATGCTACTTCGATTAGGGAAATCTTAGGTAAGCCAGTTCAGGCTGATAAGGAGAAGGGTTTTCCGCATTTTATTGGACTTAAAAAGTCAGGTGAGCTGGCCGTTGCCGAGCAGCAAAAAGCGATTAAGGCTTTGGCAGCCTTTGGTCCCCAGGCCGATCAACTAAGAAAAATAGCTGAGGACGTAGTCAACAGGAAAAAATAAGATGTTTAATCTAACGGCTAAAGAATTTGTCAACCTAGCCAAAAAATATAATTTGGTCCCAGTTTATAAAGAGCTGGACATTGGCGAGCATTCGCCAGTGGAAGCGTTTGCCAAGATAGCTGGAGAAAATTCTTTTTTGCTTGAGTCGGTAGCAGGGAGCGAGAAGATCGCGCGGTTTTCTTTTCTTGGGACTGTAGCTAAGGACAAGGTTAAGAAATTAAGCAGGTTTTCTCAAATAAAAAAACTGCTGGCCGAGTATAATCAACCCGCGCCAGTCAAAGGCTTGCCGCGCTTTCATGGCGGCTTAGTAGGTTATGTTAGCTATGACATGGTGCGGGAGATTGAATCCTTGCCCAGCAAAAATCCAGACCCTTTGGCTCTGCCGCCAATGGTTTTTCTGGCGGCCGAGACCCTCTTGGCCTTTGACCATGTCCGCGGTAAATTGCTAATTATTGCCAATGCTAAGGCGGACAAAAACCCGGAAAAAGCTTATGACTTGGCTTGCCAAAATATTAGTCGCTTGGAAAAAATGCTGCAAAAACCAGTTGAGCTTAGCGAGTTAAAAGAACAATTAGCGGCTTTGAGCTTTAGGTCAAACTTTAGCCAAAAACAATTTGAAGCAGTGGTAAGTAAAGGCAAAGAATATATTAAGGCTGGGGACATTATTCAATTTGTCCCGTCTCAAAGGTTGGAGATCACAACCACGGCTAATCCGTTTAACGTTTATCGAGTTCTGCGGCAAATGAATCCCTCGCCTTATATGTATTATCTCAAACTTGGCAAATTAGAGATTGTCGGCACTTCGCCAGAGGTAATGGTGAGGCTGGAAAATGGCGAGGCAACGGTGCGACCGATTGCTGGCACTAGACGCCGGGGCCAGGGCCCAGCCGAAGATTTAGTAATGGAAAAAGAATTGCTGGCTTGTCCAAAAGAAGTAGCAGAACATGTCATGCTGGTTGACCTTGGCCGGAACGACCTAGGACGGGTCTGCGAATACGGCTCGGTCAAAGTGACAGAGCAACTGGTGGTTGAGCGTTATTCACATGTCATGCATATTGTCAGCAATGTCACTGGCCAGCTAAGGTCCGGGCTTGATGCCGTTGATCTTTTAAAGGCAACTTTTCCAGCCGGGACAGTTAGCGGTGCCCCCAAGGTGCGAGCCATGGAGATTATTGATGAATTAGAAAATAGAAAGCGCGGCCTATATGCTGGCTGCATCGGCTATTTTGGCTTTTCCGGTGAGATGGATACCTGCATTACGATCAGGACCATTGTTTTTAAAGGTGACCAGGCTTATGTTCAGGTTGGGGCAGGGATTGTGGCGGATTCTAATCCAACCGAAGAATACAAAGAAACAATGAATAAGGCTAAGGCGATGCTTAGGTCAATTGAGCTGGCTTCATGATCAATTTCCGCCTGCTTAAAGCTTCTGACCTCTGGCTGTGGTTAGCGGCGAGTGGGTTAGTCTTGTTTGGTTTCTTTGCGATCTTTAGCTCTTCTTTTAGCCTGCAGATGAAATTTAATGGTGATCCGCTCCTGTTTGTTAAACGCCAATTTATTTCTTTTATTGTGGGCGGGCTTGGTTTAATAATCTTTGCTTATTTAGATTATAAGCGTTTAAAAAAACTTGCTCCTTACTTTTATATAGTGATGCTGATTTTTTTAGGCTTGGTCCTTTTTGGGGGATCCAAAGCTTTGGGTGCCCAGCGTTGGTTCCAAATCGGCCCTTTTTCTTTTCAGCCTTCTGAGGTTTCAAAGATCTTTTTGGTCATTGCCTTGGCCGCGTTTTTTTCTGTCCGGACAAGGCTTAAGTCGATTAAAGACGTTGGCGAGCTTTTAGCTATGGTGGGCTTGCCTTTTTTGCTGATCTTTAAACAACCTGACTTAGGAACTGCCTTAGTTCTGGGCGTTATTCTTATTGGGATGTTAGCTGTCTCTGGTGCCTCACCTAAACTGCTGATCCTTTTAACTTCACCAATTATCTCTATTATGTTAAGACCCTTTATTTATTTGTGGTTGATCTATCTGGTCATAGTTGCTTTGATACTTTTTTTGACCAATGCCTCCTGGCTCGACTGGTTTTTGATCTTAGGCCTTAATATTTTGGTGGGGATTGCTATGCCAATTATTTGGTCCATGCTCAAGGCTTATCAAAAACAGCGGATTTTGGCTTTTCTAAATCCTGCGGCAGACCCATTTGGCGCTGGCTACCACACGCTGCAGTCAAAGATTGCGATTGGCTCTGGGGGCTTTTGGGGGAAGGGGTTCTTGCATGGGACGCAAACCCAGCTGCAATTTATTCCTGAGCAGCACTCTGATTTTATCTTTTCTGTTATTGGCGAAGAGTTTGGTTTTCTGGGCGGGGTAGCGGTCTTGGGCTTGTTTGGCCTTTTTGTTTGGCGGGCGCTGACCATTGCGAGCGAAGTGCCTGATCTTTTTGGTGCGTTTTTAGCCTCTGGGATCGCGGTGATGACTGCTTTTCACATGGCGGCTAATATTGGGATGACAGTTGGCTTGTTGCCAGTGGTTGGAATGCCGCTCCCTTTTGTCAGTTTTGGTGGCAGCTCGCTTCTAATGAATATGATTTCCTTGGGGATATTGCAAAGCCTCTCTATGCGGCGGCAGAAGTTGATTTTTTAGAGCTTAAGAGTCAAGCTCATCAATCCCATTGTACCGATTGATGACAGCGTTGATCCGATGGATCATGTCTCTTGCCCTGGTTTGATTTTCTACCTGATCATCAAAACTTAAGGTCAGATTGATTATTTCGCGCAGTGATTGTCTTGCTTCCTCTAAGTTTCTAACTACAGCAGCTCTTTCTTCCTCTGATAATTGGACCTGTTCTTCTAAAATCTCAAGTAATGGCTCTTGACTATTTAAGACATCATTGACCAAGGCATTATTAGCTGGCCCCTCTTGTAGTTAAAATGAAGCAATTGAAATTCTTTCTTGAGGGGACAAGTTAGTCAGGTTGTCTAAAAAGATTGGGGCAAGTGGGGCCAGCGAATCCCTTTCTCCTTCTGGCTCTGGGTCTTGGGCTAACGCAGCCAGCAAACCGAGTGCTTGGGGATCTGAGGAATATCTCTCCACAACTTCTCCAATTTGGTTGTAATCTTCTGCTTCTAAATACCTGGTACCAAGCGATCGGCGCAGGGTTTGCAGAAAAAGAGCCTGAGATTGTGGGCCAAGCGGACTTGAATCATCTAGCAGATCGCCATAAAGAAGGTCTTCT